>ULJN01015078.1_pt1 | contig 11436 bp, 7 predicted proteins | sample 1950921 | NCBI WGS metagenome assembly ULJN01 (sample SAMEA4835476, study PRJEB28245) | human gut metagenome | biome: gut microbiome; material: fecal sample | place: Denmark | collected 2008
TTTTGCCGGACTGGTATTACTATATTAAACAAAATTAGACCATGACATACTCACAGGCAGATATTACCGTTCCATACGCTGTGGCGAACTTTGCAGAGATTCGCCACAAGGGATATTATTATGTGGACAAGACCAACTATATTCCACTGCTTGAGCGTTACAAAGCACCAGTTTTTCTCCGTCCTCGCAGATTCGGAAAGAGTCTGCTCGTTTCCATGTTGGCTCACTATTACGACCGCAACATGGCAACACAATTCGAGGATTTGTTTGGTGGAACTTGGATTGGCGAACACCCTACAAACGAGCGCAACCAATATCTCGTTGTAAGATATGACTTTTCCACAACTTCCGTTGCCAGCAAGAAGGAAGACATCGAGAAGAACTTCAACGCCGTGAATTGCAGTCCACTCCGTACATTGGTGGAACGCAACAGAGACCTTTTTGGAGATTTCAGGTTCAGAGAGGATGGCAATGCCTCCAACATGCTGGTTGAAGTATGCGAGTTTATCTCTTCCCATAATCTTCCACCTCTTTATATATTAATAGATGAATACGACAACTTTACCAACCAGCTACTAGTTGTCTATAAGGACTCGCTGTACCAGGACCTGACCACAGGGGAAAGTTTTCTACGAACATTCTTCAAGGTTATCAAGGCAGGCATTGGCGAAGGTACCATCCGCACCTGCTTCTGCACAGGAGTACTGCCTGTCACCATGGATGACTTAACCAGTGGCTACAACATCGCAGAGATGTTGACTCTGAAGCCGGAATTTACCAACCTATTAGGCTTTACCCATGAGGAAGCAGCCCTATATCTGAAGTATGTCATCAATAAATATGGCCCTCAAACCTCTTTCGAGGAATTATGGACTCTGATACTCAACAATTATGACGGTTACCACTTTTTACCAAATGCAGAACCGTTGTTCAACTCTACCATTCTGACTTACTTCCTCAAGAACTTTGCAGAACTGAAAGGCGGCATCCCTATGGAAATGGTAGATGAGAACCTGCGCACTGACACAAGTTGGATAAGAAGATTGACCATCACGCTTGACAATGCCAAGGAAATGCTCGACAGCCTGTTGATGGATGGAGAATTGTACTATTCACAAGCCGATTTACGCAGTAAGTTCAACAAGCAAAAGTTCTTCTCCCCAGAGTTCTACCCTATCAGCCTCTACTACTTGGGTATGACCACCCTGAAGGGCAATTACAAAATGGCTTTGCCAAACTTGACGACCAAGAGTGTATATATGAGTTACTACAACGAATTGAATAGTATCAGCGACAATGCCCGTAAGTTTGTTCCTGCATACGAGGCATTTGTCAGAGACAGAGAACTAGAGCCATTATTCCATAACTATGTTAAGGAATACTTAGGTCAACTTCCAGCCCAAGCCTTTGACAAGATGAACGAGAATTTCATTCGCTGTTCATTTTTCGAGTTACTGAGCCGCTACTTGAGCAATTGCTATACATTCGCCATCGAACAGAACTTGCCGTCAGGTCGTGCTGACTTAGTGTTGACAGGCATTCCTGGCACATCATTCCACAACGACTGCCGCATCATTGAGTTTAAATATTACAAGTCTAAAGACGCAGGCATTGTTGATCATTTGGAAGAGGCACGCTTAGAAGATTGTCAACAAGTAAAGGCTTATGCCGCAGATATGCAGAAAGCCTATCCTCACTATCAAATTAAAGCATACGTAGCTTATATCGCAGGAAATAAGGCTTGCAAGATTTTTGAAAAGAAATGAGAAAGGTATATTTATCCATAGCCCTTGGCTTCTGCTGCCAAGGCATTCTGGCACAGCAGAGTTCCTACCGCTGGAAGGTGGAGGCAGAAGCTGGTGTCAGTTGCAGTGTGCTTGATACGGATGTGTCGGGCTTGTCGGAGACTTATTATAAGGTGCGACCGGGTTTCACGGCTGCCATCGGTGCCGAATACAATATCGTAGATCAGCTGGCGGTAGGAGCGGGCATCCGCTTCGTTCAGCGCGACTACCTGTACCAGAACCTCGGCGGTGACTCCTGGAACACCCGATACAACAACAACTTCATCAGCATCCCACTCCATGTGGGCTACTATCTCCTCCATAATCCTTACCACGAGAAGGGATTGTGGATCAAGCCGCAGGTAGGCATCTATTACGAGTACTTCACCTCCATGCATACCAAGGGTATGTATCCGATGAACATCATGGAGGGGTACAAGGGCGATGGTTCCTACATCCGCTATAACACCACCTACGATTTCAGGAAGAATGAGAACCATCTCCGCCGCAGTCTCTTTGGCGGAGAAGCAGGCATCAAGGTTGGTTATTCCTTCGGAAGATTAGATGGCTCTATTGGATATAACTTCCAATACGGCTTCTCGCATATCTACCAGGAAAAAGCCCGTACCAGCAAGACTGCACGCCGCAACTCCAGCGTCATCACCGCAGGCATTGCCTACAAACTATTCTAGCCCCATACGCCCTGAAAGGGCAGAAGCTCCTAGCCCAGGGCAACACCCTGGGTATAATAGCAGACAGCAATACGCCCTGTAAGGGCAAAAGCTTTTAAAACATATAATTTATGAGAGCCCCTATATATATAAAAGTTGGAATGCGATGCCTCTTCGCCTTCCTCCTGGCGACAACCACCACGGGGATGTCGCTTACCAGTTGTGTGGCAGACAATGATGCCAACGAGAAATCGATTTCCGATTATTCCGATACCGATGTCAAGTCGTATGGCGACCTGTTCCAGGTTTTCTGGAGCGTGATGAACCAGCGCTACTGCACCCTCAACGAGCAGTCTGCCGTATCTTCGCAGACCTGGAACCAGGTGTACAAGGAATACAAACCCAAGTTTGATGCCCTGAAGACCTTCCAGCATACCCCAGCTTTTACCCAGCAGGAGATTCAGGAAGACAACGCCAAGGCAAAGCAGTATTTCCAGGAAATCATCGACAAGATCATCGACCAGCATTTCTATGTCAAGATTACCCTGCCCGTCTCCCACTCTTCTACGGAAACGGTGAGATTCAACAGCACGCTCCGCAACAAGACCGAGTATTTCCCACTGAATGCTCACTGGAACCATACCCGCGACCAGCTCAACCTGGATGGTACAGCCTTCGGCGAGATTACCTCGGATGGATTCTGCATCATGGGCGGTTACCTGAAGGAGCAGCCGGGCACCTATTACCTCGGCTTCAACAAGTTTGCCCTCTACGAAAACTGCTTCCACGAGTATCAGAAGTCCTATCTCCCTGGCAATGCCGCCAGCACCTATCATCTGGATGCTTCCAAGATAACAGCCAAGGCGAAGGAACTGATTACAGATGCAGGAAAGCGAGAGAAGGCTGAGCAGCAGGCAGCGCAGTTGCTTGCCGACATGGATAGCTATCTGGCTTCGGATGATGCTGCCAAAGCCTGCGAGAAGATGACTGCTTACAGCAATCAGGGAGATTATTCCGGTCTCTATGCTCTCGCCAGCCAGGCATACGAGGTGGCACCGGGACTGCTCAAACTGTTACCTATTACTGCTGATGCAAGCGGTATGGGCGAGCAGATCCGACAGAAGCTGCAGGGCGATGCCCGTTACCAGCAGATGCTTTCAGCCTCCGGTTTTGCCAACTGGTATTGTCAGGCACTTGCCGATTACCTCTGGCATGAGCGGGAACTCTATGCTTACTGGAGCGACCTGAAGTTTACCTACAATCATCTCTGCGTAGAAGGTTACCGCCGTCTGTTCCTGGAGCCTCTGGCTAAGGGCGAGATCAAGAAGCTGATTCTCGACTTCCGTGGCAACGGAGGCGGAAGCGTGATAGACACCCGTCTGCTTACCGACTATCTCATCACCCAATCTGCCGTCTATGCCTACGTACGCAAAAAAGAGGATAATAATCCATACAGTTATACGCCTTGGATTCCGCAGAAGATTACGGTAACGCCGAAGAGCCTGGGCAGAAACATCCCTACCGCCATCCTGCTCGACAACAACAGTGCCAGCATGTCGGAGGTGACAACCCTCATCCTGAAAAGTCAGGGCGACCACGTGAAGACGATAGGCAGAAACAGTTACGGAGCGCAGGCGATGCTCACTTCCGACAACGAAGCCAGCAATGGAGGATGGATAGGAAATGTAACGAGCTACCTCTACTTCTACATGCCGTTCTCGCTTACCAAGGATGCACAGGGCAACCTGCTGGAAAGTGTGGGAATCACCCCCGATTATCTGCTCGACGAGATGACCGGAGAGGAAAAGGAGAAGCTCTACCAGAACGATGCTTCGGCTGTGGATAGAGGTCTGAAGAAGGCGATGGAAGTTCTGAAATAGCCCCAAAAGCCGAATTTTCCCGGTCTTTCATTCCTCCAATCACAAAAAAGAAATTCATCAAAATACTATATTTCATAAGCGAAGGTGTGCAAGTTACACTTTCGCTTTTATTTTTCTAAATACCAAGCACTTAGCTCCCCCCCCCGAAATTGTGCTCCCATATATTTTGCATGGTAATGCAAACGTTTGCATTTCATTTTCCTTGATTTCCATCAATTTTTTGAAGCATCTTTGAGAAAATCTTCCTACATTTGCAACCGAAAAGGAAACCCAACGGCATTCAATCGTGCTGCAAGGCTTATCCTATACAACTAAGTAAATGACGATAAAATAAGAATAAGCAACTAGCATTATCCTTAAGAAAGAAAATCAACAGAGTAAAATTATGATGATGAAGCAGAGATTGTTCAAACGAACACCGATGTTGTTACTGCTGATTCTCTCAACAGTAATAACCCGAGCGCAAGAGGTAGCACTGAAGACCAACCTGCTTGGTTTGGCAACCACCTCGCTCAATGCTGGTCTAGAAATAGGCACGGGCAGGAAAAGCACTTTTCAGCTTTTCGGCGCCCTGAATCCCTGGAAGTTCTCAGGCGACAAGAAATTGCGCTACTGGAACGTAATGCCAGAGTACCGCTGGTACACCTGCCAGAAATTTGGAGGCCACTTTTTCGGCATCCATGCCCTAGGAGGTGAATACAACATCAAAAATGTGGACCTGCCTTTCGGCATCTTGCCAAAGACAGAGAAAGGAAGACATTACGAAGGCTGGTATGTCGGCGGTGGCCTCACCTACGGATACCAATGGCTGCTGTCTGAGCATCTCAATCTCGAAGGATCCATCGGATTAGGATACATCTACAGCCCATACAAGCTTTACGGAAGATGTGAGAAATGCCTTGACAAGGACCACCGCAACTATGTAGGTCCAACTAAAGCCGCCCTTTCCCTGATATACGCATTCTAGAAACAATATCACCGAGATAGCGAAAAACAAAATCAAACCCTCTTTTACAAGATGAAGAATATGAAGAAAATGAAGCTTTATGCGGTCATTTCGCCCCTTTGCATTCTGTTTGCACAGAGCGCACTGACTGTCCAAGCCCAGAAGATAGATGATTCGCAGCTACGGCTGGCTGGAGGCAAGATTCTGATAGACAGTGTCTTGACACAGAAGAAGAGCGACAGTCTGAAGGTTGCTTTCCGACTCCATCTCGATAGTCTGCAACTCAAATCAGAGCAACAGCTGGTTTTCACTCCGCTTATTGCCGGAGAAGATACCATCGCCCTGAATCCCATTATCATCAATGGCAAAAACCAGAACATCAGATACCTGCGCAAAAGCAGCAAACTGAAGAACAGCCAGGCAGTGGTAGTGAGACGCAGGAATGATACCGAGCAGCAGGTGCTCTTCTCGCAGACCCTTCCCTACAGGAAGTGGATGAAGGCTTTCAACCTCTCCATGACGGAAGACCTCTGCGGATGCGGCAACCTGATGGATCAGGATACCACCCAGATGGCGGTCATCAACCCAATACCCAAGATTGGTCGCGACCATTACGTGAAGCCAAAGGCTGAAGCCATCAAGGTGAGAGCCGAAAAGGGTGAAGCTTACCTGAGCTTCAAGCTCAACAAGAGCGATATCCTTGCCGACTTCCGTGAGAATGCCACAGAGCTGAGAAAGATTACATCCACCATCGACCTCGTAAAGAACGACAAGGATGTGAGCATCACCAATATCGATATTCATGGCTATGCGTCGCCAGACGGTCCTTACGCCAACAATGTGCGACTCGCCAACAACCGTGCGGCTGCCCTGCGCAATTATGTATGCAATCTCTACACTATCGACAAAAAGCTCTTCACCTATCACGCCACCCCAGAAGACTGGGAAGGATTCAAGAAGAAGGTGGAAGCAAGCAACTTAGCCGATAAGTCTGCCATCCTTGCCGTTGCCAACTCATCATTGGCACCCGATGCAAAGGACCAGAAAATCAAGAAGCTTTATCCGGCTAGCTATCGCTACATCATGAGTGAGATTTATCCTCGTTTGCGCCACAGCGACTATACGGTAACCTATACCGTTCGTCCTTTCGACATTGAAGAGGCAAAGGTAATCCTGAAGACTAAGCCTCAGCAGTTGTCATTACAGGAGATGTATCTGGTGGCACAGACCTATGAGCCTGGTTCTCCAGAGTTTAACGAGGTATTTGATATTGCCGTCCGTCTCTTCCCTGATGATGAGACAGCCAATCTCAATGCCGCCTGCACAGATTTGCAGAAGGGCGACCTCGTAACTGCCGAAAAGCATCTTGCCAAGGCAGGAAACTCGAAGGAAGCTGAACGCATCAGAAAGATCTACGAGGAAATGAAGGCGGAACAATAAAAGATATAACTAACAATAAAATCACATAGATTATGAGAATTAAACATTTCTTTGGATTGGCAGTTTTGGCTGCTATGACTGCTAGTTGCTCTAGCAACAACGAGTTAGTAAATGGGGGTAATGGCTCTGGTGAGGTTGAGAATGGTACTGCGTATGCTTCATTCAAGATCAATCTGCCAACAACAACAGGTGGTACACGTGCTGATGAACCAACACCAGGTACACCATCATTTGAGCAGGGTACTGCTGCTGAGTATGAGGTTAAGAACGGTACCATCCTTATCTTTGACAAAGACGGCGAGTTTGTTGAAAGTGCCGATCTTGGAACAATGAATCCTTGGACAGACGTTACGGAAAATGGTGTTACAACTGCGGCCATTGCTACTGTAAAGCTTACAAAAGTATCGGTAAGCGGCACCGATAAGTATAAGGCACTGGTGCTCCTCAACAATAATACTGCTGATGATGTTACCAAGAAGGTAACATTACCTACTGCTTCAACCGATACTTATGCAGAATGGAGCAAAGATATTTCAAAGGTTAATGCTGTTAATTATGCCAAGACCGATGGCATCTTTATGGCAAATGCTCCCATGTATAAGGGTACAACAACAGAGCCTACAACTCTTGTTGATATTAAAGGTGTTTACGCTTCACCAGAGGAAGCACAGGCTAAGCCTGCTACTACAATTTACGTAGAGCGTGGTTTGGCTAAGGTTACAATGAAAGACTTTAAAACAGGTGGTTACTCTATTGGTGGCGGTACATACGATGGTGCCACAGTGAAAATAGAGAAATGGCAGCTCGACGTAACCAATAAGTCTACATACCCGGTTCATCAGATTGGTGGTTTGTCTTCGGCTACTACGGGTTTTGCCGATATATGGAAAACAGATCGTTTCTATGATCAAACAAGTACTGCCTTCAAGCGTGTATATTGGGGTATAGACCCTAACTATTCAGATAATAAGTATTATGCCGGTGATGCTACTACTTCTCCTAAAAAAACAGCTTTGGATTGCTGTAAGGAAGCTTTCAATATGATTACTAATAATCAGGTTAATGGCGCTGCTGGAGAAGCCAATCCTCAGTATTGCCTTGAGAACACCTTCAACCTTGACAACATGATGCAGGGTCAGACCACACGTGTTGTGTTTAAGGCAGTTTTCACTCCTAAGGACTTTACAGGTACAGATAAGACATTCTATAAGATTGGTAACAATACCGATATTTGGACCAAAGCTAATCTTGAGAAGCAGATTAAGACCGTTGCCGTAACTGCTATGGGTATTACAGATCCTGAAGAGCAGGGAAAGTATGAAGTAAAGCTTGATGCTCCTACTAATAATATTAGTGGTGAGGCTGGTCAGCATAAGATTACAGCTGATAATATTAAATACACTGGCACAGGCACATCAAAGGTTGATGCAGCTATTACTGCAATCAATGATAAGCTTGGTTTGTCAGATAAAGTCGGTATTTCTACATATCTCAATGGTGAGGCTTACTACATTGCCCGCATCAAGCACTTCAACGAGTTGACTCCTTGGACAGCTGGTACTGCTTATGGTTCAAGCAACAAAGATTTCCTCGGTCGTTACGGTGTGCTCCGCAACAACTGGTACGAGCTTTCTGTAAACAAGGTAAGCGGTCTTGGCTATCCTGACGTTCCAGAGGTTAAGCCTACTCTTCCAGACGATGAGAACGATCAGTACATCAACGTCAGCGTGAAGATCCTCTCTTGGGCTAAGCGTTCACAGGACGTTAATTTGTAATAGCGTAATAACAACGAAAGGCGGAGCTTAGGCTCCCGCCTTCGTTAAAACATACGAGTTGTGTTTTCAGCTTCACCATAGTGGAAGCTAGAAACACAACCTGATATTCTGAAACATTATATTGATAATAACCAAAAAGCATCATGGCAAACAATAAGTTACATAGTTGGATCAAGAATATACGCATGGAATGGGGATTCGACAGCTTGGCTGCTATCAGCCGTACCGCTGCTTTCGGAACCATCGTCGCTCTCGGCAGTATGCTCAGCAGCTGCCACGACTTGATGCACGACGACCTCCCTCCTTGCGATATGGGAGTCGACTTGCAGTTCAAGTACGACTACAACGTGCAACGTGCCGACATGTTCAACGATCATGTAGGCGGCGTCTGCGTGTTCATCTTCGATGAGCAGGGCAACCTAGTGGCTCGCCAGGATGCTGCCAACGAGGGAAAATCCCAACCCCTCAAAGACCCTAACTATGCCATGCGCATAGACTTGCAACCTGGCAAATACCGCTTCGCCACCTTCGCCTTCCAGAAGAAATACGAAGAGGCGCTGTCACAGGCTGGTGCCAAATTCCACATCGAAGCTCCAGCAGCAGGAGAAAGCATCGAAAAACTCCGTGCCCGACTCGACAGAAATGCCGGAAAGGTAGAAAACCAGGCACTTCCGCTTGATACCCTCTGGCAGGGATTGAGCAACGAAACAGTAGAGGTGAAGGATCTTCAGATTACCCACCATACCATCAGTCTCATCAGAGACACCAAGCAGCTCACCATCAGTCTGCATCAGCTGGACGAACCAGCCGACATCCACGCCGAAGACTTCAGTTATCAGATAACTGATGCCAATGGCTACATCAATTACGACAATTCTCTCCTCCCAGACGAGGAGTTGACATACACCCCATACAAGACCTGGACCACCGAGTTCACCACTCCGGAGGGTACCGTACAGGAGCGTACCGCTCACGCCGCCATGATGTTCTCCCGCCTCGTGTTGCATCCAGCAACCGAGAACGACAAGAATGCGATACTGAGCATCTGGAACAAGAAGACGGGCGAAGAAGTGGTCCGCATCAATCTAGCCGATTTTCTGGCACAGGGCCGTGGAGCATTCGAAGCACTGAACTATTCGGCACAGGAGTTCCTGGACAGAGAATACGACTATAAGCTGGACTTTTTCCTGAAAGGCGACAAGTGGCAATACGTTAAGTTGGGCATCTCCATCCTCGATTGGAGCAAGCGCATACAGCGAGCCGACTTATAATCTGATTCCACTTTGTCGAAATTAAACTATTGATATTAGTAAAGTAAAAGACAAAGTTATCATGAGAAGATTTCATATCTATATAGGTTTCATAGTTTGGTTGTTGACTAGTTTATTTGCAGTTAGTTGTACCGACGAGTTGGAGGGTAACGGATATACCCCCAACTCGTCAAGCAACCTGCAAGTCCTCGTGCCATTGGTACACAGCAACGGCACTCGTGCAGGAGAATCAGACCCGGCAGAAAACTTAACTTATAATGCCACAGAAGAAGAGTGCCGCATCAACAGCCTCCGACTTTTCGCTTTCCCTATAGACGGCAAAGGCACATTGCTCAATGAGTATCTCGGTGCTCCCGGTACCTCGTTCTATGAGCCTGGCAATTTTGAAGGAGGTGTGGATGTAGCCACATATACGCTGCGAATCGACCCCGGCACTTACCGCATCTATGTTGTGGCCAACATGGAGGATGTATTGAAGGGTCAGACCATCGACACAGAGTACAAACTCAAAAAGGTAGTACTGAATTACCTCCCCGAAGGTAAGCCCGGCATGCCTGCCTGTGGCAATATCCCTATGATTTATGAACCCTTAAAGGATACCAACATCACTAGTGATAGCAAGACCACCGACATTGTTGCCAACTTGAAGTTCACCTGTGTCAAGGTAAAACTCAACCTGCTCTTCGACCCTGCTGACTCTGAGATGCAGGAGGCTCTGAAGACCAACGGTCTGAAGATAAATGATATTACAGCAAATAATCTCTCTCAATCCACCAACTTGGTATGGGGAGGAAAGTTCTACGCTTCTGACAAAGAGGACGTAAGCGGAATTATCGGTCCCAAAATAATGTATAAGCAATCTTCTGAAGCCAGCGCCGCAGGATCATTCTTCTCTAATTGGACACGCGACGACACCAACAAGAACAAGAGCAATGCGGATGTAATCACTGCTGTGGGTACTGCCGCAGCGGCTCCCTCAACCATAAAGGACAAATGGCTCTTCCAGGGTACATACTATCTGCCTGAGCGCTATATCAAAACCAACGACCAGCAGTCGTTCCTCACACTGAGCAGCATGATTGGCGCCAATGACAACAGCTACAACATCCCATTGGGCCACACCGACAATCCAAAGGCAGAGCCACGCCGCACATTCCCCCGCGGTACCTACTACGAGATTATCGGTAACCTGAAGACAATAGGCAATATCACCCTCGACTGCCAGGTCCATGTCAAGGACTGGGAACCTGCGGAGCTTGATGCAGACTTCAACCATACCACACTGTGGGTAAACAAGACAAGCGCTCAAATAACCTCCATAGAGGAAGACTCTATTTCCTACAAGTCAAATTGGGTGAATGTGGAGTTTGGTTGCGATGCGATTGTTGATGGTAAGCCCCTCGTCGTTGTAGATAAAAGAGATGAGGTCAATCATATTATCACCTTTAGGATTAATCCCGAGATTCCCATGAGTGCTTATGGAAATGGGGAAGGTCAATTTCATCCGAAAGGAACGACCAAGATATGGCTGAAGGCTAACAACCTGAAGAAATATCTGGATGTAGACTACAATGTAGAACCTCTGTTTGAGGTTGATCCATTGGAGGTAATCATCTATTATGAGGCAAGTGCAAAAACCAACACAAAGGTATTCACTTGGGTTACAAAC
>ULJN01023198.1_pt1 | contig 11123 bp, 4 predicted proteins | sample 1950921 | NCBI WGS metagenome assembly ULJN01 (sample SAMEA4835476, study PRJEB28245) | human gut metagenome | biome: gut microbiome; material: fecal sample | place: Denmark | collected 2008
CTGTTTACTTAAAAGAAGGGCTTATAGAAAGCCCTTCTTCGTAAAACTTATTTACTTATCGCTTCGTTTCTTTTTTGAAACACCCAGAATGATTATTCCAACAGCCGCAACTATCATTATAATGGTGATTGGCGCAATCGGCGCTGTATCGCCTGTTTTCTTCACTGTATTGGAAGATGTCGTAGTAGTTGTCGTCGTGGTTGTCGTACTCGTAGTACTTGTCTCCGTCGTCGTAATCTCTGTGGTTGTATCTGTGGTTTCCGTTGTTTCGGTCGTCTCAGTTGTTTCTGTTGTCTCAGTTGTTTCTGTTGTCTCAGTCGTTATCTTGTCATACGTATTCGTATATGCAACATTTGCTGTCGCATGATCTCCGATTACAACCGAAGCGGTTTTGCCCTCCACTGCAGTCTGCGCGTCTACAACATATGTGATCTTGCTCAACGTATATCCATCTACATCTGAAGCAATCTCATTGACTGTATAGCTGCCTGCATTGCAACTGATTTCCTTCGTCCACGTCTTACTAGCAGTATCATAAGAAAAATCTGCAAGACTATAGGTTGTCTTTGTACCGGTTGCATCCTCAACAACCTCAAAGCGAATTGTCTGCTCCGCATCTGTTTTGGATACACCACCCGCTACGGTCTTTGTCAACACAAGCTTCGCCGGAGCATATGTATTTGTTACAACAATCGTATCTCCAATACTTCCACTTGCCGGTGCATAAGAAGCTACATAATTTGCAACCTCTGTCTCTCTCACACTATACGATATCTCAACGCCATTCTCGTATTTGTCGAGATCTGTAAATGTACCCTTCCAGTTATTTGTCTTATCCAGTTTCAAAGTCTTTGCTGTTGCAACACCATTCTTATAAAGCGTGACTGTGATTGCACTATGATCATCTGCTGCCAGGTTGTCGCCAACCCACTTCTTTTCAACCTCGATATCACCCTTTTGTGTTGTATATGAATTTCGAACCTCAAATACACCGTTTTCACCAGCATCTTCTGCTGTCACAGTTGTACCAGAAGCATTCTTCTTCACATAACTTACAATATATCCGGCTGGTACATCGACTTCTTTGACTGTATATACATATTCTGTATTTGCTGCTACATCACTGTACTTCGGAAGCTCTGTCCATGTATAAGTCCAATGATTTGTTTCACTCAAAGTTACCGTGTCATATACATTTCCATCATACATTAACTGTACCTGTATGCTGGTTGGTCGTTTCCGATCATTATTATTCTGATCATCCCATACCTTTGTCACCGTTCTTGTCGTAGACGGATAAGAGTTTGTAACTGTAATAGATCCATTTCCTGTTGTCGTATCAACTGTCATCGGGCTGTAAGATACACCATAGCCCTGTGGTACAGCTACCTCTTTGACTGTATACGCAATCTCCTGTCCAGCCTCATTATATGGAAGGTCATTCCATGTATAAGTCCAGTGATTTGCATCTTCCAGTGTTACAGCAGTTCCAAATGCAGAACCATTTGCATACAACTGAACATTTACACTCGTTGGACGGGATGTAGAATTATTATCCGCCCATACTTTATCGACTGTAATGTCTCTTGTACGAACTGTATGTGTATTCGTAATCGTTGTGGCTGATCCTGCTGATACAGTAGCTTTTGTATAGCCTGTGACTGTACCAACTTCTTCGACCGTATACACGATATTGTTTCCTCTTGCATCCTGCTTATTCAGATCATTCCATGTGTATGTCCAATGGTTTGTCTCATTCAATTCCTGCGTTGCATCCGGATCTGTTACAGCCACGCCATCTGCCATAAGCTGTACCGTAATTGGTGTCCGCAAACCATCGCGGTTGTTGTCATCTTCCCATACTTTTGTCACTGTATGACTGACTTTATCCATCGAATACTGGTTTGTGATAACCGCCAGATACGTTCCATCGCTCTGCTTCTGGATTACAGAAGACTTCTGTGAATATGAAGCAGGCATGCTTGCAGTATCCTCAACAACCGAATACTGAATCTCTACACCATTCTTATAAACCGGCAGATTGCCCCAGCTTGCCGTCCAGTTATTCGCTGCCGTCAATGTAATATCCTTCGACAGGGAAACTCCATTTTCCATTAAGGAAACCTTAAGATTCTGTGGTCTGTTCCCATCTGCGTCATTATTATCATCCCAATCCTTCCGGATTGACACCTTCGTTGTCTGTAAGGTATTCGTGATATCATAGCCATTCGCTGCATATGTCGTCGTATACCCAGAAACCGGTGTCTCTTCTACCTTATACTGGATTTCCACATTTGTACCTGCATAGTATTTATCCAAATTATCAAAGGTAAAGTTCTTCGTCGTTTCTGTTGTACTCAGACTCTGTGTTTTTACCAACTTCCAATCGGCTGTCGTACCCTTCTTCAATCGATACAGTTTCAACTCAATGCTGGATGGACGATACGCTTCATATCCCGTATCTACCCATGTCTTGGTGCCCGATACAGATGTTTTTTCCGTTTTATTCTCGAAGATGACTGCACCTAAGCTTGTGCCTGCACTGCCGCTCGCAGCTCCATTCACATATTTCTGTACGGAAGTAACTGCGACATCCAATTTGTTGCTTGCAGTATTCTTAGTCACATTTACCTTGACTACATAATATGTATCATCTTTTGTAACACCTGCATAACCAGATTCTTTTTCATAAATCTTGTAAATGTGCTCTCCGACATTTCCTGTCACTGCAGAATCATATGTTAGTGGTGTGAATGTTACGGTTCCATTTGTACTTCCATTTGTTGTTCCTGTAGCAGCCCCTGCCGTCTTTATTGACAGATCTGCATTCAGCTCATCCACTGCAAATCCCGCAAATGTATAGTTAGCTGAATAGTTCGTTGCATTATCCAGCTTCTTTAATGCAGTAAATGTAATGCTGCCAGATGTCTGAATCATTGTATTCACGATATCATAAGTACCTGCAGGGTAACTTGTCGTATATCCAGCGACCGCTGTCTCTACTACCTTATATGGAATCTCAGTAGCCATTCCCGGATAATACTTTGGCAATGTTCCAAATGAATACTTCCATGCACTTGCTGCATCTACAGTCCTGACTGCTCCGACCTGCTCCCAATCGGCATCGTCATTCTCGTTTCCACCCTGTTTCAACTTATATAACTTTACCTGAATGCTAGCCGGACGATCTGCTGTGGTATCACCAACCCATGATTTTGTACCCTGAATCGTCGTAGTCACGGTCGTATTATTAAATACAACCTCTGAAGCCGTGGTACCGGTTCCTGCACTGTTATACTTCGTAATCTTACTGCATGTTGCAACCAGCTTTGTCGGATTTGTAGCATTATCCAATGCAACATCTACCGTCAGAATATAATAGTTCGTATCCGTTGTTACATCTGTGTACCCAGAACTTGTCTCATAAACCTTGTAGTAATGTTTTCCTTCATCTCCTGCTGTTGCAGAACTATAACTTACCTTATCTGCAAATGTAATCGCTCCTGTTGTATTTCCAGCAGTTGTTCCGGTTGTAATATCCTTTACCTTGGTAGCGTTTGCAGCGTCTGCTGATACCTCTTCCACTGCAAAATTCTTAAAGGTATAGGTGTTGCCACTTGCATAAGCGGTTGTGCCATCCAACTGCTTTGTAGCTGAGAAGTCGTAGGAACCTGTATAGTATGTAGACTTTTCATTCTCATATGGAAGATTATATCCCGTATCATTCGTGAATGTCTTTCCTTCGTATCCGCTCGGAATCGTTATACTGGATGACTTTTGAAGCACGAAGTAGAACGAATCCGCCCGAACATCAAATCCCTCTGCAGCAGATACTTCGACCAACTCATAAATCTGATCATAATTCAATCGATCAATTGTCAACTTACCAGCAACCTCATCGGTTACTTTCAGCACATCCGTATCCCGTACCAAGTTACCTCTCGTCATGGTTCCCGTCGCAGAATCATAGGTTGCTTCATACAAACGGAATGTAGAATCTTTCAGTGCATGTGTCGTTCCAGCCGCATCTGTCCAGTATTTGTATAACTCAATCGAGCCATAATTGGATTCTGCCTCATGCTGTCCTTTTGTGAACACCTGTCCCTGGAATGTTTTCGATCCACCCTGATCCGCCTGATATCCGTTCAACGTAAATGTATTAGAGGATTGTTCATCCGTCAAAGTAATCGAACTATTGCCTTGTGTAAACTTCAGATTACACCTCGTTGTATAAGTTATCTTCAAATACTTGCTATCCGGTAATTCAAACCTAAGTGAATTCGAAGATCCATCATAGCTGACTGTATAATCGGTTCCACTTGTCAATGGTGTTTCTGTACCGCCATTTACTTCGTATACCTTGATACTCTGCATATTATAAGAGAATGCAGTACCAAGTTTATCCACAGCCGTTAATTTTCCATCTCCCGGTACCAGATCATAAGCACCCTTGTTGACTTCGATCGTATACTCCGCTGTATTATATTTACTGTTATCTGCACCTGTCGTGTTATCATAGGTACCGTAAAATACTCCGTCCTTCGATACCAATGCAGGTGCTTTCAACGTCGTTGTCGTTGATACTGGTGTTCCAACATTCGTACTTCCTATCTTTAGCTGAGCAGAATTCGTAAAGGTTTCCGATCCCTTCTTTGCAAAATCCTCCAAACTTGTTACTTCTGTCGTATACTCAATCCGGATATGTGTCTCTGTTCCCGCTGAATAGTTGTCAATGGCATTCATCAAAGCAATATAATCCGCAGTAACCGGAATCGTAAAACTTGCAATTCCATTCGTTTCACTTGTCTGAAGACCAATGTTCGGTATCGTTGCTCCACCTGCATAATACGACATATCCGATAACTTACCCGCTGTATTATGCGCTACATCCCTGACATAGAAGTATGCAGTTATCATGCTGGAAGATAATTTCATATCCGTTGGTAATGTATCCGCAATCGTAACAGATTCTCCACCTGAAAGCGCCATGGAATTCAATGACACATCTAACATGTAGCTGATTTTACCTGTTTCGTCTACCTTCGCTGTAACCGTCTTATTCAAAGGCGGCAATGGATTTTTATATATATCCTCACCAGACTTTGACTCTTCCTTACCATTTGCTGAATAATAAATAGTCGCCACATTTTTAAAATTCCTCTGCACCTGGTTCAGGTCCGTATCCAAAACCTTAGTTTTATATTCTAACGTTATTTCCTTTACCGGACTGCTTCCTGTAAATAGACTGTCTTTAAATTCAAATTTATAATCATATCCTCCGTTATTACCTGCAGTATCCGGTGTATATATCACATATTCATTCTCAATATTGGCATCATTGGAATCTGTCGCATCTACAGCAAACGTCGAATTGTCTTTTCTTGTAAATGTAATCTTTGTGTTATATATACCTGACATACTTCCCGGATTATTCCAATATTTTTGCATATTATCCTTGATATATACATTTGTCAGGTCTTCCGGAATGTCCTTCACAGAAACCGTCCAGTAAATATATCCATCCTGAATTTTCACCGCATGCTTTTCGATAGTCCAATCTTTTCCTGGTGTCTGCACAGTTCCGGTTCCCATATATTTATAGCCCTTATCTGTTGTAAGAGTTACATCATTTTTCACATCCAGTTTGGTCGCAGAATCCATATAATTATCTGTTACCTTTGTATAAACAGTCGCCGTATATACACCATTGTTTTCCTTAAAGGCAGAAGCAGGCAGCGTCTGGCTTGTACCTCCCTGCAGATTGCCATCCTTATCACATAATGCTGATCCAATCTCCGGCATATCTACGATAGTTCCAGAGCCAAGAAGTGCATCCAAAGAAGTATACTCTCCTGCATAATCCTTCAGATCAATCGTAATCGTCCATGTCACAACCTTAGAAGTTTTATCCAGTGACCCTGTTTTCTTTACTTCCGGTCTTGTCACATCGTAAGTTGCCGATGTAGTTCCCGTTTTTGTCTCTTTTTTATTATTCTTATATGTATAATCTACTGTATTCGTATAAGAAGTACTATTCGCATTATCCGGATCAAAAATACCTTCATCTGTCTCTACATCATAAGTAACTTCCACGGTCGTAGTACTGCCATCCGATGAACCAAGTTTGTTCAAAGCATTTGCCAGAGCACCAAAGCTTCCATATATGGTATTCGCAGTGACATTTGAATCATTGCTGCTTGCAATCTTGATATTGGAGATATTCTTTAAGTTTGCACCTAAACTATCTGTCAAAGATACTCCGGACACAGAGCCAGTCGTTTTTAATGTCAACTTATATGACTGCTTCCACGTATTTGTACTCTTGTCATAGGTTGCTTTTCCATCGGTTGCTTTCTGTACTGTCAATGTACTTGTTGCGGTTCCATCATCGTAAATCACATCTGAAACTTTTTTCTTTGCAGTTCCAATCGTTATTTTATCTCCGGATCCCTTATCGGTTTCCGTCAGCTTTACATTTCCATATATTGTTCCATCTCCCTTTCTTGTGTTTTCCGTCAAGAAAGTCTGATTATCAAGGCATATATATGCATAACCATTACTAATATAAATATAACCTACTTTTTTTCCTTCAAGCATAATATCCTGTTTTCCGGATATCAATTCAAGGTTATTCAAATCATTAAAATTTACTTTGATATAAATAGGATTTCCATCTCTTGGAATGGCACTGTTATCTAACTCCCATTTATATTTTAAGTTAAACTCATCACCTTCGAATACTTTTGTTACCTGATCCAAATCCGTCTCCTGCCCATTATGTTTAACACTGGCAGTGAAATTCATCGTTATTCCATTTGACGTATCTGTATATGCATTGTTCCAAAGTGAAAGATCTACGGAATCATCTGCCACATTTTGTGAGGTTTCATTCAGATTCTCTTCTTCTAAAGGAACACCATTTTGATTTTCTTGTGTTCCTAAACTTTGCTGCCCTGTTGCGAAATTTGCATCGCTCTCCGATGCGACACTCTCTGTCTCCCCACCTTCTGCAATCGGTGTATAGCTGATGTTCTGGAATAATGAAATTAACATCAACATAGAAAGCAGAAATGCAATCACTTTTTTCTTGTTTTTTTGTTTGTTCATAAACTCCATCCTCCATTTTCTTTTTTCCTAATGCATCCTCGCATTTATGCATTGGAACCATCTATGATAAACTCCGACATACCTCTGTTCAGAGTAAAGTTAAGTTATGAATTATTACTGTTCAATTTTTATATCGACAGTAACCCACTATCGCATAATATTTTACATGAAAATGCTTGTATTTTCAACATATCGCACCTATAAATTTGTGCTTTTTTTGACTATTAAAACACAAAAAACCTGCCACACCAATTCTGGTGCGGCAGGCTCTTTGTAACCATCTTCCGAAGTACGTTTATTCTTCGTCCTTCTTCTCCTCTGTGGATGCCTCTGCATCGTCATCATCAAAGAAGCTATCATCAAAGTCATCATCGTAATCATCGAAGTCGTCTAAGTAATCCGGTGTCAGATACTTGTAAACTGCTACACAGATACCAACGATGATTGTCAGAATACCAACGATCAATGCAACAGAGAGAAACGCGTTCTTTGCTTCTGTTACGCACTCGTCTTCTTTTACAACTTTTACTTCGTCACAACACTTTCTCATAGTTTTCTACCTTCCTTTCATCGCTACTGATATAATGATTTTACCACAGCTTATCCGATATTTCTACCGTCATTTACAACTTTTTCATTTTTACAAGCGATGCAAATAAATGTTTTTCTCCGACACGGTCAAAATTCACCACGATTTCCTGGTCACCGCCCGATGGAATCACATCAATCACCTCGCCATTTCCAAATTTAATATGGCGTACTTTATCCCCTACTTCATAGCTTGCCGGTGCCGACGCTGTATTTCCCATCGGGAATGCCTTCCCGAATCCCGGATTGGCGCTCGGGTTCGCAGTAGCTGTGGCAGGTCGTGTATACGGGTTGTTCTTTCCGTATGCCTTTAACTGAATTACCTGCTCTGCCGGTTTCTTCGACGGAATCCGATCCATATTTGCTGGAGCATAGCCAAAGGCTTTCTCCTCATATTCCAAATAATGCTTCGGAATCTCCTTGACGAACCGCGATACTTCCTCGAAATTCGTCGAACCATGCACCATCCGTTGTCCGGCAGCCGTCATATACAGTTTCTCCATCGCACGTGTAATTCCGACATAGCAAAGTCTCCGCTCCTCTTCAAGTGCATCCGGATCATCCGAATCCAGCGACATGCCACTTGGGAATAACCGTTCTTCCATACCAGTCATAAATACATACGGAAACTCCAAGCCTTTCGCACTATGTAAGGTCATCAGCGTCACCTTTGCGGTTGGCACACCATCCTCGTCTTCCTCCTCGGTATCTGCCACCAGCGCGATATCTTCGAGAAGTCCAGTCAGTGTTGGCACCTCTGCACTCTCTTCATAGGTAACGATCTTATTCTTTAATTCCTCTAAGTTATCCAACCGGGTACGCGCTTCATCCGTAGCCTCTGCGGTAAGCGCTTCACGATATCCGCTTTCATCCATGATTGCATCGAACACTTCACTGATGAATTCTCCATGTACCAGTCGTGCTTTAAATCCTTCCATCATATCTGTAAATTTCCGGATTTTCTCCACATTCCGTGTCATGCCAGGTACTTCTTCGATATCTAACAGTGCATCATACAGATTATATCCATTGGACTGCGCATACATATCAAGCTTATCCACGGTCGTCGCACCAATACCACGCTTCGGCACATTGATGATACGCTTGATTGCCTGATCATCGATCGGGTTTGCAAGCACCTTCAGATAACTTACGAGATCCATGATTTCTTTTCTTCCATAGAAGTTCTGTCCACCATAGATTTTATATGGGAGATTCTCATACAGAAGTTTTTCCTCAAGCACACGGGACTGCGCATTGGTACGATACAAGATTGCGATATCATCGAGTGATACCCCCTGATTCTTCAAGGTCTTGATCCGAGATGCAACGCCGTTCGCCTCCTCGTACTCCGTGCCGTACCGGGTAAATGTTACCTTCTCACCATCCTCCTGCTCTGTCCAAAGACGTTTATCCTTTCTTCCCTCGTTATTCGCGATCACCGCATTTGCAGAATTTAAGATATTCGCCTTGGAACGGTAGTTCTGCTCCAGTTTTACTACCTTGGCATCCGGATATTCTTCCTCAAAATTCAGGATATTATAGATGTTAGCGCCACGGAACTTATAGATACTCTGGTCGTCATCACCCACGACGCACAAATTCCGGTATTTTGCAGCCAGCATCTTCACCAAGATAAACTGTGTATGGTTCGTATCCTGATACTCGTCCACCATAATGTACTTAAACCGTGTCTGGTACTCGGCAAGCACATCTGGATTCGTCTCAAAAAGAAAGATCGTCTTGAAAATCAGATCGTCAAAATCAAGCGCATTGTTGCTCTGCAGACGCTTCTGATATTCCCGGTAAACCTCCGCAATCTTCTGATCCCGGAAGCTTGCCGCATGTGCTTTCTCATAATCGTCCGGTGTCATGTACCCTTCCTTTGCCTTCGATATCGCCGAAAGCATCGCCCGCTCCGGATAGAGCTTCGGGTCTAATTGCAGATATTTCAGCACTTCTTTTACAACTGTCTTCTGTTCACTTGCATCATAGATTGTGAAACTGCTTGTTCCACCAATCTTGTCAATATGTTTACGCAGAATCCGCACACACATGGAATGGAAGGTTGATACCCACACACTCTCAGCACCAAATCCTACCAGATTATCTACTCGTTCCCGCATCTCTGCCGCAGCCTTGTTCGTAAATGTGATTGCCAGTATATTGTATGGATTGACTGACATCTCATCGATCAGATATGCGATCCGGTGCGTGATCACTCTGGTCTTTCCAGAGCCAGCACCAGCTAAAATAAGTAAAGGCCCGTCGGTTGTACAACAGGCCTCTAACTGTTTGTCATTTAATCCCGGCATCGGTTTACTGTAAACCTAACTTTGCCTTCATCGCTGCCAGCTCATCCTGTACAGCTGCATTTGGAGCTGCATCATACTTGGCTGCTAAACTGTCGATGCCACTCTCCTGTGTTGTCTGATTTAATTCGGTCATGGCATTTGCCTGATCAAGCATTGCGTTCGCCTTTGCTTCCATACGATCAAAGGCAGCCATGCTGCTTGCTGAATCTGACAGATTGTTCGTCATCTTGTTCAGACGATCCTGAGTCTTAGCAACCTTCATCTTCGCCTTGATTGCATCACGGCGGGAGTCAAGCTGGTTGATATCTGTCACAAGCTTGTCATGCATCTGACGCATCTTCATGGCATTTGCAGCTGCAACATCATAGGTCTGCTGCAAGCTTGCCTGCTTCGCTGTGAGCTGGTTCTTCTGCTCTAAGAACTTCATGGCATCTGCTTCGTTTCCGGCAAGAAGTGCCTTCTCTGCGTATGCCTGCATCTTCGTAATCTCAGAATTCACTTCATCAAGCTCACGCTTGCATCTCTGCTCGTCTGCCATAACGGCAGCTGTTTCCTTCTTCACTTCTGCCAGGTCCTTCGTCAGGTTACGGAGTGTCTGATCAATCATCTTCTCCGGATCTTCTGCCTTATCGAGAAGTGCATTGATATTTGAAGCCATAATGTCTTTAAATCTCTGTAAAATTCCCATTGTAATAAAACCCTCCTATAATTCTCATCTTCATACCGTGAAATCCACGTTGCTTTTATTATACTTGATAAAGATAGTAAAGTAAAATGGAATTTTGTTAAAAAATGGTGTTGTTATTGCAACTTGTCTTAATTGTATTTTGCAATCACTTCTTCGTTTGCCTTCATGGCACTTTCTTCCATCTGCTTTCTCTCTGCAAGGAGCTTTTCCTGCACTTCCTTATGCTGTACACCGATGATCTGCAATGCGAGATATGCGGCATTCTTTGCACCATTGATTGCTACGGTTGCAACCGGAATTCCGGATGGCATCTGCACGATAGAGTAAAGTGCGTCCTGTCCATCGAGTACGGAACCGGAGATTGGAACACCGATAACCGGAAGTACGGTCTGGCTTGCAACAACGCCCGGAAGTGCGGCTGCCAT
>ULJN01017062.1_pt1 | contig 11007 bp, 10 predicted proteins | sample 1950921 | NCBI WGS metagenome assembly ULJN01 (sample SAMEA4835476, study PRJEB28245) | human gut metagenome | biome: gut microbiome; material: fecal sample | place: Denmark | collected 2008
GTATCAGATTGATAGGCTCAGATTCCCATATCCTAATAAATGAGTAGTCTTTTCGTGGTTTTACGGAGTTTAGTTTGGTAATTTCACATAAAAGCCGTAACTTTGCAACATAAATCAAACAGAAACTTTATAATAATGAAGAAACTGATTCTTAGTGCTGCTCTTCTGGCAGCATCTCTGGCATCCCAGGCCCAGCAAGGTCCGCTGTGGATGCGCTACCCTGCCATCTCACCGGATGGCTCTACCATCGCCTTTGCCTATAAGGGCGATCTCTATTGCGTTCCAGCCAATGGTGGCGAGGCACGCCAGTTGACGACCCATGCTGCTTACGACTCCCAGCCTATCTGGAGCCCTGACGGCAAGAAGATTGCCTTTACTTCCAACCGAGAAGGCAGCCTGGATGTTTACGTCATCTCTGCCAAGGGCGGTGCGCCAACCCGACTCACCACTCACAGCGGCAAGGAGACTCCTATCGCCTTCAAGGACAACGACCATGTGCTCTTCTCTGCCAACATCATGCCTACAGCCCAGAGCAATCTCTTTGCTGCCAATGAATTCTCACAGGTTTACGAGGTAAGCACTGAGGGCGGTCGTCCTAAGTTGTATTCTGTTCTTCCGATGGAGAACATCAGCATCAACAAGAACGGTCAGGTGCTCTATCACGACAAGAAGGGTTATGAGGATGCATGGCGCAAGCACCATACTTCTCCTATCACCCGAGATATCTGGATGCTCGACAACGGAAAGTACCAGAAGCTTACTACCTTCAAGGGCGAGGACCGCAACCCGGTATGGGCTGCCGACAACCAGAGCTTCTACTATCTCAGCGAACAGGATGGTTCCTTCAATATCTACCGCCGCAACATCGCAAGCGGAAAGGATACCCAGATTACCCAGCAGAAGAAGAATCCTATCCGTTTCCTCACTTCTTCTAACGACGGTTTGCTCTGCTATGGTTTCGATGGCGAAATCTATACCGTAAAGGAAGGTGCACAGCCTCAGAAGGTCAGCATCTCCATCACTACAGACAACGATGAACCAAGCCTCATCCGCAAGGTGCAGTCTTGGGGTGCTACCGAGATTGCCCTTTCTCCAGATGCCAAGGAGGTGGCTTTCGTGATGCACGGTGATGTATATGTTACCTCTACAGAATACAAGACTACCAAGCGAATCACCGATACTCCCCAGCAGGAGCGCAACCTGAGCTTTGCTCCTGATGGCAGAAGTCTGGTCTATGCTTCTGAGCGCAATGGCGTATGGCAGATTTTCCAGGCTAAGATCAAGAACGAGAAGGAGAAGAACTTTACTTACTGCTCTGAGGTAGAAGAGGAGCAGCTCACCAAGACCAATATTACTTCTCAGTATCCTGCCTACAGTCCTGATGGCAAGGAGGTGGCTTTCTATGAGGATCGTGCTACCATCCGCATCATCAATCTGAAATCAAAGGAAGTACGCACCGTACTCGATGGCAAGTACAACTATTCTTACTCTGATGGCGACATCTGGTTTGAATGGAGCCCTGACAGCAAGTGGCTCATGTGTAGCTACATCGGTAACGGCGGATGGAACAATACAGATATCGCCGTGGTAAAGGCTGACGGCAAGGAAGTTCACAATATTACCGACAGCGGTTACAGCGACAGCAACGGCAAGTGGGTACTCGGAGGAAAGGCTATCCTCTTCGAGAGCGACCGTGCCGGTTATCGCAGTCACGGTTCATGGGGTGCAGAATATGATGCCTATCTCATGTTCCTCGACCTCGAAGCCTACGACCGCTTCCGCATGTCTAAGGAGGAACTCGAATTAGCCGAGGCCAACAAGGACGAGAAGGAGAAGAAGGCTGACGAGAAGGAGGAGAAGAAGAAGGAAAACAAGAAGAAGAAAGAGGAGAAGACCGGAAAGATTGAGGTGGATAAGGTGAAACCTCTCGAACTCGACTTCGAGAACTGCCGTGACCGTGTGGTCCGTCTTACCGTCAACTCATCCAATATGGGTGATGCCATCATCGACAGCAAGGGAGAGAAGGTATATTACCAGGCTGCCTTTGAAGGTGGCTACGACCTCTGGTGCCACGACCTGAAGGAAGGCAGCACTACCCTGATGATGAAGGGTATCGGTGGCGGCGGCTTCGTTGCCGACAAGGATATCAAGAACCTCTTCCTCTGCAATGGCAGCAGCATCAAGAAGATTGATCTGGGCAGCAAGGCTACTACCAACATCGCCTTCGAGGCTCCATTCAACTACAAGCCTGCCGAGGAGCGCCAGTATCTCTTCGACCATGTATGGCGCCAGGTAGCTGACAAGTTCTATGATCCAAAGATGCAGGGTGTGGACTGGGAGTACTACCGCAAGGTGTATGAGAAGTTCTTACCTTATATCAATAATAACTTCGACTTCGCTGAGATGTTGAGCGAGATGCTGGGTGAGCTGAATGCCAGCCATACCGGTTGCCGTTATTATGCTGGCGGCGCCTCTCTTTCTACCGCAGCTCTCGGTGCCTTCTTCGACCCTAACTACGAGGGCGATGGCTTGAAGATTCAGGAAGTCATCAAGCGTGGTCCGTTCGCCGTGAAGAAGAACGAAGTTACTGCCGGCTGCATCATCGAGAAGATTGATGGCGAGGCTATCAAGGCGGGTAAGGATTACAACGCATTGCTCGATGGAAAGGCTGGCAAGAATGTACGTCTCACCATCAAGAACACCAAGGGCAAGACTTTCGACCTCACCATCAAGGCGATTTCGCAGGGTGATCAGCAGGAGCTGCTCTACAAGCGCTGGGTGGATAGAAACCGTGCCATCGTGGATAGCGTTTCAAAGGGCAGAATAGCCTATGTTCATGTCAAGGCGATGAACAGCGAGAGCTTCCGCACCGTATATAGCGAACTCTTGAGCGACAAGAACCGCAACAAGGATGCCGTAATCGTGGATGAGCGCCACAATGGTGGTGGCTGGTTGCACGATGACCTCTGCACCCTGCTCAGCGGCAAGCAGTATCAGGAGTTTGTACCTCACGGCAAGGTGGTGGGCAAGGATCCATTCAACAAGTGGACCAAGCCATCCTGCGTTCTGATCTGCGAGGACGACTACAGCAACGGTCATGGTTTCCCATGGGTATATAAGGAGTTGGGCATCGGTAAGCTGATTGGTGCACCGGTGGCTGGAACAATGACTGCCGTATGGTGGGAGACATTGATGGACCGCAGCCTGGTATTCGGTATTCCTCAGGTAGGATGCCGCGATATGCGTGGTACCTTCGGTGAGAACACCACCCTCTATCCAGACGTCGAGGTGTATAATTCTCCAGAGGATTACATCACCGGTCATGACACTCAGCTCATCAGAGCCGTAGAGGAAATGATGAAAAAGTAAGGGAAGAACAAGTTCAATATTCCCCAGCCTGCATTGAAAAACGGGCTGGGGATTTTTTATATATAAGCCCTTTATAATGCAGAAAATACTTTTTTTTATTCACACACCTATTTTTCTCTGAAATAATTTGGCTGTTTACATATTTATTATTACTTTTGCCATGCAAATGCGTACTTTTAAGTGCGAAGAATATGAAGTAAACTAAAAGATTATGAACAATCTTTCAAAATCTAAATACATTACTTTCTGCCAATGCCCCAAGGCATTGTGGCTAAAGATGTATAAACCAGAAGAAATTGAGATAGACCCATTGACGCAAGCCCGTTTTGATGCCGGTACGGAAGTGGGAAATCTTGCCAAAAGTTTATTTGGCGAATATACGGAAGCGACAGTCTGCAAGATGACTGCCGACGGGAGTCAACGCCCCGACCTTCAGGCTATGATTGCCGCAACCCAAAAGCTGATTGCTGATGGGGCGGACAACATTGCTGAGGCTGCCTTTATATACGACGGGTGTTACTGTGCCGTGGATTTGCTGCACAAGACGCCCCAAGGCTATGCCATATATGAGGTGAAAAGCAGCACCGACCTGAAGGAGCTGGAAGTGTATGCACAGGATGTGGCATATCAGAAATATGTGCTCACCAACTGCGGGCTTACCATAACGGGCACTTATCTTGTAAACATCGATAACGAATATGTACTTGACGGCAAACTCGATGTAAAGGGATTCTTCCGCATAAACGATATCAGCGAGGCGGTTGCCAACGAATATATCAAGGTGCCAGCCCTTGTAAAGGCTGCAAAGAAGGTGCTCGAAGGTGGAGAACCCAAGCAGGATTTGGCAGAATACTGCAAAAAGCCATACGCCTGTTCGTTCTGGAACTATTGCAGTCGCAATGTCATACCTTCGCCATCAGTCTTCAACCTGTACCGCATGTCTTTCAAGAAGGCATTGGAGCACATGAACGAAGGCCGTCTGTCGTTGGAAGATATGAGACAGGAGAAGCTCACCGACCTACAGCAGTTGCAGTTGGAATGCACATTAGGCAATACTTCCTATATCAACAGGAAGGCTATCGGTGAGTTCCTGAAGAAGCTCTCCTATCCGCTTTATTTCCTCGACTTCGAGACCGAGCAGACCGTGATACCGAAGTATCAGGGCACGCATCCATACCAGCAGGTCACATTTCAGTATTCGCTTCATTACATAGAGCATGAAGGAGGCGAATTGAAGCATCGTGAGTTTCTCGGCATATCAGGCGAAGACCCTCGCCGTGCTCTAGCCGAGCAACTTTGCAAGGACATCCCGCTCAACGTCTGCACCACAGCCTACAACAAGGCTTTCGAGTGTACTCGCCTGAAGGAACTGGCAGAGGCATTCCCCGACCTGGCGCCACATCTTCTCAACATAGAATCCCACATTGTGGATCTTCTCGATCCGTTCCGTGCCGGCTATTATTACCTGCCAGCCATGAATGGTTCGTTCTCCATCAAGAAGGTGCTCCCGGCATTATTCCCCGATGATCCCGAACTCGACTACCACAACCTCAGTGGTGGTGTGCAAAACGGAGGAGAGGCGATGAGCATTTATCCTCAGATACAGTTTATGGAGCCAGAAGCCCAAAAGAAGGCTCGCCGGGCATTGCTCGACTACTGCTGCCTCGACACGCTGGCCATGGTGAAGCTGTGGGAGAAGCTGAGGGAAGTGAGTGAAGAATAATACTTTTATATAAATAATATTAACATTTTAATGATATTGAATTATGGCAACAAAAGCTAGTCAATTTATCTTTAGAAAGGATTATGAAAAATGGTTGCTTAAACAGGGCGTAAAGTCTGTTGGAGCTTATTGTCCACAAGATAAATATAAATGCAATGGCAAAGACTATTTGTATTTAGATCTTATTGGTGTTTTCGCAATAAAAAATGACCGCTTGTACGTGAATGCACTTTTTGAAGAGTGGAAAGCTGAGATTGAGAAGAAAAACAATCTTAAGACTACTCTTAACCGCTTGTCTTATCTTCAGAAATATAGACAGTTCGTTGAAACCATTGTCTATGGTAAAAAAAGATTAAGCAAAGAAGATAATGCGATATTGAATGGAATTCGAAATGCCCTATCTTCTGTACGCATTTCAATTAACAATTCACAAAATCCAAAAGTAGATGGTATGGATTCATTAATAGAGTATATTAAAGAAGAGAAGTTTGTAAAGTTGGCAATAGAATCGTCTTACTTTTTCTCTCCCGACCTTGTGGCAGAAAGATTTGAAGAGATTAAAGAATACATTTGCCAACCAAAGGTGGTAGATCCTGCTTTTGACAAATATGATATCAAATATCTTCCTGCACGATACTCTTCGAAAGAAGATGCGGAAGATGGAGTACATGAGCCTGTTGTAAAAGATGGTAAAGTCTATTTCAAACTTTCAAACACATCTCAGCCTCTCTGTATTACCATCTATCAAGAAGGAGCAAGGGGTAAGAATAAAGAATGTGGTACAAAGACTTGCGGAGGTGGCAATGGCAATACCAGAGTGTGCCAATTGATTAAGGACCGTACAGGGTATGACCTTGGAACAACAACAAACAAAAAGCACTTCAGAAACTTCATCATTTCACACATTTGGGGTCATGCTATTGATCCACGTTACTTTACAAATCTGTGGAATATCGTTATAGTTCCAGCATGGGCTAATCACTTGTTGGACAAAGACGAAGAAGGAACTTTGGCTTCAGCATTCAAAGCAACAATACAGAAGATCATTACTGAGCTATATGATTTTAATAATATTGACTGGGCGTCTATACAAATGACATCTCCTTCTTACAACAATGAGGAAGTCATTAGCGGTAGATATCAGATAAATATTATTGATCACAAGTCTGTCGATGCGCCTTTGGGCAAAATTTGGAAAAAGCCAGTCTCTATATAATCATCTTTCCTGATTTTCCGACAACATATTCCGGTTCTTCCGAATAAAGAAACTTGGTGCAAAGGCAAAAAAGCATTACCTTTGCACCCAGTTTTATTCATTTAAGCAAAATAGAGTTATGACAATATAAGTAAAGAATACGAATACTACAGAAGATATGCAAGTTCAAAACTTACAATTCTGTTATTGTTCAACCCCAAAAAATACAATAAATATGGATACAAGATTAACAAAAGAAGAGCAGGCAATGATCAAGGAAGCCAAAGGCAACAAGGTTTCCGGACCAATCTACAGCGAGGACGGACTTCGCTTGTTGAAAGTACTTGGCAATCCAGAGTACCTTGAAGTGAAAGACGGTGTGAAGGCTATCTGCGATGAAGCATGCCAAGGACTTGACAATCTTCATGATGTGGTATTGCCAGCATCAGTTATAGACTTGGGCACAAGAGCTTTCGCAAGCTGCACAAAGCTCTTCAAGATAACTATGCCTGGAATAGAATTCATCGGAACAGAGTGTTTCGCTCATTGTGAAAATCTGAAGGAAATTGCCTTGCCAGAAACTTTGGGTAAGATTTGGAAAGGTGCCTTTGCTAGCTGCAAAGCTTTGGAACAGATAAATATTCCAAGTCACCTGAAGATTATCGACAAGTCTGCGTTCAGAAGTTCCGGACTGAAAAGTCTCAACATCGTGATAAGCGAAGACTGCAAGTGCTGGATTTATGACAGAGCCTTTGCTTATTGCAAACATCTGGAGTCTGTATATCTAAACAAGAATGTAAAGATTCAGGAGCGTATGGCGTTTGCCGGCTGCACTTCACTAACGACGATTGAGTTTGAGAATCCGTCATTGACATGCTGTGCTGGTGAAATAAACGCAACGATGCTTATCGGCTGTATATCTCTCGAAAAGATTATCGTGCCAAAGAACAAGTACAACCATTACCCGGACTTCAACATCCAAGGCGATGAGTCTGCTCAGTTCGAGACTCGCGACTTCAATAGTCTTATAACTCCGAAAGAATAGACAGAGACTCTCGTTGGCACTATCTTTGAATAAGATAGGCTGCACTCGGCCATCTGAGAACAAGTTCTCATGGCGCTCGTTGGCACTATCTTTGAATAAGACATGATTGCAACTAAGATTGCAACTAAAAGTTGATTTTTTGTTGATTTTCTATGGCATAATTTTTTTATTTCAGAAAAATAGGGTAAATTTCGCGCGACAACATTTTAAAACATAAAGAAATATGGTGAACAAAAACGAAACAACAAACAGTGAAAAGAAGCCTATCATTAATAACGATGAGGCTTTGCGTCTTATCGACCTCATCCAGCAGGGCTACTCCAATGCGGAGAACGAGTTGGCAGAACTCGGTTCTGTCTTTATCAAGGCTGTGGCAAAGCAGTATGTGGGCAAGGGACTCTCTGACGAAGAACTCATTGCAGCCAGTCGTTACGGAATGTTACGTGCCAGCCATAAGTTCGACAAGTCTCGTGGCTTTACCTTTGCAGCTTATGCCGTGTGGTGGATGCGCCAGGCCATTCTGCAAGAGATTCACAAAAAAGAGAATAACAATTAAAAACAAAGGATATGACATCACGAAAAAATGTTGGCGATATACGCCATCTGGTTGTATTAAGAGTTATGATAGAGGTTTGTGACACCGGATTGACTGATGATCAATACGGAGACCTGTTAGAATATCTCAAACATGATGAAGTACTTTGGTCTGACGAAAACAAAAACGACTTCTATAACGTAGCCACGAAGTTGGCTAAAAAATGGATTGAAAATTATAAATAGAGCACTTATGAAAATATATCTAAGAGTACATAAGGACCAAGGAAGCCATGTAGTCCACCTTTGGAGCAAGCACATAAAGGAACAGATTATAGAAACTGTGAACTTTGCATGCGACGACCATGACGGCTGCATTGGCGAACCTGCCCTCTTCCCCACATTCTGGCAGCAAGAGATTCATTCACGCCGCCTCTATGTTGGGAACCCCAAAAAGTGTAAATACTGGCTCAATTCTCCCATGTATGCACTCAGCTTTGTATGGGAGAAAGCCGATTTTGCCTTTGAGGACGACTATTATTGGCAGTGCGACCATGCAGGACTGCCGTATGCCTTCACGTGTCAGCCAAGAATAGACGACAGCTATACCGATGATGTCTATATCGGCTCATACGTGAAAAGCCAGACAGAGCCGCTTACTCTTCCAGGACTTCTCTTTGATCCTGAATATGAAGAGGATGGAGAAGTATTGGCTGACACTATGTTTGTTGAACTCAAAAAGAACAGAGGATGAACTCGCATTGATTACCGACGTTCTGAACGGCGGCGAAGCGCAGAACATCTTTCCTGATTTTCCGGCATCACATTCCGGTTCTTCCTAATAAAGAAACTTGGTGCAAAGGCAAAAAAGCATTACCTTTGCACCCAGTTTTATTCACTTAAGCAAAATAGAGTTATGACAATACTTGATAAAATTGCAGAATACATTGCAGGCAATCCCAAGCGACCTTTGCTTATCTGGTTTCACTCAAACAGCGAAATCGATGAGGCAAGACGCAGCATTGCGAGTCTTCCCGGATGTGCAACATGTGGAGACAACGTTTACGAAAAGGACGGCGCTGTTATCGAAAAGAAAAAGATCTCAGATAGTGAAGGTATCAGATTTTTCCTGTTCCATCGCTACTTTGAGCAGCTGAAGGCTCCATTTCTGAAATATGCTATCGACTTGATGAACAAGACAGGACTTCCGATTGTATATCTTGCCAACGACTATTCAAAGGAAGAAGAGCCGCAACTCAATGTCGCAGCATTTGATGAATGGGATTATAAGTAGAAACGATTGTTTTTAATTAATATAAATACAATGGAGAAATATCATATAGGTCAGGAAATTCTGAAGGAAGTAAAGGCAAAGTTTCCTTCGGTGGCAGTCTTTGCCAAAGAACTGTGCAAATCCAGCTCTGCCACATACGAGATATTCGGCAAGACGAGTCTCGATACCGACTTGTTGCTGAAAGTCTCAAAACTGCTGGACAGAGATTTCTTCCGCGAATTCTCTGAGAAATGTCTGAACGGAGAAGTGGCGGTAGTAGATAAGCAGACGGCAGAGAACAGCATCTCGCTGCTCCTGCCAGAAGATAAACTGCATACAGTATCACCACCCCAAGCAAAGGATGTGGTGGAAGAATATCTTCTGATACCTCGCAAAAAGCCACTCGTAGTGTTCTACAGTGGGGCACGCAGTCGCAACCTACCCCGTTTTGTATGCAAAAAGGGCGAGGAGATATATGGCGAAGGCATGGTGAGAAACATAAAGCTCGAACCTGCCGAACTGATGCATTTTGAACTTGGCGTGATGTCGCTCGCCAAAATGCCGCAGAAGGTGGTCGTGATAAAATGCACTATGGCAAGAGACTATAACTCCCATGTGCTCATTGCCGAAAGACTGGCGGAGGAGTCGGGAAAGCACGTCGTGCTGCTATGCCTAGACCCTATCCATATTCCTACGCTGCCCAATGGCCGAGTGGTGCTGAAGTCGCTTGCCGTATCTACTTTCAAATCTTGGAACAAACGTGCCCACATATTCATAGCCGATGATGCGGAAAAGCGTTTCGCTTACCTCATCGAACTGTTTCAAGCCATTAAAGGCGAGGGATATATGGACAGAATATATGATGGTATAGAGGGCAACGAAAATTGGGCAGACACATTGAAAGATTTGCTGGAGGAGGCAAAGCAGAATCTCACCACTTACGAAGACATAGTGTTGGAAGAAAGCAACGATGAGGACAATCGTCAGGTGGAATATCATCAGGTGAGCACCATTCAGCCCACTGTTAACGACTTAAATCGTCCAGAGGGGATTTCACATATCCGCACCCATCTGCGCTACCGCATGATTAAGGAGACTGGCAAAATATTCGAGTATGAGCCGATGAGTTTCGACCAAATGGAGGGATGCGAGAAGCTATAAAGTATCGAAATTATATCACAAACAATAATAGACAAAGGCAATGAAAATATACATGAAAGTAAAGAAGGATATAGCATATAATGCACCATATCCTTGGAACAAGTACATTAAGGAGCAAGTTCGTGAAACTGTGTCTAAAGCAAGCAGTTTTATGTTTGACGAAAAGTTTTATCCCATGTTTTACCAAGAGGATACACACTGCCACTTCATAACAGCTGCCAATGGTGAACGACACTTTCTGGATTTCTTTCTCAAATACGAACTTTGCTTTGTATGGGAATATGACGATTACGATAACGAAGATGACTACTTCGAGGTCGCAAGTGCAGCAGATGTATATTTAGATGAAGAAGACAATGTTAAGCCTTCTAAGGAATACGTCTATCTTGGCTCATACAAAGATGGACAAAGTGAGCCTCTTACTCTTCCAGGACTTGTATTAGACCCAAAGAAACATGGTGAAATCTTAGCTGACTGCATGTTTACGGATGAATTCTCTGATAGACAACTGAGACGAGTCTTTGAGGCAAAACTATAAGCTGCATGAGAGGAATATTTCATTTTTGGGCCATTGCCCTACTGGCATTGTTTACATGTTCTTCATGCCGGAACAAGTCACAGAACGCAAGTCTCGATAAGTCAATAGATAAATCTGACTCTATCGAGACTTATCACACTATCGTCTCTGACGACAGTCTCGTGACAGC
>ULJN01020462.1_pt1 | contig 10917 bp, 10 predicted proteins | sample 1950921 | NCBI WGS metagenome assembly ULJN01 (sample SAMEA4835476, study PRJEB28245) | human gut metagenome | biome: gut microbiome; material: fecal sample | place: Denmark | collected 2008
GCTATAAGGTTACAGGATATAGAGTACAGATCTTTGCCGGAGGAAACTCACGCAACGACCGACTGAAGGCTGAACAGACGGGCAACAACATCAAGATGAAGTTCCCAGACCAGCCTGTATATGTACACTTCTACTCGCCAAGATGGATTTGCCGCATGGGCAACTTCCGCGAACTGGGCGAGGCTAAGAAGGTGCTTGCCAAGGTGAGAGCCCTGGGATACAGACAGGCATGCCTGGTAAAGGGACAGATTACAGTACAGTATTAAAGTGAAGAGTGAAGAATTCAACAGTCTTACTATTCATAAAGTTCAAAATTCAAAGTAAATAAGATATGAATCCAGAAACAGAATTTCGCGAGGGATTGGATGAACTCGCAGGACACTATAAGGAAGTATTGAAGCTCCTGGGTGAAGACACAGAGCGCGAAGGACTTGTCAAGACTCCTATGCGCGTAGCCAAGGCGATGCAGGTATTGACCCGCGGCTACTATCAGGATGCCCACAAGGTGTTGACCGATGCCCTCTTTGAGGAGAAATACGACCAGATGGTCATTGTGAAGGACATTGATTTCTTCTCTCTCTGCGAGCATCACATGCTGCCTTTCTATGGCAAGGTACACGTGGCTTACATCCCTAACGGCAAGATTACCGGACTGAGCAAGATTGCCCGCGTGGTAGATATCTTCAGCCACCGCCTTCAGGTGCAGGAGCGCCTTACCCAGCAGATCAAGGACTGCATCCAGGAGACCTTGAATCCTCAGGGTGTGATGGTGGTGATAGAAGCTAAGCACATGTGTATGCAGATGCGTGGCGTGGAGAAGCAGAACTCCATCACTACTACCAGCGATTACAGCGGCGTATTCAATTCACTGAACACCCGTCAGGAGTTCATGAGCCTGCTCAGAGGTGAGAGCAAGAGAATCTAAATAAGTTCAAAGTAATATGAAGTTTATATCCTGGAACGTGAATGGCCTGCGTGCTTGCGTGGGCAAGGACTTCGAGAGCCAATTCAAGGCGCTCGATGCCGACTTCTTCTGCCTGCAGGAGACCAAGATGCAGGAAGGTCAGCTCGACCTGAAGTTCGAGGGCTACGAAAGCTACTGGAACTATGCCGAGAAGAAGGGATATTCGGGCACAGCCATCTATACCCGCCACCAGCCACTGAGCGTGAGCTACGGTATGGGCGTGGAGGAACACGACCACGAAGGAAGAGTCATCACCCTGGAGTATGACAACTTCTATCTCGTAACCTGCTATACCCCGAACTCCCAGACCGAGTTGAAACGACTGGATTACCGTATGACCTGGGAAGATGATTTCCACAAGTTCCTGAAGGCCTTGGATGCCAAGAAGGCTGTGGTGGTCTGCGGCGACCTGAACGTGGCACATCAGGAGATAGATATCAAGAATCCGAAGACCAACCGTCGCAATGCCGGTTTTACCGACGAGGAGCGCGAGAAGATGACCGAGCTTCTGAACGACGGCTTTACAGATACCTTCCGCTATCTGCATCCCGAAGAGATTACCTATTCGTGGTGGTCATACCGGTTCAAGGCACGCGAGAAGAATGCCGGCTGGCGTATCGACTACTTCCTGGTATCCGACCGCTTGAGAGAACAGATTACAGAAGCCAAGATTCATACCGACATCATGGGCAGCGACCACTGCCCGGTAGAGGTTGGCCTGGCACTCTAAATATTGTAAAAAGGTCTGGCGAAATTCATCGCCAGACCTTTTTTCAGTTACGCATATACCAGAAAAATAAAGGGGATGTACCTTCCTCCCGGAAGCCATCCCCATATTGGTCATATCAACATAAAATTTTAATTTATATAAGAGAGATTTTTCTATTAATTTAAGAGAGATTTTCAATTCTAGTGATCTTCTATTCTAGAGATCTTCTACATCAAAGACTGAATCTCAGAGAGATTTCTCTTCTCAGTGGTACCATCCTTGTATGTTATCATAAAGTAATTGTGGATAGACTTGCCATTCTTGAACTGAACAACAGCCACGCCACCTTCACGGAGCTGGAGAGTGAAGTATCCCTCACGCTTGCCGTTAACATACTTTCCGTGCCACTTCTCCTTACCATTCTTGTAGTAAGTGGTAACCTCACCATTGAAGATCGTATTGCGGTCGTTACCGAGATCGATGAAGCTGTATCCACCCTCGGCACGAAGATTACCGTTCATATAGAAGTCCTGGAACACATCCTTCTTATTGATGCCAGCGCCGGTAGTCATCAGTAATCTGTAATAACTAGCCTGATCTGCACTAGCCACATTACTCATATTTTCTGCATAGAAAATAGTGTCTGCTACTACTGTTGCATTCTCTACGCGCTTGCGACCGAAAGTAGCTACGGTCATGAGAGCCATCAATGAGAATAATATAATTCGTTTCATATTCTTTATTTTTAGATTGTTACTTATTGCTTGTTGTTTCTTTTTTCTGATGCAAAGATACTACAAATTCCGGTAAGTTGTATCATTCCTTAACGCTATTTTATCTTATTTTTGGGGTCAGTTTTACTTTTTGAAAGAAAACGCACACAAAATTACAATTTGACATTTTAGGGGGTCGTTTTTTACACTTTGAAATAGGCATATCTCCATATACCCCAATAATACCCCTATCTCGTTTACATATTGATAGCAAGAGACAGAAACAGAGCACGGCAGCCTATGCTTTTTTTTGAGATATTTTGAAAACTTTTCGCCCGAAAACTAGCGTATGTACTTTTTATTTTGTACTTTTGCACTAAAATATATATAATATAAGGTACGCGTATGATAAAATATACCATCAAGGCACCAAGCCAACTGAACGCAAGTATCAACTTGCCAGCATCCAAGAGTATCAGCAACCGAGCGCTCGTAATCAGTGCGATGGCTGGAAGCCATATCCAACCCGACAACTTGAGCGACTGCGATGATACGGAAGTAATCGTTGCAGCCCTTCAGAATATGCCAGAGGTCATCAACATCAAGGCAGCCGGCACAGCCATGCGTTTCATGACCGCCTATCTCTCTGCCACCCCTGGCGAACATACCATCACGGGCACCGAGCGCATGCAGAACCGTCCTATCGGCATTCTCGTAGATGCCCTGCGCTATCTGGGCGCCGACATCACCTACGAGAAGAAGGAAGGTTATCCCCCACTCCACATCCGAGGCAAGGCGCTGGAAGGCGGCCACCTGGAGGTAGTGGGCAATATCAGTTCGCAATACATCTCGGCGCTTCTGATGATCGGTCCGATTCTGAAGAACGGACTGGAACTGAAGCTGACAGGAGAGATTGCATCCCGCCCTTACATCGACCTTACGCTCTGGACGATGAAGGAATATGGTGCCGATGCCGACTGGACGGATATGGACACCATCACCGTGAAGCCACAGCCTTACAAGGAGACATCTTATATGATAGAGAACGACTGGAGTGCTTCTTCCTACTGGTATGAGATGATGGCACTGAATGGCAACATCGACTCCAGCATCCAGCTCGAAGGCTTGATGGACTGCTCGAAGCAGGGAGATTCCGTGGTGAAATACATCTTCAGTCTGCTGGGAGTGAAGAGCGAATTCGAGAACCATGATCATCTTACGGATGTTATGCTGAAGGCGAACCACTGTCTTCTGCCGAAATTCGAATACGATTTCTCCGGTTCTCCAGATCTGGCTCAGACCATCGTGGTAGCCTGCTGTGCCTTGGGTGTGAAGTTCAGGTTCACGGGTCTTGCCAGCTTGAAGATCAAGGAGACCGACCGCATCGAGGCTCTGAAGACAGAGTTGAAGAAGGTGGGCTATGTCATCCACGATGAAAACGACAACACTCTGTATTGGGATGGCGAAACCTGCGAGCCTTCATTTGCTCCAATCGATACCTACGAGGATCATCGTATGGCGATGGCATTCGCCCCTCTCGCCTTCAAGTTCCCTCAGATTGAGATCAATAATCCGGAGGTAGTGAGCAAATCCTATCCGCATTATTGGGAAGACCTGAAGAAAGTAGGGTTTGAGATTATTGAGAGTGAAGAGCTAAGCCAGTCATAATGTTCAAAATTCAAAGTTCGAAGTAAATGCTATACTTGATTTTAGCCCTGGTGGCATTAGGCCTGATAAGCGCCATATTCGGAATCGTATCTCACCGCAGGGGAGAGGACGAGGAGCCTCTGCAGGAAGGCGTATCGTGCAACACCTGCAACGGTGAGAACTCGAAGTGCGAGCAGGAGTGCATGATGGAAGCCGCCACCAAAGAAATAGAATATTACGATGATGAGGATCTCGACCGCTTTGCCGGTCGGGATGCCGATGCCTATACCGATGAGGAGGTTGAGGAATTCTCGGAAGTGCTCTACACCATGCAGCCGGAAGAAGTGGCTGGATGGAACAGAAGCCTGATACTGAGAGGCATCAACCTGCCCAACCAACTGAAGGATGAAGTCATCGGCTTTTTAAGCTAGAAATTTGCAGTTCAAAGCTCAAAGTAAACACATGGATATACTACAATATACATTTTTCCAAAACGCACTGATCGGCGCCTTTCTGGCAAGCATCCTGTGCGGCTTTATCGGAACCTACATCGTTACCCGCCGATTGGTATTCATCAGCGGCGGCATCACCCATGCCTCTTTCGGAGGCATCGGCATCGGCGTGTTTACAGGAATCAATCCGATACTCTCCGCCATGGTTTTCGCCATCCTCAGCGCCTTCGGAGTACAATGGATATCACGCAAGAAAGATGTGCGAAAGGATTCCGCCATCGCCATGTTCTGGACCCTGGGAATGAGCGTGGGCATCATCTGCTGCTTCCTGACTCCAGGATTCATGCCCGACCTGCCCTCCTTCCTCTTCGGAAGCATCCTTGCCATCGACAGCGCAGACCTGTGGCTGCTGGGCGGACTCGCCCTCATCGTAGCCCTCCTCTTCACCTTTCTCCTGCGCCCTATCCAGAACATCGCATTCGACAGTACCTTCGCCCGTTCACAGCATCTGCCGGTTACAGCCATCGAATACCTGATGATGACGCTCATCGCCATGACCATCGTGGCTACACTGAAGATGGTGGGCATCGTGCTCGCCATCAGCCTGCTTACCATTCCGCAGATGACCGCCAACCTCTTCACCTATAATTACAGGCAGATGATATGGGCAAGCATCATCCTGGGATGGATAGACTGCATCGCCGGTCTCTACATCAGTTATCTGCTCAACGTGCCATCAGGTGCCACCATCATCTTCATCAGCATCGTGGTATTCGCACTCGCCAAAATCGTCCTGGGCATCAGGAGAAAGATGCCAGATAAACAATAGAAAACATGAAAGGCAAAAGCCCCATCCAGCTCCTTTTTCTGATAGGACTCGCTGTGATTGCAGCGTTCCTTACGGGATGCTCTACGCAGAAGAATACGGCGCAGAGCAGGTGGTGGCATGCCTTTAATGCCCGATACAATACCTATTATAATGGTACCGTGGCTTATATCGACGGGGCGCTGGAGAAGGAAGAAGGCAACCGGGACAACTTTACGGAGCAGATTCCGCTCTATACCGTAGGCAACAGGAACAGCCGCGATCTGGGCAAAGCCAACTTCGACCGTGCCATCGAGAAATGCGAGAAAGCCATCCATCAGCACAGCATCAAGCGCCGCCCCGTATGGGAACCCGGCAAGAGAAAGACGGCGAAAGATATCGAATGGCTCAGTCGCAGGGAATACAATCCGTTTTTATGGAAAGCGTGGATGCTGATGGGCCGTTCTCAATTCCAGAAGGGAGATTTCGAGGGGGCCGCTGCCACCTTCGCCTATATGAGCCGCCTCTACTCCACCCAGCCTGCCATCTACGGCAAGGCGCGCGCCTGGCTTGCCAAATGCTATATCGAGCTGGGATGGACCTACGATGCAGAAGATGTGATCCGAAACATCCAGCGCGATTCCATCCACTGGCGTGCCCAGAAGGAATGGGATTATGCCTTCGCCGATTACTATATCCACACGGGGGATGCCCGGAAGGCGATTCCCTATCTCAGGAAGGTGATAAGCCATGAGATGCGACACAAGCAGAAAGCCCGCCAGTGGTATCTGATGGGACAGTTGCAGACTTCCATCGGCAACCAGCAGGAGGCTTATCAGGCTTTCCGCCACGTCATCCGGCTCAATCCGCCCTACGAACTGGAGTTCAATGCCCGCATCGCCATCACCGAGGTCTTGGCTTCGGGCAACAGCAGGAAGATGATCAGCCGGCTCAAGCGCATGGCGGCATCGGATAAGAACAAGGAATATCAGGACCAGGTATATTATGCCATCGGCAACATCCACCTGGCCCAGAAAGATACCCTGCGTGCCATCTATGCCTACGAAAAAGGCAACCGGAAGGCTACCCGAAACGGTATAGAGAAGGGTGTACTCCTGCTGCGTCTGGGCAATCTGTATTGGGAAACCGGACGATATGCTGATGCCAAGCGCTGCTATGGCGAAGCAATCGGCTTGCTCGATCAGGACAGAAAGGATTATCCACAACTGGCTCATCGCTCCAAGGTGCTGGACGAACTGGTGCCTTATACCGATGCCATCGCCCTCCAGGATTCCCTGCAGTCTCTTGCCAAAATGGACGAGAGAGACAGAAATGCAGCCATCGACCGTGTGATAGCTGCCCTGAAAAGAAAGGAGAAAGAGGAAGAAAGAAGGAGATGGGAAGACGGTGCAGAGATGAATTCGGAATATGAAGGAGGTGTTGATGGGAATGGTTCCGGGAATGATTCCGGAAACGGATTCGGGAATGGTTCCGGGAACGGATTCGGGAACACCAATACCTGGTATTTCTATTCCCCTGTAGCCGTAAGCCAGGGTAAGGCGCTCTTCGAGAAACTCTGGGGCAAGCGAAAGAACCTCGACAACTGGCAGCGAATCAACAAAACAGTTGTAGCTTCTGCACAAGAAACGGATATCGCACAAGGAACAGATTCCGAGCAAGAAACGACTTCTGATCAAGATTCCAAGCTTCAGCCTGATGCATTACGAGATGCTCTATCCCATTCTTTATCCCAGAAAGAATCCGGCAAACCATCTGCCGATAGCGCCAGCCTCGACCCTCATCAGCGGGCTTATTATCTGGCTCAGATTCCGTTCACCCCAGAGCAGATGTCAGCGAGCAATCAGCTCCTGGCGAATGGCTTATACCATGCCGGAATCATCTTCAAGGACCGGCTCGACAACCTGGCACTGAGCGAGAAGATGCTGCTCCGGCTGGTGGACAACTACCCGGATTTCAAGCATCTCGACGAAGCCTATTACCATCTGTATCTGCTTTATTCCCGAAAGAAGCAAACTCAGATGGCGAACAGTTATGTCGATAAATTAAAGAAGGATTACCCAGAAAGCCAGTTCACAGCCCTCCTCTCCGACCCTTACTATCTGGAGAATGCGAGGATGGGTGTGCACATCGAAGATTCCATCTACACCCTCACCTATCAGGCATTCAAGGAAGGCAAGTACGAGGTGGTGATGCACAACTCGGAAATATCAGACAAGCGGTTCCCTACTGGTGCCAACCGCGACAAGTTCCTCTTCATCAGCGGTATGACCCAGCTCAACGAGGGCAAGGTTTCCGAATGTCTGGAAAAGATGAACCAGGTGATAGCGCAATATCCCAACAGCCGGTTGAGCGAGATGGCGGGAATGATCGTAAACGGCGTGAATGCCGGAAGACGACTCTACGGCGGAAAGTTCGACCTGAGTAATGTCTGGGCGAAACGCAGCGATGTGCTCAGCTCCCAGGACTCCACCCAGCAGAAAGGATTCTCTGCCGACCGCAACGACCGTTTTGTCTTCCTGCTCGCCTACAGTCCAGATTCCGTCAACGAAAACCAGCTGCTCTTCGAGGTAGCCAAGTATAACTTCACCACCTATATGGCGCGCAATTTCGACATCAGCATCGAAGACCTCCAGGGGTTGCATCGCCTGCAGGTAAGCGGTTTTCAGAACTACGACGAGGCACGCCAGTATGCCAACGAGCTGCATCAGCAAGCCGGCATCCTCCGTCTGATTTCCAAGGCGAGAAGCTACGTGATCAGCGAGCCGAACCTCGAACTTCTGGGCAGAAATCTCTCGTATGATGATTACGACAAGTTCTATACCCGCCACTTTGCACCGCTGAAGATCAGCAAGATGCGCCTGCTGATGGAGCCAACGGAAATCGTAGTGGATAAGGATTCTCAGAAGGAGGAAGATGCTCTGGAGGAAGAAAATGATTCTCTGAAGAAGAATCCTGAAGATAATGGAATCGATATCGAGAGCCAGCCCGCAGAAGATACCGATACCGGCATCTACTTCGATGACTCGAATGCCCCAGAATCAGAAGCCGATGATGAATACATCGAGCTGGATGGATTCTGATAAAGCAAGAAAGCTCTAGCGGCAAGGAAGCCGTTAGAGCGAACAGAAGAAGGTAACCAGGAATGGTACGGAGAAATCTACGCAGAAGCCGTGGAAGATGGAAACGATGATGAAGCTCTCGCCCGAATAGCGGGTGATGATAGGCAATGTGGTATCCATCGTGGTGGCTCCACCCACGCTGATAGGCGCCAGCTTGCCGAAATACTTCGCCAGCAGGGGCGCACCAAGCAGGGTGAGAATCTCACGGAAGATGTTGGCAAGCAGGGCGATGGTTCCCAGCTCGGCACCCCGATACTGCGTGATGAAGATGCTCGACAATGAGTAGTATCCGAAGCCCGAACCGATGGCGAGACAGTCGGAGAGCTGACGGTGTCCCAGTATCAGGGAGGCAGCCGCGCATCCGGCAAGGGTTCCCAGGATGGTCATCACCGGCAGCATCATCAGTCGGGGATTCACCTTTCTGAAACTCTTCAGGATAGAGGTATCGCAACCGATGCTGATACCCACGCAGAACATCAGGCAGCAGAGGGCATAATAGCTCACGTCGCTCGCCAGGAAACTGGCAGGAATCACATCCCACACTCCCACGATGATGCCCAGCACGAAGAAGCCTACGATAATCAGACTACCTTTCATTTCCAGCCTCCTTTCTGCAGACATATCTCCACAATGCCCACGCAAAGATTGCACTACCCAGACTTCCGGTTATCGTAAGCACGATGGCTTCGAGTCCCAGGGTCTGAAGACCATTGATAATACGAGGGTTCGCTCCCACCTCGATGCCGAGCAGGAAGAGGAGTACCCAGATAAGCGCCGTGATGACACGGCCGATAAAACTCATTTTCTTGTTGCGGAGCAGGTACCCCGTACCAATTCCGCATAGCATGATCATTACAATCTTGAGCATTGTTTCTTCTTTTCTTTCTTTTTTTTATTATTATTGATTACTTTTATCTTCGATAATAATAACGGATTCCCGGTCTTAATATTATAAAAAGACCGAGAATCCTGATGATATTTGTAAGTAAGCTATAGCAGTTGCCCCCAATCGGAAGAGCCATCAGCCCCATCAGATGATGGTAATCCAGACGGATTCATCCTTTTCTCTCGCTTCGCTGATGCATTTCATCAGGCGATGCAGCCAGATACGGGAATTTACCACCATGCCCTTCACCTTGTTCTCGCCCACCAGGATGCAGCCCTGGGTATCATCGGGGTAGTTGCCGGCATGGATGCGGATGCCCTCGAAATCAGGAACACCCTGCAGATACGGCAGCCACTCCTTGAATCGGGGCGACTTGGTGACTAACAACGGATAGGTGCCTTCGGGAATCGCCGTAGTGCCCTTCATCTTCTGCGCCTTCTTGCCCGAAACCCTGCCCAGGCGCACGTTCACCTCCTCGGACTGGAGTTCCACGCCCTTCAGGTTGCGCCACGTAGGCTCCAGGGTATCGCAGAAATAACACTCCTGCGTCAGTTTGCCGGCATCTATCTTATGCTCGAACCAACGCTTCAACTGTGGGTTCATCCATGAAGAGTGAACCACTCTCTCTACCTCCTCATCCTTCAGGATATAGAGGTGACCAATGGTATAGCTGTTCTTCTTGGCTATACGCTTCAATACTATTTCCATAAATATTCAATTAATTTAAAAATCAAGCTTCAAGCACCAGCCCATCATGGCGGTACTTCAACTTTTTGAAACTGTAACTACTGTAACCGTAACCGCTTTTCCCGTCCTCGCCGGGCGGAGAGATTCGCTCGATATACCCACGGTAAATCCACTGCTTGATCACATTCCGGGTACCCTTCGCATTCAATCCATGCTCCATACGGATGGCATCCAACTGCGGCATGGTAAAGATATCGGGCAACAGCTGCAGCAGATTCTCCGGTCCACGCTTCGAACTCTTCTCGCCGGCACTGTTCTCCCGGGCAATCATATCGCCGAAGAAACGCATCTTGCAGTAGAGGTCGTAACGCTCGCTCCAGCGGATGAAATCATCCATCTCCGGCTCCCATCTGTAGCCGTTGGCAACATAGAGCACGCACGCCTTGAGGTAGGCGATGACGTTGGCACGGAACGAGAAATTCTCGAAGATGCGGTTCTGCGAAGTACGTGCAAACTCGGCATTCTCATTCTTCAATACCACGGCAAGATCATACGCCTCCTGGCATTCCACCAGTCCCGACGCCATACAGAGATTTTCGATGTAGGGCTTCAGAGAATTTCTGAATTCATCATCGTAGGTGCCATAGATGGGAATATCCTCGCCAATCTCCCGCTCCGGGATGGTACAGAAGTTGATACGGCTCAGCGGACCATCGGTCAGCACCTTCGCAAAATATCGCTGTCCCTTGTCGATGGTGGTAGATGCATTCCAGTTGAAGCGGACGCAGACACGCTCGGTAACGCTCTGGATTCCTACGCGAGACTGTCCGAATTTATTACTAGGGTCAAAAGCGAGGCACATGATGCGGAACTGCTGATTGCCGATACCTCTCAGCGCATCAAACTGGTCGATT
>ULJN01014562.1_pt1 | contig 10753 bp, 6 predicted proteins | sample 1950921 | NCBI WGS metagenome assembly ULJN01 (sample SAMEA4835476, study PRJEB28245) | human gut metagenome | biome: gut microbiome; material: fecal sample | place: Denmark | collected 2008
TGCTCATAACGTGCCTTGGCTCCCAGATAACGGGCATAGGCATTGTCGTATTGCTGACGGGTTACCGCATCCTTCTTCATCAGAGCCGCAAAACGGTCGAAGTCCTGCTTGGCATTCATCATATCCACACGAGCCTCCTCGATGCCGGCAGCAGCTGTCTGCACATTGGTATTGGTGGTGCCCATACTGGCGGTTACCACCGAAGAACTTGACTTGGATCCACGCAAGCCTGCCTCTGCCTGAGCTACATGCAGGCGGAACTCAGCATCCTCGATGATAACGAGGGTATCGCCCTTCTTTACGTGCTGATAGTCGTTGAAACGAATCTCCTTGATGAATCCCGGTACACGGGTATTGATAGGGGTGATATGGCGGTTTACCTGTGCATCATCTGTGTAAGCCACATCGCTGCCATGATAGAAATGGCTGAAACACCAGCCGATAGCTCCCAGGAAAAGGAGGATAATCACTACATTATATATTCTCTTGATAATCTTCTTGCTCATTGCTTTATTTATTTTATTGTTTCTAAATTTCTCCTGCCACGTACTTCATGCGATAGTAGGCATAGACGATGTTGATGCGGGCATCCACCTCGCTGAGCTCGGCATTGAGCTTGAGGTTGGAGGCATCCACCATATCTGTAACCAGAGCGAGCTGGCTGAGATAGCGGGCATTCATCACGTCGTAGTTCTGTTGTGCCAGCTCCACGCTCTTTCGCTGTGTTTCCAGTTCCACGTAGGTTTGCTGATACTGTATGTAGGCTGCCTGCACATTATTGTTGAGCTGCTCTGCCTGTACGGCATGTGCCTCTTTAGCCTGTCGGGTCTCTACGGCAGCCTGCTTGATGCGCTTGTTGCTCTTGAAGAGAGAGCTGAGACTGTATTTCACGCCCACGCCCACATACCAGACGTTGAGGTTCTTATCAACAGGTGGCAATTCGAAGAGGATAGGTCCATCGAAGTTATCTGCGGCAACGAAAGCTACCTTTGGCAGAAGATCGCTCTTGGCAATCTTTTCTTTCTGTTCGGCGATGCGGATGGCGTTACTGCTCTGCTCCAGGAGTGGGGAGTTCAGGGTGCCTGCTGTCTGCCAGTAAGCCTCGCCTTCCTTGCCGTAGGTTTTGTCGGCAATGGTGGCATCGGGGATAATCTGAATCTCCTGGCTTGTCTGGTTCATCTGGCTTCCTTCATTCTTTTGACTTCCCTGGTTCATTCCTAGGGTATTGCAAAGCTGATGGTTCAGGATGCTTCGATTGTTTCGTAGTGCTGTAAGACCGAGTTTGAGACTTTCCATCTGGAGCTCGTATCGGGTGATGTCGTTCTTCAGCGCCATTCCGTGCGTCTGTTTCTCCTTGATGTCGTCGATGAGCTGGCGGGTCAACTCGATGTTCTTTTCATACACCTTGATGCGGTTGTCTATCTTATAAAGGTCGAGATATTGGCCGAGGGCGATGAAGCGAATCTGCTGTCGGGTGAGTTTCACGCCTACCTCTGCCTGCTGCTTTCCGAGTTCGGCGAGTTTGATACCTGCGTTGATGGCTCCACCGGCGTAAATCACCTGCTGTGCCTGGAAGGCGAAGTTGTTGCCGAAATGTGGGGATTTCAGACCATGAACGTTGCTGAAGTTACGGTCGGTAATCAGCGCATTGCCGATGTAGCTGAATGAGAGGGAAGCATCAAGGTCGGGCAGTTTCTTGCTTTTGGCCGATTCGATGCCGAGATGGGCTGCTTCTACTCCTGATAATGAAGTACGAAGGCTTTTGTTGTTATCCTCCACCTTCTGGAAGAGCTGGCTGATGGTCATATTTTCTTTCTTGCTGACGGGCAAGGAAGCAGCCGCTCCTACGGTGGTTTGTGATTGAGCCGAAGCCCAATAGTTTCCTCCTGCAAGCAGAAGGCTTACAAATAAGATGTTCTTAATCATTGATCATTACTTTTTGAATTTCGGGTGCAAAGGTACGGAGTTTTGAGCGAACAATCGCTTTAAATATTTCGCAGCGGATGGACGATTTGGGAATAATAGTTCTTTTATATCACATATTTTATGTAATTTTGCAACCGAAATAGGAATAAAGAGATATAATAACTCTATATATAATAAGGTGTAGATGGAATTATCAGAATTAAGCAGTCAGCAGGAAGCAAGTCTTTTCCTCTCTGGTTTGGAGGAATGGCAGGAGGGTCCGCAAGTTTTGACTTACGGAGCAATATTGATTTGCCGGAAGGGAAAGGCGAGGCTGAATGTGAATTATAAGGATTGGGAACTTTATGAGGGGGCGGTGATTACGCTCTTCCCGAATGATGTAGTGGAATTGAAGGTTGGCGGGGATTTCAAATCCCCTCAAACTGAAAATGGGGATTGCAGATCCCCAGAAACTGAAAACGGGGATTGCAAATCCCCTCAAACAGCGAACAGTTTCCAAGTCGAAATCCTGAAATATAATCCTTCCTTGCTTCGTGAAGCCAGTTTGCAGCTGGAGCAGACGGTGTATTCTTCCTTGCGGGAAGACCGCTGCAGGCAGGATACCCCTGTGGTGACAAACATCATCAATGGGATGTTTGGTTTATTGAAGGTATATTTCGACCAGTCGGAGTGTACCTGCATCTCGCAGTTGGTATTGTGCCAGTTGAAGGCATTCTTCATCGGTTTTCATGAGTATCTTCAGCGCAATCCGCAATACCGACCAGATGAAGTAAAATCGTATCGCGTAAGAGAACTGTTCAATCGGTTTATGATGCTGCTGGAGAGTGATTACAAGATATCAAGGGATGTGAACTATTATGCCGAACAGATGAATATCTCCTCGAAATATCTGACCAACATTGTGAGTCAGGTGACGGGGCATACCCCCAAGACCATCATCGACCAATACGTGATTCTGCAGCTCAAGATGCATCTTAAGCGAACTACGCAAAGCATCAAGGAGATGGCTTGGGAGTTTCATTTCGCCGACGTCAGTTTCTTCTGCCGATATTTCAAGAAGCATACAGGTCTGACACCGCAGCAGATAAGGTCGTAATCACAACCTTCAGTTTTTTTCTGATCTCGGCTTCTTCTATCTCGCCGATGTATTCTGGTGACAACGCCTTGAGTTCTTCGAGGCATCCCATCTGCATCATGGTGGCGATAGGGAGGAGCTTATGTGCCGCCTTTCCTATGCGGTCGGTAGATAAGGATTCTTCTTCTACGGCTTCTTTCAGATTCGTGAGATGAGCGGCAAGTTCCTGCTTCACGGTATCAAGAATCTCCTTCGCCGCTTCTTCGTCGCCTCCGGCAAAAGCAAGAAGAGCATCCAGCTGAGGATTGGATTTCTGCTGGGATGATAAAACTGGCTGGAGTGATGAATCAGGCTGGGATGGAGTTCCAGACTGGGCATCCAGTTGAGGCTGGGACTCTATTCCCAGGATATCAGACAGTTTCTCCATGCTGAATGGCTTGAACAGGCAATCATCGAAGCCGGCTTTCAGAAGCTGTTCCAGAATGCTTGTGTCGTGAGCCGTCATCGCCACCACCGTCATCTGGGTATGGTTGATGTGGGCAATCATATCCATGCCGTTCATCTCGGGCATTTCGATATCCATCAGCATCAGGGCTGGCTGTTCGTTATGTAGTGTGGTGAGGGCATCCATCACATGGTTGCAGGCGAAAACCTGCCAGGTGTCGCCTACGATACGGCGCAACATCTCCTGGAGCAGCTGGAGCTGCAGCTTGTCATCATCCAAAATCAGAATCTTGTGGTTGGCAAATTCCGGCTTCTTCTTTATATCAGTAACCTGATGGCTGCCGGAATTCTGTCCTTCCTTATCTTGAGCAGAATCGGGAGAAGGATCATGCTCAACTTCTGATGGAGCCATTTCCTGAGACTCCTCCATTGGTGCTGGCTCGATAGGGATGGTGACGATGAAGGTAGAACCTTTGCCCAGGGTAGAGTGGAGGATGATTTCTCCGCCAAGCAGCGAAACCAGTTCCTGGGTGATGGACAATCCCAAACCGGTACCCTCTATGCCCTGGGCGCTCTTCAATCTCGTAAACGCCTGGAACACCTTCTGTTTCTCCTCATCGGTCATTCCCTTTCCCGTATCCTTTACGCTCAGGGTAAGCGTAGGCTTGCCCAAGATTTCTGAAACCTGTGCCTGGATGGTAACGCTGCCCCGGTCGGTATATTTGATGGCGTTGCTTACCAGATTATCCAATATCTGACGAATACGGAAGGCATCAGCACGAAAGAATTCCATCCCCTTTATTTTGCATTCGAATGAAATCGCCAGTCCTTTCTCTTCGGCTCTCAATTTCATTCCCTCTACCGATTCTGCTACCAGTTGTGCCGGTGAGAAAGAGGTAGGCTGAACCTTCATCAGTCCGTTCTCCAACTGATGATAATCGAGCAGCGAGGCAACGAGATGTGAAAGATGAGCAGCAGAGTTCTTGATGTTCTGGAGGCATTCGAGGCCCTGAGGATTGCTGACGTAATCTTTCATCAGATCGATGAAGCCCGAGATAGAGGCAGCTGGCGCCTTGATATCGTGGGTGATGGTGAGGAGCAGGCGCTCGCGCTGGTTCATGATACGCTGGATTTCCTCATTGGCAGCCTCCAGGTTTTCCCTGTAGATACGCTCCTTTCTGGCATCGCGCCAGATAAACCAGATCATGATGACGATGGCAAAGAAGGCTATGATGGCGAGCAGTTCCATCTGCCACAACAGATGCTTTCTTGCTTCCATCGCCTTCTTGATGGCTTCCTGCATGTTGTCTTTTTCACGCTGGTGTACATCGCTCAGATGTTTGGCGGAGCGCAGGGCAAGTTTGGCACTCACCATCTTCAGTTCTTCCATCTCCCTATTGATGTGCTGTTTGTGGTCTTGCGTTTCCACTTTCTCCTTCTTGTCTATCTGGTCGAGGATGGTCGCTACGTTTTCCGCCACGTTGACTGGGGTGGTAACAGAATCGATGACAGCCCGGTTGCTGTCTTGTTTTACGCTCAAGGTTTCGGCGTGCTCCTTCTTGAAGGCATCGGCGAGTCGGCGGAAGAATCCCCTTCGGGTCTTCAATACCTCTACCGTAGTCTTCTTCGCCTCGTGGGTTTGAGGTGCCTTGGAGTGAACCAGTATGGAATCCTTTCCCGTATTCAGATTCTTCACCTTATTCTGCAGATAGTTTTGGGTAGGTCTTCCTGCCATGGCATCAGACAGTTGCTTCAGGTTTCTCTGCTCCTCTTTGAGCAGGGAAGAGATGGTACTATCGGCGGCACCCCTTTTCTGGATATACTCGCGCGAAGCTTCATTGATGGCATTGATGCTCTTGGTATTGCTATACACCAGACTGATTGCCAGAATCATGATAATGGCAATGGCGCAATATCCGAGGGCTACCTTGAGAGGAATATTGTTCTTGTGCATGAGAAATCGTTTAAAATGATGAGCAGACTGATATCTTGCTCAATAGATATTTGTTTGCAAAGTTAATGCAAAAAAATGATATTAGAAAACAAAAGGGCTAAAAACAAGCCAGGAGACCAATGAATTCTATCATTAGTCTCCTGCCTGATTGAAAGCGACGCGTAATTACTAGTGTTATTCTATCTTTTCCTCTGTTAATTACTATTTTTTAAAGGTGATATTACTCTGCTACAGTAGAATCTGTTGCTGTAGAGTCTGCTGGAGTCTCTGCTGGAGTTTCAGCTGGTGTCTCTGCTGGAGTCTCTTTCTCTACTGTTGTGTCTGCTGGAGCAGCTGGTTCTGCTGGGGCTACTGTGTCAACTGGAGCTACTGATGATACACTTGCCATCTTGTTGCTGGCGAATACATTGCTCACTGAAACCATAACCATGGCAGCAATAGCTGCGAAAACTAACTTCTTCATAATCTTTTGTTTTTTTATTGTGAATATTATATTTATTACTTTCTTTGTGAACAGCCTTGCTTGCGTTACCGCTCATTGGCGTGTTCACTTTCTCATATCACAATCTGCGTGCCAAAAAACGAAAGAATTATCTAATTGCTTGATTATCAATTGTAATTGCTCTTTGTGCCAGAATTCTACATTGTGGAAAGTGTGGAACTAGTGTGGAATTATTCCCCAAAAAGTTGGGGAATGGTCATCAGATTCCCCATTTTCCCCATTTTCCCCATTTTCCCATATCATCAAAAGCCGTACTTCTTTCTATCAGATACCGTATTTCTTCATCTTATTGTAGAGTGTCTTTCTATCTACGGCGAGCAATTGTGCAGCCTTGCTCTTGTTGCCACCTGCTGCTTTCAGCGCAGCTTCTATTCTCTGCAGTTCTGTTTCTTCATCGTGCAGGGTGGTAGGGGCTTGTGGCTGGATATGCGCCATACTCTGTTCCAGTTCGGTTACTCCGATGTATCTTCCGGTGGCGAGCAGGGTAGCTCGTTTCATCACATTGTTCAATTCTCGCAGGTTGCCCGGCCAGTTGTAGGCGGCAATTCGCTCCTTGGCTTTGCCGTCGAGTCCTTCCACATTTCTGTTCAGCTCCTTGTTGGCGTGCTTGATAAAGAGGTCGGCAAAGAGGAAGAGGTCGGCACCACGGTCTTTCAGCTCCGGCATGTAGATGGTAAACTCATTGATACGGTGGTAGAGGTCTTCACGGAAGTTGCCTTCTGCCACGCGTTGAGCCAGATTCTCATTGGTAGCGCATACCAGTCGGATATCGATATCTATTTCCTTGTTGCTTCCTACCGGACGGATTTTTCTTTCCTGGAGGGCACGGAGCAGCTGCACCTGCACTTCGTAGTTCAGGTTTCCCATCTCATCGAGGAAGAGAGTTCCTCCGTTGGCAATCTCGAAAGCGCCCTTCTTGTCCTGGTCGGCTCCCGTAAACGATCCCTTCACATGACCGAAGAATTCTGATGCCGCCACTTCTTTAGGGATGGCACCGCAGTCGAGTGCGAAGAAAGGTTTATTGGCTCTTGTGCTGAGTTCATGGATTCTTCTAGCCACATATTCCTTACCTGTACCGCTGGCACCCAAGATAAGTACCGACATAGGGGTAGGGGCCACCAGCGAAACGAAACTGTAGAGCTTGCGTGAAGCCTCGCTTTCACCTTCCAGGTATTTGGGTACATCCCCATTGGCAGATAAAGCCTGGTTTCCTGCCTGCTTGCCAGGTGCTGCGTCTGTAGGAGTAGAATTTGTGTCTGTGGAACGCAGACTATCTGCTGAGGCTGCATACGGATCCTGTTTTTTCGGAGTCTTGATAGCTTCCTTGATCTTATCCAGAAGGATTTCCGGATGGAAAGGTTTTGCCACATAATCGGTAGCACCTGATTTCATGGCGAGCACCACATTCTGAATTTCTGCATAGCTGGTCATCACGATGAAGGGCACCTGCACGCCATGCTTTCTCATCCATTGCAGCAGGAAGATGCCGTCGTGATCGGGAAGGCGGAGGTCTGATAATACCAGATCGAATCCTCTTTCTGCCTCCTCGCAAACCTGTATGGCGGCCTTGACCGAAGTAGTTTTCTCCACCTCGAATCCCTTCTTTCTGAGCCATGTCTGAATCATGGTTCCAAATGCGATGTCGTCTTCAACTATTAGAATCTTTTCCATGTCATTGCGATCTTACTGTCTTGTTGTATCTTTCTTACTTGCTTACTTGTATCTTTGTCTTCTAAAAAGATAGTGTTGTTTCAGAGTGCAAAGTTAGCACTAATATTTGGAATCAGCAAGGAAAAAGGGCTTAATTGTTTAAATGAATCGAAAAAATTAGGAAGTAATCACATAAAAATGGAAACTAGTTGAGCTTTTTAACACTTCATCTATCTCTTAATTCAGGAAAAATATGTATTTTTGCATATTAAAACGAATCTATATAATATTTACGTACTAACAATAGTAGTTATGAAGAAACAAATACTTACATTGGCCATGCTGTCCGCTCTGGTGCTCTCAGCTCACGCCCAACAGCCAGCCAATCAGCTGTTGCCTTATCAGAACCCTAACCTTTCTGCCGAGGCAAGAGCCAATGACTTGCTTTCACGCCTGACCCTGGAGGAGAAGACGAAACTGATGATGGATGCTTCGCCTGCCATCTCCCGACTGGGTATCCCTCAGTTTCAATGGTGGAACGAGGCGCTGCATGGCGTGGCACGCAACGGATATGCCACGGTTTTCCCTATCACCATGCACATGGCTTCTTCCTGGGATGATGCCTTGCTCTATCAGGTGTTTACTGCCGTAAGCGATGAGGCGAGAGCCAAGGCGCAGGTAGCGAAGAAGTCGGGTAATGTAAAGAGATATCAGAGTCTGAGCTTCTGGACTCCGAATGTCAATATCTTCCGTGATCCTAGATGGGGACGCGGACAGGAGACTTATGGCGAAGATCCTTATCTCACCACACGTATGGGACTTGCCGTGGTGAATGGCTTGCAGGGACAGTCGTTTGACGGCAAACCGCTGGCGGCTCCTGGCGTTCCGGCTTCTGATCAGTCTAAGACTCCCCAGTATGTCAAGACGCTGGCTTGTGCCAAGCATTTTGCCGTGCATAGCGGTCCGGAGTGGAATCGCCACGTCTTCAATCTGGAGAATCTGCCAGCCCGTGATTTGTGGGAGACTTATCTCCCTGCCTTCAAGTCGCTGGTACAGGATGGACATGTGGCTGAGGTGATGTGTGCCTATCAGCGTATAGATGGTGCTCCTTGCTGTTCCAACGCCAAGTTTGAGCGCCAGATCCTCAGAGACGAATGGGGATTCAAGGGATTGATTACTTCCGATTGCGGAGCTGTCAACGATTTCTATATGCCGGGCTATCATGGTACGGCAAAGACCGCTACCGAGGCAACTGCCCAGGCTGTGAATGCCGGTACCGACCTGGAATGCGGCAGTGCCTATCGTACTATTCCGAAAGCTGTGAAGGCGGGAATGATCAATGAAGATAAGGTAAACCAGAGCCTGAAGCGCCTGCTGGTGGCTCGTTTCAAGCTCGGCGATTTCGATAAGGATGAAACCGTGTCGTGGACTCAGATTCCTGAGAACGTCATCGCCTGCAAGGCTCATAAGGATCTGGCTGAGAAGATAGCTGAAGAAGGCATCGTACTTCTTCAGAACAGAAACCAGCTGCTGCCATTGAACCGCAATCAGAAGATTGTGGTGATGGGACCTAATGCCAATGACTCCATCATGCTGCGAGGCAACTATTCGGGTTATCCTACCAGTTCTACCACCATCCTCCAGGGCATCCGCAACTATATGAAGGGGGCTGAGGTAAAGTATGTTCCGGCTTGTACCTTGACAAGAAACGAGGTGCAGGAGAGCCGTTTCAACCTCTTCCGTGAGGGAATGAAGGCCACCTACTGGAACAATCAGGAACAGAAGGGTGAGCCGGTGGCTACGGATGTGATGAAGACAGCCATCAATCTGAGCAATGGTGGTAATACCGTGTTTGCGCCGGGTGTGAATCTTACTCATTTCTCTGCCCGCTATGAGGGAGTATTGACTCCTGACAGGGATGAGGATCTTACCATCAATATGGGTATTGATGACGGTTGCCGCCTGATAGTGGATGGCGATACCATCGTGAATATGCGGGAGTGCTGGGGCCGTGTGGCGCCTATCATCAAACCGCTCTCTCTGAAAGCAGGCAAGCCGGTTAAGATTCAGATAGATTATACCCAGAAGGAAGATGTGGCTGTGATGCAGTTTGATATCCTGAAGACTTCGAAGCCTACCAGCGAGCAGATTCTGGCAGAGGTGGGCGATGCGGATGCCGTGGTATTCGTTGGCGGTATCTCTCCAAACCTGGAGGGCGAGCAGCTTGAAATTGAGGAACCGGGATTCAAGGGCGGCGACAGAACCGACCTGGAGTTGCCGAAGGCTCAGCGTCAGGTCATTGCCATGCTGCATCAGGCAGGCAAGCGTGTCGTCTTTGTCAACTGTTCTGGATGTGCCATCGCCATGGTTCCTGAGACGGAAAATGCCGAGGCAATCCTTCAGGCATGGTATCCTGGTGAACGGGGTGGTGAGGCTGTAGCCAAGGTTCTCTTTGGCGAGGTGAATCCATCGGGCAAGCTTCCGGTTACCTTCTATAAGAGTGTGAACGATCTTCCTGATTTCCTCGATTATACGATGAAGAATCGTACCTATCGTTATTTCAAGGGCGAGCCTTTGTTCCCATTCGGTTACGGTTTGAGTTATACCTCTTTCGAGTATGGCAAACCTACCCTGATGCAGGTGAAGAGCAGGAAGCGTGGCGGCAAGGCTGCTGATTACAAGCTGATGTTCTCCTTGCAGAATACGGGCAAGCGTGAGGGTACCGAAGTAGCGCAGGTTTATATCAAGCGCATAGATGATGTGGATGGACCTATCAAGAGTCTCAAGGCATTCAAGCGTGTGTCTTTGAAGGCTGGTGAGCGCCAGATGGTAAGCATCGATCTTCCTCGCAAGAGTTTCGAGGGTTGGGATGCCCAGACCAACACCATCCGTGTGGTTCCTGGCACTTACCAGGTATTTGTTGGCGGCTCCAGCGCTGATGCAGCCAAGACTAAGATAGAAGTGAAGATCAAGTAAGTCTCTTTTCATAGAGCTTATCTTGGAATACTCAAAAAAGGCGATAGGTGCACTAACTCTTGAATCAATAAGATTTAGTACACCTATCGCCTTTTTTCTCGATTCAACCAAGAAAAAATCAATTTTTCTTTTGTATATTAAATGACTTTTTGCATTAATTTGTTAACAAAACTAACTCACACTAAATTGGACTTTGGTTGAATATCAAGAAGTTAGGCGTTTGCCT
>ULJN01011633.1_pt1 | contig 10660 bp, 6 predicted proteins | sample 1950921 | NCBI WGS metagenome assembly ULJN01 (sample SAMEA4835476, study PRJEB28245) | human gut metagenome | biome: gut microbiome; material: fecal sample | place: Denmark | collected 2008
TGCGCAACCGCTCAATGTCAGCGCCACGAGAACGAGCAAGATCAGTTGTGCGGTTAAGCTCGTTACGCAGTTGGTTAGTCGCTTCGATAAGCTTTGCATCGTGTTCTTTCCTCTCTTGTTGTTGCGCCTCTAGGGCGGCGATCTCTTTGGCTTGGATCATCTTCTCGTAGTGTTCCGAGGTGTACGCGAAACCTAGCCAAAGCCCACACCCGAAAATCACCGCCAACGTCCCGAGTGCGATGAGATGGTACTTTAGTGGCAGCATGGCTTGACCTCACCGTCGAACACAGCGCGCTCTTTCTCTCGTCGCTTCATGAGCCCTTTGTTCGGTTGCTTCTTCACATAGATCCAATGGGAGAATTGCTCACTGGCGTGCTTGATACGCCCTGCATTAAGCTCACGCAATAGCGTCGACATGCGGAAATTCCCCATGCCAATGTTGTAGACCAGCGAGAGCAGGGCGACGAATTGCCCTTCGGTCACATCGACGTGGATGACGCTAGCCAGCGCCTTCTGTAGCGTGGAGAGCTCGGACATGAGTAGCCTAAGCGCATCCTCTTTGGTGATGGTCTGACCGTCCACCACGCCCCGTGTGTGACCGTATCCAATGGTGCGCGCGCCCGCTTGACATCGATACACGGTAGGGCTAAAGCCTTCGAACTTCGCAACAAGTCTCCCCGCTTTCGCAAGGGCGTCGTCGTCCCAATCGTTGAATGGTCTCTTTACCATGGTTGCTCGTCCTTCTTGTTGACCTCGTCTAGCGTTTTCTTATCGAGACCTAAGCGCATAGCGAAGTAGATTTCAAAAATGCGCATCGCTCTTGTTCCTGCCCACCCTGCGGCGCCGCACAACGCACCAGAGAGTTCAGGTGGGATGCCCATGTAGTGGATGATGTGGTAAGCGATAATGCCCGCCACTGCGCTCGTGCCGAGGTGAAGAATGAATTCAGTCCATTTGAATTTCTCGCCCTCCTTGCGCTTTAAGAGATAAGAGAACGCGCCACACACTGTGGCAAAACTTGCGCTCACAAAGACGTTGCGCGCCTCTTCGATTTGTTCAGGGTTTAACATAAAAAAATCCTTTCTGTAGATTGAGCCACCTTTCAACTTAATTGTCCCCTGATAGTTGCGCGGTACTCGTCGCAAAGAAAAAGCCCCGCAGGTGCGAGGCTTTTGTACACAGAGACGGTTAAACCACTGTGAAAGACGTTAGTTCGAAGACTGTGAAAAATAGATGAAAATCGCTCTTCAACCCAACGAATGGGCCGTCTGGGTCGTAACTTATGTAGCCTACTTTGCCACCCGAAGCCCCGTTCTCCCTGTCGAAAAAGCCTACTTCTTTTGTTTCTAGACAGGCTACCCATATTTTAGGTCCTACGTCCTCCGCCTCAAAACCAACCCCATTCGGAGAACCCATGCCTTTAATAGACTGTTCATGGTTAGTTCCTTGCACTCTCCCAAACCATGAGAATTCAAAAAGCTCTCCTTGAATGCTAACGTTCACCAACGCAAATTGATTCCGAGGTATCGGACGATTTTTAGGGTAAGCGTTCCCGCCCTTCATAAGCATCATGCCTTGATTAAGCATTTCCTTCTCCTCGAAATTCAGGAGGTAACTGAGTTCTCTCCTTTTCAGACAAATATGCTTGGTAGCAGTGCTCTTCCTGCCAGAAGAAAAGATGGTCAATGAGCCACCGCCAAACGTTAGTTTTCCCACGTGCATGCATGCGCCATGCGTGTGAAGAAAGCGACTCATCGGCGTAGCCACCAATTAAAGTATTCGCTAACTGATCAATTGCCAGAAGCACTTGAATCGCATCAGGATGCTTCATTGTCAGAATCCTCATAAGGCTTCGTCCACAGCTCGCCCTGTGCAAGCATTGCTTTAGAAAGGGCTTCTTCGAGTTGCTTCTTTCTTACCTCAACCACAGTGTTATCAGCTAAGACCCATGCGGTTTTGTCAAGATTGTTCAACTCTGCCACTTTCAAAGCACGAGCCATACGCCCTTGAGCAACTTCATCCCCATCAAACTTCATACCGTCCACCTCAACGATGATGGCGTTCACTGCGCGAGAGCGGGCAAGCTTTCGCACGGACAAGCGTTCTTCTTCGCTCAACTCAGGGTCAGGCAAGTTGATAATTTCCACTCCAAGAAGAGCGCAGATTTCTTGCTCATTCTCTTCCGTGAGGTAGGGAAAACTTACATTTGGAAGCGCATCACGTAGCGCCCACTCGGAGGAATAATCTTTGTCGTTAAATCGGTAAATTTTCATGTGGTTACCCTTGTGTATTAACGAATGCTGAGGTATACGTCCAACCTCGAGAGAATCGAGCCACCACAATTAAGGCCATATTCGGATTGCCGTAAGTGGGTGGGGTTCCTCCAGACCAAGTGCAGTTCTGCCATGTGATTGTGGCATTTCCCGTTGTCCAGAAATGGATTACTTTGGTTCCAATCGGACCCTCCTCAGGCTTAGTAAATTGAACGGTTACATTCCCCGTGATATTCACTGACAAATCATCGGGAGAATTGATATCAATTGTTAGAGTGCCCCCGTCTTGAACTCTGTGTTCCTGCCGAGAGTACCCCTTGAGTACACCGCGATCCCCTTCTTTTCGTACATACTTATTCAAGTCCGAGCTATTGGCCTTAGAGTTAAGCGCCGACTCGTCCGCCTTCTTATTAAGCTTGCGAAGTACCTCATTAACGTCCCCTTTAGACGCTAAAGAACTAAGCTGTTCCTTCTTCGCATAGGAGATTAAGTCCGAGGTGCGAGCATAAGCCGACAAGTCCCCAGTCTTCGCATAAGGCTGAAGTGTTGTGGTAAGTAAGGAACTCGTTACGTAACTGCCAAGCTTCTTGTCCACGTCTACTGTCTTGGCATAGTCCCCAAGCGAGGTCTTAATCGCAGAATCCTCAGCCTTGAGCGTTGCAAGAGCCGTGTTGAACTTCTCGTGGTCTGCGTCATTAGTAACCTTTTCAGCTTTAGTAGCTAAATCAGTTTTAGTGGCATACGTAGTACTAGCATTAGCCTTAGAGAGATAGGTATTGCTGATTTCTGTCTTCGTAGGAAGTGCAGCAATACCAGCTTCAAGCTCTTTGTCCTTTCTACCTAGTGCATCAATGTTGCCTGTTAGAGACGATATGCTTTTCTGATCTGCTTTAGTAGACAACTCAGTCTTCGTAGCATAAGTATTAGAGACTTCTGTCTTAACAGCATTAATAGCTTCAGTCAGTTTCCCTTCTCTAATCACGTCAGCTGGAAGAGTAAGATTCAAGGATTTTTTCTGTTCCTCAGTGAGGTCTTCAAAGCGCAAGGGATCACCCTTCTCACCACGAGGTCCTCTAAGAGCTTCTAATTGTTCACTTGTGAAATCAGAGTAAGTAAAAGGATTCCCCTTATCTCCTTTTGATCCTTTTAATCCTTCTAATTGAGCAGGAGTAAATTGGTCATAAGTGAATGGGTCTCCCTTATCCCCCTTCAAACCTTGAGGAATATTGAAGTGCCAATCATAAGAATTACCAGTTAAGTTAACCGTAGCACTTCCCTGGGAACCAGGAGCAAGAGTAGTAACACTAACAGACGGGGAAGAGAGACCAGTTAATCGTTCATTAATGATTCTAGCTTCACCAGCTACAGCATCCTTCATTGCCTGCGTAGCTACTTCACTAGCCTTGGCTTTAGTTTCAGAATCTTTCGCCTTCTTTTCACTAGCTTTAGCGTTATCTGCACTTACCTTAGTAGCATTCTTAGAAGCCAGTGCTTGCGAGGCTGAAGCTTGCGCTTCGAGTGCGCTAGACGCCACGGCATCGGCTACCTGGGTGACTTTCGCCAGCTCACTGGCAACGTGGCTTGAGACTGAACTTGCTTGTTGTGCAGAAGTCGCAGCACTTAATGCGCTCTCCTGTGCGCTTAGCTCGCTCGCTTTTGCCAAGGCCTCACTCTCTTTCGCCTTCTTTTCCGATTGGCTTGCTAAGGCTACCGCCACCTGAGCTCCATCACGCGCCTCTTCTGCCAAGGCCTCGCTCTCTTTTGCCTTCTTTTCCGATTGGCTTGCTGAGGCTACCGCCCCCTGAGCACTATCGCGCGCCGCTTCTGCCCCCTCTCTCGCGGAAATCGCCGTCTTCGCGCTCTCGCGCGCATTCGTCTCACTTTCCGCCATACGCCCCGCCACTTCCTCCATCTTCCGTTGGAGGGATCGCTCGCTCTCTTGTAACTTCAGCTCCGCCGAGTCTAGACGGGGGATGAGTGCGTTAACGCGCTCTTGCGTTTCCCGCGCTGAAGTCTCACTCGCCTTAGCCTTACCAGCGGACGCTTGCGCAAGTCCTGCCTGTGTCGCTGCGTCACGCGCGCTTTGCTGAGCGCTATCGCGCGCGGCTTGTGCCACGGTCGCCTGACGGGTGGCTTCCGCGCTTGCGCCCTGCGCGGTCTGGCTAGCCGAGACCGCCGTATCGCGCGCGCTGAAGAGCTCGGCTGTGAACTGCTCGCTCGTCAATGTCGAGGTGGCTGGCGCTTTGACGGATCGATTCGCTATCTCACGGAGCTGTTGAATCTGCGCGGTTGCTTTATCGAAGGCGTCATTAATCACCGTGGGAAAGAACCCGCCACGGTTAGTGAGTACCATAGTCTGAAGGTAGTCCACGCCCGATAGAATCGCCAAAGACGAACCTTTGGCAAGAGGCGTGGTGAGGTGTACCACGCCACCCGCAGAAGAGTCCTGATCGCCGTTAAGCTCAACGTCGAAGTCACTACCGCTTAGCGTGCGCTCAGTCTCCCCACTGTCCGCGGAGAGACGCACGACGATATCGTCCTTCTCGAACACCTTGAAGTTGAACGGAAAATCGCGTTGGACGCCGTCCCCTTTGTACGGCCCTGCGCGTCGCTGTTCTGTGTTAATAGCCATTAAAGCCTCCCTAGTATCGTGTCCTCATTATGCGTGAGCATTCCTGAGATACTCATCACTTGCGATTGATGCCCAAGAGTGCGGCGCGTGCGCCTTCCACTGGGCTATCGATCTCGCCCTCTAAGTAAGCGTCTGTTGCCTCCACTGCGCGGTTGATCTGCGCCGATGGCAAGCCAAAAAGCGTACCGCCCAAGTTCACCGTCGACTTCAGCATCGCCTTATCAAGTTCGAGCTTACTGGCTGCAGCACCGAAGTTAATCGCATCGCTGATCAAGCGTGCACCACTTGGACCTGTCCACTTCCACACTGGCTCGCCCTTGACAAGGTTGGCTGCTGCAGAGGCAACCTCACGCCCAACCATGATCGTACCGAGGTTAAAGCTCACCACTTCACCTGCGGCCGAGCGAAGCATGGCAACGGCTTTCTCACCGTCAGTGCGTTGATCGTCGTCATCGTCATCGCCACCACCCGCGGGTAGTGCTGCGCGAAGCATGCTTTCCACAATCGGCATCACCGTGGAGACAATGAGGATCTGAGCCATGGCTTTGGCGCGGTTCTTCTCGCCTAAGTACGCCACGGCGTTAAGGTTGAGCGCTGTGTTCATAAAGGAGTAGTAGACCGTGAAGAGCTTCGCAACCTCACCACCACGCTCGACCTGCGAGAGGTCTTTCACTTCACCGCCACCCTGCGTGTCAATCACCGTTTGGTCAGCGAGTTCAATCGCGGTCTTGTCGTCGAACCCTTCGCGAATCGCCTTGGCATAAGCCGCATGCCACGTGATCGTGTCCACGATCTGCTGAACGCGAAGCATCAACCAGTAGGCCGCATTGCGGAAGTTATCGAGCGCAACGTTACGCTGTTGCAGTCGGTTATTCGCTTCGTTCAATTCACGGAATCGCGTGAGCGAGCGGTTACGCATGAAGGGCGAGGCTTCATTCGCCTGACGCGTAGCGCCCACAGGGTTGGAGAGATAAATGCCAATCCCCGTCCCAATGGCTGGCCCTACGCGCGCCACCGAGATGCCTAAGCCCGTGATCTGCGCGATAGCGCTCACCACGTTAAAGCCCAAGCCCGCCACACCTGCGCCTTGGCGCAAGCGCGAGCTCCAACCTTCACCCGCGATGCGAGAGCGCTTATCGCCCACGGCTACATCGCGCAACCAGTTGTTGAAGAGTCGGATCACATCGGGCGAGTAGTACTCACGGATCGTGTCGCCAAGCCCGCTCTTCAAGAGTCGGCTTGCATCGATCACAAACTCGCGCCACGTCAAGTCATGCACCTCATCGTTCAACGCATCAAAGAGTGCGCTCATACGAAGTGTGAGCGGGCGCTTGACCTTAGCCGCACGAGCCTTCATGTGGGAGCGGTCGGTGCGCATTGCCTGGACAGCTGCGCGCATCATTACCTCAGCACTCTTCGTGTCGTCATACGCTTCAGAGAGTGAGCTTGCATCCGCGTCGTACACAGCAGGGTAGTAGCCACCAGAGACGGTGATCTCTTTACCCTCAGCTGTGCGCATTTGGAAGGGCTCGTACTGAATCCACTCAGGCGCGCGACCATAGATACGGCGCTCTAGCGCTTCAAGCTCTGGGCGCAACATCTCGAAAGTCTTCCAGATATTCTCGACGCATCGCCACTCGGTCTCGGTCATGCCTTCGAGAATCCCGCGGATCACCGAGTCAGTCGTCTCGAACCCATCAATCAAGCGTTGGCGGTTGCCTGCGTTACCGTAGTTCAACGCCATCGAAAGGCGCTCAGCGCGCGTGATGGGGCGATAGCCTTGGCGAACAGGTAAGCGCGCCACCACTTCGTTCATCTTGAAGCGAGAGATAACGGGCTCGAGGATCTCCACCATACGCACAGTGAGGTTCTTGCGGTACTCTGCTTCTTTATTCGCACACTCGTTCGCACGGCGCGTGAAGAGCGTCCACATGATCCCCCCATCCTTGTTGCCGTCCATAATGCGGCACCACGAAGCGATCTTGATGTGGTTGCGCATGAAGCCGATAAACTTCTGCGCCAACGTCTTCTGGTCGCTGTCGTGGTAGACCTTAGCCTCACGCCCCATGTCCTTGGCGCTCTCTTGGATCTGAGCACGCGCTTCGCGCACAGCGTCAGCCGTGCGCACTCGCACCCCGTTCATAAGCACCGTCTGCTTATTGCGCCCTGCGCTCTGGAGCGTCATGAGGGCGTCGGTGAGCTCTAAGAACTGCTCATAGGTGAGTGTTTGGTATGGTGCGCCTTGACCGCCACGGAGAAGCCATTGCGGGAAGTCGAACACGTAGCCCTCTTCTTGCTGAGCCAAGATAAAGCTCTCTAAGCTTGGCGCGTTCTCATCGACCGCGAAGTCGACAAAACCGAACCGCGCAGCGAGGTTCTCGATCTGCTCCATGAAGTCGCCCGCGATCGTCTTACTCTTCAAAGCGCGCTTAATCATCTTGATGCGCTTTTCGATGAGCACGAGCGCGTGGTCAGCTTCCTTAGCGAGTACGTGCTGGATAAACTGGTCTTTCTTGTGCTGGAAAGCTTCCGCGTATTGCCCATTCTTCCACGCTTCCTGTGCGTCTTTCCCTGCCTTGTGTTCGGCGCGGGTGTGCACCGTTGGGTGGAAGTCCGAGATCTTCGTCGCCTTGGTCTTCTGCTGAGCGTAGCGCGTGAGTACCTCACGAGCAGGTGCAGGGATCTTGAGGAGCTTCGCAATAGCGTTGAGTTCTCCAGCGATGGCGCGCGTGAACGCGTCGGTGTGTTGCACGAGCGAGTTAAGCGCCGCCGACCACATCCCACGCTCATCGGGGAAGTCCCCGTACTTGCGCGAGAAGGCGTCGACCGCACGGTCGGTCACTTCCTCATCGATGGGCTTTTGATTGGCGAGTGCTTCGGCGAAGTCGAGTACGTTTTCTGCGCCCACCATGTCGGCGAGTAACTCAATCGGCATCGTGTTTTCCGTCTCACCATCCCGCATGAGGTAGCCCTTTTCATCGAGCTTTTGGATCGTCTCTTCAGAGACGCCCACGCCTTCGAGGTTCTCACGGTGGAGCTTGTAGCGCGCGACCGTGTTCGCTTCAGAGGAGAGATACCCATAGCGGTCGATGTAGCGCCGAGCGATCTCTTCGGCGACCGTGCTCTTCTCGTCCTTGGAAAAGAGCGCTGTCTCGATCGCATCGATGAGCGCTTTATAGGTGACGCCGAGCTCTTTCTGCAGGTCGGACAAAGAGACGACCTCACCATCGTTATCGGTCAGTGCGACCAAGCCTTGCTCTTCGAGCGCGTCCATAGCGCGGTCAGAGAGTCCTGCTTCACCTGCGTTAAGGACATCATCGGGCGAGAGCTTCTTGCCACTGGCGAGCTTCTGGCGCACCTTGGCGGCGGTATCGTTAGAGCGCTCAGCTTCGACCTCTGCGCGGATGGCTTGATAACGCTCTTCGACGGTATCGCCTTCTTTGGCGCGACGTGCTTCACTCGCGAGGATGTTCTTCGTGCGCTCACGCGCTTGGCGGTTCGCTTTCGGATCTCGTCCTTCTAAGAGGGCTTCCGCTTGGCGTGTTGGCTCTGCCTCGACCTCTTCGCGTGTCTGCGCTTCGATCTCTTCGTAGTCCTTCTCGATGCCTCGCTTCTCGCGCTCGTGCTTGTTGGTGAGGATCTTGAAGTTGCGCTCACGGCTAGCGTAGACCGTAGCGCGGACATCTGCGCCCGCGCGCTCGAAGTCATCGCGAATCTGCGCGAGATCAGCTTCTCCCACCTTGTCCTTATCCTCGTCCGAGAATAGAGGTCGCATACTCGCGTTGTTCTCGATGTAGCTTGCTTCAGCTTCAGTGATGAAAAGGCGGTCGTAGAGCGCAGAGACTTCGGGCGTGAGCTCTACATTGAGCTCAGCCGCCGTGCGGTAGAGTCGGACTAACCATGTTTTGAATTTCTTGAACGCGTTACGCAAGCCCTTCGTCGGTGCTTTGCCTTGGCGCAAGTACGCCTCGAACCCGCGGGCGAAGGCTTCGTGCGTGTCGCGCTGTTGGTCAACGCTCATACTGGCGAAGTTTCGAATACGCTCTTCTGGGGTGGCTCCTTCTACGTTCTGCCATGTCAAGAAGCCATCGAGCGTGCGGATTAATTCGCGCTCCCCATCGGTCATATTGCCACGGTCGATTGCTTCTGTCGTGAGGTTGAGTAACGTGTTTAAGAAGTAATGCGCGGACTCGTGCATGAAGGTCGATTCGTCCGCGGATTTGAAGAGTTTGAGAATCCCTGTTCCGGGATTGAAACTTCCTCGGGCGTCCCCTTTGTTCTGCTCGAACTCCTCGCCCATAGCCATGCGAGCTAGAATATCGCTCGCCTTATCAATCGGCGCATTGGCTTCTGCATACTGCTCTAAGCCTGCTTTCTGGAAAGATTCGCCGTAGTCTTCGGGAGTGGTTTTTGGGGCGTTCTCAACTTCTTTATTACCAACGATAGGCGCTTCTCTGGTTGCGTTAAATACCATAAAGGCAATGTCGGGCGTCCCTTTATCTTCAAACTTCTTATAAAGATCGTAGTCCCACCCATCGGGCGCATAATCTGTATTAAATGGCAGAGAGGCGACAACCTGAAAGCCGTGTCGAGAATAGAACGTAGGAAGAATTGTATTGAAGCAGTCTAGGCGGCGCCCACCTGCTGCGACGGCGCATAGCATAAGCGCGTCTCCAGAAGGTTCACTTGGCGAGCTGAAGACGGAAACGATATCATCGCCATTCTTCAAGGCGAAACCACTTTGATGATCCTCAGAAAGGAATAGTCTAAATTTCGGGCTACCGTCGGCGTTGGTTTCGAGGAGCTCTGAAATCTCCTTCGACTCAACACACGCGCCGAATGGTAGTAATTCTTTGGCGCGATCTATGGACTCTTTAAAAAGGATGGCGCTTTCGGGGGTTACTTCTAGTTCGTTGAAGGTCGGCGCGCCACCACTTTGATTAATGGGGTGTCTTAAGTTGCCAATCCCTTTAGCATCTTTTTTCGGGCATTGGCGAACGATCTCATCGAGGGCTTGCCGTGCAATAGTTCCTGGCTTCCAAGTTCTTAAGCGGCGAACGTTCCCCAGGCGTCGTAATCCTCCTGCGTCAGCCCCGGATATTGACCGAGACCCCGTTCGTATTGAGTCCATAGCATTTGAGGTGGACGCACCCACTGGCCGTTCAGCTTGATAAGTACATGCCCCCCATTCATCCGGCTTCGCACCGACTTGAATGGCATCTCGAATGTAGGCTCGCAGAGAATGAAGTACTCGATCGCGATAGTCAGCAAACGACTCTTCCTCGCCTCTTCGTATACTGTCTTCAATTCGCTTTGGTCTTTCGCTGGGTACAAGGCTACCGCTGGATCCTTCGAGTACGCTGGCGCGTCCGTCGCCTCGAGGCTCGGCAGATCCTTGTACTGCGCTCTCGCCTTGTTCAGGATTTCCTCGCGGGCTCTCTGCTTCGCTTCGTAGGAATTCTCGGGTTTTGGCGGCGTCGATTTCTTGTCGGAGATGAAGTTCAAGCCGTTCCTTGTACCGATCATAATCCGGATGCCCAGTGGACCCCATTCCTTGGGTCGTTCCCTGTAAACTTTGATTGCCATTGCTTTGCCCCTCTTTTGGTTGGCTTTCCACAACTGTAGGAAACACAAGTTGCGAATAAATATCAGCGCACGACAAGATAAAACGGTCATCTTGTAAGGCGTTAATCGCGCGCTCAGCTAGCTGGAGAGCTTCTTCTGAATCTATGCTCGAATCCAACCCTGATAATAA
>ULJN01005967.1_pt1 | contig 10632 bp, 7 predicted proteins | sample 1950921 | NCBI WGS metagenome assembly ULJN01 (sample SAMEA4835476, study PRJEB28245) | human gut metagenome | biome: gut microbiome; material: fecal sample | place: Denmark | collected 2008
TCAGAACGCCTTGGCATTCCATTCTATGATAAGGAGCTTATATCTTTAGCAGCCAAAGAGAGCGGAATTAGTCCTGAAGTATTTGAAAATGTTGATGAGAAGGCTACAAACAGCCTTTTGTACTCTCTTTCATTAGGACTTTATAATTACGGTAACGGTTTTTCATCTATGGGTGATTTACCTGTTAATGACAAGCTCTACATTTTACAGCACAAGATTATCAAGCAGCTTGCCAATGAAGGTCCATGCGTATTCGTTGGCAGATGTGCGGATTATGTTTTGAAGGATCACCAAAACCTCGCTAAAATTTATATCTATGCTGACATTGATGTAAGAACTAAGAGAGCAGTCGAAAGACAAAGTATTGATCCCGCTCGTGCAAAGCAGGCAGTATTAAAAGCAGACAAAAACAGAGCAAACTACTACAGTTTCTATTCAGGAAAAAAGTGGGGCTTGGCAGACAACTATGATTTGTGCATTAATAGTACAGCTCTATCTACCGAGCAGGCAGTTGACATTATTTGTGAATACTTAAATATTATTAACAAGTAATCCTGTATAATTCCTGCACTTCCTGAATATAATGGTATTGTTTACTATAATATAGGAGGTGTTTTTATGAGAATTATTGTAATGGATATTGATGATTTTATCTTTGGCAATGAAGAATGGCATCAGAGCGAAAGATAACCGTACTTTGTAAAATTGTAAATCGTGAATACGAATAAGATAAAAGTGATGGCTGAAATCAACCATCACTTTTTTGTTTGCCCCTGAAACGATACGAGGGCGTGCTATAATTATATCTATGATAAAAACGGAGATTTTATTCCCCGTTGCTGATAAATGAAAGCGGGTCTGCAAATTGTCTGTCTATCTTAACGGCAACATGAATATGATTTTTGTCGTGTACTTCACAAGGAACTGCACCTATTACACCGATTTTCTGTCCGTTTTCTACCGAATCGCCTTCTTTTACGGTTATTCCGTTTAATCCGCTGTAAATAACTACGGCATTATCGGTTGCAATCTCTACCGTTTTTCCGTACAGTTTATCCTCGTCAACCTTTATTACCGCACCGCCTGTCATTGCGGTTACTTCATCGCCTATCTCACCCGCAAAATCCACTCCGAGATGCGATTTCCATACATTAAGACTTTTATAATACACTGTTTTCTCGCTGTATTCTCTTATAATGTTTTTCTGATTTAGCGGATAACTTAGAGTTAAATCGGTTGAAAGCATAGTTTGTAAGGCATTTCTTGTTGTGTCCTGCTCGGTAGGTTCGGTGTAAGGGGGAATTGTAACCGATATTGTAGGAACAGTTATTTCATTTGCAACTTTAGGAAATGTAGTTTCCTCTGCAATCTCCGTTATACCTGTCACCTGATTATTTACCTCCACTGCCGTGGTGGTGGGTTGCTCCGTAGGTTCTTTTGCTCCCGATATAGTATTATATGTTGAATACACTGCCATAGTTACGGCTATTAAGCAGATAGAAAGCGCAGTATAGAATCCTGCCTTTTCATATCTGCTCTTTTTCTTTCTGCTGTTATTTTCGCTCATAAATAGCACCTCCGTTGTTATTATTGGCTCTGCTGTAATAAATATACAATTATATAAAAATATTTTATTGTATAAGTCTGCTACAACATTGAATTTACTTGATTTTTTTGCTGAAATTTGGTACTATTAAAGAGTATTTGTGTTTAATAACAAAATAGAGGAGGAAAATATGAGTACAGCAAATATAATAGTTTTATGCTCCTTTGCGGCATATATGGTCATTATGATAATTATTGGCTTTGTATCGTCTAAGGGCACAAAGAACAACGAGGACTATTTCCTCGGCGGACGAAATCTTGGCGGCTGGACCGCTGCACTCTCTGCACAGGCTTCCGATATGAGCGGTTGGCTTCTTATGGGACTTCCGGGTTCGGTTTACCTTGCGGGAACAGGTGAGGTATGGATAGCAGTCGGACTTTTGATCGGTACTATACTCAACTGGTACATTGTTTCGGCACGATTAAGAAAATATACAATCGTTGCAGGAAACTCACTTACAATTCCGAGCTTTTTCCAGAACCGTTACCGTGACGATAAGGGCGTAATAAAAATGGTATCTGCCATTATTATTGCAATATTCTTCACAGTATATACAGCCTCGGCATTCAGTTCGGGCGCAAAGCTTTTCGCTACACTTTTCGGCAACTCTGAAAACTACAACACTGTATATACAATCGGTCTTATAGTTGCTGTAATTGTAATTCTTGTTTATACATTTCTCGGCGGATTTAAGGCTGTTTGCTACACTGACTTTATACAGGGACTTTTAATGCTTGTTGCCATTATGGCGGTTCCGATAATCGCTTATGTAGTTCTTACATATAACAACAGTTTCTCACAGTCACTTATCGACAGCGGTGTAACAAACCCGGATAATTACCTTAACTTCTTTAAAAATGATGACGGTTCAAATGTTTCTGCCGTTTCCATTATTTCTAACCTTGCATGGGGTCTCGGATACTTTGGTATGCCACACATTCTTATAAGATTTATGGCGGTAAAAAGTGACTCTGAAATCAAAAAGTCAAGAAAAATTGCTATCGTATGGGTTATCATTTCACTTGCCGCATCTTGCCTTATCGGACTTGTTGCAAGAGGTTACCTTATCGAAAACCTTGACGCTACAGCAAGCGAAACAGTATTCATCAGACTTATTCAGCAGATCTTCTCCGAGAACGGAATAATGATATTCATCGGCGGTATATTCCTTTGCGGTATTCTTGCCGCTATTATGTCAACAGCCGACAGCCAGCTCCTTGTTACCGCATCTGCCGTGTCAGAGGATATTTACAAAGGCGTTAAGAAAAACGCTACAGAGAAAAGTGCTCTTAACATCGGTAAGGTTGCGGTAGTTGTTGTTGCAATTATCGGCTTTGTAATTGCCATTAATCCTAACTCAAGTATTATGGGACTTGTTTCTGACGCATGGGCAGGTTTTGGCTCTGCTTTCGGTCCGGTTGTACTTCTTGCGTTATTCTGGAAACGCTCAACACTTGCAGGTGCAATCAGCGGTATGGCAACAGGCGCACTTACAGTTATTGTATGGGACTATTTACCGCTCGTAAACGGTGTAACTCTTTACAAAGCAACAAATCTTTATTCTCTTGTTTTAGGTTTTGCACTTGCGCTTATCGTAAATATTATAGTTTCTCTTATAGCAAAGAAACCTTCAAAAGAAATTCAGGACGAGTTTGATTCAATCAAAAGCATTGAAATCTAAGATACAAAAACAGGTTGTCGCAATTAAGCGGCAACCTGTTTTTTGTTGATATTCAGTTGTTAAAGAATTTTATTACAAATTCACTGCCTTTATTAAGTTCAGACGATACACTTATGTATCCGCCTTGCTTTTCAATAATTGTCTTTGCAAGTGAAAGTCCTATACCCACACTGTCATCACTTGAGTTTTTTCCCTTATAAAATCGTTCAAATATATGAGGCAAATCTTCTTTTGTAATACCGCTGCCGTTATCCTTTATGCTGATTTTTGTATAAAGTTTATTTTGGTCAGCGGTTATTTTTATATTTCCGTTGTGCGAGTGTTCAATACAGTTTTTAATTATGTTCGTAATAGCCTCACAAAGCCATTTTCTGTCGCAATTAAGAATTATGTCATTGCAGTCGGTTTCAAGTCTTACACCCAAAATTTCAGCCATTACAGCGGTATTTTTAATACATTCATCAACAATGCTTTTCACCTCAACCTGCTCATATCTGAATTTAACCGCCTCTGCGTCAAGTTTTGATAACTTAAGAAGACTTTGCACCAAAAAAGAAATAGTATTCGTGTTGTGCTTAATATCATTTAAAAATTCACGCCTGATTTCAAGCGGCATATCGTCATCATCTAAAATATTCTCCACCATAACAATTATTGAAGTGAGCGGAGTTTTGAGCTGATGTGATATATCCGACAATGATTTTTGCAGGTTTTCCTTGTCTTTCCTTGAATTTTCCGCCTGCTCTCTGAATTTTACGGTTGTACGGTAAATCTGATTATCAAGCAGAGAAAGCTCGTCCTCGCTGTTCTCGTCAATCTGCAATGAATAATCGCCAAGGTTAATGCGTTCAATCCGCTTTGCAATATCCATAGTCTGTTTCTTTTGAATTTTTAAATACCCTAAAAACAGAACCGCAAAAGCAAGTCCAAATGCTATACAAACAGATACCGAAAGAATCACATATTTGTATGAGCCTTGATTATTGTACGAAACCCAATCCTTTTCGGGGTAAATTCCGTACTTATTTAAAAATTCCGAATTATCCGTATATTCGGTTTTATTATTAAGTATTTCGGCTACTTCTTTTTCGCTGACATCAAGGTATTTTTCAAGCAGTATATTTACAAGCTGATTTATGGTATCGTTACTTGTTTTTCTTATATTCTCAAGACCGATAAAAGTAAAAACAGCTGATATTACACAAAATACAATTGTTACCGCAAGACCCGCACATACAAACTTTTGAGCATTTTTCATTCGCTGACCTCCGCAACCTGATACCCCATTCCCTTTACCGTTTTTATTATATCCGCATCAAGCTTTTTGCGTATTCTCTTGATATATACGGTAAGCGGATTGTCATTTACAAAGTTGCCCGATACATCCCATATTTTTTCAAATATCAGTTCTCGTGTTACCACTTTACCTGCATTTTGCATTAACAGCGACAATAATTTATATTCAAGTGCGGTAAGTTCAAGCTGTTTTCCGTTTTCAAACACCGCCGATTTATCCAAATCAAGCGTAACGCCCGATACTGTAATTATGTTCTTTTTACTGTTTTTATTCGCCACTCGCTTTATGCGTGCAATAAGTTCTCTTGTAGAAAAAGGCTTTGTTATGTAATCGTCCGCACCAAGTTCAAGTCCGTTTACTACACTGTCTTCATCATCAACAGCGGTAAGAAAAATTACAGGCAAATCGGAATATCTGCGAATTTTTTTAAACAAATCAAAGCCGTTTCCGTCGGGAAGCATTATATCAAGCACTGCTACATCATAATTAAAAGGTGCTTTTCGTACAGCCTCGTCTAAACTAAGACAGTATTCACAACTGTAGCCGTTCTGTGCAAATGCATACTCAAGTCCTTTTATTATGCTTTTGTTATCCTCAACAAGCAGTATCTTCATACTAACACTTCCCTTCTTTTGTGATTATATCACCCTGTAAGCCGATATGTCAAATATTATCGTTGCGTATGGTTTCAATTATATTCTGTTTATTCACTTTGCTGATAGAAATTTTCATAATAAGCCATACAACAAAGAATACGAACACTATGCTTATGAGTACAGCCATAGTCGGGAATGAATAGTCAAGCATAATGGTATTTCCCGTAGCCTTAAATATAGCATAACCTCCGAGCAATCCGAGCGGAACACCGATAAGCAAGGATTTTAAACCGTAGAACAAACTTTCAAGTCTTATCATTCTGTTAAATTCTTTCTTTGTCATACCGATAGACTTGAGCATCGCAAATTCCTTACTGCGCAAACGCATATTGGTATTGATTGTGTTAAATACATTTGTTATACCGATAAGTGAAATTACAATAATAAAACCGTAAGCAAAGATTGCAATAATAAGCACAATGGCATTCATCTGTTCTTTTTGCTCGTTAATATTAAAAACATCAAGATTTTCTATATCAAGATTATTTATATATTCTACCGTATTTACAGGGTCAGCCGAATCAATAACAATGACTCCTGTTGTATGGTCATTATCCTCGGCAAACAGCTTTTTAAAATAATCCTCACTTACAAGCACACTTCCCTCATTTAGGGTACTCATAATACTTGAAACTATAGACCCCGGCACTTCCTTATTAATTGTATCATATATAACAAGGTCAACAGACTTATAATCATCCGGATTATATACAAAATCAGGATCTGTTTTCTGAATTTCTTTAATATCATCCTCAGTATATGACGGGGTTCCGTTAGGATACAACTTTACAACAGTGTTCATAGGCAAGTCAAATTCCTTACCCTTGATAAGAATATTATCCGAATTGTAGTATTTAAAATCATTCGTAATAAGTGCTTTATCCTTGACATCATCATAATTATATCCAAGTGCGGTTACATACTCCTTAAAGCTCTTATTATCCACACCAAACACATACGCTAAATCGCCGCCCGATAACTCTGCCGCTTTGGCATCCTCCGTATAATAATCGGTAAGCCCCACTATATTGCCATAATAATTTTCACAGGCTTTTATGCTTGAATTTATATCCGTATCAGCAATGATTCTTTTGTAAACATTTTCGTATTCATCATATGACAGCTTATCGTTTGCATGTACAGTAATATTGTAAGAAATATCCTTAAAGTGATCACCTGCAATTTTTAATCCGTACTCAATAAAGGTGGAAATTGAAATAAACATTGCAACTGTTATAATAATAGAAATTACAGTAGTGCGGTACTTCTTTTTACTGCGTTTAAGGTTTTTATAGGCAATTTCTCCGCCCACACCAAACAGCTTTTTAATAAATTTCGGTGATTTATAGCTTTTCTTTTTATTAATCTTAATATCATTGTTGCCTCTGATTGCGGTAATCGGAGCAATTCTTGAGGCTCTGAAAGCCGATGAAAGCGTAGAAAACAGAATAATAACCGCTGACATTACAGCAGAAATAACCGCTACCCACCATGGAACAGCATAAACAAATGAGATTCCGTTCAGCATATTTTCGAGCAATGCGTTCAAAATTACCACAAGCAGCGCAATTACACCTACGCCAAGCAAAATGCCTGCCGGAATACCGATTATGCCAAGCACAAAGCCCTCAAAAAGCACATTATGCCTTATCTGCTTTGATGTAGCACCGATTGAAGCAAGCATACCGTACAACTTTGTTTTTTCGGTAATTGAAATTGCAAAGCTGTTGCGGATAACAAAAATACTTGAAATTGCAATAATTACAATAATTATTACAGCTAATGATAAAAGCATTCTCATATACTCGTCACTTAGCGCAAAGCCTTTGTATCTCAGCAAATCTTTGTTTATACTCGCCTCATAAAAATCGCCGTTTTCAAGATAAACTTCAAAATCATTTTTTAAACTCTCAAAATCGTCACCCGTTAAATTTAAAATCTCACCGCTCGTTGTAATATAATCTTTTTCACCGTCTGATGTAAAACTTATAAACAAATCATTTATATCGGCATTTTCTTCAGCTAAAGTGAAAGCGGAACTGCTCGCAGAATTGCTGTCTGCCGCAAAATATGATGAAGAAACCTTATTAAACACACCTACAACAGTGTAAGTCTTTTTATGAGTATCGACCAGCTTTTCTGTACCATTGGTGTCATTAAAATAATCCGTATCATCTAAAGGTATTTCGTCACCCGAAGCATAGACTCTCTTCCCCAAATCAAGAGCAACTGTATCTCCGAGTTTATAGTCTGCCTTGCTGTTTTCAATTACACTCTGCGAAAGCACAAGTTCGTTTCCGTTTTGCGGAAGTCTGCCCTCTTTAAGTGTAACATTAAAGCAGTCTGTAAATGATTTTTCGTTAAATGCAACCACATTTATGTACGGCTTTGTGTCAAATTTCGCCTGCGGCAGATATGCGCAACCGAGATTTTGTTTTATATAAATGTCCTTTACATTTCTGTTTGCCTGCGCATTGTCAATAATTTTTTTGTTTGCTCCTTTTACAAATAAATCATAATTACCCGTAATATTAATTTGTAAGTTTACCATTGTCTGTTGTGCGCTTGCCGCCATACCGGCAACAACCATAATCAAAGCGCACGAAAGCATAATACCGATAATCGTAACAATCGTACGGCTTTTATTCAACTTTAAATTTTTAACAGTAAGTTTATTCAGTATCTTCAAGCCTTACGCCTCCCTTAAAATTTTGCCGTCCTGAATTGTAATAATTCTGTCGGCTTCCTTTGCAATTTCAAGATTGTGCGTAATCATAATTATTGTCTGATTAAAGTCACGGTTAGACATTTTCAAAATACTCATAATTTCTTCTGTGGATTTTGAATCAAGGTTACCCGTAGGCTCGTCAGCAAGCAAAATAGCCGGATTATTTATTAAAGCTCTTGCAATCGAGGTTCTCTGTTGCTGACCGCCCGAAAGCTCGTTTGGCAGATGATTTCTTCTTTCAAAAAGTCCGAAAGACTTTAAAATCAAATCCATTCTCTCTTTGTCGGGTCTGTTACCGTCAAGGTCACACGGAAGAGAGATATTTTCTTCCACCGTAAGAATCGGAATAAGATTATAGAACTGATAAACAATGCCAATCTGTCTGCGTCTGAAAATAGCGAGTTTATCATTATTCATATTATTTATTTCGTTTCCGTCTATATAAATTTTGCCGCTTGTCGGTCTGTCAACACCGCCGAGCAAATGCAAAAGCGTTGATTTTCCGCTGCCGCTTGCGCCTACTATAGCAACAAATTCGCCCTTATTTACAGACAAAGAAATATTGTCAACCGCATTTACAATATTATCTCCCTCTCCGTAGGTTTTTACAAGATTTTCAACTTTGAGTATTTCCATAATAATTCCTCCAAATTTATTTTACAGGTTTATTATAAATACTCATAATGACGCTAAAGTGACTGCTAAATAATTTTTTTGTTTTTACAAAGCAATTTGCATATGCAGCTTATAGGTATGCACAAAAGCGTCCACAGCATACTGTAAAACGGGCAAATCTGTCCTTTAAAATTCAGCGTACAATTGCTGTAATCCCAGACATTAAGTTTAAATTTTACATTCACTATAAATCCGCATATGCCCTCCATAAGTGTGATAACGGCACCGCCTATAAGGCATTTGCTGCGTAAACACAGTTTTGGGAATTTTTTATATATTCTGAAAATTGTAAGAAAACAACTGCCCCCCGTAACCGCCATTGTCCAATGAGTTTTTCTGCGCCACAGTATTTCAAGCAAAGCATAAGCAACTCCGCCGATTGAAAACAGGATACAATCACATTTTAATCTCTTTAACAAAAAAATCACCGTTTTTATTATGTCCAAAAACGGTGATTTAAATTCTGATTATTAAATTTCCAATTCATTAACTATATTTTTCAGTTCATCAAGCGAATATAAGCAATTGATTGCCGACAGCATAGCATTGGCAGTAAGATAAGACGGCATATCTAAGTGCTTTAACAAGGCTTTTCTTAATTTCTCGGAGTTTTCCCTGCCGGTAAGACCGAGCCTGTATAAGTCGGCTTTTGTTACCTCTTCTCTGTCTGCCTGTTCATCTTCACCGATTATTGTAGCTCCGCTTTTGCGAATTGCCTTGATAATCACATCATCGCTCACTCCCTCAACACCAAGAAAGCCCTCTTTTGAACCGTGCGCCTTACGCTTTTCCTTGCCGTTTATCTGCGGTATGTAGCAATGTTTTATCTTACTTTTGTCAACCGTACCACGCAAAAAATTTCTTATAACAAAGCCTGCGGAATCGCTGTCAGTAAATACAAGTATTCCCCTCGTCTGTGCTATTTTGCGGATAAGCGTTTGCTTTTCTTTATCCGAAAACACACGGAAACCGTTTGTTTCGATAATCGTTGTGTCTACAAGATTTTTCAATTTTATTTTGTCATATCTGCCCTCAACTATTATTGCCTCTTTTATTTTCAGCAATTAAACTCTTCCCCTCTCAGCGGTCAGCAAAAGCTGTGCAATCAGTTTTTCAAAGAACACTCTGTCATTTACCGAAACACTTTTAAATTCGGTTTCCGCCTGCAAAAGCAAACTAAGCGATTTTCTTAAAGCCTGCGTAGAAACTCGCTTTGTTGCCCTTCTTGCATTATCAAGTACAAACGCTCTGTTTTTATAATTAAACTTACTCGCAACCTCCGTTTTTTGTACGCCGCTTTCATCAGCAACTCTGATTCTGTATGCGTCTATAAAAGCCTGCGATAAAATAAAAAGCATATCCGCCGTCTTTTCCTGCTGATAAAATAAGGTGTCAAGCGTATTAAAGGCTTTTTGTGCATTGCCGTTAAGCACAGCGTCCGAAAGCGCAAAAATCTTTGATTCAAGTGTAACCGTCGCAAGTTTTTCTATGTCTTCGTCAGAGATTTCTTCTCCCTTTGCATATGCGGAAATTTTATCTATCTCATTTTTCAGCATATTAAGGTCACGACCGCAAAGCGAAATAAGTTGTGTGGCATTTACCTGTGAAATGAATTTTCCGTTTGCATTCGCCCATTTTGCAATAAACTTAACAAGCTCGTTTTGAGTAAGAGTATTGAACTCGCAAACGATTCCGTTTTTATCGGCATATTTTTTTAATGCAGGCAAAACGGTTTTATTTTTAACAGGTTTTACAGACGGCAAAGAAACTATAAATACGCAACCGTCAGGCACTGCCTTGTATATATCTGCAAACCTTGCGTTATCATTTGCATTAAATTCATCGAAAGCCGCATCGCTTACGAGAACACAGTTAAATTCACTCATAAACGGAACTATTTGTACAGAGGCGGCAAGCTCGTCAAAATTAATGCTGTCACCAAATGAATGAAAATTAAACTCTGACGGTGTCTTACCTGCTACAGCCGTA
>ULJN01014035.1_pt1 | contig 10583 bp, 7 predicted proteins | sample 1950921 | NCBI WGS metagenome assembly ULJN01 (sample SAMEA4835476, study PRJEB28245) | human gut metagenome | biome: gut microbiome; material: fecal sample | place: Denmark | collected 2008
TTTACGCGCACCCTTAAAAAACACTACGATACTTTTTTCATAACGATAAGCTGTATCGCCTGTAGAAACTGTATATAATTTCATTCTAACAACTCCCGTAAAAAAAGTGTCCTCCTGCCCAGGCAGGAAGACACTAATGTTTTTTATTCCGATCATATCGGTCATTAATCTCAATCCTATCGCTCGTAGGTTATCCAGAGATCGAAAACGGCTGTTTCCAGGGATTAAATAAATACCCAGCGACGGGATCGCGGCTTAACGCACTTCTAACAACCAGATTATGAAATTTTAATGATGCCCACAACCGCCGGTTGCTTCACCAGCCATGATTTTTCTGTATAATTCATGTGCTTCTTCGCTACTTTTACCAGCAGCAATTGCTTTTTGAGCATGGATAACGGCACTCCTATATTTGGCATGCGGTCCATCAGCAGGTAATTTTTCAACATCTTTGATGTCAAATTCCATTACTTTTTTGAAAATATCATGAATTTCTTCAGAAGATTTGCCAGCAGCTTTAGCAGCCTCTACATGCTTCATAGCGCTTTCATAACGATGTTTGGCATGCGGAGTATTCGGCAATTCGTATTTAGGATGTTCTTTACAAGTCATTTCAATCACCTCTTAATAAATTCTTACTAGACTATATTCTTATATTAGACTATATACCAACCATATAGTCAAGCTTTTTTATTTGTCACTGCGTTCTTCCAACTCACCTTCCATTGATAAAAACAGTTCCTGCAAAGCCTGTTTTGTTTCTGTTTTTGCATTCCATAATCCACGCTGCTCAGCTTCAAGTAACACTTCAGCAATTCTGTGCAGTGCCCAAGGGTTAACTTCCTTCATCCATTGCTGCATTTCCTTGTCTAAAGCATATTTTTCAGCATATTTTTCATACATCCAGTCTTCCATGATCTCACTGGTAGCATCCCATTGATAACTTACTGCTACATAAGTTGCTAAATCGCCAGCACCTTTATAACCATGTTTCTTCATTCCTTGAATATACTTAGGGTTTATTGCTTCTCCTCTAAACCAACGCTTAAGTTCTTCTGTAAGGCTACGCAGCTGAATCTTATTTCTATCAGAGCTATCACTTACATAGTTTTTTGGCATACTGCCTTTATAACTGCGGACAGCCGCAATCATACCGCCGCGATAATTATTATAATCATCACCACTCAACATTGAAGATTCTCTGTGATCTACATTTTGAACAGTGATGTCTATTTGTGACATTCTCTTTTTGAAGCGTTCCGGTAAATAACTGCCTTCGGAACCATCGCCATAAGCATGTGCTCCCCAACGCGTATAAACCGCAGCAAGATCGTCGACTGTTTCCCAGTTTTTGGCCTCCAAAACAGCTCCTGTCCCTGCGCCGTGTGCCCCGGGCGGATCGCCAAAAATACGGAAAGAAGCCTGCCTCCAGGCCTGCGTCTTCTCCATTCCTTCTGCTTCCAGTTCCGCACATTCTTCTAAAACATGTTTGCGCACAAAATTCATGTCCAGCGGCTCGTCTAACTCTGCTATCATTTTTACAGCATCATCCATCCATGTTACCGATGCAGGCATACTGTCTCTGAATAAACCGCTGATACGACCTGTGACATCTATACGCGGTCTTTTTAACTCCTCAAGCGGAATTATTTCTAGTCCAACAACACGCAGACTTCCCGATTGCCATATAGGCTTCAGCCCCATCAGATACAGAAATTCTGCTACGCATTGCCCATGATTACGCAAATTACTTGTAGCCCAGAGAATGATACCCACACTTTCAGGGTAATGGCCCTCTTCGCGAATAAAGCGTCCTATGACATCATCACCCATCTGCTTACCAATTTCCCATGCCACTTTGGTCGGTAAAGTACGTGGATCAACGCTATAAAAATTCCGCCCGGTAGGCAAAAGATCAGCGCCGCCGCTGGTTGGAGCTCCTGACGGACATGGATCAATATAATATCCATCCAGTGCTTTCAATGCATTCTCCTGCTCCAGCGTAGTCTGCAGCAAACTGGGAGCAATATGCTCACAAATGTATTCCAACACCTGTACAAATCGTTCCCGCATATCACCCTGTAATCTAGCTGCCCAAGGAAAAGCCAACACTGTTTCAATGTAGCTCTTATCAAAATCATGTGCCTGCAGCAATTGAATAACTTCAGTAGCTTCCGCTCTCATTTCATCAAGCAGCATCCCATAGGTCTTACTTCCGTCAGGAAGCATCTTACCGCTGTTTTCCAATAAGTCATAATATTCGTAACCATGCATTTCGGCCAGAATTTTGGTCAGAGAGGGAACTTTACCGTTATCAAGTTTGGTAAGAGCTAGCAGATACTCTGTAAGTTCTGCATCCTGAGGCGGTACTCCCAAAATATGCAAGCCAATACTCATTTGCATATTTTTGATATCTGTCATATAAACATGCAGTTTACCTACATAATCATCGAAGTCTGCAGCTTCACTTTCAGGAACATCTTCATCCAGATTACATTCAGCTGCTTTGTTGCGAATCATATCCTGAATAGAGGCAAGATTAGCTTTGGCATTATCGTCATTTTTAAAATGACAATATTCTTCCAGCAGTTGTTCCAACTCTGCCAATTCTTCATATGTTCCCGAAATGCTCATAGGCGCAGACAGATAACTTATAAGACATGCAGCGCTGCGTCTTTTTGCCTGGATGCCTTCTCCGACACAGGTGATCCAATATGGATAGACGTTGGGTATATCGCCGGTAGCAATATCTGAATAGCAGGCATTTGACATAGCGTTACCTTTACCTGGAAGCCACTCAAGATTGCCATGCGTACCTACATGTATCATTGCATCTGCGCCCCAAACATCTCTCACCCAGTGATAAAAGCCTAAATAATGGTGCGTCGGCGCGCAGTCTGGAGAATGATAAATTTTCCCGGGATCATCACCAAAACCACGCGGCGGCTGTACGGTAATAAAAATATTGCCGTTTAACATACCCGGAACAATCAGTACATCTTCATATCTGAACACATCGCCTGGAGCCTCACCCCAATCCCGCAGCAGCTGTTCCTGCGTTTTACATGGCAGGCTTTCAAAAAACTTTTTATAATCAGTTTCAGTAAGTTTACCATCGGCTTCACGCAGCAGCTGCTCTGAAATAAATCTTCTGTCATTCGTTGCGTGCGCTGTAATGTCTTCAATAAATTCCTGATTGCTGCCCGGTATGCGATCAACCTTATAACCCTGCTTCTGCATTTTCTCAAGCATAAGCCTAATACTTTCAATAGAGTCTAAACAAGCGGCACTGCCGATATTGGAATTTGTCGGCGGATAATTATGGAAAACTATTGCGATTTTTTTATCTTTATTATCTTTATGCCGCAGTAAGGCCCATTTTTTTGCCTTGCGTGCCAACGTATCTATACGGTCAAGCAACGGCTTGCGATAATGAGTGCCGTCGTCCCTCTCTTCATTGGTAGAAACCGGTACCGAATGGATGATGCCGTCAAATTCTGGCATGGCAACAGCATACGACACTTCGTTCGCTGTCAGTCCCACCATGTTCTTTTCCCACCATTTAAAATCCATATAAACGTTGTAGACCTGCAGCACAGGAACTCCCAAACTCTGGATATCCTGAAGTTTCAAAAATCCTGTAACCGTAAGAGAGAATACAAATGGATTGATAAGGACATCAATAACAGGTTTATCTGCCTCATAAAAATACTGCTGTAACGAATCACTTAATTTTACAGCACCAGTTTGCGCATTCCCCATCGTAGTCGTAAATACTGCAATAATATTACAATCATGCTGTTCAACAGCCCTTATTATGGCTTCTTCATAAGCAAGTTTATTCCACAGCCAATCTTCACGTGAAAAAATAAAACCAACAGTAGGTTTATCTGCTGAATAATGCTGCTTTTGGTATTCTGACAAAGACGTAAAGATATTTTTTGATTCCGGATGATAAATTCCGTTCCATGGCAGCTGCTGTGGCTGTTCATATTTGACCTCAAAACCACAAAAACAAGCTGACAGCCACAAGCAGAGATTTTTGTAATTTTGCAGTCCGCCACAGGCAAAGTATTGCTGAATACTTTCTTTGCAGTCCGCTTCGATACCATATTCCAACAGATCATCGCCGGGATCCATGATGTTGAAAAGATGAGTAATTTTTTGCTGCTGCATATAAGCAGATGCCTTTTTTAAAAAATCACAGCTTAGTCCCGTTCCCATCCAGGTAAACAGAACAAAAGCCGAATCGTTGATCAATTTTTGCCAACGATCTGTCCACAATTCGCTGTCGTTAACCTGAATAACTTCAAAAAGATTTGTTATTTCTGCAATATCTGCCGAATTGACAGCTTCCAGCATACCAACTTTGTGGGGTTCCATGTTGGTAACAAAAACTATTTTCTTCATGATACTCCTCCTAAAATCAATTTTATTTAAAAACTTCAGGATAAACAGCCTTAGCCAAAATCTCAATACTATCAGCAACATACGGTGAAACGCAATACAGACATTTACCGGGAACTTGCTGCACATTTTTATTCTTCACCGCTTTGACAGTCTGTAAAGATTCATCCTCTAGAATTTCTTTGATGCTTTGTACTTTAAGCATTCCAGGTGCATCCCATCCAGGGACGATTATAACGTCTGGATTTTCTTTAATTATTATTTCTTTAGAAATAGTAGTACTATCATCGGTTTTTAAATCCTGCAGGCAGTTTTTGATGCAGGCATACTTACACATATCGTCATAAATAGAACCTTTTGAGCCGAAAGCGCCTTTGCCTGTAAGAGCGATGGCACTTCTGACATCACCGTCCGCAATACCTGAAACTTTCTCCTGCACAGCCTGTATCCTGGTGTCAAAGTCTCTGATAACAGTCTCGCCGCGTTCGGCTTCGCCCACTATAAACGCAACCTCACGAATAGTCTTTTTTACATCCGCTACAGTATATGGAGTTTTATAAACATAAACATTGATACCCATTTCCCTCAAAGTATCAAGAATATTCAACCCCCACCAATCAGCAATCAGAACCAGATCAGGTTTAAGTGCTAAAATAGCTTCCGCACTGTTGCCTTTTATTTTATTTTTCACCTGTATGCTTCGTTCAGAAATATGAGAGATACCGCTGTCATCAGAAAGATAAGTCAAAGCGGCAATCCTTTCCGGTGCAACTATATCCATTAATATTTCATCTGTGCCTAAAGTCAAAGAAACTATCCGCTGCGGCTTAACAGGCAAAGTTACTTTGTTGCCGACACTGTCAGTAACAGTATGTTTTTTACTGACTGACATTTTTTTGTCGTTAACAAGGCTCTGACAGCCGCTCAGCGTAATACAAATAAATATCAGGCTCAATATAAAAATTCCTAACTTTTTGAACATCGTTTCACTTCCTCATCCAGTAAAGCTAAATAAACCTGTTCCCAGTTTCTGACGAACGGCACGATTTCTTCATGCTGTTCCAACTGTTTAAAACGCAAATCACCGGCCATTTTTTTCAGCAGCAAACTGCCGGCCGAATCTATTTCCTTTTTGTGATAACAGCCCCCAATCATACTGATCCAGTAAATGTGCATACAAACTGGTCAACGTTAATATTTCACCATTCAAATTTAAGTTATACAGAGCCTGTTCAAAATTTTTATCACTTAATTTTTCATCATAATTTGTCCTGTAATCTTCCATAAGCCTGTTACGACTCATACCAAAACGTTCCATGCGCCTTATAACATCATGCATCTTCTTGCCATCAAAACCATTTTGTTTATACAAAGCTTCTTTTACAGCTGCTTTGACGACCTGCCCCAATAATTCACCGGGCTTAGTATGTTTACCGCAGTCGCTTATCATCAATTTGGCTTGCGGGTCACTGATAGCTAAAATCTGATCTGTGCCCGTACCTGTAGCCAATCCGCTCGAATAACGGCTGCCTAAAATCAATTCCTGAAGTGCTGCTGTTTTAGCCTCAGTTGCTGTAACCAAAGCTCTTGCTAAAATACCTGGAGGCATATCGCAATTAAAATACAGCATGATATTTATCGTACCCGGCCGCGGCAGTTTCTCTTTGGCTATGGCATTATAAACGGCTTTGTCACCAACACGACCTGGATTGCCTTCCGCTCCCGCAGTAACGACTGCTGTAACTCTGATACCTTCATATGCAGCTTGTTTGATTGCAATATTTTTCATAGGAACACCCGTTCCCATAGTGCTGACTTTCCCCGCATCATAACCTAATTTTTTACATAATCTGTTCATGTTTGCAAAATAACCTTCTACAGTCATCGCTTCCTGTTCTTTTGCAGGATGATGGTTGAGTACTGCCTGCAGGTCATTGCGCCAACCACCATTAAATAATGAACTGCTGAGAACATCTCTTTTATCTAAAAAATCAATAACAACAGTATCTTCTATTCGGTAAATAACATCGCCGTTTTCAAATTTTAATAAAACTTCTTTTTCCATAGCCAAGCCCTCGCTGACGGCACCTGAAAATAACAGCGTCAATATACATAAAATGAAAAAATGTTTCATAACCATCCAACCAATCCCATAATTTCAAAATTTTTGGACGATACTCTCTTGCTTTGCTTATCAAAATCGACAAATAGTACTGCTTCATCACCACTATAAGTACAAACGATTTCCTCGTCTTGAGCAACTGCGCTCTCTGCTTTACGGCAATCCATACCGTTGTTGCCTGTTTGATTAGAAAGCAGAAGCGGTATCCCACCTGCAGCTTTTGAACAGCGTTTCCATGCCTCCTGCGGTGGACCTCCATGATTGCTGTCAGGCCAGGCGGCAATGGATACCATAAGTTCTGCACCAAGATTTCCTAAAAACTCACCATGCTCTGCAAACCATGTATCAGCACATACCAGCAATCCTGTTTGCACTTCATCAAAACAATGTACTTTAAAACCGTTGCCGGGCTCAGCCCAATTTTCTGTGATCCATTTAACAATTTTAACTTTATTGTGCTTGGCGATCACCTTTCCCTTTTGATCAATAACTACACAGCTATTATGAGGCGCAGTATTATCTTCCTGTTCCCCGCAGTCTAAAAACAAACGCACGCCTAAATCTGCGCCAGCCTCCTTAAAAGGCTCATAGCTGCCGTTAGTAATAGAAGCAAGCACATACTTTTTCTCACTTTTTACCATAAAATACCCTTGCAGCGCCATTTCAGGCGTCAAAATCCATTCTGCACCGGCCGCGGCAGCAATCTTCATGCCATGCAAGATTTTTTCTGTATTAGCGCTTTGCGGACCGCCACAGAAATCAAAATGTAGAAATGCTATTTTCATAATTAACTCCAAATTAGTAAAATTGCGGCAGCACAGGTAATCCCATGCCACCGCTAATGAAAGGAATCTATGTTAGAACGAATACTCTATGCCGACCAAAAAATTACGCCCTGGTTGTGAGTACCACCCAATTCCACCAGGCTGACGCATATCGTAAGTCATATCAGTATACATTCTGTCGAAAATATTATTCGCTTTCAAGAAAATATTCATCCCTTTGATCGGCTTATAATTCAAAGCAACATCCATTGTCCATATATTTTTAAAAGAATCAGCTACATCATTTTCGTAATTTTTATTACCTGGGCGATCTACTACACCTTTTACAGTCGCAATTCCATTGAATTTACTTTTTTCATAATTAAATGATAAATCATATTGCCCTTTTGGAATGTACCCATTGCGGTTAGCATTAGAAGCAGCGCTTGTAGGTGCGATGTAAGTATGGGTATAAGCTGCCGTAACACTTAAGTTTTTGTCAAATACTTTTGTTAACTGAACGTCCCAACCTTTAATGCGTTCGGCACCAGCATTGTAATATTTCCATGTATCACTATTAAATCCAATAAGATTGTCTGAATCCGTCTGATAATAATGAGCTGCAAAAGTAGTTTTATCGTCAATGCGCGTATTTAAACCTATCTCTTTTGTTTCTCCTTCTTCCGGATTTAACTTTCCACTACCATAAAATGGATTATATAATTCATATAGATACGGAGCACGGAAAAACTCTTTATATGATACATACATTGTCGTAATATCATTAAAATCATAAGCAATAACGCCACTGGCATTAGTTTTATTCCCATATTCGGAATGTTTTGATAAACGTACGCCGGGTGTAACAGTAAAAGCACCGAACTTCATTTTATCCTCAATAAAAAAAGCCTTATTATCTACAGTACCAGTCATGTTCGGAGTATATTGATCCTGATACTTATTCATTGCATCTTTATAATAATCATAGCCACCAACAATAGTATGGTTACCGTCTGCATAAGTTAACTGATCAGAAAAGCCCCAAGTTTTTTCACGCATCAGCCACAATGTTGCCGGATGATTGGTATCATCATCTAAATCTGAAGTACGTGAAAAAAATGACAAACTATTATTTAATTTATCATTAAATTTATAATTAAATGACACTGCATATTTCGTATTATTTTTACTGCCATAAGTCATACCACCAGTGAAAATGGTCGGTCCCATCATATCAGAAGAAGTCTCAGGACGCCCATAGTCTAATTTATATTTGGAATAGCTAAAATTAATATCTGCTTTATCACCGAATTTCTGACCAATTTTTACGCCATAACTCTCGCTGTCAATCATATTGCGCGTATAATTTCCATGTCCATCTTTATAGTCTTTCATTTTGTCCTTTTGTGCATTAACAGTCCAATATAATCCAGCTTTAGTCATACCTTGATTATAAAAATTATAAGTCCTTTTTCCATAACTGCCCGCAACTGCGGAAATTTTACTGCTACTTGATGCTGCATTCGGTTTACGAGTAATAATATTGATAACACCACCAACTGCATCTGAACCATACAGAGTAGAAGCAGATCCTTTTAAAACTTCAATTCTCTCAATATTATCCATATTGCTTATTTCTGAAGGCTGAAATACGCTAAATGTCGATCCATTAGTGTTTGCACGCATACCATCAACTAAAACCAGTACATGACTAGTGCCATTTATGTACAAATAATCTGCCGAATAATTAGCGCCAGTTGCGCTATAATTCTGAATAGTCACACCAGGAACACTGCGCAGTGCATCACTAACTGTTTGATAATGCTTGTCCTCTATTTCCTTACGCGAAACAACATTAACGTTAGCATTAGAGTCAAAATTTGACTGCTCAATTCTTCCTGCAGTTACAACAATCTGATCCAAGTTAAACTCACTTATTTTACCTTCTTCAGCATGTACTGCTGTGCCCCCCCAGATGACATTACTACTTACCATTAAACCCAATAGAACTTTGTTTACCAAACTTTTCTTCACAATTCATCAATTCCTTTCCTAAATAACGCCTATTTTTATTTGCTCAAAATTGCCTTGCCCTTTCTTTAAAGGTCGCAAAACATTTTGCCAAAACAAAATAAAAAAACCTTCTGCGGCTGCGGCAAAGGTTTAAGGAAACAGGAAAAGAAAATGACAGGCAAACCTGTACTTTTCCTATATTTCCACCCATCTCTCGCAGGGAAATACAAATTATTTTAACAGGCAGTTCTTCTGACTCTGGTTCATTGTTTACCTTGCCTTCCCAAGAATTTCTTCTCAGTGACATATTAAGGTTCACTCCCCATTACAGCGGCGGGACCATACCGGATTTACACCGGTTTCTCTATTAACTCTTGACAAGAGACCTGTTAAAGTATTTAATTGTATATAGAACTATAATTTAAAAATAATTTATTACTATCTGTAATTAAGGCTAAACTATATACCTATAGTAGAGTCAATAGAAATTTTAAGGAGTTTTAAGTAATGGCAGAAAAAATATCAGAAAACTATTTTACTATCGGTGAATTCGCCGGTCTTTTTGGTGTTTCCAAACAAACGTTATTTTATTACGAACGCAATAAAATCCTTATACCTGCTTTGATAGAAGAAAACGGTTATCGTTATTACGCTTTGGAACAATATTTTATTTTTGATATTATTATTAATCTACGTAAACTTGGTGTTCCATTAAAAAAATAACAAGTTACATACAAAATCGTAATATTGATGATCTGCAAAATCTTTTTTCTAGTAAGCAAAATGAATATAAACTACAAATAGATATTATGAGCCGTAATATACTCAATTTACAAACAAAAATAAATCGCCTTGAAAAAGTAAAAAAAATAAAAACTGACAGAATAACTTTAGAAGAACATGAAAAAGAATATATAGTTGTCAGCAAATTTACTGACCTTAATTCTTCGATGAAAGAAAAAATAAAGCTTGTAGCCAAACATAATTATCCATTTGCCGTCAGTGAAATTTTAAATGAATATTTAATGGGTTATATCCTTCCTTATGAAAAATTAAAAGCTGGTTTATTATCAGATATAACCTCGATTTTTACCACGGTTTCTCACCCAGATGAATACAATGACGTAAAAATAAAACCAGAAGGTCTTTATGCTTCTATTTTTACACCTAATGGTTATCATGTAAATTACAAACATACAATAAAAAAACTTTTTGACTTTATTGAATTGAATTCTTTAGAAATAGTTGGCGATTTATATATAGAACAATTACGTAAT
>ULJN01011399.1_pt1 | contig 10580 bp, 7 predicted proteins | sample 1950921 | NCBI WGS metagenome assembly ULJN01 (sample SAMEA4835476, study PRJEB28245) | human gut metagenome | biome: gut microbiome; material: fecal sample | place: Denmark | collected 2008
GCGAGGGACGCGGCACAGCTGCTGCGCGAACTGAAAATACCGCATTTTGAAATCGGTGTCGATCAGCTTGCTGTTCCGGGATTTGCAGAGAATGGTCCGGAACGTTGTTATTATTGTAAACGTGCCTTATTTGAAACCGTTGTGGAGATGGCTGGGATGTATCATTGCAGCTGCGTCGCAGATGGTTCCAATATAGATGACGAAGGTGATTACCGCCCCGGGATGAAAGCGATAGCAGAGCTGGGGATCAAAAGTCCTTTTCGGGAAGTGGGACTTACTAAAGAAGAAGTACGGCTGCTGTCAAGGGAGTTTGAGCTTTTTACCTGGAATAAGCCTTCCTATGCCTGCCTGGCCTCACGTATACCTTATGGTGAAGTTATTACTGCAGAAAAACTGCAGATGATAGAAGCAGCAGAGCAGATTTTGCTGGATCTTGGTTTTGCCGAAATGCGTGTACGCTGTCACGGCAAATTGGCGCGCATTGAAGTTGCTGAGTCCGTTATTGAAAAAATTGCGCAGCCGCAGCTGCGCCGGAAGATCGTGGAAGCTTTCAGGAAGGCGGGGTTCCTGTATGTAAGTTTAGATCTGGAAGGGTTTCGCAGCGGCAGTATGAATGATACATTGACAGATAAGTGATTCTGAAAAACACTTCGGCCCCTTACCTCCAGCGGGTAAGGGGCCGTTTCCAAGGGATTACCGCCTTCACAAGACGGGAATATGTATATTAACTGATCATTTTACGATCACTACGGGGCATTCTGCATATTGCGAAATCTTCATGCTCACGCTGCCCATCAGCAGTTCGGCCAGCATGCCCATACCTCTGTTGCCGAGCACGATCATATCAGCTTCGGCAGTTTTGGCATATTCCAAAATCCTCTCAGCCGGGTCGATATCAACGATCAGACGATAGGATGCGGTAGTGCAGCCCAGCTTATCCAAAATACCTTTAGCGATATCAAGCGGAGTCGGATCCGGTTCTTTGGCTGCCATTTCAGCTTCTTCAATAGCATTTTTAGGTTTTCTTGGCGGAACTTTAGTGTAGTCGTAAGGTACAATAACATTGACTACCATAATTTCGCTGCCAAACGGTTTGCCGATGCCGGCTGCAAACTCCAGTGCACGCAGCGCAGTTTCGGAACCATCGAACGGTACAAGAATCTTTTTCATCATGGTAAATCCCTCCTTAAAACATCAGCGCCTATAGATCAGATCGGAAATGTTACAGGCGGTAGTGGTAACACTCCGCAAAAGTCAGGTTAAAATTTAGATGATTTTCAGATGATATCTTGTTTTCTTTTTGTATATACTTACTTCTACAAACGGATCAAAAATCCTGCTGCGTGAGCTGTTGAAACCAGTAAAATTTTTGCGAAAAATATTACAGAAAATGCTGGTTTTCAGGTTTCTTTCTGCAGATAAAAAAGCACTGACGTATTTAATAACGGCAGTGCTTTTTGTTATTTGTTAAGGGGCCGGGAATATTATTTTAAGAGCCCGTTGGTTGTAGTAATAACTTCGGGGGCACGTTCAAAAAGAAATTCGCCGTCGCGGACGGAACAGGCAACGGAAACGCGATTGCAGACTGCTTCAAATTCGCCTTTGGCATTGAGAACGATAAAGTTGGCCGGTTTGCCGGCTTCGATACCGTATTGATCGAGAATATTCAGGGTGCGGGCGCCGTTGACTGTAATCAGGTCGAGGGAGTTGCTGATTTCTTCGATACTCATCATTTGCGCGATGTGTATACCGGCGTCAAGAATATTCATCAGATTACCGTTGCCGACAGGATACCAGGGATCGCTCATGGAATCCTGCGCAAAGCAGACGTTGATGCCGGCTTCGTTCAATTCCTTGACACGCGTCAGGCCGCGGCGTTTGGGGTAGTTGTCAAAACGTCCCTGCAGATGGATGTTTTCGGTAGGGCAGGAAATAAAATTGACTTTGGAAAGCCCTAGTAATTTGAACAGCTTATAAGTATAGGCATTGTTGTAAGAATGCATGGCACAGGTATGGCTGGCAGTGGCTTTTTCGGCGATGCCGCTGCGCAGTGCTTCGGCGGCCAGGACTTCGATAAAGCGGGACTGGTCGTCGTCAGTTTCATCGCAGTGGATATCGACCATTTTGTCGTATTTTACTGCCAGTTCGAAAGCTTTCTGGACGCTTTTAACGCCGTCTTCACGTGTATATTCAAAATGGGGGATGGCTCCGACCAGGTCAGCGCCCATTTTGAGAGCTTCTTCAACTAATTTATCACCGCCCTGATAAGCATACATCCCTTCCTGCGGGAAGGCGATGATCTGCAGGGTGCAGGTATCTTTGACTTCTTCGCGCAGCTCCAGCATGGCCTGCAGGGCTGTAAGCTTGGGATCAGTCACGTCGACATGGGTGCGGATATATTGCACGCCGGTAAGGATCTCCTGTTTCATGGCCTGACGGGCGCGTTCTTTGATTTCTTCTTTGGTCAGCCTGCCTTTAGTTTCAGACCAGCGCTGGATGCCTTCAAATAAAGAACCGGTTTTGTTGGCTGCCGCCGGATTAAGTGCAGTGAAAACGTAATCAAGGTGAATGTGGGGATCGACATAAGGCGGTACGGCGAGTTTGCCTTCAAGATCTACGACCTTCTCAGCTGTTACTTTTGCGGCAAGACCGGGGCCTATCTCTTTAAATTTACCATCAGTTATATAAATGTCCTGCAGGCCGTTCTGGCCTTTTAATTTGGCGTTGGTGAATAATATGCTTTTCATTATAAAGTCTCCTTTACAAACTTAATGTTGTGGCGGAGGAGCTTCGTAACGAAAACTCTTGTCGCAATCAGTATAGCAAGTCGAAATATAAAAAGCACTGTATGAATGATACAAAAAGAGCAGTACTGACTTGTGCAAAAAATGCACTTGCAGGCTGGAATGTTTTTGGCCTTTTTGTACGTTGTGTACAAGGCTGAAGCGGGGGTATACTGAAAGCACAGTAAAGCTAGCTGCTGCACAAAAATAAACGGCCCGGGGACAGGACGAAAACTCTTAGTCAAGTAAGTTCCTAATTAAATGCGGCACTGCCGCAGGTCCTCACAACTTTCTTTCTTCATTAAAAGAACAAAGCAACAAGGAAAAATGCAGGTAAACGACATTAAAATATGGATATTAAAGGAGCGATGAATCATGATCAGAATGAACGAAATGACCTGGATGGAATTTAAAGCAAAAATCGACGAAGGAGCGATCACTATTCTGCCTATCGGCGCCTGCGAACAGCATGGCCCCCATCTGCCGCTGTGTGTAGATACGGTTCTGGCTAACGGCTTTGCCGAAAGACTGGCGCAGCGTGTTGGCGGTATGGTAGCGCCGGCAATCAACTATGGTTATAAATCTAAACCTCTTTCCGGCGGCGGCCCCCTGTTCCCGGGAACTGTTGATTTGAACGGTGATACTCTTGTCCGTTTGACCTATGATGTTCTGGAAGAGCTTATTAAAGACGGCGTGAAAAAAATCATGGTGCTTAGCTGTCACTTTGAAAATGAAGCTTTTGTCTGCGAAGCAGTCGACCTGATAGCTCAAAAATATGGCGAACAGGCCAAGATTTTGATTGCTAACTGGTGGGACCCGATGCCGGCAGAGATCATCGATAAAGTGTTTGACGAAGTACCGTTCCCGGGCTGGGCTTTTGAGCACGCAGCTGTTACGGAAACCTCTCTGATGATGGCTTTCGCCCCTGAATTGGTGCATGAAGAAAGAATGGTAGATACCCAGGGAGCGACTCCCTGTCCGTATCATATCTATCCTGTGCCTAAAGATGCGGTTCCGCCTACCGGCGTACTTGCTCCGGCGCGTTCTTCTTCAGCTGCCCGCGGACAGCTGATCATTGACAGTGTTTTAGATGAATTGGTAAAAATCTGCGATAAAGAATTTTAATTCCGGTTTAGACAAAGCGGCGGATCTGCCGCTTTGTCTTCCATAAAGGAGAATTATCATGGCTAATACAAGTACCAGGGGTATTTTACTGACAATGCTGTCGGCTGTTACCTTCGGGTTTGCCTTTACTCTAGGGCCGATGACCTATGGCGAGGCTGGCAGCAATCCGGTGACCCTGACCTTTTTGCGTAATTTTTTGAGCTTACCGGTGCTTTTGGCGATTCTTTGGTATCAGGGCATATCTTTACAGGTCAGCGCCAAAGAATTGTGGAGCCTGACTATTTTAGGCGGTATCGGTAATGCTGTGACTACGCTGATGTTGTTTATTGCCTTTTCATTGATCGACGTAGGCGTAGTAACAACGATCCATTTTATTTATCCTGTTTTTGTGACTATCGGCTGCGTACTTTTTTATAAAGAACGGCTGGGACTGCAGAAATTTATTGCTCTGCTGATCGCTACTGCCGGGATTGCCTGCTTTTTTCTGGGTGTGGATATGAGCGCTGGTTTCAGCGGCGGGACTTTTCTGGGGCTGTTTTTAGCGGTCGCTTCCGGCGTTACGTATGCTTTTTATATCATTTATATGGATAAAAGCGGTTTGAAAAATCAGCCTGTTTTTAAAATTTCTTTTTATGTAGCACTGATGTCTTCGATCGCTATGGGGATCTTTGGCATAGGAACAGGTGAATTGACTTTGACGACTCTGACGCCGCAGGCCTGGTTTATTTCCACTGTGTTTGCATTGCTGTGTACGGTGGTAGCCCTCTCGCTGCTGCAAATAGGCATCAAGCATGTCGGTGCTTCTACTGCCGCTATTTTGACTACTTTCGAGCCTATTACCAGCATTATCTGCGGCGTACTGCTTTTGGGAGAAACAGTGACTACGATCAAGATCGTTGCCTGTGCCCTGATTATGACGGGCGTAGTTACACTGTCACTGGCAAAACAAAAAAGCCTCCGGAAGAGGCAGTTACCGTTCCGGAAGGCTGATAAATTTGAGTAAACCTACAAATCCTCCTGTAAATAAAAATTTTGGTTTGGCTGTCTTGCAGTAAATCAACTTGGCGTTGATCAAGGCAGTATTGGTTTAAAGCTGAACTCGTTGAAAAACGGTTCAGCTTTTTTTCATAAAGAGCTTTGTACGATCTGAAAACACAAAACTTGATTAGGGGGGGACATGTGCTATGATGGTAAAAAGAATAAATTAAAAGTAGAAGGATAGAAAAATTGTTAAGAGTTGTAGTTATCTGCTTGCAGGCAATATCCTTTGCCGTGGATGGTGATGATGCGCACCTGCTGGTCCTGTTTAAGGTTCAGCTTACGACGCAGCTTGCTTAGATGCATTTGCAGGCCGCGGCTGGTGTGACGCAGTTCACTGGTGCTCCATAGCTTGTTGTACATTTCTTCAGTGCTGACTGTTTGGTTGACGTTTTGGGCCAGCAGCAGGAGGAGGTTATATTCGCTGGGAGTAAGGTGTACGATCTCGTTATTGAGCATGACACGGTTACTTTTAGTGTAGATTTTGATGTTGCCTACGTCGATGGTGTTGTGCAGCTCGTTTAAAGGCGGACGGTAGCAGTTTTTGAGCACAGAAAGAAGTCTGTAATAAAATTCTTTACTGCCACAGGGCAGTCTGATAAAGGTGACGGCACCATTTTGATAGGCAGCAACGGCAACAGTTTCGCAAGTCATGGCCGAGACGGCAAAAAGCGGCACGGCTTTGCTTAAAGGCTCAAATTGCCTTATTTCTGCTGCGTCAGAAGTGGTTACTTCTACTATCAGCGCTGCAGGCTGGAGAAGCTGAAGATGTTGCCGGGCTTCATTGCAGCTTTCGATAAAAACAGATTCGATGTCAAAAAGTCTGCTGTAAGCCAATAAACCATGAAATAATGCTTTATTTTTTTGATTGCAAAAAAACAAGAGTTTTGAGCATGATGGCAACATATCCTTTCTACTGAAGGTTATATTATAACAGATAAATAAAACACTAAACTTCATATAGAAATAATATCATTTACAATATGCAGAACACAAGTGCTAATTTGCAAATCCATATGTAAACAAAATATTTACAAAAAAGAAAAATATTTTTATTATAATGATAAGCAAGAAATAAACTGTTTGGTGGGGTTATAAACTTAGTAAAATTAAATGGGGAGCGGTGATCATGAACGGGAAATATTTATCGCAGGCAGTAAAAATACTGGTTTTAGTAAGTTTGGCAGGCGTGTCGGTTACTGCGGAAGCAAATCCGCCCAGCAGACCGCCCAGCGGCTATAATGATGCTGGCGTGCAGCTGAACGGCACCAGAGAGTATATTGAAAGAGAACAGATCGCCAGAAGAATACAGGAAGAACGCAACAAACAGCAGAGCGAGGTTGAGGCAGAAAAAGGCAGTGAGCAGGGTGAAGCAAGCGGAAGCGTGCTGTTCCTTCTGCAAAAGGTAGTTATTGACGATTCACAGGTGCTGAGTCAGGCTGAAATAGCGTCAGTGACAGACAAATATGTGGGACACGAGGTTTCACTGCAAAAGCTGAATAGGCTGGTTAGTGAATTAAACAAGTTATACGAGGATAAGGGCTACCTGACATGCAGAGCAGTTTTACCGCCGCAGACGATCAAAGAAGGGATCGTCCACATCAATCTGGTAGAGGGGCGTACCGGCCAGCTGATCATGGATGGCAATAAATCTACTAACAGCAGGTATATTCAAAACCGGCTGCATTTGCACAAAGACAGGATAGACAATGTACACGAGCTTAACAAAGACCTGCTGCGCTTTAACAGCACCAACGATGTGCAGCTGCGCATTTTTATGCAGGCAGGCGAGGAAGCTGGTACTACTGATTATGTTATAACTGCCTATGAGCCCAGGCAACACAATTTTACAGTTTATACAGATAATGCCGGCAGTGACAGCAGCGGTTTGTGGCGTGCAGGGATGTTTTATACTAATAAAAGCCTGACAGGTAACAGGGATACGCTGATGGTGAGCGGGATCTTTTCGGAGGGCACAAAATCGGGCAGCTTTGCCTATAATACTCCGGTAGGGCGCAGCGGGACCAAATTAGGGGTACAGTACAGTGCCAACAGTGTGCATATTATCGACGGTGACCTGGAGCCGATGAACGTACGCGGCAATTCTAATTCGTACGGCGTGTCGCTGACGCAGCCACTGATAGTAACAGAGCATTTAAAAAGCGATGTGGCACTGGAATACAGTCGTCAAAGCTCGAAAACGGATTTTTTAGGTATCCATTGGGTTGATGATACCATAAGCGGCTATACCGCATCGTTTAGTATGATGAATTACGGCAAAAGCTCGGTGATTTTTCAAAAACATGGTTACAGGATAGGTGATTGGGAAAACATTGATGGGCAGAACAAGGATTTTGGCAAATACCAGTTCAATGGACTGTACCAAAAGGTTTACAGCGGTGGGCAGATGCTGACGGGACGGCTGGACGGACAGTGGAGCAGTACCAGTTATCTGCCGTCTGCCGAGCAGTTTTATATCGGAGGAGCCTACAGTGTACGCGGCTATAAGGAAAGTTTGTTGGGCGGTGACCACGGTGTGGCGGTGAGTCTGGAATATTCGGTGCCGATAGCTAAAGCGGTATCGGCCTTTACCTTTATTGATTACGGTAGCGTTTATGGTGACAGTGCTTTTGAAGATCATATACTGATGAGTACGGGTATTGGCGTTAAGGCGACGCTGGCACAGAATTTTTACAGCAGTTTGACGTTGGGCGTACCATTACGCCGGGAGCTGAACGGCAGCGAGGCTGGTAAAACACGTCTGCATTTTATGTTTAATGGGCAGTTTTAGAAGGGGGCAAGACCATGAGCACACAAAGAAGGATCAGGCGCAGCAATGAGAAATTGAAAACAAAACAGGTAGAGACCACAGTTGAAAAGCGCCCTAAGCTGGCGCAGCGAATCATTTCTGCCGTTACTGCCATGGGTATTTTTGCTAATCCTCTTGTGGCATCGGCACAGATAATTTCCGGTGCTGAGTTTACAAATGTTACGACTAATGGCAGTGTTATCGACATAGAGACAAAAAAATCATCGACAGAACCGGCGTCAATGTTTTTCAGCAATTTGGCTTGAATGCCAATCAGATCGCCAACATGTATTTTGGTAGTAAAGACAGCAATAACCAGGCCGATAATCTGGTCAATTTTGTTAACAGCCACATCGACATCAACGGTACGGTGAACGCTGTCAAAAACAATAAGATCGGCGGCAATTTGTACTTTTTGAGTAAGGATGGCATGGCTGTAGGCAGCAGTGGCGTTATCAATACTGGCGCACTGCATGTGATGACGCCGACGGCGGCGCAGATGACGGCTATGCAGAACGTGTTGTCGGCAGGCAGCAACGATGCGCAGAAAGCGCAGCTGGAGTTGCTGCGCAATTCGCCGGCACAGATACCGCTGAACCCCAGCGGCACGATAACTGTTTTGGGTAAGATCAATGCTACGAATAAGATCGACCTGCGGGCGGCGAATATCCTGGTAGGCATTGATGGCAATAAGAATATCAATAAGGCGGCAGCCCTGAATACCGGCGTGGTAGATTTTACTGATCTGGTAAATATAAAGGGCAGCAGCGGCGCTGTGCAATCGGGTCTGACGGGCGCTTTGACGGCGATTATGGACACCGGCAGCGGCGATATTATTTTGAAAGCGTCTGCCGATGCCGGTACTAAAAGCATTGCCGACGGTTCCCCCGGCTTTATCAAGGATAAGCTGGACGGGCTGGCTGACGAGGTCACCTACAGGGAGATAACTGCCTCGGTGCAGAACTATGGCACGATAGCGGCAGCTGGAGGCGTGGATATTTCGGCTACGGCGCAGAATGTTAAACGTACCGAGACTGGTGCAGAAGAAGCAGGAAGCCTGGCGCAGGTAACGGCAACAGTTGATTTGGCGGCAGGCAGCGTGAGCGGCGTTAAAGACGTTACGGTGCAGGCGGTAGCTAAAAATGAATATGTTGACGAAGATGGGCTGGTGCATAAAGCAGCAGTACTGGGGCTTGGCGCAGCGACACCCATTACAGGTGACGTTGCTTTTGCGGTGCTGGAAACAGAGGCTGCTGTCAATATCGGGCAGGAAGCGGCTGTAAGCAGCAGTGGCGGTGATGTGGCCATTACTGCGGAAAGCACTACTTTAGCGGCGACGCAGGCATCGGCTACCGGTTATAAGTTTGCCAGCAAGGGCGGGCAAAAAGGCACCTATGTGCCGGCCGGGGCAGTTACATATACCGAAGCGTCCAATAAGGCCGTAGTTAATGTGGATGGCAAGGTAAATGCACAGGGTGATGTGGAAGTTAAGGCTAAGGCTGACCTGAAAATAGATGCGACAGATAATCTGGCGGTGAAGGGCGAAAATGCCAACCAGATCGTTGTCGGAGTTTTGGTCACTAACGGTGATAACACGGCGCAGGTAAATATCAATAAAAATCAGACGGCCGGCTACGAAAAGGCTCTGACGGCTGGCGGTGATATCGTGATTGGGGCCGAAGCTGTAAATGATCTTAATTCTGAATTGAATGTTGCTGGTGCAGATGCTTCGGCACTGGTAACAGCCGTAAATGTGACCACCTATAACAGCAGGGCCGGGGTCAATGTAGACCGTTCACTGGAGGCGGGTAATGACCTTAGCGTCAGCGCGGATAACACCTTTACCAAAAATACTGTCATCAGCAGCAATAAGATAGGCTCGGGCAAATACATGGCGAAGGCCATGGAGACCTTGAACAAGGTGGGTGCTACCGATGCCCTGAAAGCTGTGGGCGGTAAGGTGAAGGATGCCCTTTTTAAGAGCGATGGCGAGGGCGGTGCAGACGGTATGACCTATGAAGGCATCAAGCTGGCCGATTTTTTGAAGGCAGGCGCGACGGTGGCCGTGGTCAACGAAAATAATACTGCTGCGGTCAATATCGGTTCTGAAGCCGGCTTGACGGCTCAGGAAGGCCAGTTGACCCTGGATGCCAGTATGCAGATGGACGATATCCATATGGTGGCCAGCGGCGCCAGCAATTCCTATACTAAGGAGCATGGCGGCGGGCTTGTAGGCAATGCGACAGTAATGGTGACTAACCTTGAGGATACGGCTACTGTGACCGTTGCTGACCGTAGCGAAACCAATGCGCAGCCGGCGGCCCTTACAGGTAAAAAAGGTGTGGCTGTCAATAGCCGCGTGCTGGTTGATTATAACCGGGTGCAGAAGATGGTTGATGATGTCAAGCGTGCGGCAGCTGATATCAAAGCTGGTTTCAGCGGGCTGGGAGGCAGCATCAGCAGCGACTGGGAAGCTTTGCTGAAGGCTGTAACAGATAAGGCCGACGCTTTGGAAGCGGCTTTAGGAACTTTTACTGCTGATGAGACGCTGCTTACCAGCGACGATGGGATACTGAAGGCGACCAATCCTTTCAGCGCAGCTACGGAACTGCTTAGTGCGCTGGATACATTGAATGAACAGATCGCTGCGGCAGAGAAGGATCCGGCGCAGCAGACGACGGCAGCCAAGCTGAAACAGGCAGTTTCGGGCTTGTCTGATATCGTGGTCAATTCCATAGCTTTTGCCGATCCTAACAGCTATGCTAATTTTGCAGCTGTATCTAACGCTAAAGGCGACGATGGCGGTGGCAGCGGCACGGGTACTG
>ULJN01016717.1_pt1 | contig 10556 bp, 10 predicted proteins | sample 1950921 | NCBI WGS metagenome assembly ULJN01 (sample SAMEA4835476, study PRJEB28245) | human gut metagenome | biome: gut microbiome; material: fecal sample | place: Denmark | collected 2008
CATGATGATGGCGACGCCCTGAGAGGTCAGTTCGTTCATTAGATCGTAGATGTCGCGCTTGGCGCCGACATCGATACCGCGTGTCGGTTCATCCATAATAATGATTGATGGATTCATACCGATCCATTTGGCAATGACGACCTTTTGCTGGTTGCCGCCTGATAGTGCGCCTGCTTCCAGGTCGATCGATGCGGTTTTGACACCCAGTTTTTTAGAAAGCGCTTCGGAGAAGGCTGTTTCGTTTTTGGCGTTGATCACGCTGCGTTTAGCAAAGGTATCGACACTGGGCAGCGCAATATTTCTGGAGATGGAGAAGTCGAGGATCAGGCCCTCACTTTTACGGTTTTCGGTGATGAAGCCGATGCCTGCTTTGATGGCGTCTTCCGGTTTTTTGATACAGACTTTTTTCCCATGCAGGTAAACTTCACCGTGCTTGCAGGAATCAACGCCGAACAGGGCCCGCATGATCTCGGTCCTGCCTGCTCCCATCAGCCCTGCTACGCCGAGGATCTCGCCTTTACGCAGTTTGAAGGAGATATTGTTGAACAGTCCTTCTTGACAGAAGTTTTTGACTTCCAGGACTATTTCGCCGGGTTCGTTTGTGCGTCCGGGGTAATATTCGGTAATAGAACGGCCGACCATGTCGCGGACCACCTGTTCCATATTGGTTTCGCGGGTGGGTTTGCTGCTGATAGCGTAGCCGTCGCGCATTACGGTGATGGTATCGCAGTGGGCGAATACTTCTTCCATTCGATGCGAGATGTAGACGATGGCAACGCCTTTGTCTTTAAGTGCGTGCATTACGGCAAACAGTTTTTCTGTTTCACGTTCTGTCAGGGCGGCCGTAGGTTCATCCATGATGACGACTTTGGCATCAAGCATCAGGTTACGCATGATTTCTGTCATTTGCTGCTGACCCATGCTGCATTCGCCTGCTTCTGCGTCAAAAGGCAGTGTAATACCCATTTGACTGCATTTTTCTTCGGCCAGCCTGCGCATTTTTTTGAAGTCAAGCATTCCGAAACTGTTGGTTACGTTCTGCATCAAAAACAGATTTTCGAGAATAGAGAGATTGGGCCAGATATTAAGTTCCTGATGGATGAAAGCGATGCCGCATTTTTCGGCTTCGAGTGCGTTTTTAAAGCTTATTTCCCGTCCGTCGACGCAGATCGTGCCGCTGTCGGCTTTATGGATACCCGTAAGGATGTTCATAAGGGTGGATTTACCGGCGCCGTTTTCACCCATCAGAGCGTGGATCTCTCCTGATTTTAAGGTCAGGTCGACGCCTTTGAGTACTTCGTTGGAGCCGAAGGCTTTTGAAATACCCTTCATGGTGATTTCCATTAGTCGCAAAACTCCTTTGCTGTAAAATCGATTTTAAAAAATAACGCCTGCGTGCAGGATAATGTTGGCGTAGGGGGTGATCTCGCCGGTGCGGATCACTGCTTTAGCAGTTTTGGTAGCGGCTTTGAAGGCTTCGTGGTCGCTAAGGATCTGTTCCTTACCTTCAAAAAGCTCCTGCATTTTCTGCCACGTAGCAGGATTTTTACTTTCCATTTCGGAAGCGATATGTATTTTTTCGACTTCCATATATTTCAGCACTTCTGTAAGGACATCTAAAAAGGAAGGAGTACCTGGTTTCAGAGCCAGATCGATTTTGGGGACACCGGCCGGAACCGGAAGGCCGCAGTCGCCGATAACGATAGTGTCAGTATGGCCTAAGTCAGCCAGGACTTTGGCGATGTCGCTGCTGAGGATTCCTATTTTTTGCATTCTCCAAGCATCCTTTCTACATCTTTAAGATAGGGCATACCGCCTTGTGCGCCCAGCTTCTGAACAGAGAGGGCCGCTGCGGCGTTGGCAAACCGGATACTGTCGTCTAGGCTGCGTCCTTCGCATCTTGCGACGGCAAAAGCACTGTTGAAGGTATCGCCTGCGCCTGTGGTATCCTGGGCATTAACGACGAATGCGGGAACAGTGTGTACTTTGCCGTTTTTAGCATAAGCAACGCCTGCTTTGCCAAGTGTCATAAAGAAGCGTTCTTCCTGCATCAGCAGGATTTCTTCGCTGGTCTTACCGGGATAAAGGGCTTCGGCTTCGTGTTCATTGGGGGTCACATAGGTGACTTTATCCAGCCATTCAGAAGGAACGGGCTGCACGGGAGCCGGATTTAAAAGTACGCTGATTCCTGCTGCTGCACATTTGCCGATGATGTAATCTATAGTGGGCAGCGGTATTTCGTGCTGGAGCATGACCAGGTCTGCGGCGGCAATGATGTTCCAGGCAGTATCGATATGTTTGGGCATGACCAAATCATTGGCGCCTTTGATGACGATAATACTATTGTCGCCTTCGGCAAGGGTGATATGGGCAGTACCGCTGTTCTGTCCGGGCAGGACGCTGACATAACCGGTATCGACGTTGTTGGTTTTCAGGTTGTTGATGATCATGGTGCCGTAAGCATCGTCGCCTACGCAGCCTATCATGTGTACCTGGGCTCCTAAACGTGCGGCGGCAACGGCCTGATTAGCGCCTTTGCCTCCTGGTGAAACTATGAGCCTGCTGCCGATTATTGTTTCGCCGGCTGCAGGCCGTTTGCCTGCTTCTACTGTGAGGTCGATGGAACAGCTGCCGATAACAGCGATTTTGACCATGGTGATCTCTCCTTACATCTTGGAAACTTGTAATTTTGCTATAATAGTAACATTATAATATTCTACACAGGCGGGTTATATCCTGCCTATTTAATGATGATTTTGGAAAAGCTAATACTTATGTATTTTACCGCAAGCGACTGTTTTGGGCAAGAAAAAACACTATATTAATGTAAAATTTTTTCGACAATTTGCCTTTGGCGATTGACAAATCCACTAATGTTTGTTAACGTAGAAACGGTGTTGCGAACGTTGTGAGTACGTTTGCAAAAATAAAAGAGACCGCACTGATTCAGTTGATGCGTTGGAATAAGAGGGAGTATATATGAGTACTAAAAAATCAGGAACATCTTGGCAGGATACTATCAGCGACTGGCTGGTTTCGATCATTGTAGCCGTAGCGCTGGCTTTTTGTATCCGTACTTTTGTGGTAGAGCCTTATATGGTCGAGGGTACGTCGATGTATCCGACGCTGGAAAGCCACGAGCGCCTGATCGTCAGCAAGTATAAATATTTCTTTACCGAGCCGAAAAAGGGTGAGATCGTTGTTTTCCGTTATCCGAAGGATGAAAGCCGCGATTTTATCAAACGCGTTATCGCGACCGGCGGTGATACTATTGAGATGCGTGATGGTAAGGTTCTGGTCAACGGCAGTGTGATCGAAGAAAATTATATTTACAAGGATGATCCGAAGGGCCCGAATAAGTCTAATTACAGAAAATCTGTTGTGCCTCAGGGGCATATCTTCGTTTTAGGAGATAACCGTAATAATTCTGAAGACAGCCGTTTTGCCGATGTTGATTTTGTGCCGCTGAAGCTTGTAAAAGGCGAAGCAGTTGTTGCTTTCTGGCCTGTTGAAAGATGGCGTATGCTGCCTTGATAGGCGGTCGAGGAGATAATTATGGATTTTAAGATACAATGGTTTCCCGGTCATATGACGAAGGCGAAACGGATGATGGAACAGCAGTTAAAGCTGGTTGATGTTGTGGTTGAAATGCTGGATGCGCGGATCCCACGTTCCAGCAGCAATCCGATGCTGATCCAGATGCTGGGGGATAAACCCAAGGTCGTTGCTTTGAATAAGATCGATATGGCTGATCCGGAAAAGACTGAAAAATGGCTGCAGACTTTTAAAAACAGCGGTTTGCCTGTCTGTAAGGTAGATTGCAGCACCGGTAAGGGCGTAAAACAGATGGTGGCTGCGATCCAGCAGGTGGCCAGGCCTGTCACGGATAAGTGGCTGAGAAAAGGTGTACGCAATCGTTCGATCCGTGTTATGATCGTGGGTGTGCCGAATGTAGGTAAGTCTACTTTGATCAATCGTTTGGTCGGTAAAAATAAAGTTGTGGCAGCGGACAGACCTGGTGTGACTCGAGGTCAGCAATGGGTGACTATCGCCAAAGGTCTGGAGCTTTTGGATACCCCAGGTGTTTTGTGGCCGAAATTTGAAGATCCGGAAGTAGGCTTTTGTCTGGCAGTAACGGGAGCGATCAAAGAGGATGTTTATGACAGGGAAACAGCAGTAGAGCTGTTGCTTGAACGTTTGATGCATATCTATCCGGAGGATCTGCGTGTAAAGTACGCTATTGATTTTTCAGAAGCTGAGCCTGTGCGTGAGGTAATGGCTAAAATAGCCGTCGCGCGCGGCTGCCTGAAGGCCGGCGGTGTGCTTGACATTGATAAGGTTATCCAGCTGGTATTGCGTGATTTTCGTACAGGACGCTTAGGGCGTTTTACTTTAGATGAACCGAGTGAAAATAATTAAGGCCGCTGCAACGCGGCCTTTTTAATTAGGGGTGGGAATAATGAAGATCAGCGAGGTAAAGGAGATTTTGGCGGGAGAGCCTGACCCGGATCAGGTGGCAGAACTTGCTGCCGATGAGCGCAGCGGTGTGCAGAAGCTGGTTGCCGCTTATCATAAAAGGCAGGAAAAGCTGCGCTTAGAGCAGCAGCGTTTTACGGAGATGCTGGCCTATGAACGTAAATATTACACTCAGGGGGCACAGTATATTGCCGGGATCGACGAAGCAGGACGGGGACCTTTGGCAGGGCCGTTGGTGATAGCGGCTGTTATTTTACCGCAGGAGGTATTTATCAGCGGACTTAATGATTCCAAGCAGCTTTCGGCAGTAAAGCGCGAGCAGCTTTATGACGAAGTACTTGCCAAAGCACTGTCTGTTTCTGTAAATGTAGTCAGTATCAGCAATATAGACGAGCTGAATATTTATCAGGCTACGAAGCAGGGAATGACTGAGGTTCTGGAACATCTTGCGATTAAGCCGCAGGTGGCGCTAGTAGATGCAATGCCGATCGTATCGGCCGGCATTGAAACAGTTTCCTTGATTCACGGTGACGCGCTGAGTGCTTCGATAGCTGCTGCTTCTATTATTGCCAAGGTCACTCGTGACCGGATGATGATAGAACTGGCTGAACAATATCCTCAGTATGGTTTTGCCGGTAACAAGGGGTATGGCAGCAGGGAGCATATGCAGGCAATTGCTGAGTTTGGAGCTACTAAGTGGCATCGACGCAGTTATGAGCCCATTAAAAGTATGCATCTGCCTCCTGCTGAACAGGAAGGTAACAGGCTGTTTTCGCCGGTGTCAGAGAAGTGACGGAAGCGCGGCAAAGGCTGGGGAAAAAAGGTGAGGACGCTGCCTGCGCTTATTTAGAACGTAAAGGTTACGTTATCTGCCGTCGTAATTACCGCTGCCGTTATGGTGAGATCGATATTATTGCCGCTAAAGGCGGCGAGCTTAGTTTTGTAGAAGTAAAAACACGCCGCAACCTGAATTTTGGGCTGCCCCGTCTGGCGGTTACATACGCCAAGCAGCAGAAAATCAGGAGTGCGGCGCTTTTTTATTTGCAGCAGGAAAACAGGCATCAGCAAATGCTCAGTTTTGATGTGATCGAAATTTTAGTTGAGGGCAATGTGGCAAGATTACACCATTTACCGCACTGTTTTTAAAATAAGAGGAGGCGTTTTTATGTACGCTAAAGTTTATGGAGAAACAACCTGCGGTATCAATGGTGAACAGATCATTGTCGAAGTGGATATTTCTAACGGGCTGCCGAGCTTTGATATTGTGGGTTTGCCTGATACGTCAGTCAAAGAATCTCGGGAACGGGTACGGGCTGCACTGAAAAATTCGGGTCTGATCTTTCCGATGACCAGGATTACTGTAAATCTGGCTCCGGCTGATTTGAAAAAGGATGGTTCCGGTCTTGATCTTCCTATTGCTGTTGGTATTTTAGTCAGCAGCGGTGTTTTACAGCAGGAGCAGGTTGATGATACTATTTTTGTGGGCGAACTGGCACTGGATGGGACAATCAGGCAGATTGCAGGCGTATTGCCAATGATTCTGCATGCACGTGACATTGGCAGGAAAAACATTGTGATCCCTGCAGGCAACTGCGCTGAAGGACGGCTTGTTGACGGTATTGATGTGCTGATACCTGCATCGCTGCTTGAATTGGTAGAGCATCTGCGGGGTGAAAAGGTTCTGGATGTACTGGATAAGGAAGCTATCTGCGCGGCAGCAACCAGTGTCTATGATGTGGATTTTGCGGAAGTGCGCGGGCAGCAGGTAGTAAAAAGAGCACTGGAAATTGCAGCGGCAGGTGGACATAATATTTTGATGGTAGGATCTCCCGGCAGCGGTAAAACTATGCTGGCACGTCGGCTGCCAACTATTTTACCGCCGCTGACAGAGGCTGAGGCGCTGGAGGTAACAAAAATCTACAGTATTGCAGGTTTGCTGCAGCGGCAGGAACGGGTGATGCTGGAACGTCCATTTCGCAGTCCGCATCATACGATTTCTTCAAGCACGCTTATAGGTGGCGGCAGTGTGCCGCGGCCTGGAGAAGTGACATTGAGCCATCATGGTGTTTTATTTTTAGATGAGTTTCCTGAATTTTCGCGTACTGCTTTGGAGGTGCTGCGTCAGCCGCTGGAAGATGGTTATGTGACGATCAGCCGCGTACAGGCATCGCTTACTTTTCCTGCTAATTTTATTATGTGCACAGCGCAGAACCCGTGACCGTGCAGTCCTCAACATAGGCAATATGATTTGGAGTGATAGCGAACCGGTATTCAATATCAACAGATATTTCAGGATAATATTTTTCAGGAGCCGATTCTGTGGTTACCGTAATTTTTTCGACAATAAGTTCTATAATGGCTCTTTTGGTTTCGAATGATAATTTTTCCGGATCAAGATTTTGACATTTATCAGTGAATTTTTTTAAAAGAGAAATAGCTTTTTCCTTATTTTGTTTTGTGGCAGCAGATTTTCTGCTGTCTATTTTCATTTTTAGGCGTTCCTGTAGTGTTGCTTCCTCTGTGGAAAGCTTTTCAAGCTGACACGATAAATCTGTTTCGGAAATAATTTTCTTTCGATACAGCTCAATTGTGGACGCACGTTCTTCTGATATTTTTTTCAAACTTGCTTTGATTTGATCATGCTCTTTTTTTACTTCGTCTGCAAGTGATTGCTGTTCTTTTTCCGGATCCATGTTAAGGATTTTGTTTGGAGACTTTAATATTTTTATGCAGTCCTCTAATACAAGATGCTCAAGCCAGTCTGCTCTAACATTTTTCGATATACATTTTTCGGTGTTATGAGCCAGATATGAATTTTTTACATTACATACGTAGTATGGGATTTTTTCACGTCCGCTGCCTGAATAAGCGGTACCCATATAAGTACGGCCGCAGTTACCGCATTTGATAATGCCCCGTAATAAGTATTCCCGAACGGCGTTTCTCATAGCTGTAATTTGATTTGTTTTTAGAGCTTCGTTAGCTTTTTCCCAGAGCTCATCGCTTACTATAGCTGGGACCGGCCTAAGTATTATTTTGCTGTTTTTGTTTGTAGCTCGTTTGCCGTATTTGTGGGTACCTTTATAGGTTGTTGATTTTATTATCGATAATACTCGGCTCGGATACCAAATGGACGAAGCATTCTTTTTACGTTTTCCGTTAATGCCGTTTAAATCATAACGGGTAGGGATATTCAGTGCATTTAAATAATCGGATATTTTTATTGCGGACATTTTTTGATTCCCTGATAAGTCAAAAATTAACTGAATAACATCGGCTTCAGATAAATTGCATCCTGGCATTATATCATCTGAAATCTGCAGCTGTTTATCAACAACATGATAACCAAATGGTACGATTCCTCCGAGCCAGTTGCCGAGTCTGGCGGCACGTTGGGAGCCGGCCCACATTCTGGATAAAATCGTGTCACGTTCTAATTCCGAGATCCCTGCTAACGAAGTAAGCATAAATCTACCGGTCGGGGTTTCGGTTTCTAAAGGTTCTGTCATACTACGGATACTTACACCAAGTTCTTCAAGATCATGTACTGCGTTGAGAATTACACGTACTTTACGGCCAAGACGGTCGATTTTGTAAAAAAGGATTGTATCAAATTTTTTTCTCTGGCATCTCTAAATAAACGGCTACCTTCCGGACGTGCTTCAACAGGTATTGTTCCGCTGATACCATCATCACAGTAATAGTCGAAAACTTCTAACTGATAGAGATCCACATATTTAGCTGCGAATTCTTTTTGGATTTCGATTGTTCCACGTTCAGCTTGTTCTTCAGAGCTGACACGACAATAAACAGCTACTGGCATTGGCAATCTCTCCTTAAACGTATGTTTGTATAGAGTAGGTTAAAATTTGCAGCCCATGTGGGCTGCTTTTTATTTGTCTGTTTCTTTTAGTTGTTTTCTAACGTCTTTTTCTTGAAGTTCTTTATAATTGGTTTTTGATATAACTGTACGCCCTGTTTTTTTCTCCAGCGCCTTACGTGCATCACCGGCAATTTTACCGCCAGCTTTAGCTGCAGAGGAATTTTCTTTCATACCGTAAGCATCATGTGTTTTCGCTATCTCAGTGGTGGAAGCTTCACCAAGAGCGGAGAAAAGTAGTTCCAGGTCAGTCATATGATCTCTTAAATTCTCTGTAGGACGGTCAAGAGATTTTAGCTTTTTATATTCTGCCGGTGTGATTCCGAAGGTTGCTTTGCTAATTTCTGCGGTAAGGATAGCGTATTCTTTTCCTTCTTTGATTCCACGCTTTTTCCATTCATCGGTTAACGTATCTCGTATTGCTATGCCACGAATACGTTGTTCTATCCATTCATCGCTGTACCCTTTAGCTCTATAGGTATCACGAATTCGTTTTTGAGCCAGCTCCGGGTTTTCAATTTCGGCGATTCGTTCGCTACCTACCTGGGCAAGCCATTGTTTAAATGGTTCTGCTTTTGGAGATGGAATGGATTGAATAATGCGCAGCATATCTTTTGTATTTGCAACGTCTGTAAGGCGCATTTTTCCGTCTGCAGCTTGCATTTTCAACCTGTGACAATTTGTCACGGTTTCATTTCCTTCCGAAATTAAGCGTTGTTTTAGCTTTCTCCAATAGGCAGAGGGATCAATACTGTCTGTTAAAGCACCAACTACGTCAATAACAGAAAAATACCATTGCTGTTCTTCTTCGTTCCATACAGAACGTATTTGCTTAGATTGAAACAACTTTATGTTACTCATACTTTGCTACTCCTTATGCAAAAATTGCAAATTGCTTTTTGAGGGCTATAACAGATTTAAGGTTTATGATCGCTGCTTATATATTTTTGGACTTCAGTGGCGATATTATCATCAACTGTTTCAAAAAATTTATCCAATGTTCCTGACAGTACCATTGCAATAGAGACTATTGTTTCAAGCTTGGGAACTGTTTTCCCTGAAATGATATTTTGGATGGTTGTTGTGGAAAGTTCACTTTTACGAGCTAGTTCAGGTATTGAAATCCCTTATTTGATGGAAAGTTCTATTATTCTGCTTATGATCCAAGCGTTTAATTCCTGTTGTAGGTTCATAATTTATCCTTTTTTATTTTAGTTGTTTTTTATTATGCTATTACCACCAGTATAAAGAGCAATCATTATACCTATTACCAAAGCTGTAAGCAGTGCATATTCTTTGACTGATAAGGAGTGTTTATATTTTATTGCTCGGTAAATACCTTTGGCACAAATAGCGCATAAAACACCGAAGAGAAAAATAGCAAATAAAATATTAATCATTGTTCTGTTTAGTTTTTTCTGTTATGATTGGGAGTTTTGTTGGTCGTTCTATTTTAGTTCCATCGTCAAATTCTACACTCATTACTTTTATCCCGAGGCGTAGTGTAGATGGATCTGTAGCAATGATTTTTTTATCGGTAGCATCAAATTCATTTAATTTAATATTGTTGGCCGAAATTGCTGTTGCTCCTGGGGACATATTAGGGAAATCATTTATTTTGTAAGAGGCAATTTCATTTTTTTGCTTATCACTAAATAAACAATATGCCGTAGCTCTAATTATGTTTTTCTCCGAGATGTTTTTTAACTGATAAGTTATATTTAGTGAATAGGAGGGGAATAACCCGTCGGTCACATGTTTTTTCCCTTTAACTAACGAGGTTTCTACAACTTTATAGATTTGTTCTTTTAGTGGGGCATCAATTTCTGCTAATTTTTCTTTTTCTGCTTTATCTGTTTCTATGATAAATTCTGTTAAATTAGTAATCTCTTTGAGTTTCCATTTACCATCATCTAATTTATTCATTTTGATTTTTAAATCAAAATCTTTGCCAATATTGCGACTATGCACTTTTAACACGATTATTGCAGAATCATTTTCTTGGCTGATAGTCGAAACATCTCTAATATCAAGATTTTTGATATTAGCTTTATTTTCCATACCATTTATTACAGCAGTTTGGGTATCATCTTGACTAGATTGATTGGAAGTTTGAGAATTATCGTTTCCCTTTACAAACTCAAGTGTTTTGTGCTTGAATTCTGCGACTAAAGGGGGTTTCATCATTTGGACCATTCCT
>ULJN01014136.1_pt1 | contig 10543 bp, 10 predicted proteins | sample 1950921 | NCBI WGS metagenome assembly ULJN01 (sample SAMEA4835476, study PRJEB28245) | human gut metagenome | biome: gut microbiome; material: fecal sample | place: Denmark | collected 2008
TTGTTTTATGAACTTTGGAATAACTGCGGCATAGGTGCCATGCGGATCCTGTCTTCGTCCAAAAACATTAAAGTAGCGCAGACCATACGTATCTAAGCCATAATGTAATGTATATTGCTTTCCCCATTCCTCATCACATCGCTTAGATACAGCATAAGGTGAAAGTAAATTACCTTCTCGCCCTTCTGTTTTAGGTAAATTGGGTTCGTCTCCATAAACGGATGAACTTGAAGCATACACAAATTTTTTACGCTATTTTGTCTGGCTGCTTCCAACATATTTAATGTTCCCGCAATATTATTAGCGCAATAAAAAAGGGGCATTTCTACGGATCTGGGAACACTTCCCCATGCAGCCTGATGAAGTACATAGTCAACACCTTGGCAAGCTTCTATGCAAAGATCAAGATTTTTTATATCACCTTTTATGAACGTATAATCAGGTTCACTAAGAAACATATCAACATTTTCCTGTTTTCCTGTAGATAAATCATCTAAGCAACGTACTTTATAACCCATTTCTAAAATTGTTTCACATAAATTGGAACCTATAAACCCAGCCCCACCAGTGACTAAAAATAATGAACCTTTAGGAAACTTTATATTCGCGTATCCCACCTTACAGCCTCCAATAACTATAACCAGCCTTTTGGTATTCTTTTTTATCAAATATACCTTTCAAATCCAATAATATTTTTATTCCTTTGCCATAAAAATCATTCACCTGTTCTATGGATAATTCGCTGAATTCATTATGAGCAACAGCAAGGATAACTGCATCCATCTCTTTAATCTTTTCAAAATTAACAAACTCAATATTGTATAATTTTTTTGTTTCTTTTCTATCCGCCGTTGTATCAGAAATAATCGGCTCAATGCCATATTCACGAAGCTCTTTTACAATATCAATTATTTTAGTATTCCTTGTATCCGGACAATTTTCTTTAAATGTAAAACCAAGAATTGCTACTTTGGCATTTTTAACTGGTTTTTCGGCCTTTATAAGATGTTTAACTAAGTTTTCAGCGACATATTTACCCATGTCATCATTTATACGCCGTCCAGATAAAATGATCTGGCTGTGATAACCCAACGCTTCAGCTTTATAAGTCAGATAATATGGATCAACGCCAATACAATGTCCTCCTACAAGCCCCGGATAAAATTTTAAAAAATTCCATTTGGTACCAGCAGCTTCTAAAACCGACTTTGTATCAATACCCATTTTATTAAAAATAATTGATAGTTCATTCATAAAAGCAATATTTATGTCTCTTTGGCTATTTTCAATTACCTTTGCTGCTTCCGCAACTTTAATAGATTCAGCTTTATGTACGCCAGCTTCTACAACAAGTTCATAAACTTTTGCTATCACGTCCAGTGTTTCCTCATCCATGCCGGACACGATTTTAACAATATTATTAATGCGATGCTCCTTATCACCGGGATTTATACGTTCAGGAGAATAACCAACTTTAAAATCTATCCCACACTTTAACCCTGATTCTTTTTCCAATATAGGCACACAGATATCCTCTGTTACCCCTGGATAAACTGTAGATTCATAGACTACTATTGAACCTTTGGTTAAATTTCTTCCCAAAATAGTACTGGCACCTTCTACCGGTGTTAAATCAGGTGTATGATCAGCATTAACAGGAGTAGGTACTGCTACTATATGAAATTTCGCTTTTCTTAAATCTATTTCATTTGCTGTAAACTCAACTTTAGAGCTTTTAATTTCTTCATTACCAACTTCGTTCGTTGGATCTATACCAGATTTATATAAACTTATCTTCTCCGCATTCAAATCAAAACCAATTACTTTTACTTTTTTTGCAAAAGCAACGGCAATAGGCATCCCTACATAGCCAAGGCCTACTAAAGATAAAACTGTTTTACCTTCAATAAGTTTTATATATAAATCAGAAAACATTTTCCCATTCCTCTTTTCATAAATTTTATAACTTCATCGTTTTGGCAATAACTTGATTAACTTTATTCACATCAAAAACATCTTCCACCAATTTACGACCAACCAAAGCCATGTCTTTTACTAATCCAGGATTATTAATAAATTGTTTCATTTTCGCAACTAAAGCAGAAACATTTTTTGCCTCTATCAAGTATCCATTTTTTCCATCTTCAACAGTTTCCCGACACCCAGGTACGTCTGTTGTTATAATAGCCTTGCCACAAGCCATTGCTTCTAAAACAGCCTTAGGTGTTCCTTCTCTATAAGAGGGAAGCACAAACACAGAACATTGGGCAAAAAAGGGCCTCACATCCAATTGCTCACCAAAATATTCAATTACACCACTTTTTATAAATGGTTTTAGTTCCTCTTTAGTTAATGCAGACGGATTAGTATCATATCCCCCCAATAAAAGACATCTAACTTTTGGAAATTCCATCTTTATAATTTTACAGGCTTCTAAATATTCACAAATTCCTTTATCTCTAATTAATCGGCCCATAAATAGAAAAACTATTTCTCTTGGTAATTTTTGAACTTGAAATTTTTCTAAATTTACGCCAGAACCTCTTAGTAAAACAGTGTCTTTTCTTTCAACTATTTTAAGAGCTACAAATAACCTTATATCATCCTCATTTTGGAAAAAAATTTTTTCACAAAACTTCATTGCATATCTATACTCAATCGTTAATACCCATTTCACGATACTTCCTTTTACATCGTTAGAAAGAAATACAGATCCAATTCCAGCAATCAATGGATATACTTCCCTGATTCCCAAAAAACCAGCAACTATACTTCCATAAACCACAGTCTTAGCTTGATAGACAAATATCTTATCTGGTTTCTCTTGCTGCAAAACATTTTTAATCGATATTACTGTACTCAAATCATTTAAAGGATTTAATCCATTTCTATCGATTTTTATTGCACGATACTTTATCCCGTTATCCAAAAATTGCTGAGACCATTTTTTTTCATCTTCATTACCAATTGCAACTACTTCGTAACCTAATTTGCCAAACATATGCATCATATCCAATCTAAAGTAAAACAATGTCGGTGTATGGCTAGATAAAATAGCTATTTTCATAAACTACAATCCATAAAAATATATTTACGTATCATTTTCCCTGTACTCCTTCAGTACTGCTTTTTGTCAGCAGAACTTTGAATGTCTGCAACATGATCATCAGGTCTGTTTTGACGCTGACGTCCTGTATATACAGCAGGTCGTAGATCAGCTTGTCATAGGCACTGGTGTTGTATTTACCTGCTATCTGTGCCAGGCCCGTGATGCCTGGTTTTACGTTGTGGCGATAGTCATATTCAGGTTTTTGGGCAATAAACTGCTTGACGAAGAATGGTCGTTCCGGCCTGGGGCCGACGATGCTCATTTCGCCTTTCAGCACATTGAACAGCTGCGGTAGCTCATCAAGTCTGGTAGCCCTCATAAATCTGCCGAATTTTGTGATCCTTGGGTCCCCTTCCGCAGCCAGTACCGGCCCGCATTTGGCTTCCGCATCCTGCTTCATGCTGCGGAATTTATGTACAAAAAATGTCTTACCGTATAGCCCCACGCGCTCCTGTGAATAAAGCACCGGCCCTTTACTGTCCAGTTTTATCATAACTGCTGTTATCAGTATGACTGGCGATAGTATAATCAAAGCAGTTACCGCTACGGCAATATCTAAGATCCGTTTCAGTACTCTCTGTTCTGCTGTCAGCAACATACGTGTTACACGCTGCATCGGTATATCATCAACCAATAAAAAGCCTGTATTCTTGCATGCCAGTTCATACAGTGTCGGTACAAAAAATATTTGTTTCTTCGTGCTTCGCGCATAACGCAGTATTTTTTCTTTGTCTGCTATCGGCAGTTCCGCGCCAATAAAAACATAGTAGTTAGCGTCGATAAGCTGCTTCCAATTGGCCTGTTGACAGCTGTCACAAACAGACTGGAGCGCCTGCTCCAGACCATAAGTTTTGGCAAGTTTCTTCTGGATGCGTGCTACTTCTTCACCAGCTGCAAATAATACAGCCGTCTGCTTGGGAAAGTGCTTCCATTCCCACTGGTGACAGATATATTGCCAGATTGCCAGCAACACAAACGAAAATACCGCTGAATAAACAAGTACAACACGTGAATAATCAAATTGACGAAAAAAGAAAGTCATGGCCATCGCTATGATGTAAATATTAGTCACCGCTACCAATAGATTAAGAAAAATATCTACCAGCTTTTTGCGGATCAGACTGAACAAGCCATAGACGTTGAACATAAAGAACATCATAATGACCAGGATCGGCAAAAATTCCAGATGGAATGCTATCTTATCCGTTTGTTTATTACCAAGTTCCAGTACCATAGCGATACTGGTAGCCAGATACAAACAAATTATGTCGCCTATGATCAAAACTATCTTGCGCAGCAAAGAATTATATCCCACTAGAATTCACCTATAATCAATACTTTTGTATTTTTTGTTTATGCTAAAATATTTCACCTGTAATTCATAATTATTGTACCACGGTTGTACCCCCCGCAAGACATAAGCACGTTTTATTTTATATTTCAGTCTCATTTTTGCTCTTACTTATATTTTCATCGTACCTGTGCGGCAATATTTACAATCTCACTTGCCAGCACCTGATCTACAACAACAAAAAGCCTGACTCTATTCCCATAGAGCCAGGCAAAAAAATAACCCCTCTCAACTTCCGCTGAGAGGGGAATATTTTTATCTTCTATCTTACAATCATTATCTGCTTAAATCAAACAAAACTTTCATTAAAATGCGGGTACAACCGCGCCTTTATACTTTTCTTCAATGAATTTTTTTACTTCCGGGCTGGTCAGAGCTTTGTCCAGTTTTTGCAGTTCCGGACGCTTATCGTCGCCTTTACGTATTGCTAAGATATTGGCATACGGCGAATCCTTCGGTTCAGTAAAGAGAGAATCTTTGACTGGATTCAGTTGTGCTTCCATAGCAAAATTGGAATTGATAACAGACAGATCAACATCATCCATGGAACGCGGCAGCAAAGCTGCTTCTATTTCCACGATCTGCAGATTTTTAGGATTATCAACAATATCGCCAGGCGTACCGGAAATACCTACACCGTCACGCAGCTTGAGCAGATTGGCGCTTTGCAGCAATGCCAGAGCACGGCCGCCGTTAGTAGGATCATTCGGGATTGCAACTTTAGCTCCGCTTGGAACATTATTTAAGTCTTTTAATTTTTTTGAATAAACCCCCATTGGTTCGATATGTACCTTGGTATAAGCAACCAGAGGCAGATTCCTTTCGGAAGCAAATTTCTCGAGATACGGAGTGTGCTGGAAGAAGTTGGCGTCTAATTCTTTATCAGCCAAAGACAAATTTGGTTTAACATAATCGCTGAATTCAATGATCTGCAGATCAACACCTTCTTTAGCCAGTTGCGGTTTGATCAGATTCAAAATTTCGGCATGCGGTACAGGCGTTGCGCCTACTTTCAGCACCACCTTTTTATCGCCGCTGTTAGCGACTGGTTTGCTGTCGCCGCCACAGCCGGCAACGACTAATGCAATGCTGAACACTGCCAGCAAAGCCAGAAATAACTTTTTCATAAACAATCTCTCCTTTAAAATGAATTTAACACAGTACCTATCTTAGCTCGGTCGGACTAACAAAAAAGCTCTTTCCGAGGAAAGAGCGCTTGCTTCTGCTTTCCTCTCATCTATCAAGAATGTTCTTGCAGGATTTAGCACCATAGCTAGGCTTGGTTGCCGGGTTTCACAGGGCCTGTCCCTCCACCGCTCTCGATAAGAGTGTGTTATTCGATTGGCATTATGATAGCTCAACTAAATAAGCTTGTCAAGACTTTTGCAAAAAATAAGGAACTGCTTCTGCAGTCCCTTAAAGATTTGTTAAATTTGTTACTCTTTACTGTATTTGGCAATGCCAACTTTATAAAAATCGTTGCCTTCGCTGTCGATACAGACGATAGCAGGAAAATCTTTAACTTCATAACGGCGAATAGCTTCAGGCCCTAAATCTTCATAGGCAATCATTTCTTCGCCTTTGATAGATTTTGCAATAACTGCTGCCGCTCCGCCAATAGCAGCAAAATAAACAGCGCCATGCTCCACGCAGGCATCAATAACCTCCTGCGACCGCAGTCCTTTACCGATCATCCCACGCATACCCTGTTCGATCATCGTCGGGGTATATTTGTCCATACGCCCACTGGTCGTCGGTCCGGCACTGCCAACTACTTCACCGGGTTTAGTAGGGCTTGGACCTACGTAATAAATCACCTGATCCCTTACATCGAAGGGCAATTGCTCTCCCTTGGCCAGTGCTTCTGTCATACGCTTATGTGCCGCATCACGGGCAGTATAGATGTAACCGCTGATACGTACTACATCACCCGCGTGCAGGTCTTTGATCGTAGCTTCGCTTAACGGCGCATTGATATATTTGATAATCGCTTCACTCATCTCAGGCCCCTCCTTACAATACCATTTCTGCACGGCGTGCAGCATGGCAGTTCAGATTAACGGCAATCGGCAGGCCGCCGATATGGGTCGGTGCATATTCAATATTAACAGCTACGGCAGTAGTGCTGCCGCCCAGTCCGGAAGGACCTACGCCAGTCATATTGACACGTTTCAGCAGTTCTTTTTCAAGTTCTGCATACTGAGGATTAGGATTGTGCTCCCCTACCTTACGAGTAAGAGAATACTTTGCCAAAAGTGCAGCTTTTTCCATATTACCGCCAATACCGACACCTACGGTAACAGGCGGACAGGGATTAGGGCCGGCACTGCGCACGGTGTCGACAACGAATTTGATAACGCCTTCAACGCCGTCAGCCGGTTTAAGCATTTTTAGTGCGCCCATGTTTTCACTGCCGCAGCCTTTAGGCGATACGGTTATTTTGACCTGTTCACCGGGCACTATCGTTGTATGAATGATCGCCGGCGTATTATCACCGGTATTTTTACGTACAAATAAAGGATCATCAACAGAAGATTTACGCAGATAACCGCCAACATAACCATCGGCGATACCGGCGTTGACCGCTTCATAAAGATCTCCGCCTACAAAATGTACTTCCTGTCCGATTTCCATAAAGACAACTGTCAAACCGGTATCCTGACAAATCGGCACGTCTTTGGCTTTTGCTAGTTCGGCATTCTCAACGATAGTCGTCAATATTTCCTGCCCCAAAGGAGATTCTTCGGTGGCGATAGATGCTTTTAATTTTTCCAGCAGCTCTTCCGGCAGGTAATAGCAGGAATCTTTACAAAGCTTACTGACAGCAGCAGTTATCTCCTGAACTTTTATCTCGCGCATGATAGCCTCCTTATCTGCCGACACGTTTCATAGTGTTGGCACGCACTTCTTCTGGATCGACTTTAATGCGGGCAATGCCTGTTTCCATAGCAACACGGGCCACTGCGGCCGCAACTGCCGGCGCAACACGCGGATCAAATGCATCCGGAACAACATAATCGGCACGCAGGTCTTTCTCGTCGATCAGTTCGGAAATTGCATAAACAGCAGCTACTTTCATTTCTTCAGTGATTGCTTTAGCGCGTACATCAATAGCGCCGCGGAACACACCCGGGAATACAGTGACGTTGTTGACCTGATTCGGACTGTCACTGCGGCCGGTACCTGCAACAGCAGCACCAGCTTCGATAGCGTCAGCATAAGAAGTTTCCGGAACCGGATTGGCAAGTGCAAAAACTATAGCTTTATCTGCCATGCTGGCGATGATTTCTTTCGTAAAGACGTTAGGAGCGGAAACACCGATCAAAACGTCAGCGCCTTTGGCTATATCCGCCAAAGTGCCTTTTTTATGTTCTTTATTAGTGACTGTCGCTAGATAAGACTGGATGCGGTCAAGATTAGCGTCAATGCCTTCATACAAAGCGCCGAAACGATCAACCATGGTTACATTTTCAGCACCCATGCTGATAAGCAGACGGCCGATAGCAGAGCCTGCTGCGCCGCAGCCGTTAACAACAAATTTAGCTGTTTTCATATCTTTTTTCACGAAGCGCAAAGCACCGATAACTGCTGCCAGACAGGCAATTGCAGTACCGTGCTGATCGTCATGGAAAACAGGGATATCGCAGATTTTCTTCAATTCGCATTCGATATCATAGCATTTAGGAGAGGAAATATCTTCCAAATTGATACCGGCAAAGCTGGGCTGCAGGAAACGTACAGTTTCAATAATTTTAGCAGGATCTTTAGTATCGATACAGATAGGTACAGCATCTACATCGCCAAAGGTTTTAAATAGTGCTGCCTTGCCTTCCATTACCGGCATTGCTGCTTCCGGTCCGATATCTCCCAGGCCGAGTACACGGGTACCGTCGCTGACGATAGCGACCATATTGCCGCGGCAGGTATATTCAAAGGACAAGTCTTTATTTTCTTTGATTTCTTTACATGGTTCAGCAACACCAGGGGTGTATGCCAAGGCCAAATCTTCGCGGGTTTTAATGGGAACCTTGCTCACAACAGCAAGCTTGCCATGGTTTTCTAAGTGGAGTTTCAAAGCATCGTCACGTAATGTCATACATTATTACCCCCGTAATTTCAATTTAGTATATACTAAATATTGTAAATGAATTATACTGCTTTTTCAAGTAGCAAGCGTCAGAATTTTAAGTTTTTTTACAAATTAAAAGCTTACCTGACACGATGGCACTATAATTTGTAAAGCTCAGCTTCCGGGCGTTCTCCTTCTTTAACAGTTAATACAGCAAACGTAGCTCCCATTTCGCTGCGCGGTAAAACAGGGCTGCCGGGATTAACAAGCAGTACATCACCGAACCATTTTACCAAAGGTACGTGCGTATGTCCGAAAACCACAATATCAGCTTCCAGCTTACGTGCCCACCAGGCCAGTTCGGATACCTGATACCCATGCAGATAACGATGTCCATGCGTCAGCCAGATACGCTGCCCCGCCAACGTAATAAATTCGTCTACATTTGCTTTCCCTTCGCCGAGATCTGTATTGCCGCATACTGCCAGTAACGGCAGCTTGGTTTCGGCAACTAAAAAACGTCCATCCTGACTGTAATCTCCGGTATGAAACCAATATTCAACAGGCGGCACAGCATGCAGAACCTGCCTGATGGCTTGTTTGCTGCCGTGAGTATCGCCGGTAATACCGATTTTCACTTCATTTTCCCCCAATTCGCAACAAGTTTTTTAATAGCTTTGCCGCGATGGCTGATTTTATTTTTCTCCTGCATCGTAGCTTCGCCCATACCCTTATGCAGTTCTGTTGACCAAAACAGAGGATCATAACCAAATCCCTCTGTCCCTAACGGCTCATGCAGCAGCATACCGTCACAAATGCCGTCGCTTTCCAATAAAATTTTTCCGTTAGGAGCTGCCACGGCTAATGCACAACGGAAACGGCAAGTACGTTTTACCTGAAATTTCATCGTCTGCAGCAGCAGTTTGTTGTTTTCTTCGTCCGTAGCTTCCTCGCCGGCATAACGCGCACTGCGCACGCCTGGAGCCCCCTCCAGCGCCAGTACTTCTAATCCTGAATCATCGGCGATACATGGCAGCCCTGTTTCTTTAGCATAATAAACAGCCTTCAGTCGGGCATTGGCCATAAAAGTTTTCCCTGTTTCTTCTGGTTCAGGCACATTCGGCCATTCTTCCAATGAACGTAATTCCACCTCCAAATCTTTCATCAATACTTTAAATTCTTCAAGTTTCCCGGGATTACGTGTTGCAATAACAATTTCTTTCATTAGTTTTCTTTACTCCGTTTCCTAATCTTTGAAGGCATCAGCCTATTTTAATTACAAACTTTCTATTTCACCATCAGCTATGTGCTGCACTAAAACATACTGCCATTTGCCATTACGTTTTTCCAGCTGTGCTTCGTCATAAGCAGTTTGCCGGCATTCACTGCAGGTATCGCGTTTCAACGAAACGATAAACGCGCTCTGATCTCCGAAGCGTGTTCCTGCAGCCGCAGTCCTGATCGTAAGATAACCGCTGCATTGCCTGCAATAATGAGCGGTCTCGATCTGTTCTTCTCTGATCCCTTCTTCATCATAATAAATGCTTTTCTTCCTGCTCCAGCTATTACCGCATTTTGCCAGCAGCTCTTTTCTGGTGCTAAACCGACTGCGCCACAATTCACCTGTTTCAGCAATCAGCTGATCGACACGTTTATTACAGCGCTCATCCTGCTGCCGCAAATCGCTTTGGTCAGGCTCTACCACTTTGCTGTAGTCCATATCCGCCATTGCCAAAATGATACCTGTATTAACATAGGGCAGCGCAGCCTCTACAGAATAGCCGCCCTCCAGTACTGCAATATCAGCCTGCAATTTATCGGCTAATTTGGCATATCCCTGCGCTGTTACAGCCATTGAAGCCAGAGGATCACTGAAATGATTATCCTGACCTGCTGAATTAATGATCAGCTCCGGCTCAAAATCATCAAGAATATGCTGGATCAGACCATCATATAATCTGTGCAGTCCCTCATCACCTGTTCCCGGCAGCAGCGGCAGGTTGATATTTGTACC
>ULJN01023447.1_pt1 | contig 10526 bp, 9 predicted proteins | sample 1950921 | NCBI WGS metagenome assembly ULJN01 (sample SAMEA4835476, study PRJEB28245) | human gut metagenome | biome: gut microbiome; material: fecal sample | place: Denmark | collected 2008
AATTGCTCACTTAAAGGCAAGAAAGGAAACCCGTTGGCACAGCTTTGCGGAAAACCTTGATTATCCGAATAAGGATGACAAAAACTTTAATAAATATGTAAATTCACGCCTCGAAAACGGCAAAATTAAAATAATTATCCGAGATTTGGTAGAGGGAGGTAAAAGCTATGAGCATTGCGATTGACAAGCAGAAGTGCATAGGCTGCGGAAGATGCCGAAATGTATGTCCCGGCAGTCTTATAAAGCTTGACAGTGACAACCGTGCTTACATAAAGTATCCGAAGGATTGCTGGGGCTGTACTTCATGTATTAAGGAATGTCCTGCATATGCAATCAGCTTTTATCTTGGTGCAGATATCGGCGGTATGGGCAGTCTTGTTCATACCGAGAAAAAGGGCGATATACTTAGTTGGATAATTGACAAGCCCGGGGGTGAAACCATTAAGATAGATATTAACCAAAAGGAATCGAATAAGTACTGAGGAGGAATAAGAATGAGTCAGCTTTCACATTTAGATGAGCTTGAAGCAGAGGCTATATATATAATCCGAGAGGTAGCCGCAGAGTGCGAAAAGCCTGTTATGCTCTATTCAATAGGCAAGGACAGCTCTGTTATGCTCCATCTCGCAATGAAGGCTTTTTACCCTGAAAAGCCGCCGTTCCCGTTTATGCACATAGACACTACATGGAAGTTTAAAGATATGATTAAATTCCGTGACGATACAGCAAAAAAACTTGGCATTGAGATGATTGTTTATTCCAACGAAGAGGGAATAAAGCAGGGTATCAATCCGTTTGACCACGGCGCTGCTTATACGGATATTATGAAAACACAGGCTTTAAAGCAGGCACTTACAAAGTACGGCTTTACAGCGGCATTCGGCGGCGGCAGACGAGATGAAGAAAAGTCAAGAGCAAAAGAGAGAATTTTCTCTTTCAGAAATCAGGCGCAGGCTTGGGACCCTAAAAATCAGCGCCCCGAGATGTGGAAACTTTACAACACTAAAATCAACAAGGGCGAAAGCATAAGAGTTTTCCCGATTTCAAACTGGACAGAAAAAGACATCTGGCAGTACATAAAGAGAGAAAATATAGATATTGTTCCGCTTTATTTTGCGGCGAAAAGACCTGTTGTATATCGTGACGGCAATATTATAATGGTTGACGATGACAGATTCCCGCTCAAAGAGGGTGAAGTACCGGAGTACAAGTCGGTTCGTTTCAGAACACTCGGCTGTTATCCTCTTACAGGCGGTATTGAATCAACCGCAACTACCCTTGACGAAATCATTGACGAAACTTTAAGCTCTGTGTCTTCCGAGCGTACCTCAAGAGTTATTGACAACGAGGCGGCAGGCAGTATGGAACGCAGAAAAAGGGAGGGCTATTTCTAATGAAAGGTTTATTGAAGTTTATTACCTGCGGAAGTGTGGATGACGGTAAATCTACACTTATAGGTCATATTCTGTATGATGCAAAGTTAATTTACGCCGACCAGGAAAAAGCTCTTGAGCTTGACAGTAAGGTAGGCAGCCGTAACGGTGACATTGACTATTCGCTTTTGCTTGACGGTCTTATGGCAGAGCGTGAACAGGGTATCACAATAGATGTTGCTTACCGTTATTTTACAACCGATAACAGAAGTTTTATTGTAGCCGATACTCCGGGTCATGAGGAATACACAAGAAATATGGCGGTTGGTGCGTCATTTGCCGACCTCGCCGTAATTCTTATAGACGCATCTCAGGGTGTGCTTGTGCAGACAAGAAGACACGCAAGAATCTGCAAACTTATGGGTATAAGACATTTTGTTTTTGCGGTAAATAAAATGGACCTTGTAAATTACAGTGAACAGCGTTTTAATGAAATCGTAGCACAGATTGACGAGCTTAAAAAAGAGCTTTCTCTTGAAAATATCTACATTATTCCGCTTTCTGCCACAGAGGGCGACAATGTTACGATAAAGTCACAGAACATTCCCTGGTATAACGGAGTTCCGCTCCTTGAATACCTCGAAAAAGTTGATGTATCTGCCTCGGAAGAGGAAGAGGGCTTTTATATGCCTGTTCAAAGAGTTTGCCGTCCCGATCACACATTCAGAGGTTTTCAGGGACAGATTGAGTCGGGCAGTATAAATGTAGGCGATGAAATCATTGCATTGCCAAGCAACGAAAAAGCTAAGGTTAAGCAGTTGCTTGCGGCAGGCAAAGATGTAAAAACCGCATTTAAGGGTCAGCCTGTTACAATTACACTTGATAAAGAAGTTGATGTGTCAAGAGGCTGTGTAATTGCAAAGGACACAAAACTTGCGTCTTATCAGAAACTTAATGTATCTATTCTCTGGATGGACGACGAACCTCTTGCGGTCGGTACAGATTATCTTGTAAAACTCGGTACAAAGACAATCAGCGGTATTATTACAGGTATTGAATATGCTGTTGATGTAAATACAGGCGAGCATATCAAGGCAGATGCTTTAAGTAAAAACGGTATTGCGGTATGTAATCTTTTACTTACCGAGCCGATTGTTGCCGACTTGTTCTCGGCTCACAAAACTTTGGGTGAACTTATACTTATAAACCGTGTAACGAATATGACTTCGGCATGCGGTGTGGTTGAAAAGGTAAGTCAGAAAGGCGTATCGGGTTCTGAAAAGGCTTCGTTTAAAAACGGCGAGCTTGAGGCAAGAGGAGATATTTTTGAAGAATTCTACTATGATACCACAAGCCTTAATGTACTTAAATATCAGCCTGTAAGAGAAACTTACACTGTCGGTGACGAAATTCCGACAAGCGGCGACAGCTACTCATATCCTGACAGCTTTGATATTATTGTACTTCGTGATCTTGTTGCGGTAAGCGTTCGTAATAAGGTGGTTACTGCAATTACTCCTGCAGATGATTACAAATACAGCGCTGTGCCTGTTATCAACGGCAGGGGTTTTGAGATTCTTGCCGACAGTGACGAGAAAATCAAAACAATGCTTGACGAATACAAAAATCTTGAAGATATTAACGATTCAAAATTCTTTGCGAAATGGGTAAAGTTTAATACATACAGAAAAATTGTAATTCAAAAGCTATAATAACCACAATACATAAAAACAGATGTAAAACGAATTTGAGTTTTGCGTCTGTTTTTTTAGCGTTAACATTGCCGATGTAACGATTATCAGAATTTGTCACTTGAAAAAATGTAGCTTTGTGGTTTAACAAGTTAGTTAAAACTAATTTAAAGGTGGTTTGCGTATGATGATAAATAAACGGCTGATCGGTACAGTCTCGGAAAGTAAAAAATATATTGCAGGCAATGTGGTAAGTCAGTGGGTGTCGATTTGCTCAAATGTTGTAATAATGGGCAGTACAGCAGCCTGTGTTGGAAAACTTGCCTATGCTAAGCCGCAGGCAAACGATATACTTTTACTTGCAGAATAAGCTTTCTGCAGATTTAATTTTCTTACAATATATTCTTAATTTTTTTAAGAGAGTGTACCTTATAACCTGTTTGTTTATGTAAAAAATGTTGACAAAGAGATAAATTAATGATAAGATAACAGTGTTATATAACACTGTTATCTTTTGTGAGGTAATTTGAATGACAGGTAATGAAGAAACAAAGGCAAAAATCGAAAAAGCGGCTCTTGATGAATTTATGGAAAAAGGTTTTGCCAATGCCTCATTAAGACAAATAGTAAAAAATGCAGGACTTACCACAGGTGCGTTTTACAAATATTTTTCTACTAAAGAGGATTTATTTGCTTCGCTGGTTGAACCGTATGCAAATAAAATATATTCTATTTATGATGTTACTTTGCAAAATTTTCAGACTTTGTCGAGCAGTGAACAGCAAAATGCTATGACCAGAGTTTCAACGGATTCCATCACGCAAATGCTCAACTATATTTACGAACATTACGATAATTTTAAATTGCTGCTTTGTAAGGCTGACGGCACGGAGTTTACTTCTTTTATACATAATCTTGTTGAAAGAGAAACGCAGTCAACCCTTAAATTTATTGAAGATATGCGAAAAAGCGGAACGGAAATTCCGCAGCTTGACAAGGACTTTATTCATATGGTGTCGAGCGGTATGTTTTCGGCAATGTTTGAAATTGTGGTTCACGATATGAAAAAGAGCGTTGCGATTGAGCGTGTCAAAAAGCTGAAAATGTTTTATACCGGAGGCTGGGAAAAACTTTTCGGTATATCATTTTAAAATCAGTATAATTTTTTCGTATCTGTATAGGCAGATACGAAAATTTTTAAATAAAAGTTAGCTTAAACTAACTATTTTATCAAAGGAGAGTGGAATAATGAAAAAAGAAAAATCCTCTGCGGCTTGGATTATGCAGTGGGCAGGCAGGCACAAATCTCTTTACGCAGTAAGCGTAGTGCTTGCGATTTTGAATGTACTGTTCAAGCTGATACCGTTTTTTATCATCGGCGATGTTATCAACAGGCTGATAAACGGTGAAAAAGGCCTTAAAACCTATCTGATTGAAATTGCAATGATAGCGGCTTCTTTTGTTATAGCCGAAATATTCCATTCGATTTCAACTGCTTTTTCACACAAAGCTACTTTCAGCGTACTCGGTCAGATTCGTAAAGAAACCTGCGACAAACTTTCAAGAGTGCCGCTAGGATATGTTAAAGACACCTCATCGGGTACTCTTAAAAACATTATGGTGGAGCGGATTGACAGCATAGAAACCACGCTTGCGCATATTCTGCCCGAATTTACTTCCAATCTGATTCCGCCCGTTGCAGTGCTTGTATATTTGTTTGTAATTGACTGGCGAATGGCACTGCTTTCGCTTGTAACCGTTGTGCTCGGCTTTTGCTCAACCTTTGGAATGTTTATCGGCTATGAAGAAAACTTTAAAAATGCGGTCGAAAAAACCAAGGCGCTTAACAATGCGGCAGTGGAATACATAAACGGCATTGAGGTTATAAAGGTATTCGGCAAGGCGGACTCCTCTTACGAAAAATTCACAAAAGCCGCTAAAGAGGGAGCAGAGGCGTATATCGGCTGGATGCGCAAATGCTGTATTTACCATAGCATTTCGCTTGTTCTTACCCCGTACACACTTCTCACCGTTTTGCCGTTTGGCGCAATGTTTATTTTAAACGGCAGTCTTTCTGTTGCAAATTTTGTAATGTGCATTATTCTTGCACTGAGCATTGTAGGACCGCTCATTGCCGTTATGAGCTACACCGATGACCTCGGCAAAATAGGCACTGTTGTGGGCGAAGTGGCAGGTATTCTCACCCAAAAGGAACTTGACAGACCCGAAAAATCAAAGAAAAAGCCTTATGATTATTCTATAAGACTTAAAGATATATGCTTTGGTTATCACGATGAAGAAGTCCTGCACAACATAAATATGTGTATGGATTCGGGCAGTGTAAACGCTATTGTAGGTCCTTCGGGCAGCGGTAAATCAACAATTGCAAAACTCATAGCTTCTCTGTGGGATACAGACAGCGGAAGTATTGAAATCGGCGGTGTAAATATCAGAGATTTGTCGCTTGAAGAATACAATAAGAGCGTAGCTTATGTTGCACAAGACAATTACCTTTTTAACGAAACAGTAAGGGAAAACATCAGACAGGGCAATCTGAATGCGACTGACAAAGAGGTTGAGCAGGCGGCAAGGCTCAGCGGCTGTTATGACTTTATAATGTCGCTTGAAAACGGCTTTGACACCGTAGCAGGCGGTGCGGGCGGACACCTTTCGGGCGGCGAAAGACAGCGAATTTCCATTGCGAGGGCAATGCTTAAAAATGCGCCGATTGTAATTCTTGACGAGGCTACTGCATATACCGACCCTGAAAATGAAGCGGTAATACAGTCGTCTGTTGCAAAACTTGTGGCAGGCAAAACTTTAATTGTAATTGCACACAGACTTTCTACAATTACAGACGCAGACAAAATTTTTGTTATTGACGACGGCAGAGTTTGCGAACAGGGAACTCACAAGGAATTGCTTGAGGATAACGGATTATACAAGCAAATGTGGCAGGCTCATATTTCTGTTAAAGATAACGGAGGTGATATTAATGCTTAAAATTTTAAATAAGTTTTTTGATTTTTGCGGAAGTGTAAATAAAAAGAAGTTTCAAATTTCAATCGTGCTCGGAGTTATTCAGGCTGTTTGCGAGGCTATGAAAATCCCTGCGATTATGATTGTTCTTATGGATATAACCGATAATACGCTTAGTTCAAAAACTGTATTTTTGTCGCTTGCTATAATGTTTGTTTCAATTACGGTTGATTTCTTAGTAAGGAAAAAATCAGCTATGCTGCAGACAGAAGCAGGTTATAATGCGGCGGCAAACAAGAGAATTGAAATTGCACAGCATTTGCGTTATCTCCCAATGGGCTATTTTAATAAGAACAGCCTTGGTTCAATTACCTCCGTAGCAACCAATACAATGGAAAATCTCGGAGATGTTGCAACCCGAGTTGTAATGATGAGCACACAGGGAATTTTAAATACAGCGCTTATAATTGTAATGCTGTTATGTTTTGATTTCAGAATAGGTCTTATTGCCGCCGCAGGTGTAATTTTGTTTTTCGTTGTTAATTCTCTTTTACAAAAAGCAGGCGATAAACTTTCAGCCGAAAAAGTTGAATCGGACCAAAAACTTGTAAGTGAAATAATGGAGTATGTGCAAGGCATAGCGGAAGTTAAATCATACAACCTTTTCGGCAAGCAAACTAAAAAACTGAATAAAGCTATTGATAACAATGTAAAAGTAAACACCAAAATGGAATTTGCATTTATTCCGTATATGACAATTCAGAATATTATAACAAAACTTACGGGTGCGGTTATGATGTTTGTTTCGGTTTTGCTTTATCTTAACGGTTCTATGAGCCTTATGATCTGCATTGGTATGACAATTTGCGCATTTATGCTTTACTCAAGTCTTGAACAGGCAGGAAGTTACTCGGCACTTTTGCGTACGATTGATATTTGTATTGACAAAGCGCAGAAAATTCTTGACCTTGATACAATGGATATTGACGGAAAAGATATTATTCCGCAAAACTACGATATAGATGTTAATAATATTGACTTTTCATATGACAAACGAAAAATTATTGACGGCATTTCATTGCATATCCCGCAAAAGACCACAACCGCAGTTGTCGGCCCGTCAGGCGGAGGCAAATCAACCCTTTGCAATCTTATTTCAAGGTTTTGGGATGTTGACGGAGGTAATATCCGACTGGGCGGTATTGATGTACGGGAATACAGTATGGACAGCCTTATGAAAAACTTTAGCTTTGTGTTCCAGAATGTTTATCTTTTTGCGGATACCATAGCAAATAACATTGCTTTTGGCAGAGAAAACGCTACAAGAGAAGAAATTGTAACTGCCGCAAAAAAGGCTTGCTGCCACGATTTTATTATGAGTTTGCCCGATGGTTACGATACAGTGATAGGTGAGGGTGGTGCAAGTATTTCAGGCGGTGAAAAACAGAGAATTTCAATAGCAAGAGCAATTATGAAAAATGCACCTATAATTATTTTGGACGAAGCTACCGCAAATGTTGACCCCGAAAACGAAAAAGAGCTTGTTGAAGCGATTGACGCTCTTACAAAGGAAAAAACAATAATTATGATTGCGCACAGATTAAAGACGGTGCGCAATGCAGATCAGATTGTTGTTGTGGAAAACGGCAAAATAGCACAGCTCGGAACACATACGCAGCTTATGCAGGAGGGCGGAATTTACAAGAACTTTGTTAATGCCCGACAGCAAGCGGCAGGTTGGAAAATTAATGCATAAACATGTAAAGAAAGACTGCTTTTTACAGACTTTCTTTGCATATTATAAAACAATAATATAAGGTGGTGGAAGATGCTTTATCAACAAACAGCAATACTTTTAATACCGTTTTTAGGAACTTCTTTGGGTTCTGCAATGGTTTTCTTTACAAAAAATAAAATCAACGAAAAATTCCAGAAATTTTTACTCGGTTTTGCCTCGGGAGTAATGATAGCCGCATCGGTGTGGTCGCTGATAATTCCGTCTGTTGAAATGTCCGCTAAACAAAATGTAATCGAATGGCTGCCTGCTGCGGTGGGATTTTTGCTCGGAATAGGATTTTTGCTCTTGCTTGACAGTGTAATCCCTCATTTGCATCTTAACAGTGACAAACCTGAGGGTGTAAAGTCAAGACTTTCAAAAAATACTATGCTTGTGCTTGCGGTTACATTGCATAATATTCCGGAAGGTATGGCTGTAGGCGTAACTTTGGCAGGTGCAATTACAGAAAATACGGGTATAACCGTGGCAGGTGCGATTTCACTTGCAGTCGGAATTGCAATTCAGAATTTCCCGGAGGGAGCAATAATATCTCTGCCGCTCAAAGACGGCGGCTGTTCAAAGTTAAAATCATTTTATTACGGCGTGATTTCGGGTGTGGTTGAACCGATAGGTGCAATGATTACTTTGATTTTTGCAGGAATTGTAACGCAAATATTGCCGTATCTTTTGTCATTTGCGGCAGGAGCAATGATTTATGTTGTTACAGAGGAGCTTATTCCCGAATCGCAAAGCGGAAACCACTCAAATATCGGTACAATCGGAGTTGCAATTGGGTTCGTAATTATGATGATTTTAGATGTTAGTTTGGGATAACCTACAAATTTCGGTTAGTTTTGTCTTACAGTGTTGACAAATTGTGACAAATGAGTATAATATAATTATAATAAATCTTAGGAGGAACAGTTATGAAAAATTTTTTAAAAAATGAAAAATTATGGTGCGTTGTTGCAGGTGCAGCAGCAGTTATTGTCGGTAAAAAAGTATTTACTTCACCAAAGACTCGCAGCGTTGCAGTAACCGGTCTTGCAAAAGGTATGAAGCTTCAGAAAGATGCTAAGGCTAAATTCCAGAGCATGAAAGATGATGCGGCAGATCTTTGCTACGATGCAAAGGCAGAAGCCGGCATTGAAGCAGAAACTGAAACAGAAGTTGAATAATAATGAAATATTCTATTGTATATGATAAGCCGCAGCGAATCAGATTCCGCTGCGGCGCATATGCTTTTGATAAGGCATATGAGGGTTGTATTTATAATTTTCTTATAGAGAAAAATTATGTAAAAAAGGTTGAAGTAAATTCCGAAAACGGCGGTATCCTTGTTATGTATGACAAAGGTTATCGTCAGAATGTAATTGATGTTATAGTGTCAATAGAGCGCAGTTCTCTTGTAAAAGTTGAAGCAAAGAAAACTGTCAGCGTTCAAGATATTGACAATAATTTTAAACATAATCTGATTTCTTGCGTGGCAAAAAGACTTTTGCAAAAATGGCTTTTACCTGCACCTATCAGAATGGTAGTTACAATTTACACAAGTATAAAATACATAAAAAAGGCTTTAAAGGCACTTTGGGACTGCAAGCTTAATGTTGATGTGCTTGACGGTGCGTCAATTGCAACCTGCTTGTTACAGAGAAACTTTAAAACCGCAGGAACAATAATGTTTTTGCTTACCGTATCCGGTATGCTTGAGGATTATACTCATGCCCGTACAAAAGCTGTGCTTACGGACAGCCTTGCTGTTAAGGCGGACAAGGTATGGCTTGTAACCGATGATAATTCAGAGGTACTTATTCCTATGTCTGATTTGACAGAGGGTGATAACATCAGAGTACAGACAGGCAATGTTATTCCTGTTGACGGTGTTGTTGTATCAGGTGAGGCAACAGTAAACGAGTCGTCTATGACAGGTGAGCCGCTCCCTGTTGCAAAGCGTGAGGGTATAACCGTATTTGCCGGTACTGTTGTGGAAGAGGGAAACATTGTAGTTAATGTAAAGGCTCTTTCTTCAAACACCAAAATAAGTAAAATTATTGACCTTATTGATAATTCGGAAAATCTCAAGGCAGGAGTACAAAGCCGTGCCGAAACTTTGGCGGACAGAATTGTACCGTTCAGCTTTTTAGGTTTCTTGGCTACTTTGGTTCTTACAAGGAATATTACCAAAGCTGTTTCTTTGCTTATGGTTGACTATTCCTGTGCTATAAAACTTTCTACTCCGATTGCGGTTATTTCCGCAATCAAGGAGGCGGCCGACCACGATATTACCGTTAAAGGCGGTAAGTATCTTGAGGCATATGCTCACGCAGATACCATTGTATTTGATAAAACAGGTACACTGACAAATGCCGAGCCGAAGCTTGAAAAAGTAATTTCTTTCAGTGATTATTCAGAGGAAGAAATACTCAAAATTGCAGCTTGTCTTGAGGAGCATTTTCCTCACAGCGTTGCGAATGCCGTTGTAAATGCAGCGAATGAAAGAGGATTATCTCACATAGAGGAGCACTCTGATGTTCAGTATATTGTTGCACACGGAATTGCAACCACACTGCACGGCAAAAAGGCTGTAATAGGCAGTAAGCATTTTGTAGTGGAGGACGAGCAGATTTCTGTAACCGAAGAACAGCAGAAAACTATTGATGAAAAATCAGGCGCTTGCTCTGTGCTTTATCTTGCTATCGGCGGTGT
>ULJN01012227.1_pt1 | contig 10470 bp, 10 predicted proteins | sample 1950921 | NCBI WGS metagenome assembly ULJN01 (sample SAMEA4835476, study PRJEB28245) | human gut metagenome | biome: gut microbiome; material: fecal sample | place: Denmark | collected 2008
TTAAACCTATTCTGATATTAAACGTAGAACCTACTGTCCCTTACGGTAGATGGAAACAAAACGTTTAGCGATATTGATGAGTTTCTGCCGGGCGTTAGGATCACTTACATCATCAAAACTCCAGTTGGGAAATTCGCCACGCATCTTGGAGAAACGCTTGGAGATGACACTGGCATTGGTCAGGTCGGAAGGCATGCCAAGCTGCTCTGTAAGATACTTGCAGAAAGATTTGCCATTATCAAATTTGCCATCAAAATCTTTGATTTCAGAGAGCGCCTCCATAATCAGGGCATAGTCTTTCTTCAAAGGAATAGCCTTCTCGTCTATCATCTTCTGCAAGGCTCGCTTTACTCTTTCTCCCTGGCTCAAGTCGTCCCATTTCTTCTCATTATCTTCTTCCGTTTTTTCCTGCCCGCCGTTTTCCTGATGCTCATCGTCTGTCACTTCCAATTCTAATGTCCTCTTCTGTTCAGGCTCGAATCCGTGCAGATAATCTTCATCATTGTTCTGGCGCATCAGTTCATTAATCTGAGATGAAACGAAGAAACCATCCTCGCCATAATAACCGATATTGGCTGCCAGCCGCTCAACCACCTCATGGTTCTTCACGACTGCTCCGAGGCACCGCTGAGAAAACTCCTGAGTTACGTAGCCTCTCCATTGCCCCATAATCATTGAGCAAAATTGAAACACTTTCGTCTCCAAAGGCATCATCTGAAGTATCACAGCTGCCATATACAGGATGACAAATACGATTCTCTGCCGCTCGTCCTGAGCTGTAGCATACTCATCCTCGTCAACATAGTTTTTCTCATATTGCCCTATTCCTTCCACAAAGGCAAGGCGGCTCTCGGTATCGGTATGCGAAAACAGCATTTTGTCTACGATGCAGAATACCTCATAAAAAACATCCTCGCATGAACATCTGGACGTAGGAAACCACGTCTTATCATTGAAGATATCATGGGTGATGGCTCTGAAAACCTGATAAATCATGTGTTGCGAAAAAGATTTATCTACCATCTGTCTGGTCTTCATCTTAAATAACCTCATCGTCGTAACCATTTAAATCATCAAGAATCATATCAAGAGAATTGATCAAAGCAAACCGAGAATCTCCATGACAATCGCAACAGACAGCATCTCCATTAACCAGAGCAACAATCTCAACATCGGAGATTTTCACCTTGGTTCGTTTCAGCGAACGGGAAGAGGTGCACGGACCTTTCCAATAATATACCTTGATGCCGTAATCTTCCTTGCTGCACAGGTTCACCATCAAGGCAATGTCTCGGTTTGCCTTGTCTAAGTGCAACTGCTTACCTTTATCTGTACCAAATTTTACCTCATACATACTGGCATTGAGACACTCCATTAATGACTGCTGCATCTGTAATTGCATGACAAAGGAATATGGCGCATCGCTGAGAGACTGATGGCGAGGAAAAGAAAACACCACAGCCCTTGGCCTGCAGCCAGCCTTGATTCTTTCAGCCACGGCATCAAAGAAATCACCAGGTGGCAACTTGGCAGAAATCACCATATTCCAGCCATATTGATTCGCCACCCTGTTGATATTATCACGCAGAAGAGCCACCACCTTGTCCTGTCCCCTTTTGCCGCCGAAGATTCTAGATTCTTCCACAAAAAGGAAACCTCTGTTGGGGCGATTATCAATGATTACCTTACAGAAAGGCTGGTTGTGAATTTCATTCTCCTTAAAGTTACTCCAATAAAATTCTTTTTTGTCTGCGCATACATCCAGCACAGCCACACCTTCGCGAAATCCCAATATTCGGTTGTCGTGAATAACGTCTTCCTCATTCTTCCGTGATTCCACCAAAGTCATTTTCTTGCTTTTCAGCAAACTGTCCATTACCTTCTCGAAACCAGTCTGACATTCCTGATATTTTTCAGGCGATGACATTTCGAGAAAATCCAAGGGTAGAGTACCCTCGATACTTGAAAGATTCCGGCTTTTGCAGAAATCATACTTGAAGACAACAAAAGAAGTCTTTTCTGTGCTGTTTTTAGTTCGTCCAGTCATTAGCTTCTGGTTTAAATTATACCATGAAAGTTATTTTCCATAGCAACTACAAAAGTAACACTTTTTCCCCAAATAAGCAAATAAATTCTAAATTATTTTTACCAAATTGTCTTTTTTCATAAAACCATCAAAACAAAATGTGAATGTGAATGTGAATTTGAAATGTAAATCAATGTATCGGGTTGTTCCATCCTTTCCTTTTATAGGATATTGCGAATGAAATTCAGTCCTCGCGCGCGTACCTTATTATATATATAATATGAACCTATTATAATGGCTACTATTACTTAAACACGATTATACGCTTCTCCTTCAGGTAACATTGAAAAACATTTCAAATTCACATTCACATTCACATTTTTGCCTTTCCTTCTATCCACCAGCTAACCCACATAGCAAGTAACTGTGCGCCCGATGCCCCCAAAACTGCGTGGCGACGCACCACCATCTGCGTCCCGACGCAGATGGTGATACGTCGGGACATAGCGCCGACTGCATCGGGACGCAGTTGGCGGTACATCGGGACGCAGTTGGGGGTACGTACGCCCTGAAAGGGCAGAAGCTCCTAGCCCAGGGCAACGCCCTGGGTAGCTATTGACGCAATCCCGGCGCCCTGTAAGGGCAAAAGCTTTAAAACCTCAAGCAAAAAATATAAAGCTTTTGCCCTTACAGGGCGTATTGGCTACATCCTTAAAACCCAGGGCGTTGCCCTGGGCTAGGAGCTTCTGCCCTTTCAGGGCGTGTGGCGTCAAGCAAATACATGATTAATGAGGAAGGAATGCACGAGATTCGGGACAAGGATGCACGTGATTCGGGACAACTATTGCATTTTGGCGATTTTTTTTGTATCTTTGCACTGTCATTCATCAAGAACGGCAAATGGGAAATTAACCACTAAAAAACGGAGGGGAAAACGACAGGGGTGCACACCTGCCCAATCTCTTTCTAAATGTTGAACCATTAAAAAAAGAAAGGAAAAAAGAAAATGAAAAAGGAAGTTTGGAAAACTATCTTGCAGGTGATTATCGCTGTACTTACTGCCGTAGGCACTACGCTCGGCGTTACCAGCTGCATGTAAACTGATTTGTTTAACCATTAAAAAAACGATTTGAATTATGGGTATTAAAGTAAAAGCAATTGAGCGCAACGTAGCGTTCGAAAAAGGTAAGCAAAAGTGGGCATTCGTGATGCAGGCTGAACTCTACAGCCAGCTCAACGCCACGAAGGTGATAGAAGAAGCTGCCGTTCGCAGCGGATTGCCTAAGGCGGTAATCAACGCCGGATGGTCGGCCATAGGCGAAGTGATTGCTGCATGGGCCACCGAGGGCCACAGCGTGGCTGTGCCAGGACTGGGCAGCCTCCGATTCGGTCTTAACTCTACCGCCGTAGAGGATGTGAACAAGGTGAGCGCCAACCTCATCACCCGCCGATACATCATCTTCGTGCCTAACACCGACATCAAGAAGGAACTCGAAGAGACTTCCGTCAACATCACCTGCTACGACCGAAACGGCAAGGTGGTGAAGCAGGTTACCTCTACCGATACGCCTCCTACTACCCCATCCGACGGCAATACTCCGTCAGGCGGCGATAACCCGTCGGGCGGCGATAACCCATCGGGCGGCGACTCTACTGGCGGAACCGGAAGCGAAAACGGCGGCGATGGACTTGAATAAAAGGTGCTGAGCCTGAAAAAAGAAAAACCCTCCCCAGGTCTTAAAAAGTCCTAGGGAGGGAAAATGCTTTCTGGGAGTTGGCGTACAACTTACCAGACACCCGAATACCAACATGCTAACCAACTATAACCCATTACAAAATCAGCATGTCGCCTACAATCCTTTATGCCTCAAATAAATAATACTTTTTTCTTATAACCGATACTAGCCTCACGGCTAATGCCTATTAAAAAACTTTTATCTCAATTCAAAACATAATAGTAACATATTCTGCAGCGATATCAACCAGCTTCTTGCGGCGGGCTACACCTATTATATAATGAGCCTCCTTCGCCGAACAGTGGAAGTATTTCTTCACAGCTGTTACCAGTTCTTCCTTGCTAATCGAGCCTACACCCTTAGGATAAGCCTTGCGGATAGCCTTCTCGATGTCTGCCATCTTATATTCATGGTGGCGCTTGTGGAAGTACTGCGATACAATGATAGAGAGAACTATCACGAGCAGGATGATAATAAATACTACAGACTTGTTCATTTCCTTATCTCCTTTTAATTGATTAGACATATCAGGTTCGCTGAATCACCCTTCCGGGTGCTCCAAGTTTTCGGCATCACCGATAGCCGTTATCGGTAAATCCTCTGCAAATATAGCATTTTTTCTTGAAACAACAATATTTTTCGGCATTTTTTTCACTATTTCTGCAAAAAAACTTGCTAAATACAAAAAAAACACGTATTTTTGCAAGAAAATAATCCTTAAGACAGAAAGATAATGCAAGAAACTGTAAAGAAAGTATTGAATGGCGATTTTAATCGCAAGAAAGCATTGCTGTTTCTCATAACGGCTCTGCTTACCGTTATCGTCTGGAACCTGCCCATCGACAGCTTTGGCATCGACGGGCTCACCATTGTGCAGCAGCGCGTCATCGCCATCTTCGTCATGGCCGTGATGCTCTGGCTCACCGAGGCCATACCGGCATGGGCAACCAGCGTAGTGATCATCTTCGTGCTGCTGTTCTTCGTCAGCGACTCCGCCTTTAAGATCATGCAAGGCTCGGAGGCAGAGATGGGCAAGCTGCTCGACTATCAGGGTGTGATGGCGTGCTTCGCCGACCCTACCATCATCCTCTTCCTGGGCGGTTTCGTACTCGCCATAGCCGCTACCAAGAGCGGACTCGACGTGATGATGGCGAAGGCCCTGATTGCGCCATTCGGCAAGCGTTCTGAGAACGTGCTGCTGGGTTTCATGCTCATCACCGGCATCTTCTCGATGTTCATCTCAAATACAGCCACCGCCGCCATGATGCTCACCTTCCTCACACCGGTGTTCAAATCAATGCCGCCTTCGGGCAAGGGCCGCGTGGCGCTCACCATGGCCATACCTATCGGAGCCAACCTGGGCGGTATGGGAACCCCTATCGGAACACCGCCTAACGCCTTCGCCTTCAAGGTATTGAACGACCCTGCAGGACTCAACCTGGGTCTCAGCTTCGGCGACTGGATGCTGATCATGGCCCCTATGGTGCTCATCATGCTCGTGATGGCATGGATCATCATCCGCAAGATGTTCCCGTTCTCTGCCAAGACCATCGAGCTCAACATCGAGGGCAACATGCAGCACAACTGGCGCACCACGGTAGTGGCCGTCACCTTCCTCGCAACCATCGTGCTCTGGGTATTCGGCAAGCAGCTGGGCATCAACGCCAACACCGTGGCCATGCTCCCTATCGCCATATTCGCCCTTACGGGAGTGGTTACAGCCAAGGACCTGAAGGAGATTGACTGGGCTGTCATCTGGATGGTGGCAGGCGGATTCGCCCTCGGATTGGCGATGAACGGCACCGGTCTGGCCGAGGCAGCCGTAAAGAGCATTCCGTTTGCAGAATTCAATCCGCTGGTCATCATGATTGTATCCGGACTGGTATGCTTCATCCTGAGTAACTTCATCTCCAACACCGCCACCGCCGCCCTGCTCATCCCTATCCTCACGGTGGTATGCGCCGGCATGGGCGACAAGCTCAACACCATCGGCGGCACCTCTACCATCCTCATCGGAGTAGCGGTATCAGCCAGCTGCGCCATGTCGCTGCCTATCTCAACCCCTCCTAACGCCATCGCCTACTCTACCGGCCTCATCCAGCAGACCGACATGGTGAAGGCAGGACTCACGGTGGGCATCCTGAGCATGATAGTGGGCTACGCCGTGCTCATCACCTTCTGCAAGATGGGCGTGCTCTAGAGGGGCATGAACTGCGAAAATACACATTATTATATATATAAAGGAATGAAAAAGATTGTTATAGGAATCGACGTAGGCATCTCTACGACCAAGATTGTGGGCATCGATGAAAGCGGCGTGGTGGTAAGCCCCATCCGCATCAAGGCCACCGACCCTATCACCTCGCTCTACGGAGCCTTCGGCAAGTATCTTCACGACAACAAGATTGCGCTGAGCGATGTAGAACAGGTGATGCTCACAGGCGTAGGTTCTGCCTATATCGACGAGCCCATCTACGGACTGCCTACCTCGAAGAGCGAGGAGTTCGTGGCCGACGGACTGGGCGCCCGATACGAGAGCAAGCTCGACCGCATGATCGTGGTGAGCATGGGAACCGGTACATCGCTCGTAAAATGCGATGACAACGAGATAAGGCACATCGGAGGCATCGGCATAGGCGGCGGAACCCTGGCAGGACTGAGCCGCATCATGCTCAAGACCGATGACATCAAGCAGATTATCAACCTCGCCAAGGACGGCGACGTGAGCAAGATAAACCTGCTGATAGGCGACATCAGCGCCAAGCCTCTGCCCGGACTCCCGATGAACGCCACCGCATCGCTCTTCAGCAACGCCAAGGCCAACGCTTCGCGCGAAGACATCGCCATGGGACTCATCTGGATGGTGCTGCAGTCGATAGGTTCGGCTACCATCCTCTCATCGCTCGAATCGGGCATCAAGGATTTCGTGCTCATCGGCAACCTCACCCTGCTGCCGCAATGCCGCGAGGTGTTCCCAGCCATGGAGAAACTCTACGGAGTGAGGTTCAGAATACCGAAATACTCGGAATTCTGCACCGCCATCGGAGCTGCGCTCGACTATAAGCGACAAGCAAAATAATCACCCCCGAATCGCCGCAATGCCCTATACACGGGCGTTGCGGCGATTTTCATTTCCACCCCCTGCCACGGCACACAGACAACAAGGGGAAAACGCACACAAGCGCACAAAATGCGCAACACGCTGATAGATAACAACTTAAACGTTTCGGGAAACAGAAATTTGTCAAAGTTTTCCAAAACTTTTTCGTTTCCTCCTGATTATCAGCGACTTAATATTTTTTAACGATAAAAAAGTTGTCCAAAAGTAATTACTTTCAGAAATATTTTATATCTTTGCAATGTCAAAAGGAGGTACATATCTACCTCTTCAAGTCATAAGGACTTAATACTAAGTAATTTAAACATCAATCGTAAAAGTAATACTAAAATGATCCAGACAGTAGTAAAGCGTGACGGACGCATCGTTGGATTCAACGAACAGAAAATCATGGCAGCCATTCGCAAGGCCATGTTGCATACCGACAAGGGTGAAGATACCACTCTTATCGAGCAGATAACCGACCACATCTCTTATCGCGGCAAGAGCCAGATGAGCGTTGAGGCCATTCAGGACGCCATCGAGATGGAGCTCATGAAGAGTGCCCGCAAAGATGTTGCCCAGAAGTATATCGCATACCGTAACCAGCGTAACATCGCCCGCAAGGCGAAGACATGCGACGTGTTCATGAGCATCGTCAATGCCAAGAACAACGACATCACGCGTGAAAACGCCAACATGAATGCCGACACACCAGCCGGCATGATGATGAAGTTCGCTTCAGAAACCACTAAACCATTCGTCGACGACTACCTCCTCTCAGAGGATGTACGCGACGCCGTCATGCACAACTATATACATATTCACGATAAGGACTATTACCCAACAAAGAGTCTCACCTGCGTGCAGCATCCGCTCGACGTGATTCTGAACCACGGTTTCACAGCCGGTCACGGTTCAAGCCGTCCTGCCAAGCGCATCGAGACCGCAGCCGTGCTGGCTTGCATCTCTCTTGAGACCTGCCAGAACGAGATGCACGGCGGTCAGGCTATCCCAGCCTTCGACTTCTATCTGGCTCCATACGTACGCATGTCGTACCAGGAAGAGGTGAAGAACCTGGAGAAGCTCACAGGCGAAGACCTGAGCAACCTCTATGATGCGCCTATCGACGACTACTTAGAGAAGCCGCTCGACGGACTGCAGGGCCGCGAACGCCTGGAGCAGCACGCCATCAACAAGACCGTGAACCGCGTGCATCAGGCGATGGAGGCATTCATCCACAACATGAACACCATCCACAGCCGCGGCGGTAACCAGGTAGTATTCTCAAGCATCAACTACGGTACCGATACCAGCGCCGAGGGCCGCTGCATCATGCGCGAAATCCTGCTCAGCACCTATCAGGGCGTAGGCAATGGCGAAACAGCCATCTTCCCTATCCAGATATGGAAGAAGAAGAGAGGCGTAAACTATCTGCCTGAGGACAGAAACTACGACCTCTACAAGCTGGCTTGCAAGGTAACAGCCCGTCGTTTCTTCCCTAACTTCCTGAACCTCGACGCCACCTTCAACCAGAACGAGAAGTGGCGTGCTGATGATCCGGAGCGCTACAAGTGGGAGATTGCAACCATGGGCTGCCGTACCCGCGTGTTCGAAGACCGCTGGGGCGAGAAGACCAGCATCGCCCGCGGTAACCTGAGCTTCTCTACCATCAACATCGTGAAGCTCGCCATCGAGTGCATGGGCATCGAAAACGAAAAGCAGCGCATCGACATGTTCTTTGCCAAGCTCGACAATATCCTCGACATCACAGCCAAGCAGCTCGACGAGCGCTTCCAGTTCCAGAAGACGGCGATGGCCAAGCAGTTCCCTCTGCTCATGAAGTATCTCTGGGTAGGCGCAGAAAACCTGAAGCCGGAAGAGACCATCGAGAGCGTCATCAACCACGGAACCCTGGGTATCGGCTTCATCGGATTGGCAGAATGCCTGGTTGCCCTCATCGGCAAGCACCACGGCGAGAGCGAGAAGGCACAGGAGCTGGGACTGAAGATTGTTACCTACATGCGCGACCGTGCCAACGAGTTCAGCGAGCAGTATCATCACAACTACTCTATCCTGGCTACTCCAGCCGAGGGATTGAGCGGTAAGTTCACAAAGAAGGACAGAAAGCAGTTTGGCGTCATCCCTGGCGTTACAGACCGCGACTATTATACCAACTCTAACCACGTGCCTGTATACTATAAGTGTACAGCCCTGAAGAAGGCACAGGTCGAGGCTCCATATCACGACCTGACCCGTGGCGGCCACATCTTCTATGTAGAGATTGACGGCGATGCTACCCACAACCCTTCTGTTATCGAGAGCGTGGTAGACATGATGGATAAGTACAACATGGGTTACGGCTCAGTAAACCACAACCGCAACCGCTGTCTCGACTGCGGCTACGAGAATGCTGACGCCCACCTCGAGGTTTGTCCTAAGTGCGGCAGCCACCACATCGACAAGCTGCAGCGCATCACCGGTTATCTGGTAGGTACTACCGACCGCTGGAACAGCGGCAAGCTTGCCGAGCTCCACGACCGAGTAACCCATATCGGAGGAGAAAAGTAAAAATGATTAGCGTATTAAGCATCGTACATGATACGATGGTAGACGGTCCGGGCTTCCGCACATCCATTTATTGTGCGGGATGCCCCAACCATTGTCCGGGCTGCCATAATCCGCAGTCGTGGGACATCAGCCACGGCACGATGACCTCTACCGACGAGCTGATGAAGGAAATCATGAGCGACCCCTTCGCCAACGTCACCTTCTCGGGCGGCGACCCTATGTTTCAGGCAAAGGGCTTTGCCGAGCTGGCACGCGCCATCAGGGAGCAGAGCAGCAAGAGCATCTGGTGCTTTACGGGCTATCTCTTCGAAAACCTCGTGAAGAATCCCGAGCAGCTGGAACTCCTCCGCCAAATCGATGTATTGGTAGACGGCCCCTTCGTACAGGCATTGCGCGATGAAGACCTCTTCTTCAGGGGCAGCAGCAACCAGCGCATCATCAACGTGCAGAAGTCGCTGAAAGAAGGAAGAGTGATAGAACTCAATCTTACAACAGAAAACCCGAATCCGGTATTGTAAATCTACATACCAGATTCGGGTTTCCCGTTTATTTTTTCATGCACGGATTACACGGATTTTCTTATCTTAAATATTTCCTATCCCTCTTAGCATCCTTCTCTTCGAGGTAGCTGATAGAACTCTGAATATAATCACGCTCCCACTCGCTCTCGTGCAATTTCTCATCGCCATAGAGCAGAAGGTCGAGATCCAGCGGAACATCTACCTTACGATAAGGACCACGGATTCTGCGTCCGCATCTCTGCTCCACACTCCGCAGCGCGGCAAGCACAGACTTCTTAGAGCAGATGGTCTCCCCCAACATCACCTGATTCAGAAACTTGTCTGAATTCTCCAGTCCGATAGGCTCTGTCCACATGCGCGGACCGAAAAGGCTGTTCTTGAACATACAACTCAGATGTTCATGCGCCTTCAACACATTCTCCTCCTGATTTCTGTTAGAGCCGATAGCTATAATTACTTTTGTACGAGTTTTCATTATTAAAATCTTTATTCAAGTTTCGCATGTAAGCTCCACACGCC
>ULJN01005456.1_pt1 | contig 10449 bp, 7 predicted proteins | sample 1950921 | NCBI WGS metagenome assembly ULJN01 (sample SAMEA4835476, study PRJEB28245) | human gut metagenome | biome: gut microbiome; material: fecal sample | place: Denmark | collected 2008
TTACTCTAAAAGACATTAGTTTTAGGTTTATCATACAAAGATTAACCGAAAAAAGATGTTAGTCGTTAAGGTTGGCTGTGTTGTGATGACACGGTCAACCTTTTTGCGTTTTCGTGCCAAAATCTTTAATTTGGCTTCCCAGAGAAGGACGTGATGTAGAAAAATTGTGATGAAGTAGTTAGGTTTTGTGATAAAATAAAAATAGTTTTGTTGTTTAGATGTCCTTTCACCTTTCATCTATCTTCTTGCATTTCAGATAGATGAAAGGTGAAAGGACTTTTTTGTTTCTTATAGGTGCTCTAGCCAATTTTCGGGAGTGATGATCGTTTTATCCTTCACATCGTATGTGTTTAGGAAGGAAGCAGGAAACTGAGTATTTGCTCTCTTTGGATTCCATTTCATTTCGAAGAGAGTAAACTGTCCGTCGCTTTCCTCGATGTAGTCTATCTCTTGCTGTTGGTTGGTTCGCCAGAAATAGCTGTTTACATATCTTCCTTCATACTGGTTAGCTTTTATTCTTTCGCTGATAACGAAGTTCTCCCACAAGGCACCAACATCTTGTCGAAGGGCCAAAGGCGCAAAGTTTTGCAATATGGCATTTCGGATACCATTGTCGTAAAAGTAAAACTTCTTGGCTCGTTTCAGTTCTGTGCGCAGGTTTCTGCTAAAACCATTTAGCTTGAAGATGATATAGCATTTTTCTAGCAAGTCTACATATTTTTCCACGGTTTTGCTGTCCGTACCTACTGTCTGTGCCAGCTCATTGTATGAAACTTCGCTAGTAACTTGCAGTGCTAAAGCAGTGAGTAGCTTGCTAAGCAATGCAGGTCGGCGTATACTCTCTAAGGTGAGCAAGTCCTTATAGAGATAACTATTGGACAGATTGTACAAGATGTCTTTTGCATCTTTTGTATGATTGATGACATCTGGGTATGAGCCATAGATGAGGCGATTCTCTAGTGTTTGCTTTACTGTAAGTAAGCCTTGAGATTCGAGTAATTCACCAGTGGACAATGGAAAGAGATGATACTCAAACTTTCTGCCGGTCAGTGGCTCATTGAGCTTGTTTTGTAATTCAAATGAGGAAGAGCCTGTTACCAGTAATTGTACTTCAGGGAAGTTGTCGGTAATCAATTTTAGGGTTAGCCCTATGTTTTCTACTCTTTGTGCCTCGTCTATCATGACAATCTTGTGTTTGCCAATGAGCAATTTTAGTTCTTGGCTATTCACCTGGGATAGCATTTCTTTTACTTCTGGCTCATCACAGTTTAATTGCAATATAGGTTCCGTACGTTTTTCAAGTATCATTTTGAAAAGCGTACTTTTTCCTACTTGTCTGGCACCTATTATAATAATAGCTTTACCACCAAACATTCTGGCCTCTATCGTTTCTTGTAGTTTCCTTCTTATCATTTTATTCTTATGTTTAAATCTTTTGCAAAGATTATGCAAATGAGCGCAATGAAAGCTCGCTTTCAAATTGCCGAGTGCAGCTAATCTTCTGCAAAGATTATGCAAATGAGCGCAATGAAAGCTCGCTTTCAAATTGCCGAGTGCAGCTAATCTTCTGCAAAGGTAATGAAAATATTCGCTAATCCAAAAAATAACACTGTTTTTTTGGATTATAATCCGAAAATTCGTACTGATTTTTTGGATTAGGGACATTTTTGAGCTATTTTTGCCTTGTTAATAGGGTGCCATGTAACTTTAGTTTATACCCAATGTTACTTACGTCACTTGTAGGCATCAAGCCCTACGCTTGTAATCATTCAGTACTGGGAGGGCAGGTAACAAACCTGCCCTCCCAGTGCATTTTGATACGTTTGATAAAGTATTTGATATATGGCGCAAAGCCTATGTCGGATTATTCTTGTAATTTTGCAACGAATAAACAATTTAATCATATACGAATGAAAAAGAAAAATATCCAGACCCCTGTTTTATCAATGGCCATTGCTGCATGTATGATATCTCATCAGCAAAATGCGTGGGGCAGAGAAAAATCGTCCCTGCAAAATGATTCCGTGCCTTATGTAACCATGCCGGACGTTTCCCCTAAACTCACCACAGGAGATGGAAATCCCCTGCTGGATTTTATGTTTACAGCGGATCCAACTGCAGTAGAATATAATGGCAGAATTTATGTGTACGCAACAAACGATCAGCAACAATATGATTCAATAGGCGGTTACGGAAAAAACTCCTACGAATACATCAAATCTCTGGTGATGATGTCTTCCGATGACATGACAAACTGGACCTATCACGGAATTATTAAAACAGACAGCATCGCCCCATGGATACAAACATCATGGGCACCGTCGATCGCAAAACGTGAGGAAGCGGACGGCAAGACTCACTTCTACCTCTATTTCTCCAATAGCGGGGGTGGAACCGCAGTGCTGACATCCACATCCCCCATAGGACCGTGGTCAAGCCCGCTGAATCATAGTTTGGTAGACACAAACACTCCCGGCATAGCAGGAGAATGCAAAGCCGCTTTCGATCCGGGTGTAGTCATCGATGACAAAGGAAAAGGTTGGCTGACAGTAGGCGGAGGATGTGCTCGCATTATGCGTTTGGGAAAAGACATGATTAGTGTGGATGGCCCGATAAAGCCCATCAGGGCTCCCCATCATTTCGAAGCTAACGAATTAAACTACATCAACGGCACATACGTTTATACTTATAACATAGATTGGCAAGATTTTAGCGACTGGCCTCTCCCGACAGAGAAACCAACCACCTGTTGCATGAGTTACATGACTAGCAAAACTCCGCTGGTAACCAAAAGTTGGAAATACCAGCACAACTATATGAAAAACCCTGGAGATTATGGATTTGACTACAGCAACAATCATACACATCTACACAAATTCCGCGGGAAATGGTATGTATTCTATCACACAATGAGTTTGCAACATAGTTTCAATACAACAGCTGGTTTTCGTAATGTTTGTGTCGATGAAATACAAGTTGACGAGAATACTGTGAATATCCACATGGGTAATCAGACTCTGAAAGGCGTAAAACAGATACAGCCTATGAATCCGTTCATCATCCAGCAGGCCGAAACCACAGCAGCCACACAAGGTGTCAAGTTCACAAATGGAAAAAGCATCGGGGACATGTATGCCGTTACCGTTCCCAACAAGACTGGCATCATTGCTGTCAGAGGTGTGGAATTCAACAAAGTACCTTCCAGTCTGGAAATTAAGGCATCCGGAAACGGAATCATAGAAGTCCGCCGGGATAGGCCGGACGGAGAAGTCATTGCTTCAATCAAAGTCGGTACCCCGCAAATGAAACTCATAGAATCCCAACTTCAAAAGAATATGACAGGCACAATGGACCTCTGTTTTGTCCTGAAAGGAAACAATATCACATTCGACGAATGGAAGTTCAAATGATAACTTCCTGATGACAAGGAGGGTGCATTGCCCATTATGATGCACTCTCCTTAACTTCCTGTACGTATCCCGCGCAGAGGAGACTATGCATGGAAGCTGTGCTATCGTTGGATTCTCTTGTTTGTTTTTGCAACACTAAGATAAGTGAATTCTTCGACATGGCAAAATCCTGGGCCGCTCGGCTCTGCCGCTTGACTTGTTCAATAACTTTTTGCTGCTCAGGTGTTTAAAAAGCTTAATTTATAATAGTGTTGCGTAATTAAGGACTATGGGACATATTATTAAACTACAATGGAAAATCGCTGGAATGCTGGGCATCTTGCTTCTATGTTCAATGCAAACTGCAGCGAAAACAGTTGCGGATTCCTCCCTGAAACCACGTATTGTCGTACTTACGGATATTGCACCGACAGACCTTGAACCCGATGACATGGAATCAATGGTCCGCCTGCTGGTCCATGCTGACCTTTATGAAATAGAGGGACTGATTGCGACAGGAGGATGGAACAGCTGCGGGAGATCTTATCCGGACGAATGGATGGAAAACATGCAGAAAGTAATTAATGCCTACGAGGAGGATCTACCGAATCTAATGAAACGATCCGGACAAAAGGTTTTCCTGCCAGTAGAAAAGGAAGCTGGCAAACAAACGTTGGGTTATTGGCCAAGTGCTGCCTATTTGCGTAGCAGGACTGCATTTGGCAGCAGAGATTTAGGCGTAAGCAAACTTGGAGAGGAGAATCGCTCACAAGGTAGCCAAATGATTATCGACCTGGTTGACGAAAAGGACGACCGTCCCTTATGGGTTATGGTTTGGGGCGGTGCAAATACACTGGCTCAAGCGATATGGACTGTCAGGCAGGAACGAAGCGAAACGGAAGTTAGAAAGTTTCTGAATAAGTTGTGTGTTTATACAATTACAGACCAAGATGTATGCGGAGGTCCCCCTGTGGATTATGCCTTCAGTTCTCATCAATGGATCCGCAAGACTTGCGGCAAGGATATCCGCTTTTTCTGGGACGACAGCGCCTGGATCGTGCAGAACGCCATAGGAAGCCAGAATTGGAACGAATACGCAACTCATATACAAAATCACGGGAATCTAGGGAAAATATATCCGAAAAACAAATACGGAGTGGAAGGCGACACTCCTTCTTTCCTACATGTAACCCCAAATGGATTAAACGATCCGACCGTATGTAGCCAGGCAGGTTGGGGTGGCTATTTCCGATGGGGACTGTCACCAGACAGTCTGACAACATGCTACACAAATGCAGATCCGGCAGTCAGATGCATATCGGAGAAATATGAGAAATACTTCTATCCCGCAATATTCGCCAACTTCATGGCACGTATGGATTGGGCTGCATACGGCAAAGGAAACCGTAACCCGATAGTCATCGTAAATGGTGAAAAGGGATTGAACCCGATTATAATTGAACCAGAAACAGAAGAGGAACTCCAATTAAACGCTTCAAAATCTGTGGATCCGGATAAAGATAAACTGACATTCCACTGGTGGATATTGCCGGAAGCGGGTACTTACACCTCAACGGTAAGTATCAGAGAGGCAGACAAAGCTAATGCCATTCTACGTATCCCCCAGGATGCGGCAGGAAAAGAACTGCATATAATCTGTGAAGTGACAGACAATGGGACTCCGGCACTGACCAGTTACAGAAGGGTCATCATCCGCCCAAAACTTGGCGAGACATTCAACCTTTCTGGGCAGCGATAAACATAACTATAAAGGCAATGTTATCAGAAAAAGATAATTCAGTAATTGATATTTAACATATAACAAATTCCCAGAGAAGGACGTGATGTATTAGGCTCATCTGTATATTTTTCCTCTGTTTTGACCAAACATTTGGGGAATCTGGAACATTTTGGGCAAAAACATTTGGGGAATCTGGAATATTTGTTTATTTGACTTTTCCTGATTTCCTCTTCAAATAGGTTTGATGGTGTATCATTTTCGTTATAATGTTGGCTATCAAACCTATTTGGTACTTCTCACAAAGTATTTGTTACACCCCGCAAAGTCTTTTTCAGCCTTTTCTGTTACTTTTGCCATCAGATTTGAGAAACTTCTCAATTTTATAACTGGATTTATTAACTTAATAACAAATTGTAAAGCTTATGAAAAAGTTATTTACTTTGATTGCTGCCGCATTGATGGCAGTTGGTGTTAACGCTCAGACAGAGGATGTGATTAAGGTCACATCAGGTAATTCAGAATGGGGACAGATGTTTGTCGATGACGGCGTGGCGTTTGAATGGCCTGGTAGAACATTTGAGTCTACAGACAAGTTGACTGCTAAGGCTTTGTATGCAGGCAGTAACTTGAAAGATAGTGAGGACAAAGATTTGACATATGCTCGTGAGAGTGGTTCTGTCCAAACTTACACTATCGAGTTTGGTGCTACTCCTACTGTTAAATTGCAAATCTGTGTCAATTGTATTATTCCTAATCAGTATGGAGGTGGTCATAGTACCATGAAATACAAGCCTTTGACCATAGTGGACAATAAGGCTAGTTTTACAGTGTCAAAGGAAGATTGTAGTTTTACTGGCTGGGGATATAAAGACAACGTGAAAGACAAGGAGTATAAAAATGAGCCTCAAGATGTTACCAGTATAGTTCTTCAAGCTTGTGAAGAGCATGCCACATATCCTGCTGTTATTAATATCAAAAGTATCAAGCGTGTAACTACTACAGCTACCGGTATTTCTAAGGTAGAGAATCTGAAGGTTGCCCAGGATGGCAAGAGTTTCAACCTCGCTGGTCAGCAGGTAGGTAAGGGTTACAAGGGCATTGTAATCAAGAATGGTAAAAAGATGGTTATCAAGTAATAGATGAGACGTTTTACAATGCTCGCATCTCTCCTCATGGTTCTGTGCCTACAGATGGCGGCACAGACCTGGGAAGATGTAAAAGTGGGGACTTCTACTCGCAAGACACTCACTTATGTACCAAAGAATGTAGAGAAATCACCAGCTCTGGTGATTTCTCTTCATGGTATGAATCAGGACCCTGAGTATCAGCAGAATCAGACGCAATGGAATGCGCTGGCTGATACTGAGGGTTTTATTGTTACTTATCCGCTGGGTAATAACAAGATGTGGGACACTAACGGTACTTCTGATGTGAAGTTTGTGGAGGCTGTCATGAAGGATATGGAGCTGAAGCATCATGTGGACAAGAACCGCATCTATCTCTCGGGTTTCTCTATGGGTAGCTGGCTGGGGTATCATTGCCTGGAAACTCTAGGCAATCAGATTGCCGCCTTCGGACCAGTGAGCGGTGTGGATATCGGTAAGCAGCCTAAAGCTAACCGCATGGTGCCTATCATGCATATTCACGGAACCGCTGATGATGTGTTCAAATATACGGGCGATCCTTATCACATGGCTGGCGGTTATCCTAGCATTGAGGAATATGTAAAGAAGTGGGCTGCCTACGAAGGTTGTGATACAAGCAATCCGCAGGTAATCCGTCCTTATCCTGCCGGCAGAAATACTGCAAATGATACACGTACTATATATAATAATGTGAACGATGATGTAGAAGTGAACCTTATCTCCATTGACGGTAAGGGACATTGGCATTCTAATGATCCTAACGGGGTAAATTCTACCCAGGAACTGTGGAACTTCTTCAAGCGTCATCAGTTGAACCAGCATTCTACTCCTGATCCTAATTTTCAGATTTATCTCTGTTTCGGACAGTCGAACATGGAGGGAAATGCCGTTATCGAGGCCCAGGATAAGACGGGTGTGAACCCTCGTTTCATGGCAATGTATACGCTCGATAATGCCAGTGCCGGATGGACAAAAGGCAAATGGCATACTGCTACTCCGCCTCAGGCTCGTCCTTACACCCGTCTGTCGGTAGTAGATTATTTCGGAAGAAAGATGGTAGATAATCTGTCTGACGAGGTGAAGGTAGGAACCATCACCGTAGCTGTAGGCGGTGCTAGCATCGATCTTTTCGATAAGGATAAGTATCAGTCTTATCTCAATGATGCCAATACCCCCGACTGGCTCCGCAATTATGCCAAGGAGTATGGTGGTAATCCTTACGGCCGTCTTATCGAGTTGGCTAAGATTGCACAGAAGAGTGGTGTTATCAAGGGCATCCTGCTGCATCAGGGCGAAACCAACAACTGCGATCAGACCTGGCCTTCTAAGGTAAAGAAGATTTATGAGGATATTCTTGCCGACCTGGGACTTGATGCCAAGAATGTGCCATTGCTCGTGGGCGAGTTGGGACAGAAAGACCAGGGCGCAGCCTGCTGGGGACATAATGCCATCATCGACAATATCGCAGCTACGATTCCTACTGCTCATGTGGTTTCTTCCAAGGATTGTCCGCTGCAGAGCGATAAACTCCATTTCACAGCAGAGGGTTATCGTATGTTTGGTAAGCGTTATGCCGATGTGATGCTCGAACTTCTGGGTGTGGTGCCTGTGGAAAACCGCAACTATTTCATCCGTTACGAGAGTACTGTGGGCGAGAACCTCTGGGACCGTCAGGCTGTCTACACCTTGCCAAAGGCTTTGGAGAAGGGTGCCAAGTATACGCTGACCATGAAGATGAGAACTTCAGCAGATTGCGCTGAGCTGGCATTCTGGCCTATCTGGAATGCAAGCGACCACAAGAACCAGTGGGGTGGAAGCGATGATGTGCAGTATCTGGCAGCCTATCATGTAGAGGCTGGCGACTGGAAGACGCTGACCTGGAATTTCACAGCCAACTTCACCTTGGATACCTTCCAGTTTGTATTTGGCAAATACGGTGGTACACTCGATATTGACGACATGGTGTTGGTGAAGGAAGGATCATCAGAGAATCTGATAGCCAACGCCGATTTCTCAGCCCGCAATATTCAGGGCTGGAGCACCAACTGGAAAGGTCCAAGCTATTTTCTTGACAACGAAGCCTATGCATCAACGGGCATCGAGAAGCCAGCTGTGGCAACCATGATGAAATCTGCGGATAAGGCATACTACACTCTTCAAGGTGTGAAGGTTATTCGTCCTACCAAGGGTATCTATATCCATGGTGGTAAGAAAATCGTGATTAAATAACAAACAATTATAAATTTTTTAAACTTAACGAAATGAAGAAATTTTTTACTTTAGTGGCAGCTGCTTTTATGGCTGTCAGCGTGAGTGCAGCTAACAAGGTGCTGAAGATTACTGGCACCGCTGACAATCCTGGGGAAGCTTATAGTAGACAGTGCTTCATTAATCTGAAGAATGTTCAGAAGGGTAAGCCTAATGTGGTCAAGTTTGATGTGTACACATCTTCTAATACAGAATTTAAGATAGGTACCGAGGCTATTGATGATATCCAAACTGATCATAAGAATGTGTGGAATAATTCTGCAGTGTTCAATTATACTGAGGAACTTACCTTGACTAATGAGAAGTCAGAGGCAGTAATAAACTTCCCTGGTAAGACCACTGTTACTTGTCACTCCCACTGTACTGCAAAGCCAGGAATGGAGATAGATCATACAAATGGTAATACCGAAAATTGTGATCCGGAAATTTTGAAGGATTATGAGTATGCAGCTACTGCACTCTTGCTGAATATTGGTAAACTGCCTAAGGATGCGATTCTTTATATAGACAATGTTAAAGTGTATGATAGAGAAGGTAATCTCCTCTTTTCTGAGGATTTTGACAATGCAACAGTTGCAGCAGATGATAATACAAAGACAGCTTATTATCTAGGTTGGCAAAAAGGTGCAAACTTTGAGATAGCCGATGAAAATGCTACTTATATCCCATCTGTAGATTTGGCTAATCTTGATTTCTCTGAGAAAGATGCAAAAGCCATTGGTGGTTGGGGTGAAGGTTTTAAGTCTGAAATCAAAGAGGGCGTTGATGTTATTACCTTTACCCCGCAGAAATATCCTCATGAGGTGCAGGTAGATTTCGAAAATGTTTATCCTAAGGGTGCTAAGATTCAGTTAACAATGGTAGCAAAGGGGTCTGTTGCAGGCTCCATCAAAGCAGGTTTGCAGAATCCAGATAACTATCGGGGACGTGGCGATTTCGAGGATATCGATTTGACTACCGACTATCAGACCATCACAAGGACAGTTACTTGTGAAGGTGATAACGCTAGGCGTCTCTTGCTCAATGTGGGCAAGTATGATGGCGAGATCTATATCAAGAGTGTGAAGATTGTGGCTTTAGATGTTCCTGAGGAGACTGTTACCATTTCTCCTTCTGGCTATTCTACATATGCAGCTTATTATCCTGTAGATTATAGTAAACTTGATGATTTGAAGGCATATACGGTAAAACTCAATCCAGAGAAGACCGAAATCGTGATGAATGAAGTTGAGGGCGTTGTCCCTGCTGGTGTCGCTGTCTTGCTGAAGGGTAAGGCTAATACTGATTATCGTTTGAAAAAGGCTGAAGGTTTGCAGGATGTAACTTCTGACTTGAAGCTGTCGGATGGTACAATTACTTCTACTACCGAAAAAACAGTCTATGGCTTGGCAACAGTAGGTGGTCAGGATGGTTTTTATAAGGCATCCAATGGTAAAACAATCCCTGCTAAATGTGCTTATCTTGAAGTTGCAAAATCTGCTAATCCGGCAAAATTCTATAGCTTAGGAGATCAATCTGGTTCTACTACCGGTATCACTTCTGTAAAGAATGAGGCTGCTGGCAACAATGCACCAATGTATAATCTTGCAGGTCAGCTTGTGGATAAGGGTTACAAGGGTATTGTAATCAAGAATGGCAAAAAGATTGTTTTGAAGTAATAGCAAAGCTTTCTTAATATGATCAATAGGAATACGAACTTTTAAAAAAAGAAATAATGAAGAAATACATCAAACCATCTATGGATATTGTTAAGTTGGAGAATGTAAGTCTGTTGGCTGCCTCTGGCTCTGGCAATGAAGTGAATACAACATTGAGTAATGAAACTCCAGAAGGTCCATTCCATGCTCGTAAATTCAGCCTCTGGGACGGCGCCGAAGAGTAACGAATTAATCTATATAATATAAAT
>ULJN01019976.1_pt1 | contig 10405 bp, 10 predicted proteins | sample 1950921 | NCBI WGS metagenome assembly ULJN01 (sample SAMEA4835476, study PRJEB28245) | human gut metagenome | biome: gut microbiome; material: fecal sample | place: Denmark | collected 2008
AAGACTTGGAGAGCTTCAAGGCATAAGACATTTATAAGAATCAGATAATTTAAAAAGTCCGTGGGCAAATGAATGCTCACGGACTTTTTTTTATATAAGATGGCAGCGCACTGCAAATTTTATAGGATGGTAATCCAGATACCTTCCCCCTGATTCTCAGCCGCCTGAATGCGCTTCATCAGACGATGGAGCCAGATACGGGAGTTCACCACCATACCCTTCAGCTTATTCTCGCCCACCAGGATGCAGCCCTGGGTATCGTCGGGATAGTTGCCGGCATGGATACGGATGCCCTCGAAACCGGAAACACCCTGCACATACGGCAGCCACTCCTTGAAACGGGGCGACTTGGTGATGAGCACACGATACGAACCTTCAGGGATGGCTGTATGACCCGGAATCTTTCTTGCCACCTTGCCGCTCAATCTGCCCAAATTTCCACTCAATTCCTTAGGACTTAAAGTGATGCCCAGAAGATTGCGCCAAGTAGGCTCCATCGTGTCGCAGAAATAATGGTCAGCATCCAATTTCGTCTGATCAAAAGTGCTGCGGAACTTACGCTTATCTACCATTCTTTTGCTGAAGCTCTGACGAGATTCAACCTCTTCGTCTTTCAGAAGATAAAGATGACCTATTGTATAGGTTTTCATCTTGGCTATACGTTTTACAACTATTTCCATAGACTTATTCTCTTTTAAGCAGATAACTTCTACTATACTGCACCTTGCGGAAAATTAAACTGTCAGCGTCAGTGTCAGCAGAATCATCTTTCAACAACTTCACTACATATCCACGAGATACCCACTGATAAACAGCGTCCATCGTTCGTTTACGATTGTCGTCAAAGCCCTGTTCTCTACGTAGATTTGCATAGTCCTTGAGTGAGAATTCTTCGGGCAACATCTCCAGAAGGTTCTTCGGACCGCGTGGAGCAGTCTTCGGCAAACAGTCCTGTTCTCTATCTGCATCATAAATCATCTGTCCAAACAGCTTAAGCTTACAGTAGAGATCATAACGCTCACTCCAGCGCACGAAATCCTCGATAGACTTCTCCCATTTCATACCATTAGCCACATATAATACGCAGGCCTTCAGATAGGCGATGACATTGGCTCTGAATGACAGATTCTCGAAAACCACATCTTGTGAAAGACGGGCAAACAGAGCGTTCTCATCCAGCAGCTTCTGAGCCAGCTTCAAAGCTTCCGGGCATTCCACCGCTCCCCTTGCCTTCACAAGATTGTCGATGTAGGGCTTCAGCTGCTCGTCAAACGCAGCATCATAGGTGCCATAGACTGGAAGTTCAGAACCGCAAGGTCTGCGGTCGATGGTACAGAATGTGATACGGCTGACCGGACCATCTGTTACGACTCTTCTGAAATAGTCACGGCATTTCTTCGGCGTGCAGCAGGCATTCCAGTTGAAGCGCACCTTCACGGTCTCGGTAACGCTCTGTGTGCCCACTCGGTCTTGTCCGTAATTGCCCAGATCGAAGGCAAGTTCCATGATGCGGAAGTGCTGGTTGGTCTTACCCTTAAGCGCATCAAACAGGTTCAGTTCATTCACCTTCGAATAGAGGAAATGATTTTCAGCCTCCTTCATGCGGAGCACGAAAGCAGGGTTGGTCATATCGATATTCACTTCCTGAATGATAAGTCCCTGAGGGCGCTCTCTTCTGTCTTTGTTTGATCCCTTTCTGTTGCACTCATCCTTCCATAGGCGCTCTCTTTCCCTCTGCTCCGCATCTCTCTTTCTGATGTCTGCCATGATGTGATTGATAGGTTGCGTAATGGCTTCCTTTCCAGAACCTGTAGGTGCGCACAATATAGAAGATATAGTTGCTTCATGTTCTACATTGTCCAGATAGCGGAAGCGGGTTTCGCAAAGATGCGTTGCCAGTGGCGGAAAGATTGCCTGCGATACGGCTGGCTTATAAATCTTCGGAGTCTTTGAAATCAGAAGCTTGATGAGTTTAGGTAACTTTCTTGGCATCTGATGGATCTGAAAGAAGTATGATTCCGGATTATTAATGTCGCCAAAGTCGCTGTCATCATAATTGCCAGTCATCTGCTTAACCTCGTCGTTACGTACCAGCTGGATGGCTTTGCGCACAATGCTAGGCATTCGGAAGCTCTGCTTTCTACCGCATGCACTATCCACGGTTGCAAAGGCACGCTTCTGCTCTTCGCCGAAGACAGGAATCACCTGTTTGATCCAGGCTGCATTATCATCACAGAGATAGCGCAGATAGCAGGATAGAGTAAAGATGAATGAGTTTCTGGAACCATGCTGTGGCTCACCTCCCAGAAGCTCTACCAGCTTCTCTATGATGACAGGATAAGGTATTCCCTGATACTCTGCAGGGAAAACAGCACGATTGCCGTTAGTGCCCGGAAGCTGATTGTCTTGAACATCATCTTTACTTTGAACTTTGGGATTTGAACTTTGAACTTTATGATTGCTATCGCTGCCTGAGGCAAGGGCATTGCAGCCAGAGGCAGAACCTTTAGCTGCAGCAGATGGATATGCAGGCGTTCTATCCTTGAACAATTCCTCTTCGTTGATATAGAGGATATAGTCTTCAGGAACGATAAACGATGGGCGTGCCAAATCCTTTACGCAGACATCATATTCCTTATCATCCAACTGCTCGGACATCCATTTCTGGGCTTCAGCCAGATTCATTCCATCGGGAATGATAAAGACGAGGCGCAAGCCCTCCATAGAAGGGGTAATATGAACCAGAAGAATAGAATTGAACGCTGCAGGATTCTTTGCCTTCAACTCTTCGCTCTTTGCCTGCCACCAAGCCTTAGGGTCGGTGATATGATCCTTGTCATAGATAGACAGTCCGCTCGGGATGGCATCAGCATTCAGTCTTCTGCCGTTCTTGAAGGTGGCATGTGGAGTAAGTATCGGGAGTTTCGCCTTCAGCTTCGTCTTCAGCGTATCATAATCCTCCTGATTCATCTCGCCGCGACGTTTGCTCTCCAAGGCATCTTCTATCTCGGCGCATGTATTCTTCACCACGCTGCTCTGGGTAGCCTGGTGAAAAAGTTGGGGGGTACAAACCTGTACCGCCCTACTTCTTACACTATTTGATATTCCGAAACTCATCAACTAAAAGTTTTTACCAACAAACTCGCCAGCTTTCACACTCTCCTCGCAGATAACCTTAGCCGGCATCACATCGGTTTCTCCACGGCTGATGCAAAGATTCAGTCTTACATTGTCATCACCTACGCTTGCACATCCATGTGGCAAACGGATAAACTTGCGTTGCTTTCTCTTTTCGCTATTGCTGGCGAAAGCATTGAAATTGCCCTCTTTCGGGCTGACCAGGGCGATAGAGCCTCTCTTGCGCTTACCACTGGTTACAAGAGCCTTATACAAGGCATCTGAAATCTGAACCTTGATATACATAATACTTTGAAATTTGAGAATTAAACATTGAAACTAGAACTATCAAAACGGCTGCACCTGCTCGAAATCCACGATGCTGGCTTCACCATAATAGCGCCCGTTATACTCTCTCACGCTATGGCGAAGCTCGATGCCGAGCACCTCACCCTCCTGCGCTGTAAACTTATCTACCGCCTCGCCAAAAAGTCGGGCCACATAACGGTCAGGATGCACGGCATTCTGAACACTTTCTACTACTACCTCACGCGACTTCCAGGCATTGCCAGTCTGCTGGCTTATGCCACTCTGAATGTCGAGAAGCTTGTTTACCTTCATTTTTTCCATAATCTTATCCTTTCTAATACTTCAAAAATTTATTGATTTTTTGGATTATCTCCGTTGATCAGAAGACCTCTTTTGGTTAATCTCACATTAAGAGGAAAGTCATAATCTTCTTCTTCAATATTTTCCACATTTCTGTCACCATAGAGAAAATGCGTTTCATCATTTTGCAGAATCTTCTTGATAAAACCATCCGCCCACTTATAAACGAATTTCATTTCAGAGGTCTGTTTGACCTGCAAGTCTTTCATCAGCTGTTCATCTACGAAACTCAATCTTTCAGAATAATAGTATGGCTCTTCAATTTGAGTACCTCTTTTCTTCTTTATGCGGCAGAACTTAAACACGGAGTCTGCCTTTACAATCTTACCATCTACATAGAACAGCTTCACTTCCCCTGCAGAATCAGCTATCGCATTGAACGTTTCAAGCGGAGTCAACTGAAAGAGTCGGATGACATCAGCAAGAGAATAATAGAGCTTATCCTCTGTCTTTATCACTCTCAATATTCCATAAGAGCAATGAAAGAATATGAATGCTTCACTTTTCATTTTCCTTTAAAATATGATAGGTTGGAGCTGCCATCATTAGCCAGATTCCATATTCCAGAAGTAGTACCCCGACATCCGGAAACAGAAAAGCCCCGCAACCAGACTTATCATCTGATTGCGAGGCAAAGGTACGGCAAAATATCGAATCTTTTTTTAAAAAAACACCTTCATACATCGCTTGGTGTATGAAGGTATATGAAATTTTCTACTTGGTATATGAAGTATGGTATATGAAGGTATACCTAGTAAGTTGCAAACCATGCAGACCGGAACTCTTCCCGGCATTGCATCCGGTTATCATTGTCTTTCTGCAGAAACGCATCTATCAGCGTATCTCTCCATCTGATATACCCCTCAGCCTGTCTGTCTTGGCCGGATATCTTCTCCTCTGTCCATTCATCCAAAGGAATATTCTTCAGACTGTCGAGCACCACAGACCCCTTGAAGTTTTCCGTTTTCCACTTCCAGCCATAAACGGCTTTTACCCATCTTATGAAATCAGCCTGAGAAGCATCTGTGAATTTATAACGTTTAAAAAACTTCCACACGACAAACCAATGAGCAATACGCACTTCCCCATTCTGGTCTTCCATTGAAATCAGACGATACAAAGCCTGCTTCACCTCCTCTATTTTCAGTGAAGGATGAAACTTCTTGTCAATCTCAACTTTAGGAAGGCTGACCATACGGCCTGCAGTACTAGCAGCATCGTTTTCTGCACGCTGCTCTGCCACAGTCTTGCCTATCAGGTTGACAGGCGATACCGTCTGGCTATCCTCTCCATTTCCCGATAAATTTACATTGACCGTACCAAAGATATTCTGCTGTGCAACATATTCGTTGTAGGTAGCACCGCGACAAACAATCACCTTATTCCCGCTCATGATTTACCTCCTTTGTGTTTTTATATTGCGTTCAGAACCAGGCAGCAACTTCCTTTCATTCTCAAGTGGATGAATATTCTGCTCAGCAACATTTTCATTGTAACTTGCGCCATTTTCGACAATAACAGTTTTTCTTTCTTTATCATCCCCCTGTTCTTTCAAAGCCTTTTCACGACGGGATGAAATTTCCCAAATCATATTCCTCAATTCACCAGATATGGCATCATTACTATTGAAACAATAATCCACTATGTGTTTTAAAACATTCTCACAAATGGATTTCTGAGTCTCATCTTTAACCATCTTTAAATCAGAAGCATACTCAACACCACAGGAAATCATCTTTATGGCAATTTCCTCTTGTGCCTTATGAATGGCATCCTCCTCTTTTTTCATTTGAGCAGTAGCCGTTTTCCTTTTGGCATTTCCTGTCTTGCGCTTCGTAGCATTCTTTTTCTTCTCCAGTTCCGTACAGGAAGAAAACTGGTCATCATCAGCCCCTGCTGGGTATGAAGACAATTCCTTTGAGTCTTTTTCTGGACTCAGGAACTCTCCAGCCATGATTCGCTTGGAGAGATCATTGTAAATATCGTCAGTAATTAACATTTTATTTTCTATTTAAGTTTATTGTTTTAAAAAGGACAATCTTTTGGAAAATCATAAGGCTGTGGTCTGAGTGATTCTTCCTTTGACCATTTTAAAAAAGCCAGTTGTTCTTCCTTTGTCTGATATAATCTCAGTTGCCACTTAAATTCATTAAAACTATAGTGGCGAACAACATCTACCCATAAATCCCCTGAAAAGTATTGCGGAGACAGAGGGCGTGGGCGCAAGTCTGTATGATAACGATAAGGCCATTTTTCTATGATACCAGGCAGTTTGAATAAAAAAGCATAACGTTCATACTCCTCAGAATGAAGTAAATCTTCATCAGGTTCATTTGCAGCTATGAGTTCTCTTCTAAAGTCATCCAGGAAAAGAATCATTTCATTACTTTTACTCTCTTGCAGGGTCAATATTGCATAAACCATCCATTTGATAAGCACTAGTTCCCTATAGGGGCATCTAACATTTTCTTCTTTATGGTACCTTTTATAATCTTCTAACCATATTTCCCTAATTTTTGTATCAATATCGTCATCAAAATTTGTCTCATCAACGGCTTCAGAATTAAAGAGGCAGGCGGCAACATAATAGGCGGCATTGAATGCAGGAAGCGAATTCTTCATTTTATACTTACCAGCTTTATGACCAGTCATGAATATATGCTTCAGCAAAGCGTCGAGCGATGCTGGATTCTTGGTATCAAAGTCGTGTAGACTTATCTTTTCTCCATAATATAGGCTATGGAACCATTCAAAAGGGTTTTTCATCTTTTGTTTATTTATTTAGTTTTGGTAAAGGTCCTCGATGCGGTTCTGAGTTCGGGTCAAGTTTATAGAGCTTAGACTCAGGAAACAAAAGCTGCATAGCCTTATCCTTTATCTTGAAATTCCATGTGTCACCATGGCCGCTTGGGCGATTGAGCAACAATTCCAGTGTTACAAATTGCTGCATGAGCAGATGATCAAATTCGGCAATATTTGGATTATAAGTATGCTCAATATAAGAATACTTGAAATATTCTTTTCCATCATGATATTGATTATCTACAGATATCCAGAAAGTTTCATGGTGCTTTGTCTTCAAACGTTCATGCAGAGTATGAAGCTGCCATTCTACTATATGCTGCTTGATTGCCTTATCTGGCTTTTCCAGCATTTCGAGTACTTCATCTCCCTGCAATATGTCGAGTACCAGAGATTGAGCGTTAGGGTGATTGGCCTGAACGGTAACCTGCAGAGTCTTTACTCCTTGTCTCTCATAGCCATAGCGCTCGGCTATTTCTCTACCGCTTTTGAAAATACTGTGTTTCCAGTCTGGTACTTGAGAGAACAGTCCGTTCTTGGCACTTGACCGCTGCAGGCGCTTGCTTTTCAGTTCAATCCCTTTGTAATCAGGATTAGGACTGCTGTTCATAGGGATACCCAATAAGGATTCTACGGCTCTACCAATACCGGTATCACCTTGAACTTCAGCTTCATACAGATGACCATTATCATAGAGCGCTTGAAATTTTTCCAGCAATTCCTGTGACGTTACCATAATCTGACCCTGTAACGTCATAAGAATTTCCTTTATAGGATTAGTCTCCATACTATTCAGGCATTCAGCCACATCGGTACGTGTTACATTGATAACATAAAGCGTTGTACCCATGTGGAACATAGCAAAAATATCATCTTTTTCGGCATACTTATGAAGGCATGAAAACCATAAGCGAGGGTCTCCGCTCTTTGTATTTGGTCGATACATAGAGGCCTTGGCTGGTATCATTAAAGTTGCAGTCAACAGGAAAGCATCCCTATACTCCTTGTTAATCTGCCCTTGTCCTTGAGAAGAATAATCATGGATACCCTCTTCCTGAAAATAGGCACGGATAGGGGCTATTGCATCAAAATAGCCCTTATCCAGCGAAGTCCTATATGTCTGAAATGTAGTGTATCTTATTCCCAGATTGGCTATCTGGCGGAAGTTTTCCATCTCAAACTTTGTAAAAGCTCTCATATGTATCATAAAGCAGCCCTCTCTTGTCTTATTAGTTTATATTCTGTAAAATAACATTCGCTATTGCTCTTGCCATTAATGGCGGAACAGCATTGCCGACCAAGGTAAACTGAGGAATCTCTTCCTTTCGCTTTTCTCCACCAGTCTGGCGTTTACCCTGAAAAACAAAAGAGTCGTCAAATGATTGCAAACGTGCCATTTCTCTTACAGTCATTGCTCTGTAGGCAGAATAGTGAATGAAATCATCTGGCATCGTTACGACAGTAGGACTTTGCCCCTCTGGATTCAAGACAGTATAATTGCGCTTGTCTGAATCTACACCCGCAGCTTTTAATGCTTTTTTTGTTTCTTCGTTATATTCGCCATGTTCAGCTATAATCTGCAAGCGTTTCCTTACCTTTTCATTTTGCGCACTTGTCTGATGATTATTGAGTTCTACATGTAGCTGCATCTTAGGATGACGCAGGTCATCTTCTGATTTTACATAGAGCGGCTTAGTCTCAAATGTAAATCTATGACTCAAATGGCCTTCTTTCTCCCAATCGCTATAAAGCTTTCCTTCTTCAGATGGCTGCCCATCGGGCATACGTTTTCTGAGCAGATCTTTATATTGTGATAATGGTTCTACCGAACGATATTCAGTTACGGTATCTCCGTTTCCTATCATATCAAGATCCCACAATGCCTCATATACAGTCACTCTGTCTTCCGGCTTCACGGTTGCAGGAATATCATTTATCAGATTCTGATCCTTACGACAACCGATAAATACAACGCGCTCACGATTCTGAGGAACACCATAATTTGCCGATAGCAATACTTGTGGACCGTCTATATTGTAGAGACGAATCTGCGAGAGGACCAAATCAAAGTTCTCGGCTTCTGACGTACCCTTCACTTCATTAGCGATTTTGTCCAGCACTTCATCCATACTCAGCACATAAAGAGAAAGCGCATCTTTCAACAAGTCAATATTCTCGTTCTGATTAGTCAGTTCCTTCATATTGTCAAGAGCCGTCGTTACTTTCTCTAGAATCGAAGAATCTGAAATTTCAGCAATAAATGCATTAAGAACCTCGCCAAAGATATCGTTATCTATATCTGCCTTTGTCTTCAAGGCAATTGTCTTTTTTCTGACCGATTCTCTCAACACATGCTCCTTGAGCATACGAAGTCCGTGACGAACCGTATTAATATCAGAATTAGACTTGCTGACCTTATACTCAACATTGCGTGTTATCAGTTTCAGCTGATTTTCCAATAACGTAAAGAATTCTATAGATAAGTTCTCTCTATGTTTTCTATCAGCAGTCTCCATATTGATCTTTGCCAACATAGTGTTAAAGACGAATATACTCTTCTGCTGATAAACTCGCTTGACGAAATCTATAAGAAGAACAACTTTATCATCATCTACTATTGAGCGAATCTGCTTCAGTATCTGCTCTTTTATCTTTCCTTGCTCTTTAGTCAACAACCCCTTGACGTTCTCCATAACAAAATATTTAGGGCGAAGTGCTTTAATAACCTTCAGGTAATGATAAAACAGATCATCTCGCTTATCAAACTTCTTTCGACGACCGGAAAGACTGAAAGACTGGCAACTAGGACCTCCCGTTACTACATCTACAGTCTTGTTACCTATTTTTGCAAGCAGATTATCAACAAAATCATCTTCCATAATATCTTGGCAAATAAATTCCATATCAAGCCCCAATTGCATATTATAACGGACACGATGAGTTAGCTCGCAGTTTGGATTAATATCCGATGCGAGTAAGAAGTCGAAGTATTTATCTTTTGTATAGGCCTGCAAAAAGCCTTCGCTGATGCCACCAGCACCAGCGAACAAATCAACCAATGTCACTTTCTTGCGAGAGCTTGTAAAGTCTTTATTTTCTGCCATGTATATTCATTCTCCTGTTTTTACGCCTATTGCAATATGCTAATAGTAGGGCAAAGGTACATAAAAAAAAATGAAATACCAAACAAAGTGGTGCTTTTTTTAAGGTTATGATACAAAAATCATTTTTTATCTAGTAAAACTCTATTCAGGAAAAACATAGTCAGAAAAATAAGTGCTCTTGCTGACACTGACACTGACAGTTTTAAAATCCGTGAGGGTAAAAGAGTAAGAAGAAAAGTTATATTTATATATATTATAAATATATATAAATATAAAATTAAAAACTATTTCTTTCAACTTTCCAAGTACAATACCACGAAAAAAAACTGTCAGTGTCAGTGTCAGTTAACACAGGGAGATAACTTCTAACCATCTACTCTATGCTTTCTTACAGCTAACTCTATGTTTTCTTGCTCACGAAATGATGAGTTAGGTTTGTTAACATTCGTTTTTATTGAGTTTTGCTGAAAATCGCCTCTTATCGGTCTCTGAAATTTGGTAGTATCAGAAAAAAGCCGTATCTTTGCACTGTCGTTAGAAGAAAGGCTTCTGATGGATTCGGTAAGGGGAAACGAACGAAAATCATTCCCACGGATTCGACCTGTATGGTCGAGAATCTCAGAGGCATCCTTCTGGATGGCAAGAGTATAGTAAACATTAAATCAACCACAAAAAAAAACAGAAGATTATGGGACAAGGAACTAGTAAGTATC
>ULJN01017709.1_pt1 | contig 10296 bp, 7 predicted proteins | sample 1950921 | NCBI WGS metagenome assembly ULJN01 (sample SAMEA4835476, study PRJEB28245) | human gut metagenome | biome: gut microbiome; material: fecal sample | place: Denmark | collected 2008
GTGTTGACATAGGTAACACCCGGGTTGTAGTCGATGCCCACAGATGCCTCAGTGGTGCGTATCTTCTTTACTTCCTCGCCCGTGTTCACCTTGAAATAATGCAGATTGCCTACGGTGCGGTTGCTCTGCCATCTCATTCCCGCATCGAAGCGGAGTCCCCAGTCGGTCTCATAGACGAAGCTGAACTTCTGTCGCTGGTAGAGATACATCTGGTCCTGCGTAGCGGCACGGATGGTCATGAAGAAGTTATCCTTGTTGTGCAGCAGGTTGTCATCGGATGGAGAAGTGATATCGTGACCAATCTCGAAGACGAACTTACGCATCGGGAATTCGAACGGACTGTTCTTTTTCTTGTTGAGCGAATAGGTGAAGAGATGACCATAGTACCAGTTGTGGCTCTTCGTACCGTAGGCGCCATATCCATCCCAGAAGAAATGAGGGTTGAGTGCCGCCATGGTACGGGCTGCCAGACGCAGGCGCACGCCATCCACGTAGTTGTTGGAGAGGAAGGTGTTGATAGGTCCGAGGTCGAAGAGGCTCTTTCTGCCATCCTTTCCTCCGCTTCCTATCTCTACATAGTTCTCCATGAGCGCCTTGAGACCGAAGATGATATACTTGAATCCCTTGGAATTCTCCATGCGGTGGATGAAACTGTCCATCGACGACTCACTCTTGGTGAGCCCCACCTGTCGGTACTTGTTCCAGTAAGCCTCATCACGGTTCATCGCATCCATATCATGCCTTACCTTTGCCTTGCCCTTGAAGAGCATCTTCGGCAGAGGGTCGAAGGCGTAATCGGTGATTCGGGTGTTTCGCACCACCAGCAGGTCCTGCAGCAGCTTGTTCATGTGCATCTCTGCTATCATATCATCCTTGGTGAGCACCCACTCGCCATTGTCGAGCTTGGTATATTCCTGCTCAATCTTCATATCCTTCACCCAGTTGACGGCTGAGTTGTGAGGCATATAGAGATTACATTTCTTGACGTGCAGGGTACTGTCGGCAAGCACATAGAGCTCGCCTCGGAATCCGAAGTCCTGACTGTTGGCTGGGATAAACTGCAGATGATAGCAGAGGTCGCGGTTCACATACACCGTATCTTCTATATAATAATGATAGAAGCTGATGGCTGTTCTGCCCAGCGGAGACGGGAACGGATACTGGAGCAGTCGCACGTAGTCATCATAGATATCCACATCGGTAAAGACATCCTTGATGGCTGTATTCAGGATTTCTCCGGTCTGGATCACCTGTCCGATACCATTGCTCTGCTGACCCTTGATGATATCCTTTTCACTCTTCGGGTCCTTGCGGTAAACGTGCTGCGAAACGGTCTCATCGATACTTACCGGCAGGGTAAGCTTGCCGTTGTAAGGCGAAAGCTCTACCTGGTCAAGGAGATACTGTCGCTTGCTGAAGAACTTTCCCTCCATCTGTTCCTTGGTGATATCATTGAGTGCGAGGGTGATCTTCTGATATTTATCATACTGATAATAATCATAGTTGCTGAGGTCGCTCTTCTTCTTGGCAGCGATGACACGTCGCATGAGTTCCACGGCAGGGTTATCCTTGCGCTTGTATCTTCCCTTCTTCGACTTCACCACGACTTCTCCCAGCTTGTGGGAATCGTCCTTGAGCTTGATTTCGAGGAAGCTGGTTTTCTCATCTACCTTGACCGTTGCGGTCTTGTAGCTCAGAGCGCTGACGGTAAGCATCAGTCCCGGCTTCTTTTCGATGGTAAACTTACCTTCTCCATCACTGGAAACGGCAATCTTGTGTCCCTTGTACTGCACGCTTGCATACGATACGGCAAAGCCGTCATCGTCGATGACACGACCTGTTATCTTCTGCTGCGCCATCATCTGGAGTGTAGAAACCACCAGGAGGACGAGCACCAAATACAATTTTCTTATACCTTTCATTACCTTATTATATATATAGGGGCCTTGCGCCCATTATTAATCATTCTCTACTTTCAGGCTGCAAAGTTATAACATTATTCGTAAATAGACGCAAAAACCTATTATATATTTCAGTTTTTTATGAGATTTTCAGAAATTCCTCCATCTCAGAGAGTTTCTTGATGATGCCATCGGGGATGGATTCATCCACCTTCTTCTCTTCCCACTGCAATCCCTTGATCCATAGGGTGTGGCAACCCAGCTTGTGGGCAGGAAGGATATCCTTGCCATAGGTATCGCCCACTACGAGCACCTGAGAGGCTGGAAGATCGAGGGCGCAGACTCCGAGGGCGAAGATGGCTGGGTTCGGCTTGCGCACCCCCACTACTGCCGATTCTATCACGTCCTCGAAATAGCCATCAATTCCAGCATCCTTCAATACCTGATTGATGTTGCCGTAGAAATTGGAAACCAGCACCATCGGATAACCCTTCTGCTTCAGATGCTCCAACACCTGCTTGTTCTCTTTCAGAAGGGCAAGGGTCTTGGCATTGATGTAACGGGCCATATCCACAGCAATCTGCTGGATTTCTGAATCAGAAAGGGAGAGGAAAAGGCTTTCTGATGATGAAGAATCTGATGATGATGAATCTGAAGACGATGCATCTGCATCTTTTCCGGGATTCCCAAGCTTCGCCTGTTTCTCAGAATCATCCTTTCCTGTCTCCAGCAACTCCTTTCCTGCCAGGAAATTCAATTCCAGGATCAGTTTTTCTCTGAGAATATCCTCAAAATGGAAATCGGGAGTCACGATGGGATTCACAGCCAGTGCTCGCTCACCATACACGTAGGCATCGCGAAACGCCTGCTTGTGGATACTGACTCCTGGCTCTACTTCCTCGTCATCAGCCACGCCGATGCCAAAATGCTCGTAGCCCTGCCACAGCACTTCCGACCAGTGGTCGCCCCTGGTATCGAGCGTGCCACCATAATCAAAAATGATTCCTTTTATATCCAGTACTTTCATTATTTTTCTTTATTAATTGTTTGCTGCTGGCTCTTCTGATCAGCCTCATATTCTTCCTGAATCTTCTTCAGGTCCTTGTTTCCCACCTTGATGAGCAGGATGCCAATGGCTATCCATACCAGCTCACGGATTCGGGTGATGAGACCGGTATATACACCCAGGGCACCCGTAAGATGCAGACCATCCACCGCCAAGGCAAGACCACCCTCACGGGCTCCCAACTGCATAGGAGAGAAGAAGATGAGATTGCTGAAAAGCGATGAGAAGGCAAGAATCAGAATACTGTCGACGATGCTGATATCCGCAGCAAAAGCCTTCAGGATAAGATAAATCTCCAGGCTCTGGAGCACTCTCGCCATCACCTCGAAGAAGAGGGAACTGTAGAAGGTGCTCTTGTGCTGACCATGCAGCAGGGCTATCTGCGAATCTATCTGCTCCAGGGTCTCCTGCTTCTCCTGCTCAAACCGCTTAGCCCAGTTCTTCACGAAAGGAATATGGGTGAGCAGACGGATACCCTTCTGCGCCATTCCCGTCTTGTAGCCGCGGGCGAAGAAGTAGATGCCTAGCAGGCAGAAGGCTGCGATGAAGCCCAGCATGATGCCCATAGGGACACCTATCGGATACAGGGCGATATAGAGAAATGTAGAAAGGAACCAGAACCAGAAATGGGAGAAGATGTGCATCATCACATAGAGAATGACCGATGATGTAGCCTTGCTCACACCCGTAAAAGGCTTCAGCTCCATAATGCGGTAAGGTTCACCGCCCATCAATCCGCAGGGAGTGGTGTAGTTCAGGGCAAATCCGCTCACGGTGAGCTTATATACTCGCCAGAACGAGAGTCCCTTCACCCTACCCTCGTCGTTGATGATGAGCCACCAGGAAATGGTGTTCACCCAATAAACCACGAGCCACAGACCGAGAATCAGCGGGAAATAGATGCCCGCCTGCTTCAGATAGTGCCAGATATCGGTATAGTCCATATCCATCGTGCAGAGCATGATGATGATGGCGATGATACCGAATGCCATAAATATATTTCTGAACTTGTTATTCATATAAGTATTTGTTATTGTTTATGCCTCATACTCTCCCTTCAGGACCTTCTGGTTGAGCTTCAGACAAAGGCGCTCATGGGTTCCTCTCATATAGAAGAAAATCAGGCTGAACACGGTAATCTCGATAGCCGGATAAAGCCATGGAAGACCTATCAGGATTGAGATGAACAGCGTGATGCTGCGCCAGTTGAAGGTGAGGATATTGGCATATTTCATCAGTGGAAGACTGCCCGCACGGAAGTCGGCACGCAACTGCTCAGGCAACTGCTGCGGATATCTTTCGCGCAGATTTCTCTTGAATATCTGGAAGATAGGAGTATCCCGCTCCTGTCCCAAGGTATAGTTCTTGTAGAAGAACTGGAAGAGTTTCTGCACTGGCTCCTTCTTCCATTTCATCTGCTTCCACAGCTCTACCTGCTTGCTGGCATCGTCCAGTTCGCTACCCTCCTTTCCTTTCAGGAAGAAGAGGTGAATCTGACGGTAGTAGTCGGCAAGACGGCTCTGAATGGCATGGCATCCGAAACCGGCAACAATGCAGAGTGCCCAGATTTTCCAGCCCCACTCCGGCATCAGACGGAAGGAGATGGCGAAGTAGATGCTGACAAACCAGAAGTCGCCAGCTGCACCATCGAGGATTCTGCCCAGGGCACTCTTCTGATTGGTGAGTCGTGCCAGCTGTCCGTCGCAACTGTCATAAACATTAGCCCAGATGAGCAAGAAGATGCCCAAGATGTTGATTGCCAAATCGTCGAAATAGAAGCAGATGCCCGCTCCTACGCCGAGGAAGATGGAAAGAATGGTCACCACGTTTGGGGTGACGTGAAGCATGCGGAAGAATCGCGCCCACTGGTAACCAATAGGACGATAGAAATAAATATCAATGTGCTCCTCGGTATCCGCTGATTTCAGAGAAGCCTTAAATTCCTGATTCATCTTTTTTATTTTTATTCTTGTATCATTTTTGTAGCTATATAGAAGGCAGCCTCATCACGGCATGGCGCAAAGCTAGGCCAGTCGTTGAAATCGATAATGCGGATGCTGCCATCCTCACTGACCACACAGTCGCCGCCATATACCGGCACATTCAGCATGTCGGCAGCCTTGTCAGCCTCAGCCTTCAGAGCCTCGGCATCGAAGGCGATGCCCTGAGCCTCGCCATTGATCACCTCCAGTCCGAACTTGGAACGATGGCCGCATTTCGATGGATAGAACCAATAGAAGAAATCGGTACCCGATACGCCGTAGAACTTGATGAGGTCGCCCTTCAGATGCTCATTCACCACCACCGATGTGATGCCACGCAGCCAGAAATTCTTCAGCAGTGCCTCAGCCTCCTGCTCGTTCTGCACATAGCAGGTATCCTCCTTCTGCTGCGCACAGCCGTCGCCACGCTTCAGCCAGCAAGGATAGTGGATATCCTTCACCATCTCTCCGTTTCTGCCGATGATGCGGCTCTCGGGAGTAGCGATGCCTCCGGCGATGAAACGCTCGGTCATGATGCGGCGGATGCAGCGGTTTACACCCAGACTGGAGTTCACCACCAATACGCCTTCCTCCTCTATTCTGCCGAGAATATCGAGTGCCTGCTTGCTGCGTGCCATCGAGAAGAAGCCATCCACGCCCACTGTCACACGGCAGCGAGGCCATCCGTAGGCTCTCTCCAACACAGTTGCCTTGCGGCAGAATTCCTTCTCGCACATCAGCATCACCTTCGCACCGAGTGCCTCCAGCTGCTGTTTTACGGCATTCATGATGGCAGCATCGTTATCCACACAGTTAGGCGAGAACTCATTGCCGCGGCATACCCCCACCAGGGTCTTACCCTCCAGCGGATGGATGAATGCCTCGGCCTTCGCAATATCCTCCTTGTGATCTACATCGAGAATCTTGTTGATAGGATAAGCCTCCAGCTTCAATCCCTCTACCACCAGCTGGCGCTGGAAGTTGCGCATACGGCTCATGCCTTGCTCCATGCAATGGTCGAGCACATCGAGCGCCTTGTCGCCCAGACAGTAGATGCCACCCGAAATCAGATGGTCATCGCCCTCCTGCTTGTCGTGGAATCCCGTAATTCGGGGTTTCTTGTGCGAGCCCTGCTTGTCGAGCAGACTGGCACCCTCGGCATCCTCCTGCTTCTCCACGCCTACCCACAACGGTTTTTCATCATCCACGTATGGGGTGACAGCCATGCAGCCGTCAATATCCTTTGCCTCCTGGAAGTGGCGGATATACTTCTTGAATTCCTCCTCACGGAAGATGGTATCCACGGTGGTGAGGCAGAAGCGCTCGCCACGGAGATATGGCGAGAGGGCATGCAGACTGTGCATGGAACTAGGAGTGGTCTTCACCACCAGGCGCAGAGGCACCGGCAGCTTCATCTGCTCCAGATATTCACGCACCGCCGTGCTCCATTCGTTGACAATCACTACGATTTCGGTAGCACCGCAATCTACGAAGATGCGTAGAAGGCGCTCTATCATCGGTTCGCCGCATACCGGCACCAGGGGTTTAGGCTGTTCCACACCTTCCTGTGCCAATCGGCTTCCCTCGCCTGCGGCTATAACTGCAAATCTCATTCTATCTATTTCTAATTATTTTTATTTTTCTTCAATTTCCTATAACTTTCTTCTGTAGCAGCGGCGGCGACGGTGCTGCACGCTTTCCAGATACTGCCACTGGCTCTGCACACCCTTGTTGCTCTCCATCTGCGGCATCGCCTCCGCCCATTTGAAACCGTAGCGGTGGTACTGCTCGATGAGGTCGGCGAAGATGAGGGCATTGGCACCCTTGCTACGGTATTCCGGCAACACGCCGATGAGCACCAGATCCACGGTATCAGTGGCATAGCACTTCATCACCCGCAGGAGCCGAAACCATCCCCAAGGGAAGAGTTTGCCGTTGCGGTTCTTCTGCAGCGCCTCGGTCATGGATGGGAAGGATACGCCGAAACCGATCAGGCGGTTATTGTCGTTGCCATCTACCACACCGGTGATGAGGTTCATATCCGCCATCTTGATATACGAATCCACATACCCGTCGATCTGTCGGTCGGTGAGTTGCTGGAAATCGTAGAGATCCTTGTAGGTTTCGTTGACGATGCGGAAGACTTCCCTGCCCATGCCGCCCTGAACCAGTTCGTGCTTGGTAAACTTATGCACGTGCAGATTGTAGCGGCTCTCGATGAGCTGGGCTGTCTTGGCAAATTTCGGAGGGGTTACCTCAGGCACCTTGATACGGTACTCCAGCCAGTCGTTGTCCTTCTGGAAGAGCTCCAGTGCATCCATGTGCTTGGGATAATAAGGGTAATTGTAGTTGATGTACATGGTGGATTTCTCGTGGAATCCTTCGATGAGCATTCCCTCGCGGTCCATATCGGTAAAGCCAAGTGGCCCTACCAATTCTTCCATGCCACGCTCTCTGCCCCACCGGGCTGCGGCATCCAGCAGCATACTGGAAACCTCGAGATTATCGATGAAGTCGAACCATCCGAAGCGCACCTGCTTCTTGTTCCACTGGTCGTTGGCACAATGGTTGATAATGGCGGCAATGCGGCCTACCACCTTCGGGATGCTGTAATCGATAGCCAGGAAATATTGCGCTTCGCAGAAATCGAAGGCAGGGTTCTTGTCTTTGCTCAATGTATTCCACTCGTCAAAACGCAAGTAAGGAACGGCATATTTGCTACCTTCATAAAGGTCGTAATAGAACTGTATGAAAGTTCTCAATCCTTTCTTGGTAGTAACGGGTATGATTCTAATATCACTCATTGATCTGATTTTTTTCTAAAACTTTTTGCTCTGATTTTTCTTTTTATAATAATGTATCATCAGAAAAACGGTGCAAAAGTACGAGTTTTTTCCGAGATGGCAAACGAAATCATTGTTTTTTTTCCTGCCGAGCGTTAAAATCATCGAATATTTCCCCCTTTCGGAAATAAAGCAGTAACTTTGCAGGCTGATATGAAGAAATCAAGAGATAATTATACATTCCTGACCCATGCACCGGTGCATCGGGTGATTTTTACGATGGCGATACCTACCATTATCAGCATGTTATCGACGAGTATGTACAACCTCGCCGACACCTACTTCGTGGGCAGCATCAATACCCAGAGCGTGGCAGCGGTAGGCGTTTCCTTCGCCATGATGTCAGTAATCCAGGCCGTTGGTTTCCTCTATGGTCATGGCTCCGGCAACTATATTTCCCGAATGCTGGGAGCCAAGGAGGTGGAGAAGGCGAAGAAGATGGCATCCACGGGCTTCGTGCTGAGTTTCCTGACGGGACTTCTCATCGCCATTCTTGGACAACTTTTCCTGACACCACTGTGCATTCTTCTGGGTTCCACCCCCACCATCCAGCCCTACGCCGAGCGCTATCTCGGTATCATCCTGCTGGGCGCTCCCTTCATGACAACCTCTCTGACCCTCAACAACCAGATGCGCTTCCAGGGCAATGCGATGTATGCAATGAAGGGAATCATGTCGGGAGTGCTCCTCAATCTCATCCTTGCCCCACTGCTCATCCTTTATTTTGCCATGGGCATCACGGGTGCCGCTATCGCCACCCTCATCAGCCAGTGCTTCGGCTGCGCCATGCTTTTCTGGATGTCACACAAGGGTCAGAACATCCGAATCCATCTGCACAACTTCACGCCAACCAGGGCTTACATCAAGGAGATTATCTTTGGCGGCACGCCTTCCTTATCAAGACAGGGCCTGGGAAGCATCGCCACGCTGGTGCTGAATGTGGCTGCCGGAGCCTATGGAGATGCAGCCATTGCGGGTATGAGTATCGTGACGAGAATCTCGTTCTTCACCTATGCCGTGGTCATCGGACTGGGGCAGGGTTTCCAGCCGCTCTGCGGTTTCTGTTATGGAGCCAAGTTGTACGACCGCGTGAAGGAGGCTTTCTTTTTCTGCATCAAATGCGGCACGGTATTTCTGGCGGTTTGTGCCGTTTTCGGCTTCCTTTTCTCCGAACCCATCATCGAACTCTTCCGCGATGATGCCAGCGTGGTAGCCGTGGGGTCCGTTGCCCTGAAGTGGCAGGTTATCAGCTTCCCTCTGGTTGCCACCATCGTGCTGACGAATATGCTGATGCAGACCATCCGCAAGCCTGTACGTGCGAATATCGTGGCTGCAGCACGTAGCGGTTTGTTCTTCATTCCGCTCATTTTCATCCTCCCTCATTTCTTCGGATTACTGGGCGTAGAGATGTGTCAGGCGTGGGCAGATATCTGCTCCTTCCTCGTGGCGGTACCGATAGCCTGGAGTGCATTCAGGGATATGAAATTTCAGCAACGCTAAAAAAATCATAAAAAACAAGAACGAATTCTTTGCAGTTCAAGAAATTAATCGTATCTTTGCAGTCGAATTTTATTGATACATGAAGAAAATGAGTAAAGATACACTAACTCATCAGCTGACAGAGACTATCGACGAGCTTTCAAGCGCCGAATCGCTGAAGGGTCTCTTCCATCAGCATAGAGACGGAAATCCACTTCCTTCGGGCAAGGCGCTCGAAGACATCATCAATCTGTCTCGATCCATCCTCTTTCCGGGATATTTCGGAAACTCTTCCGTGAATATCTCTACCATCAAATACCATATCGGAGTAAGAGTTGAGAAACTCTACGAGATGCTCGCAGAACAGATTCTCGCCGGACTCTGCTTCGCCAACGACTGCGAATCGGAAACCCAGGCAGAACTGCAGCACCAGCGTGCCAAGGCAGGCGTCATCGCCGCCAAAGCCATCATGGAATTTCCCAAGCTCCGCAAGATTCTCGCCACCGACGTAGAGGCAGCCTACAACGGTGACCCGGCAGCGATGAGCCACGGAGAAATCATCTCGTGCTATCCCGTAATCAAGGCGTTAACCAACTACCGTATCGCTCATGTTCTGCACAAGCTCGGCGTGCCACTCATCCCAAGAATGATGACGGAGCTGGCACACTCGGAGACGGGTATCGATATCAATCCGGAGGCTACCATCGGCCACCACTTCACCATCGACCATGGCACGGGTGTGGTTATCGGTGCCACCTGCATCATCGGCAACAACGTGAAGCTCTATCAGGGTGTTACCCTCGGAGCCAAGAGTTTCCCACTGGATAAGGACGGCAATCCTATCAAGGGAATCCCTCGCCACCCTATCCTGGAAGACGATGTCATCGTATATGCCAACGCCACCATCCTGGGCAGAATCACCATCGGAGAAGGCTGCATCGTGGGCGCCAACGTGTGGGTGACCAAGGATATGAAGCCGAAAACAAAGAAATATAGAAAAGAAAAACAAAGTTTATTAGATATAG
>ULJN01023779.1_pt1 | contig 10074 bp, 9 predicted proteins | sample 1950921 | NCBI WGS metagenome assembly ULJN01 (sample SAMEA4835476, study PRJEB28245) | human gut metagenome | biome: gut microbiome; material: fecal sample | place: Denmark | collected 2008
CCTTCATGCCCTTGAGCGTGATGTTGTGCAGGTTCTGTGTGCGCTCCGTGTTCGGGTAGAATGTGTCCCACGAGGTGGCGACTGCGCCGAAGACTTTGTTGTCCGTGGCATCCATGCGTGGGTTGAAGATCATGATGGGATTGCCGTTGATGACCACATACTGGAAGAGAGCGAAGTAAGCATAGCCCCGCATCGGCTCCTCGAAAATGTAGTTGCGCATCACGTCGTCCTTGTAGGTCCGTATCAGCAGGTCGATGGCAGCATCTACGTTGCCCGTGTCGCTCATGACAAGCTGGTTGCATTGTGCTTGCAGGGCGATTTGCTTCAGGGCCAGTTCGCGTATTTTCTCGTTCTCATAGGAGTTTTCCACCTTGTAGTTGGTGGCCATCATTGGGTAGGAGGCCTCCAGTTGTACCGTCTCTGTCGAGTCAATACCGATGTTGATGATCTGTCCGGCAATGCGCAGACGGTAAAACTCTGGGTTGTTGGCCTTGTCGCCGGCAAAGGCAAACTGCCCCTTGTCGTCCAACTTCACGGAGTCCACTACCTTGAATCCGTCGAGCGTGTTGTGCTCGAAGTAGAGCGTCGAGTCCTTGGCGTTGCCAATCGTTCCCGAAACGTGGAATTGCTCCCCCGTACAACTTGCCAGAAGCAGTAGGGCGAAGAGCGAGAGGATGCCTGCGAAGCGATGTTCGCGCTTGTCTATCTTCATGATTCTATTGTTTTTTGTTCGTGTGAATGGGTTTGCGTGCGTGACGCAGATCTTTCATCACCGTGTAGGCTACGAAGATGCCGATGAGCAATGTGTTGACGCCGAGGGCCGCCACCGTTCCCAAGGTATTGTTGGCCCAGTTCATTGCCGCAAAGAGGACTACGGCCAGGCCGACATAGACCATCATCTGTCCGATGGGGTAATTGATGGGGAATTTGCGCTGACCGACAAAATAGGAGAGGATCATGGCTGTGGCATAGCCCGCAAAGCCTGCCCAGGCACACGCCATGTAGCTGTATTGCGGCACAAACACGACATTTACGCCTATCAGTACCAGACATCCTGCCCCCGAGAATACCGCACCCCATATCGTTTTGTCAATCAATTTATACCAGAAGCTAAGGTTGAAGTAAATACCCATCATGATCTCTGCCGCCATCACGATCGGCACGACCCGCAGTCCAGGCCAGTAGTCGCGCCCGATGATATGGCGCAATATGTCCATATAGCCCACCACGCAGAGGAAGGCCAGCAGGGTGAAGATGAGGAAATACTTCATCGCCTTGGCATAGGTGTCGAGGTTGTCCTTATCCTTCGACTTTCCGAAGACGAAAGGTTCATAGGCGTAGCGGAATGCCTGTGTGATCATTGCCATAATCATCGCCACCTTCGAGGCTGCACCATAGATGCCCAGTTCCGAATGGGCATTACCCGCCTTGTAGAGATAGGGAAAGAGAATCTTGTCTGCCGTCTGGTTGAGAATGCCAGCAATGCCGAGGATGAGAATCGGCCATGCGTAGGTGAGCATCCGTCGCATCAGCCCTCGATCGAAACCCGCTGTGAAGCCGCGCAGCTCCTGCCAGAAGCAGAACGTGATAGATCCTGTGCAGGCCAGGTTGATATAGAAGGCGTAGCCCACCTCTGTACCGCCGAGAATGACGTAGTAGAGGAGGTTGAGTGCGATGTTGAGTACGATGAAAAGCAGTTTGAGCGAGGCAAACTTGATGGGCCGCTTCTGATAGCGCAGGTAGGCGAAGGGAATGCATTGGAATGCATCGAGAGCCACCGTTGCTGCCATCACCCAGACGTAGCTGGGGTGGTCAGCATACCCCATGAAAGAACTAATCGGGTGGATGAATGCCAGCACGAGCAGTACGAAGATCGCACTGGTCGCCGCCACCATCCATAAGGTTGTCGAATAGACGCGTCGCGCATCCTCCCCCTCCTTGTTGGCGTAGCGGAAGAAGGTGGTCTCCATACCGTAGGTGAGGATGACGAGCAGCAGCGCGGTGTAGGCATACATATTGGTGATGACGCCGTAGCCGCCGCTCTCGGCGCTCATCTTTGCCGTGTAGAGGGGTACGAGCAGGTAGTTGAGAAAACGTCCCACGATGCTGCTCAGTCCATAGATGGCCGTGTCCTTAGCCAAACTTTTCAAACTTGCCATTGCTGTCTTGGTTTTTGCGCTCCCTCCCTCGGCTGCGGCCTTTTAGCCACCCCTTCCCTTGGGGATGGAAAGGATCATGCGCTTATTGAATTGCAAAAGTAAGAAAAATATGAGATATGGCAAAGAGAAAGGCGTGATAACGAGCCGTATGCCGTCGTTTTTCCCCTTTGTGGGCAAATGGTCTTTGGATTTTGTAAGTCGAAACGTGGAACTTAGAACCGTATCAGCGAGTTGTAATCCCAATAGGCATTGCGCATATCGACACGCCCGCTTTTAAGGAAAGGCACGCCCTCCTCTTCGAGTAGTTTGCGTTGGTCTGATGGTTGCGAGGCCAGCCGGCCTCCTGAACCTACCACGCGATGGCAGGGGATAGCAAGGTCTTGGGGTGTCTCGCGAAGGATTTTACCGACCACACGCGCATGATTGGGCATCCCAGCAAACCGGGCCACATCGCTATAAGTGGTCACACAGCCTTCAGGGATGCATACGACAATGTCGTAAATTGTTTGTTTGATTTGGTCAATATCCATCTTCATGCCCACAAAGTTAAGAAAAATATGTGATTCAATGTGTCCTGTTTGTGCTTTTTTTGTTTTTGTTTTAATAGTGTATGTTAATTTAAGAATTTGGAAACAAAATGCGCATCTATTTATCGTCTTTAGGCCGATGGTGACACCTGTCGGGGTTGATGTTACGTCGTTTTGTAAGAGCGATGGTCGGAGGTGGAAGAGTTCGTATGCAGTAAGGGGGCGTGTGGGGTGGGGAGGCATTTTGAGGGTGGTGGTTAAAGTCTGCCCTGCTCGTTATAGCTGAAATAGTGGCCGTCGCAGACGATGATATGGTCGAGGAAATGGATGCGCATCACCTCACATGCCTTTTGTACCCGTTGTGTCAGTTGGTCGTCGGCTCGGCTTGGTACGGCGTTGCCGCTGGGGTGGTTGTGGCAGATGGCAAGTATGGTGGCGTTTTTTAGAATTGCCTCGCGCAGGATGACGCGCACGTCGATGGCGGTCTCGGTAAATCCACCAAACGAGATGCGTTTTGCTTCGATCAGTTTGAAATGCTGGTTCATCAATAGCACCCATCCTTCCTCCACGTCAAGGTCCTGCATTTGTGGGTGCATAAAATTGTAGATGGCCGTCGCCGATCCCAGGTCTCTCCGCTCCTCTGCCTTCTCTTTGGCTCGTCGTTTGCCCAGTTCGCACGCCGCAAGGATTGTGATGGCCTTGGCTGGTCCGATGCCGTTGTATCTCTCCAAGTCCTTGATGGACAGTTTTCCCAGTGTGTTGAGGTTGTTGTTGCAGTCGCCGAGCACCTGTTTCATCAGATCGACCGCTGTCTGGTGTGCGTTACCCGAACCGATCAGAATGGCCAACAGTTCCGCATTGGACAGCCATTCGGCTCCCAGTCGTTCCAAACGTTCGCGTGGGCGGTCTTCCTCCGCCCAGTCGTTGATGTTCAGTTTGCTGTTGCTCATTTGTAGAACGTCTTCTCGTAAGCCTGAAATTCGTCCTTGCCGCAGACACAGCGCCGCCACCATGCTTTGAAGAAGCCGCATCCGTAGCCCGTAAGCTGCACGAAAGCTGCGCAGATGCTCAGTACGCCGATGCGCGGACTGCGGTTTTGCAGTGTCGAGTCGGCGAGGATGAGCAGTGAATAGAGCAAGATGGGTGCTGCCGCAATCCCCATGGCGTATGTTCCAAGACTGCGTGTCTCTTCGTTGGTAGCCAGTCCAAAGACTATCACGCCCGCTATGAAGAGCAAGGCCAGGGCAATGACACCTGCCGTGAAGACGGCGGGCAGAAGGTGGACGATCTTTAGAGAGTCGGGATATTTCTTGTAGAGGTTGATTCGTGCAATTCCGCTGTTGAAGACCTGTCGCCAGAACTTACGGAAGTCGGTGCGTCGTTTGTGCCATACCCACGCCTCGGGAAACAAGCGGCAGCGCAGTCCCGCCTGGAAGATACGGATGGAGAAGTCGATATCTTCGCCGAATCGCATCTTTGAGAAGCCTCCCAGTTGCTGGTAGGCCTCGCGCCGTACGCCCATGTTGAACGATCGGGGGTAGAACTTGTCAAGTTTCTTCTTTCCACCCCGGATGCCACCTGTGGTGAAAAACGAGGTCATACTGTAGGAAATGGCTTTCTGCGTCGGTGTGAAAGAGCTGTGTGCACAATCGGGTCCGCCAAAGGCATCGGCAGGCTCGCGGTCCAGTTCCTTCGATATGGCTGTGAGGTAGCCCTCGGGAAGCACCACGTCGCTGTCGAGGATGAGCAGGTAGTCGCCCTTGGCACGCTCCGCACCATAGTTTCTGCTTTGTCCGGGTCCGGAGTTGGGTTTCATGAAATAGTGCAGGTCGAGCCGTCCGGCATATTGGTCGCAGACCTTTTGGCACGGAGTCTTCGAGCCGTCTTCAACGATGACGACTTCAAAATCCTTCTCTTCCTGGCGGGTGAGGCTTTCCAGAAGCTCGTTGACCTCGTCAGGACGGTTGTAAACGGGTACGATGATGCTGTATCTCATGGGTTGCAAGGGCCAATGATGTGATGCTTGGTACAAAAAAAATATAGCCCTCGCACCTGCAGATGGCAGGCGCATAGGGCTATGTCTATTGATTCGAATCTTATGCGTTGACGCGGCCGAGGTAGCTTCCGTCGCGCGTGTCAACCTGGATGGTCTCGCCCTCGTTGATGAAGAGCGGCACACGGACAACAGCACCCGTCTCCAACGTGGCAGGCTTGGTGGCGTTGGTGGCGGTGTTGCCCTTCACGCCCGGCTCAGACTGCGTGATCTTCAGCGTGGTCTTGGCAGGCATCTCGGCCAACAGCACCGTGCCGTCAGACGTATCGGTGACGACCTCCACGACATCGCCTTCCTTCATGTAGTCGGCGCCCTGGATCTGGTGGCGTGCGATAGGAATCTGCTCAAAAGTCTCCTGGTTCATGAAGATCATGCCCGTGGGGTCCTCGTAGAGGTACTGCCAGGGGCGACGCTCCACGCGCACATCCTCCAACTTGAAGCCAATCTGGAAGGTACGCTCCAGCACACGACCGTCGCTGACGTTCTTCAACTTCGTGATCATGACCGTGTTTCCCTTGCCCGGCTTGCGGTGCTGGAAGTCGATACAAGTCCAAATCTTGCCATCCATGCGGATGCATGTTCCGATTTTGATTTCCTGTGAATTAATCATAATTCTGCTTTGATATATTGTTCTTAATTATATTGCTTCTTTCTGCCCGCAACGCCTTTGGAAGAAGGCGTTGCTAAGCGGTTGCAAAGTTACGGTAAATCAGTTGAATGACAAAGCGTTTCGGGTTTTTTATTCTCTTTTGCGGGTGGAAAAGGCGCTGATGGCGTGGGTTTTTGGTGAAAAATCATGAATTGAATGGCTAAAACTCGCTGAATCCTTGGTCATTTCAAAAAGAATCCGTAATTTTGCAGGCCGTAACGGGAGTGGCCTCGCCTTTCCCGCAAAGCGTTGTAACGATAATAACAATAAAAAGATAAAGCAAAATGAAAAGAACGTTCCAGCCCCACAATCGCCGTCGCGTGAACAAGCACGGCTTCCGTGAGAGAATGGCCACGAAGAATGGTCGTCGCGTCTTGGCCGCCCGTCGCGCCAAGGGTCGTAAGAAGCTCACTGTTTCTGACGAGAATCACGGAAAGTAAACCGTTTGTTCCGCATGATGCGGAAATACGGCGAAAGCAGGAGGCATACACCTTTTATCAGGAAGTATGCCTCCTGTTTTCTTAGTTGGAGGCTCTCCTTATATATATAATAGGAGACCGCCTTGTCTCTGGAATAAGGTGGTCTTGTTTGGTCGGCCTTATGCCAAGGTTATCCTATATGGTTTTATGACCAATTCTGCCACAAGAGGCCTTCGCACATATAGGAGATGTGAATCAAGAAAAACTGTGGGGCTTTTGGTGGCCCACTAAACCAAGGAAGAAATGCTGCAATTGATTAAAACTTACAAGTTGACCACAGTCCTACTGATCGTCATCTGGGTCTTGTGTTTCATGCCTATTCCCGAAACTCCGTTGAGCCATGTGCAGTTGATAGACAAATGGACGCACACAGCCATGTATTTGGGATTGGGTCTCGTCATCGCTTTCGAATATGAGCGCGCACACCACCCACAGGCGAGTAGTTGGTCGCTATTCGTCTATGTCGGATTGCTACCCTCGTTGATGGGTGGCCTTATAGAGTTGCTTCAAGCCTACTGCACGGGTGGACGTCGCAGTGGCGAGTGGCTCGACCTTCTTGCCGACGTGGTCGGGGCGGTCCTGGCCACGATTATTGGAATGCTTTGGGCAAGGTGGCGCGCCAGTTCTTAAACGGGTTCGCCCGCATCTGCTTGTTGTAGAAACGGTGGTCGCCCGTCACTTCGGGACCGAGGAACGGTGGGCGTGCAAACGCCTCGTCGCTGTGCTTCAGTTCCACCTCCGCCATCACCAGTCCCTCGTTGTCGCCATAGAACTCATCGACCTCGTAGGTGTGGCCCTCGTAGGGAATGAGGTAGCGGCGCTTGTCGATGATGCCTGGTTCGCAGAGTTGCAGTAGGTGCTCGGCCTCGTCGGTCGTTATCTCCTTCTCAAACTCATAGCGACTCAGTCCGCCGTCCAGCGACGGACCTTTGATGGTCAGGTAGGCTTTGTCGTCGCGGATACGGATGCGCACCGTGTTGACAGAGGCGAAATACCCCTGTCTGATATGCGTACTCGACGTTGCCTGCTCTTTCCATTTGGCATCCTTGCGCACAAGAAACTTGCGCTCTATCTCCAGTCCACTCATCGGTATATGTTGGTTGGAATCTGTGATTCCGTTGTTAGTTCATAAGGATGGTGGTGTAAACCAAGAAGCAAAGCCCCAAGAAAATCAATGCGCCAAAGATAAACGCGATGACCCTCTGTGCCTTTTTCTCCTGCAACTCCTCACGCTGCTTGCGGTTCAATTTGCTCTTCTCGCTCATAATGCTATTTCGATTTTAGTTGAGTTCTCTTTTATGACTTGATCAAGGAAGTGCTCTTGGACTTCCCTGTACACACACGGTTTCACCCCCCCCCGTAGCCTTGGCTTATTCCTTCTCTGCGTCGGCAGCGGCAAACTCCATGAGGTATGCTTTGATGAAGCCGTCGATCTTGCCGTCCATGACCGCATCGACATCCGAAGTTTGATAGCCCGTGCGGTGATCTTTCACTCGTCGGTCGTCGAAGACGTAGCTCCTGATCTGGCTGCCCCATTCTATCTTCTTTTTTCCAGCCTCTATCTTGGCCTGTTCGGCCTGTTTCTTTTTCAGAGCGCGGTCGTAGAGTTGGCTCTTAAGGAGTAGCATGGCCTTGGCGCGGTTCTTCGGCTGGTCGCGTGTCTCGGTGTTCTCGATGAGGATTTCCTCCTCCTCGCCTGTGTCAGGATCCTCGTATTGATAGCGAAGGCGTACGCCCGACTCCACTTTGTTGACGTTCTGTCCACCAGCACCACTCGACCGGAACGTGTCCCAGCTCACCTTGGCCGGATCGACATAGACCTCAATGGTGTCATCCACCAATGGGGTGACAAAGACGGAGGCAAAACTCGTCATGCGCTTACCCTGTGCGTTGAACGGACTGACGCGCACGAGGCGGTGTACGCCATTCTCGCTCTTGAGGTAGCCATAGGCATACTCGCCCTCGATGGTCATCTCCACACTCTTGATGCCGGCCTCGTCGCCCTTCTGAAGATTCGTGACAGTCACTTTGTATCCCTGTGCCTCGCTCCAGCGCATGTACATACGCATGAGCATCTGGGCCCAGTCCTGGCTCTCCGTGCCTCCTGCTCCGGAGTTGATCTTCAGAACTGCGTCCATCGGGTCCTCCTCCTGGCGCAGCATATTGCGCAGTTCGAGTGCCTCGATGGCTTTGACAGCCTTGTTGTAGAGGGTGTCCACCTCCTCTTCGCTGACAATCTCGTCTTTGAAAAAATCCACGGCGAGTGAGAGTTCGTCGGTGAGGGTACTCACCTCCTTGTAGTCCTTGAGCCATTTCTCGATGCCCTTAACCTTTTTCATCTGCGCCTCTGCGCGCTTGGGGTCGTCCCAAAAGTCAGGCGCCTGTGTGCGGAGTTGTTCCTCCTCGTATTCTATCTGCTTCTGATCGATGTTCAAGTACCGGTGCAAAGCCTCGGTGCGCTGTTGCACATCTTTCAGTTGTTCGGCTGTTATCATAGCTTTTTCTGTATGATGGTGTGGAGGCTACTCCTCGTACATCTTGTCAATATCCTCCGCGTAATTCTTGTAGATCACTCTTCGGCGCAGTTTCAGCGTGTTGGTCAGTTCGCCGTTCTCCATGGAGAAATGGCGGCTGATGAGTTTGAACCGCTTGATTTGCTCGTAGGGAGCCAGTTGTTGCTGGAGCGTCATGATGCGTTCATTCATCATCTCGCGCACGGTGGTGTTCTCGCACAGTTCTTCTCGCGAACTATAGACCACCCCGTTTTTGTTCGCCCAGTCCTCCAGCGTGCCAAACTCCGGCACGATGAGGGCGGAGACAAACTTCCGCTGATCCGCAATGACGACCACTTGATCGACAAATTTGTCCACCAGCAGCAAGCCCTCCACCATCTGTGGGGCGACATATTTTCCGTTGCTGGTCTTGAACAAGTCCTTGATGCGCTCTTGGAGGAACAGCTCGCCGTCCTTCATGTAGCCCGCGTCGCCCGTATGGAAGAAGCCGTCGGCGTCGAATGCCTCCGCATTGGCTGCGTCGCGCTTGAAGTAGCCCTTGGTGATGGTTGGGCCTTTGAGCAGGATCTCGTTGTTCTCGCCGATCTTGATCTCGATGCCCTCAATGGGCCGACCTACGGATCCGACGGTGAACGGTTTGCCCAAATGGTCGCAGGACACGGTAGCCAGACTCTCGGTGAGGCCGTAGCCGACATCGAGGGGAATACCGATGGAGTGGACAAATTCCTCCACCTCCGGTGAGACATAGGCTCCTGCCGTCGGGAAGATATGCGGGTTCTCCAGGCCGAGCTGCTTTCGTATCAGGCTGAGCACAGTGCGGTTGTACACCTGGTATTGCAACTCCAGATGGATAGGCACGCGCTTTCCGCGTCCAAGGTAGTACACGTTGCGCTTCCGTCCCACGGACATGGCGGCTTGCATCAGCTTGCGCTGCACGGGCGACGAACTCTCCATGCGTCCTTTGACAGCAGTATAGACTTTTTCCCAGAATCGCGGCACCGCCGACATACATGTTGGATGGGTCTCGCGCATACTGTCCTGGATTTCCTTCGGATAGGTGTTGACGATCAGCTGTGCGCCGACAGATATGCAGAGGTAAGACCATGCGCGTTCGAAGATATGGGTGAACGGCAGGAAGTTGATGGCGCGGTCCTGGTCGTTGATAGGCACGCACTGCTGGTTGGCTGCCAGGCCTGCGCGGTATTGCCCATAGGTGAGGATGACGCCCTTGCTCTCGCCCGTCGTACCACTGGTGTAGAGGATGTCGCAGATGTCGTCGTCGCTGGCCTCAGCCCACAGTTTCTCCACCTCCGACTGTCTTGGCAGGTTCTCGCCGAGCTTGATGAAGTCGCTGAAGTAGAGGGCGTTGGGGTCGTTGCTACTGATGCGCACACTGGGATCATAGACAATCACGCGCTCCAGTGTCGGGCAGAGAGCGATGACTCTGTGTGCCTTGTCATATTGCTCTTGCTCTCCGACGAACAAGAAGCGCACGCTGGCGTCCTGGATCATGTATTGTATCTGCTGCTCGGAGCTCGTAGCATAGAAGGGTACTGTTCTGATGCGCACACCATAGGCTCCAAAGTCCGTGTACAGGTACTGGATACAATTCTGTGAGAACACGGCTATCGTGTCATGCGGTTTTGCGCCCAAATTCAACAAGGCGTTGGAGACCTGCTTGACACGTGTCGAGA
>ULJN01020197.1_pt1 | contig 10068 bp, 7 predicted proteins | sample 1950921 | NCBI WGS metagenome assembly ULJN01 (sample SAMEA4835476, study PRJEB28245) | human gut metagenome | biome: gut microbiome; material: fecal sample | place: Denmark | collected 2008
CGAGGTGACTAAGGAAATCCAGTACATCATTGACTTCGTAGAGAGTTCTCAGCGAGGCATCATCCGATAATGAAAACTTTAATTGTAGTGCTCGGTCCTACCGGTGTAGGTAAGACCGAGCTCTGTCTTTCTCTGGCAGAGCATCTCTCTATCCCTATTATCAATGCCGACTCCCGCCAGATCTTCGCAGAACTCCCTATCGGAACCGCAGCGCCTACTGCCGAACAGCAGCAGCGGGTGAAACATTATTTCGTAGGAAACCACCACATCGAAGATTATTACAGCGCAGCCCAATACGAGGCCGATGTGATGAATCTCCTGAAAGAAGAAATCTTCAAGAATCACGATGTGGCGCTGCTTACAGGCGGCAGTATGATGTATATTGATGCCGTATGCAAGGGTATCGACGATATTCCTACCGTGCGTGACGACATCCGTACCTGGATGAAACAGCGCCTGGAAGACGAAGGTTTGGAAGCGCTGGTAGAAGAACTCCACAAGATGGACCCGGAGCATTGGGCGATAGTAGATAAGAAGAATCCACGCCGCGTGGTGCATGCCCTGGAAATCTGTCACCAGACTGGCAAGACCTACACTTCTTTCCGTGTAGCCGAGAAGAAGCAGCGTCCTTTCCGCATCATCAAGATAGGTCTGAACCGCGACCGTGCCGAACTGTACGACCGAATCAACCAGCGTGTGCTGATGATGATGGAGGAAGGCCTGGAGGCAGAAGCCCGCAGCGTATATCCACACAAGGGTCTCACCGCCTTGAGAACCGTGGGCTACAAGGAGATGTTTGCCTATTTCGATGGAGAGATAGATAAGGATGAAGCCATCCGCCAGATACAGTCGCATAGCCGTGAATACATGCGCAAGCAGCTCACCTGGTTTAAGCGAGATGCTGAAATCCACTGGTATCATCCTGACCAGCAGGAAGAAATCATCCGATTTATCGATGAAGAGATATAGACATAATCGCCCGATAGCATATTCTTTGATGCTATCGGGCGATTTTCATATCATAAATTCCTACATTTCCACCTGATTCACAATCTCACCATCAAACATATTAATGATTCTATCGGCATAATTGGCATCATGCAGCGAGTGGGTTACCATTACGATGGTGGTGCCTTCCTTGTGCAATTCCGAAAGCAGTTCCATCACCTCCTTGCCATTCTTGGAATCCAGGTTTCCCGTAGGCTCATCGGCAAGAATCAGCTTAGGATGCGGCAGGATGGCACGGGCGATGGCGGTGCGCTGCTGCTGACCGCCCGAAAGCTGCGACGGGAAATGCTTGGCACGATGGGATATCGCCACGCGCTCCATCACATCCTCTGCACGCTTACGGCGCTCCTTGCCCGATACTCCCATATACAGAAGTGGCAACTCGATATTCTCCACCACATTCAACTCATCAATCAGGTTGAAACTCTGGAACACAAAACCTATCATGCCTCTTCTTATCAAGGTGCGCTCGCTCTCCTTCAGCATGCTCACATCCTTGCCGTCGAGCAGATAGCTGCCGCTTGTAGGATTGTTGAGCAAACCTATTATATTAAGTAGTGTGGATTTACCACATCCCGAAGGTCCCATGATGGCAACAAACTCGCCTTCCTTCACCTGCAAACTGATATTACGCAAAGCCCAAGTCTCCACCTCTTCAGTCTGAAATACTTTCTTGATATTATTTAATTGAATCATAATCATTATCTTTTCTTTAAATTCATATTATACTTTTATACTTTCAAATGACGCATTTTATTCCTTAACCAGAATCTCCGAAGGATCCACCTTCATAATCTTGCGTACCTGACAGGCAATGATAGCTGCAATGAAGCCAATGACTAACACAACACTCAAACTAATAGGGAAGGCAGGATTGATTTCTACCATATCGAAAGTCTGACTCAGAACGATATGGAACAGCAACACGGCTACCACCGCAAATACCATGGCAATGAGCGTAATCACCAGATAGGTTCTTCCGAAGAGTTTGACAATATCCTTTGTCAGGGCACCGTTCACCTTGCGGATAGCCACCTCCTTCTTCCGGGTCTGCGTATCCAGCATCACCGTACTGAAGATGCTTATCAGACAGATAGCCAGACTCACGATAGCCAGGATCCACGCAATATTTTGCAGTATTTCCAACGCAAACATGCTCCTTGCCATATAGTCACGCAGATTGGATGACATCGGTTTTACCACAGCAGGCTCCAATTTCTGTATCATTCTATCTACAGCAATCTGCATCTCCTTATATTCACCCAGCTTTGCCACAAGAATATAATGTGTGGCACCATAAGCCTCTTTGGGGTCTATGACTATGAATGAGTATATATCAATTTTAAAACTCCCCTGATAAGGTATCGACTGGAACGTTCCGGCTATCTGATACGAATCCATCTCATCTACGGTCAATATATCATTAGGAGCAACATGATGCTGGCGCATCTGCTTATACAACTCCTCATTTACCAGGATGCATTTCTTCCGGTTTGCCTTCGGCTTCCAATTCACCTTGATCTTGAAGAAATCGAGATAGGAGGTATCTGATGTAATCCGAATTTTATAACTCGTCACATTATTATAGCTAGCATAAGGATCGCCTTGCCAAGCCGCCTTGCTGAACTCCTCGTTCTCTGCCAGCTCGTTAACTTGCAAAACTCCCCAGCTATAAGGAATCCATCGTTCCACCTGCGGCAAATGGATGAGCTTGTCTCTAAGGCGCTGACCATTTTCTGCCGCATTTGTCTGCAGATACAGACTCTGCTCGTATGCACGCTCGTCATCAGGAATATGATTGAAATCTGCCATCTTGCCCACCCAGCACAGGAGGCAGAAAGTAACACCCAGGAAGAACATACTGATCATCACCTGCACACCCAGCATCGTATTGCGGAACCAATGGTTATGGCTTCTTCTCATTCCTGATTCGAGTGCTTGCGTATGCTTACAAATGCGACTCAGCACAACCCAGATGATGGCGAGACACAACATCATAACCACCAGCCCAATCACCAGACTATAGAGATACAGATGACTGATGGTTCCTAACTCGGAGGTGATTTCTGCAAACTGAGGCCTTGCCAGATAATCACAAATCCAGGATCCCATCAATACTGCTACAAAATAAGCCCCCAGCACGATCATCACCACCTCGGTAGCAAACATAGAGAAGAGTTGGAGGCGTGTGGCACCATTGGTAATTCGAAGCGAGATTTCACGTCTGCGCATCCAGAACAGCTGCGTCTGCATCCTCAGAAAACCGATGATGGCAGCCAGCAGAATCAACGAGCCTATCAGATAAGTGATGGAACAAGCAATAGCAACGCTTGAATACTCTTTGCTCAACCGATCTTTCAGCTTTTCTATTTTTACCTTCAACCCCAATGGTTTCAACCTGCCGTTCACCTCAGCTTTCAACTGCTGTGGCGTGCATCCCTCTTTCAACACCACATACAAATTCCCAGCATAAAATTGATCAGAATCCATATCTTCCAACTCACATGGCGAGTAAAAGAGAGCGGAAATGGATATGTCTGGCTCAGTCAATGATAAGTCTTGATAGACATCCACCAATCTCAACTGATAATTCCCATAGTTCTTAGTCAAACGAATGCTTGCACCCACAGGATTCTTGTCACCAAAGATTTGCTTTGCCTGCTTTTCGTTGATAATGGCATCATGAGGACCCAGCACCTTTATCTTTTCTCCCGTAATGGCAGAACGGATACCTACAAAGTTGGGATAATGACGATCAAGGGGAACTGCATCCAACTGCATCTTTCTCCTTGTCTTGCCGCTTAGGGTAAACTCAGCCCAGCCGCCTGTTAGCGTACCATTAGGAGCATAAGGTCCCTGCTCTATGCAACGAGGTCCTCCATTCGCCTTCACCGCCCTTACGATATCACCATTAATACGAATTGAATTTTCCGATTGATGTTTTTGGATGGAATCGAATCGGAGGTTATAAACCCTGTCATAATAAGGTTCATGGTTAATGGAAGCCATGCGGAAATTCAGCAGAAACGAATGCACCACGGCAAGCGTCACCATACCGATGGCAAGCGACAGGATGCTGCCCAGCGTCTGCACCTTGTACTTGAGAATGTTGCGCAGGGCAACCTTCAGGTTGTGTAATAACATGTTCATATTTTTTAGTCTTTATAATTTATTTACGTGAAATATTGAATTTTATTATCTATGATGGATAATGATTTTTGATAATCCAAGATAAAAGTCTATCTCAAATCTATCTCTTTTTCGCTGGCAATTTGAGTATATCCGCTTACGATAACCTTGTCGCCCGGCTTCAATCCGGAAGTAATTTCGAATTGCTGCGGATTCTGTCTGCCTACATTGATATTCACCCGCTGCGCCTTCTTGCCATCGTCAGATACCCGGAATATCCAATATCCGTTGGTCGTTTGGAAGAAATCGCCATTCGGAATCACCAAGGCTTGCTCCGGCTTGCCCAATTCCAACAGCACCCGATAACTCTTGCCCAAACGGATATTGGCGGGAGTCTTGCCGCTGAAAGTTAATTCGCAGACAAACTGATGGTCTTTCACCTCAGGAATCACCCGCGATACACGAAGTGGAAACTGATGACCGTCATACTCAATATGGGCAGGAAGTCCGGCGATAACGCGGTCGATGTAATACTCTGCCAGCGAAACCTGCAATTTAAACTGGCTCATCACCTTAATCTGTCCGATGCTCGCCCCGGACGAAACCTGCTGACCTTGGGTTACCCCCAAATAACTCAGTTGTCCGCTTACGGGAGCCCGAACCACCAACTGCTGGGTACGGCCCTTCATTCTCGATAATTTTTTGTTGGCTTCCATCCGGTTGGCAGCAATCATCTCGCGCTTCAATCGGGTAGATACGGAATCATGCTTCAGGTTTTGCATCTGCAAGAGCACCTTCTGCCGCTGATATTCGTAATCTTCCTCAGCCACTTCCAGTTCCGCCTTACTCTTGATGCCCATACGATATTCCTCCCGGCTCTGCTTGAGCGATTTCTTCAAGCTCGCCATCTGATGCTGGGCATCCAAGGCTTGCTGGCGCAGGTTGATGGTCTTCTGCGTCATCTCTATCTCCTGTTCCTGACAGTTGCGAAGCTTGCTGCTCCATGCATCCTGCTCATCATCGATAGAATGATAGAGTTCCGGATTCTGAAGCACCAGGATGGTATCGCCCTGCTGCAGCATGGCTCCTTCTTCTGCCACCACCCGTTCCACGAATCCATTCTCCATCGCATTCACTTGGATGGTCTTGAAGGGATACACCAGTCCTTCTACATCTACATACTCCCAGAAAGGAGCCTTCTTCACTTCGGCTATCACCACGCTATCCATATCCACCCTTCGGGTTCCCGAAGTAACTATCAGGAAAAGGGCATAGACCAGGATGGCGATGCCTGCTGCACCCGACAGGATAGGATAGCGGTAACGGATATACCACGGTTTCGGTTGTTTCTTTATATCCATATTATTCTGCTGTTATTCATTATTCTATAGGAAGTTCTTCCTTCAATTCTTTATTGCGCTCGAAATCGAATCCCGTCATACTTCGGAGCGTATAGTAAAGACTCCAGTAAGTCTGCATGGTCGAGATGTAATTGCGCCGGGCTGCATCTTTCTCGCTGATGGCTGCATTCAGGTCGAGTATCGAGTTGCGCCCCATGATATAGAGCCGGCGCGCCACCACATGTCGCTTCTCGGCACGCTGGTCGGTGAGCGATGCCACATACACCTTTCGGGCTTGCATGTTAAACTGCAACACCAGTTTTTCTACGTTCTGGTAGAAATCCCTCATGCCTTGCTCCACCTGCGTCTGAGTAAGCGCCAGCTGCGATTTGGCTTCTCTTATCCTACCCTTTCCCCGTCCCCAATCCAATATCGGAAGGGCGATGGTGATTCTTGCCGATTGCTGACTCATCGGACTGCGATAGGCGGCACCGATATCTGCTCCCGTCTGCGAGAGTCCAAACTGCATATAGAGATCCGCCTTCAATCCGGCGTTGGCACGAGCCTGCGCCAACCGGCTTTCGCTCTCCTTCTGGATGCGACGATAATAATCGGGATCCGGACTGTTCAGCAAAGCCCAATCTATCGCCCGTTGCAAAGGAACCTCAAAGGCAGGCACCTCTTTCGGCATCACCAGACAGATGTCCTGCGATTGTTCCAACCCCAGAAACGAGCGGATGGTCTGCATCTTCTCTCGCAGTGCCACCTGAGCATCCATCACATTGGTCTCCTCGTTCAAACGGTTGATTTCCAGCTGTAGCATCTCGTTTTCCGAAATCGTTCCATTCTCATATCGCCCCTTTGCCATCTGATAAAGCGTATCAGCAGAAGCAAAGTTCTGTTTTGCCATCTCCCATTCTGCTTGCGCCGAAGCCAGACCGAAGAAATGCTCACAGGCTTTTGCCGAAACAATCTCCAGCGTTTCGGCATATCGCTTTTTGGATTCCCGGAACCGGATAGGTTCTATCCGTCGATTCCATTTCAGTGAGTTATAGCCAAAAAGACTCTGCTCATAACCCACGATAAAGGGTTGACTACTATAGGCTGTTATCTTGTTGTGCAACTCATCCAAGCGGTTGAGCGAACTCTTCACAAAAAGACTACCACCCGTCAGGGAGATATTCTGGTTGATTTTCAGAGTAAGGTCGGCACTCAACTGATCTTGCTTCAGAAAGAGAGCCGTACCATCCGACTGGGTTATCTTGTTCACCTCCTTATTAATATAAGGTGAAGATGAGAGGGAAAGCGAAGGCAGATAGTTGGCCTGATGATACCGATAAGCCCAGTAAGCAGACAGAAAAGTATTGCGGGCACTCTGCACCGATGGCGACTGCCGCTGCGCCATCGCAATGGTAGCTGCCAAGTCGAGCTGCAAAGTGTCGGCTTGAACATTCAGGGCTGCAAGCGCCCATACTATGAATAGATAATTCTTTTTCTTCATGATGATTTCTTTTGCAAAAACTAACACAAAAGCTATGCCACAAAGATAAAGATATGATTATCAGGAAGATAAGAAATTTCGGATATAAAAAAACGTGCGAAACCGCACGAAATGTGTGCGATTTCGCACGGTGCGCACATCCTCAATATGATAGGCATCCGTCTCTATCAGGCAGGAAGCACCACGCTAAAGGTGGTTTTATCGCCTGGTTTCGAAGAGGCGGTGATGGTTCCACCATGTAAGGTTACTATCTGCTTGCAGATACTCAACCCGATGCCCGAACCGTTCGTCTTGGTAGTAAAGAACGGCACAAAAATACGCTCCATCACCTCCGGCAATATTCCCTTACCATTATCAGTAATGGAAATGATGAAATCGCGCTTGTTGCTCGAAAGATGAGTGGTAAGACGGACATAAGGAATCTCTTCATTCTCCACGGCTTCCTGCGCATTCTTCAGCAGATTAATCAGCACCTGTTCTATCTGCGAACGATCCATCAGCAACCTCTGGTCTTCGTTTTCTATCTCATAATGGAATATCGAATCCGGATAAAGATGCTGCAAATCAGCCACCAGATCACCAATCCTTACATCCTCAAACTGAGGTTTTGATATGCGTTGCAACTTACGATAGTTCTCCACAAACTGCAGCAAGCCATTGCTCCTTCGATTGATGGCTTGCAATGCCATCAGCAGATCATCATGCTCCAGCGTATCCTGCTCCACCCCTTCGCAAAGCGTATCTGCCAAAGAGATGATAGGAGTCAGCGAGTTCATGATTTCGTGGGTCAATACCCTCACCAGCTGCTGCTGCGCATCCGTCTCATTCTTCTGAATCACCGGTTGCACATTCTGCAAGGTATAAAGGCGATAGGCAAAGCCCTTATTAAAGAAGTTGACCACGCTCAATACAAAGTCAGCCTTCCCCGCATGCTGATTTCCGGCATCCAAAGCCTTCTTGCCAGCAGCCCCCTCGCTGGTCTTGGTCTCCAACTGTACCAGTTTCTGCAATCCCGGCTTCAGCTGCATCATCATTTCCGGCAGCGTCTCATCCAGCACCTGCAAGTCGTGCAAGTGATGAATCGAAAAACCGCAGAGTCCATCCACGGCAGCCCGATTCATCCAATGCACCTTTCCCTGTTCATCCGCCACAATGAGAAAGGCATTGATGGTATCGAGCATCGTTCCAAAATACTGGTATTTCGCTTCCTGCAGCAAAGTGGTTTCCCGAAATTCATTCACCACTTCGTTAATCTGCTCTGCAAGATTCCGCTCTTCTCCCCTCAGATGATCCAACGAATACTGAAGCGAGAAGTCACGGGTGCGGATAGCCTCAATCAGTTGGCGCATCCGCTCATTGCTCTTATGATTGAATAAGTTATTGACGATTGACATAGTTTCAAAAATTTCCGAAGCATTAAACCCCGAGCTTATCGATTTTTCTGTAAAGGGCGAAACGGGTGATACCCAGCAACTCTGCGGCCTGTGTAAGATTTCCATTGCTCAAGGAGATGGCGCGCTTGATGGCTTCACGCTCCAAGGTCTGAAGATTGAGCGAATCAACCTTTATGGAACCTGAAGAAGTCCCCGATGCCACCACAGAATCCTCCAATCTGATATCCTCGGCAGCCAGTTCCGTCTTATCCCCCAACACAATCGCCCTCTCAATGCAATGCTGCAATTCTCTTACATTACCCGGCCAGATATGTTTCAACAGCTTCTGTTTGGCAGATGCACTCAGCACCACATCGCCTACACTATATTTTCCCGAATAAATCTTCAGAAAATATTCTGCCAGCAGAACGATATCCTCTCCACGCTCACGCAGCGGCGGAAGATGCAACTCGATGGTATTCAGTCGATAGAAGAGATCCTGTCGGAATGTTCCCTCGCCCACCTTCTCACGCAAATTAGCATTCGTTGCCGCCAGAATTCTCACATTCACATAGCTCACCTTGTTGGAACCAATGCGCTGAGTTTCACGCTTCTCTATCACCGTCAGGAGTTTCTGCTGCATCGGCAGGTTCAGATTTCCAATCTCATCCAGAAAGAGAGTACCGCCATCCGCCGTCTCAATTCGTCCTTCCTTCGCATTCCTGGCATCCGTAAACGCCCCCTTCTCGTATCCGAAAAGTTCACTCTCGAAAAGATTCTCAGGAATGCAACCCAAGTCGATATTCACAAACGGCTTCCTTGCCCTGCCCGAAAGCTGATGCAAGGCATGCGCCACCACATCCTTTCCCGTACCATTCTCTCCAGTAATCAATACGTTGGCATCCGTAGCCGCCACACGCATCATCTGCGCTTTCAGTTCCTGCATGGCAGGGCATTCGCCAATCATTCTCGCAAACACATCTTCAGAAGATGCAATAGACTTGGACTCAGAACTTTGATTCATATTCAGATTCTGATACATATTCTGCTCCGATTCCTTTTCCTGCGAATCCGAAGAATCCAGCTTCCTTTCCCTGCTCAATTCCACGGCACTCTTCACCGTATCGAGCAGTTTATTCCTATCCCATGGTTTCGGAATAAAGTCGATGGCTCCCGCCTTGATAGCCCTCACCGCCTTCTCCGTATCCACGTAAGCCGTGATAAACAGTACCACGCTCTTGGGGTTATGCGCCAGAATCTTCTTCAGCCATTCATACCCCTCTTCGCCACTGATGGCATCCCGATGGAAGTTCATATCGAGCATGATGACATCAGGCCTGAACGAATCCATCATTCCGATGATTCGTTCAGGCGTATTGATAACTCTAATACCCTCCACGTATGGTTTCAAAAGCATATTGAGCGACAAGAGAACATCCTCATTGTCATCCACTATCAGTATCTTTCCATTTTTCTCCATTGCCATCATTTTTAATTATTTTGCCCACAAAGTTACTGCAAAAAAACGAGATAGCTTCGAAAAAAACATCATTTCTTCCAAAATTCTAAACAAAAGCGGTCTCCCAACCGCTATATTCCGATATTTTAAAGAAATAACGAAGAAATTTCCGAAAATATTTGGTGATTTCAAAATTTCGTTTTATCTTTGCACCCTAGTTATCAAGAAATCTCGGGGTTGACTGGATTTGACGGCGAG
>ULJN01011465.1_pt1 | contig 10060 bp, 9 predicted proteins | sample 1950921 | NCBI WGS metagenome assembly ULJN01 (sample SAMEA4835476, study PRJEB28245) | human gut metagenome | biome: gut microbiome; material: fecal sample | place: Denmark | collected 2008
TATCGGTGAGGAAGCAGTAACCATTGAAGATGTTTATGAACCGTACCTGCTGCAAATCGGTTTTTTAAGCAGAACACCGAGAGGCAGATGTATTACGGCGGCGGCTTGCCGTCACCTCGGATATGATTTTCCGAAAGGTGCTGTAAATGCAATGCCGACACAACCTAATCTTTTTGATAAAAACTCGCAAAATTAATAAATACAACTTTAAATACAAAACTTGGAGGAAAAACAATTATGGGAAGACTTTTTGGTACAGACGGCGCAAGAGGCGTGGCTAATACAGAGCTTACAGCCGAGCTTGCAATGAATATAGGCAGAGCAGCCGCAATGGTGCTTGTAAACGATGAAGTTAAGCATCCGACGATTCTTATCGGTAAAGACACAAGACTTTCGGGCGATATGCTTGAGGGTGCGCTTATTGCAGGTCTTTGCTCGGTAGGTGCAAATGTTAAACTTTTAGGTGTAGTTCCTACTCCGGCAGTTGCTTATCTTGTAAAGAAATACAATGCAGATGCAGGTGTAATGATTTCTGCATCTCACAACCCGTTTGAATTTAACGGAATCAAAATTTTCAGTTCAGAGGGATACAAACTCCCCGATGACCTCGAAAACAGAATCGAAGAAATCGTACTTGACCACGCAGTTCCGTATACGACAGCAAATGACGGCGAAATCGGCAGAGTAGATACTCTTGAGTCTGCAGTTGATGATTATATTAATCATGTTGCAGAGGCTGTCGGCGAAGATTTAAGCGGTATGGAAGTCGCTCTTGACTGCTCAAACGGTTCATCTTCAAGAACCGCCGAAAAGCTTTTTACAAAACTCGGCGTAAAGGTTCATATGCTTTTTGACGAGCCTGACGGTATTAATATCAACAAAGACTGCGGTTCAACCCATACAAAGAAATTACAGGAATATGTAAGCAAAAATAAGCTTAGTGCAGGTCTTGCTTTTGACGGTGATGCAGACAGATGTCTTGCGGTTGACGAAAACGGTAATCTTGTTGACGGTGACTTCCTCATTGCTATTTGTGCAAACGATATGAAGAAGAACGGCAAACTTAAAAAGAATACAGCCGTAGGCACTGTTATGACCAATATGGGCTTTTCAAAATTCTGCGAGGCTAACGGCATTGATTTTGTTTCCACAAAGGTCGGCGACCGTTATGTACTTGAGTCAATGCTCCAGAACGGCTATAATATCGGCGGCGAGCAGAGCGGACATATTATTTTCCTCGACCACTCCACAACAGGTGACGGTGAACTTTCGGGTGCTATGCTGCTTTCAATTATGAAACGCACAGGCGAAAAACTAAGCGACCTTGCAAAGATTATGGAGCGTTATCCGCAGGTACTTATCAATGTTAAGGTAAGCAACGAGGGCAAACTTTCTTTCTATACGGATAAGGAAGTTAAAGCGGAAATTAATCGTGTAACGGAAATTCTTGGCGACACAGGCAGAATTTTAGTTCGTGTATCAGGTACGGAACCACTCGTAAGAGTTATGCTTGAGGGCGAAAATCTTGAGCAGATTCAGACTCTTGCAGAAGAGGCAGCACAGGTAGTAAGGGAAAGATTGGCATAATGCGTTTATCTGAAAATTGGAAGGATTATGAGCTTATTGACGCTTCTGACGGAGAGCGACTTGAGCGTTGGGGCAATATTATTTTAATTCGTCCCGATCCGCAGATTATCTGGTCAACAGAAAAGGAAAATCCGCTTTGGTATTCGGCTCACGCACGCTATCACCGTAGCAACAAAGGTGGAGGCAGCTGGGAGCAATACAAAAAAATTCCCGCACAATGGAGTATAAATTACGGCAGTCTTACATTTAACATAAAGCCTATGGGATTTAAACACACGGGTGTTTTTCCCGAGCAGGCTGTGAATTGGGACTTTGCCGCAGAAAAAATAAAAAAAGAGGGCAGACCTCTTAAAATATTAAACCTTTTCGGCTACACCGGCTGTGCAACGCTTGCGTGTATGAAAGCAGGTGCAAGCGTATGTCATGTAGACGCTTCAAAAGGTATGGTACAGTGGGCAAAAGAAAACGCTGTATCAAGTAATATTGCCGACAAACCCGTAAGATGGCTTGTTGACGATTGTGCAAAATTCGTTCAGCGTGAAATCAGAAGAGGCAACCGATATGACGGTATCATTATGGATCCGCCGTCATACGGAAGAGGGCCGGGCGGTGAAGTTTGGAAACTTGAGGAACAGCTCTATCCGTTGGTTGAACTTTGCAGACAGGTTATGTCAGATGATCCTGCTTTCTTTATTCTTAATTCCTACACAACAGGTCTTTCGCCTGCGGTTATGGAGTATTTGCTCGGCGTTTTGCTGAAAACAAAATTCGGCGGTAAGGTTTCAAGCAGTGAAATCGGATTGCCGGTACCTGACACAGGACTTGTTCTGCCGTGCGGCTCAACAGCTATCTGGGAGAAGTAATTAATGAAGTTTATCTCTATTCAAAATATATTTTTTTCTTATATGTCCGAAGACGATGGTCAGCCTATAGTAAATGCAGTTGACGGTGTGTCTTTGGAAATAGAAAAGGGCGAGTTTGTAGCTTTACTTGGTCATAACGGATGCGGAAAATCAACTGTCGCCAAACATCTGAATGCAATGCTTGTTCCCGACAAAGGAAAAGTATTTGTTGACGGTGACGATACGGCAGATGAAGAAAAAACTCTTGATATTCGTAAAAAGGTAGGTCTTGTACTGCAAAATCCCGACAATCAGCTTGTAGCAAGCGTTGTTGAAGAAGATGTTGCGTTTGGTCCGGAAAACCTCGGAGTTGAACCGTCTGAAATAAGGCGTAGGGTTGATGACGCACTGAAAGCCGTTGATATGTACGATTTCAGAAAAGACGCACCTTACAAACTTTCGGGCGGTCAGAAACAAAGAGTTGCTATTGCGGGCATACTTGCAATGCAGCCTGACTGCATCGTACTTGACGAACCTACCGCAATGCTTGACCCGAACGGCAGAGAAGAGGTTATGTCAACCCTTTTAAAATTGAATAAAGAAAAAGGTATTACCGTTGTGCTAATTACACATTATATGGATGAGGCGGTACTTGCCGACAGAGTAATTGTAATGGACAGCGGTAAGGTACTCACAGAGGGAACACCCGACAATGTTTTTTCACAGGTTGAACTTTTGAAAAAGCACAGACTTGATGTTCCGCAGGCAACAGAACTTGTCTACCGACTTATCGGCTGCGGAGCGAAAATTGACAAAATGCCGCTTGACAGTGACGAATGTGTTGATTTGCTTATGGAGGTGTTGAAATGAGTATCCTTGAACTAAAGAATATTTGCTACACCTACGGAGTAGGAACACCCTTTGAAAAAAAGGCGGTTAATGATGTCAGTTTTTCCGTAAATAAGGGAGAACTTATCGGAATTATCGGTCATACGGGTTCGGGCAAGTCAACCCTTGTGCAGATGCTTAACGGACTTATGAAACCTACAAGCGGACAGGTTTTGCTTGACGGAGTTGATATATGGGACAAGCCAAAGGAAATTCGTAAAATACGCTTTAAAGTGGGTATGGTTTTTCAGTATCCCGAATATCAGCTTTTTGAAGAAACCGTATACAAAGATATTTCTTTCGGCCCTTTCAACAAAGGACTTTCACAAGAAAAAATTGATAAAGAAGTTCGCAGAGCCGCAAAATTTACGGGCATAAAGGACGAGCTTTTGGACAAGTCACCGTTTGATTTATCGGGCGGAGAAAAGCGCAGAGCGGCTATTGCCGGTGTAATAGCAATGGACCCTGATGTACTCGTGCTTGACGAACCGACGGCAGGGCTTGACCCGATGGGCAGAGATGTACTTTTAAGTCAGATAGTACGCTATCACAAAGAAAGACAGAACACGGTTCTGCTTGTTTCTCACAGTATGGAGGACATTGCCCGTGTGGCAGACAGAATTGTGGTTATGAATAAATCAAAGCTTGTTATGTTTGACGAAACTCAAAAGGTTTTTGCGAGAGGAGACGAGCTTGAAAAAATAGGTCTGCGTATTCCGCAGATAACAAAAATAATGTCACAGCTCAGAAAAAGGGGAGTAGATGTGCCAGAGGGCATACTGACTGTTGATTCAGCGGTTGATTACCTTCTTCCTCTTATAAAAAAGGAGGCAAGGTAATGGTAAGAGATGTAGCTTTCGGTCAGTATTTCCCCGCAAAGAGCCTTATACACAAACTTGACCCACGAGCAAAAATTATTATGCTTATTGCTTTTCTGGCGCTTGTGTTCTGCACATTTAACTATGCCGCTCTTGCCGTTGTGGCAGTATGCACAGCCGCTATAGTTCTTATGAGCGGAGTGCCTGTAAAGTTTTATTTTAAAAGTTTAAAAATTATTATTTTCATAGTAATAGTAACTTCAATATTAAATCTGTTTTACGGTACGGGAGATCCGATATGGCAGTGGGGAATAATTAAAATTACGGTAAACGGAATTAACCGTTCCGTGTTTGTAACGGTTAGAATTATTTGTCTTATTCTCGCAAGCTCTGCTCTTACTTTTACAACATCTCCGACAGAGCTTACGGACGCAATCGAAAGATTGATGAAGCCTTTAAATAAAGTACATTTTCCTGTACACGAAATTGCTATGATGATGTCGCTTGCACTGCGATTTGTGCCTACTTTGCTTGAAGAAACCGATAAAATTATGCAGGCGCAGAAAGCAAGAGGAGCAGACCTTGAGGGCGGTAATGTCATTGCACGAATAAAAGCATTGATTCCTATTCTTGTTCCGTTGTTTGTTTCATCGTTCAGAAGAGCGTATGACCTTGCAACAGCTATGGAATGTCGTTGCTATCACGGCGGCGAGGGCAGAACAAGAATGAAGAGTATTCATATGGCAAAACGAGATGTTATCGGTTTGATAACAGTTGGACTTGTAATTTGCGGAGTGGTTTTATGCAACATATTGATTCCGGCAGCACTTTAAGAAATTTTAAACTTACAATTTCATATGACGGCAGGCAGTTCCACGGTTGGCAGATTCAGAACAACGCAATGACTGTGCAGGAGGCTTTTCAGACTGCATTGTCTAAAATTATCGGTGATGATTTTGATTTAAAAGGGTGCAGCCGTACGGACAGCGGAGTTCACGCAAATATGTACTGTATAAGCCTTAAAACTTCACATCCGATTGCCGATGTAAGGTTAAAAGCGGCATTAAACCGATGGTTGCCACTTAGTATTGCGGTGCTTGACTGTGAAGAGGCAGACATTGATTTTCACGCAAGATACAGTTGCACAAGCAAGGAATATATTTATAAAATATGGAACACCGAAGTGCGAAATCCGTTTCTTGACGGTTATGCTCTTCATTACAGATATAAGCTTGACGAAGATATGCTTAACAGTGCGGCGCAGGCTTATGTGGGTACTCACGATTTTACTTCTTTTTGCACTCTCGACAGCAGAGAAAAAGGAGATATGACACGAACAGTAAAAGCTTTTTCGGTTACAAGAGAGGGTAATCTTGTAACTATGAAAGTAGAGGCTGACGGATTCCTTTATAATATGGTAAGAATTATGGTCGGTACTCTTTTAAGAATTCAGCAGGGAAAGATACCTGTTGACGGAATTGCGGGTATAATCGAAAAAAAAGACAGAAAATTTGCAGGCCCTACAGCACAGCCCTGTGGTCTGTATCTTAACAGGGTTAATTACGATTAAGGGGTTATTTACCTGAAGGAGTGAACAGAAATGTTTTCCGGTAAATTTGAGAAATCTAAAGATAATTCAAAAACAAAATCAAAACCAAAGTCAAAAGGTCATCGCTTTGCCGAAACAAAAGCAAAAAAGACTGACCGTGATGTTATAAGTTACGAAGATGTACCGCTTGAGGACTATGAACTTGAAAAAACAGAAATGTCGCCTGCGGCAGTCAAGAAAATAATTATTTCCGTATGTGTGGTACTTGCGGCAGGACTTGTAGTATTTGCTTTTGCCAACAGAGACAGACTTTCGCCCGAAAGTATTGCAAACTGGTGGACATACGATGTACTCGGCAATGCGGGTAACGGGTATCCCGTATCTATTACGGGAACAGAGGTTAATACAAATAACTTTGTGCTTTCTGACGGACACATAGCTTATACATCTGATACTTCCTTTGTCACTTTAAATTCATCGGGAAGTGATATATTCAGTACACAGCTTAAGTATTCAAAGCCAATTCTCGTAAGCAACAAAAATATGTTTCTTACATATGACCTCGGCGGTAAAGGATACGAAGTAAACTCGCTTGATAAGCAGCTTTTTGCATCAAATACGGATGATGATATTTACACTGCCGATATTGCAGCTAACGGTGTATATGCAATTGTTACCGAGGGCAACGGTTATCTTTCTACACTTTTGGCTTTTAATAAAGATAATAACAGAATTTTCAAATATTCTTTTTCGGAATATTATATCACTTCGGTTACATTAAACAGTAACGGTACAGGTTGTGCCGCAACGGGTATAACTACTGAAAACGGTAAAGTCATTTCCGCAGTATATATGCTCGATTTTTCAAAGCAAGAGCCTGAACAGGTTATAAAAATTGACGGTGATGTAATTATCGCATCAAAATATTTGACCGACAACAGAGTTGCACTTGTGGGCAATACAGCGTCTTATGTTGTAAAAAAAGGCGATGAGAATTTTGTAACAAATTCTTATGAGTCAATGACACTTTCAAATTATTATTTTAATATGGATACATTGACATATGCGGTTGCACTCTCAAGAAGCGGCGACGGCAGAAGTTGCTCGGTTTATACATATGATTCAAACGGCTCTCAAAAATCTAAAATTGATACAGACAGCAAAGCTGACGCCATTTCGGTTTACAAGGACAAAATCGCTTTGCTTGACGGAAATACCGCAAATGTTTACAATACAAAGGGCGATAAAGTATTCGCAACCGAAACGGGCGCAGGTTCTAAAAATATAATTCTTTCTTCCGATACTACAGCTTATGTGCTGAGTGTAAATCAGATAAGATTTATTGAACTTAACAATAATCAGAAAGCAACCGAGAAAGTTGCGACTGATGATAAAGCCTAAAGAGGGGAATTTATGATACTTGACATAATTTTTCTTGCTGTTATAATTATCTTTATTATCAGCGGAGCAATAAGAGGTTTTGCAAGAGCAATTATGAATATAGCTGCGGTTGTAGCTTCGGCTATACTCTCAAATTTGCTTTCGGGTGTAATATCGGACTGGATTTTTAATTCTTTTGTTAGAAATGATTTAATAGCAAACCTCAACAATGCGGTAACAAATACAGAAATTTCCGTAAACAGTGCACTCGGCGATTTGCCGGGATGGGTGTCTTCTGTAGTTTCTTTTTTCTGCAACCTGTTTAATTTTGATGAACAAAGACTTGTAGATTGCTTTGTGGGAACGGCATCAACAGCTAAACTTACAGCCGTTCAGGTTACCGATAATTTTGTAAAACCTATTGTAACGGGTATATTCTCATTTTTTATTGCAATAATATTATTTATACTTCTGATAATTATTTTTAAATTGATTATTAAACTTGTAAATAAATTATTTGAATTACCTGTAATAAGTCCGATTAACAGAGTGCTCGGCGGTGTTTTCGGTGCTGCCGAGGGTATAGTTGTTGCTTTAATATGCCTTGCAGTGCTTGCGGTAATAATGGACTTTACAAATTCAACCGCTGTGCTCAATGAGGGAATAAGCGGAGTTGCTTTTTCAATTTTCAAACGCTGAATATAATAAAGGGGAATGAAAATGGACAACGAAAATAAAAAGATAATTAAGCAAAAATCAGATTTATGGACAGTACCGAACATACTTACATATTTGAGATTTGCACTTGTCGTACCGTTTGTTATTTTGTTTTTAAATGAAAAATATTTGGAGTCAGCAATATGTATTGGTTTGTCGGGTATTTCGGATTGTCTTGACGGATTTTTTGCAAGAAAATTAAATCAGGTAACTCAACTCGGAAAGCTGCTTGATCCTATTGCGGATAAAATTACTTTAATTTCGGTTATGTTTTGTATGGCTTTTTATGCGCCTAATGTAATACCGATTCTTGTAGTTTTAATAGCAAAAGATGTGGCAATGCTGATTGGCGGTGTTTCTCTTTTAAAAAGGAAAATAACTCCTCCTGCCGCCGAATGGTTTGGTAAACTTGCAACAATAGTTTTTTATTTTGCTGTATGTATAATAGTATTTTTAAAGGCGGTTATAAATTACGAAAATTTGTTAATAGACGATATTTTACTTTCGATTACAGCTGTTGTTATGCTTTACGCTCTTTACAGATATGCTAAGATTTATATGGCACTTATAAAAGAGGACAAGGCAAAAAAGAAAGAAAAAAGCAAACAATAATCTCATTTTACTAAAAAATTTAGAAAAAACGACAAAAAAGAATTGCAAAATTTTCTGTTATGATATATTATATATGGTAACAGATTTAAATAGTGTTTAATTTTAACGATGTTTAAACTTGCGGTATTGTTTATCGCTTAAATAATTTATGTATAAAGGAGCAGACTATGCTTTGTAGCAGATGCGGAAAACGACCTGCTGTCGTTTTTGTTTCAACAAACAATCCACAGGATGAAGCCACAAAGGGTTATTGCCTTACTTGTGCAAAAGAGCTTGGCATAAAGCCTGTTGAGGACTTAATAAATAAGATGGGAATTTCAGATGATGATCTTGAAAATGTGCAGGATCAGATGGATTCCCTTATGGAGAATATGGGTGAAAACGGCGACCTTTCTCAACTTATGCAGCAGCTTGGTGCAGACAACCTTGCTGAAAGTATGGGCGAGTTAGGCGAAGACGGAGGCAGTGAGGACGATGATTTCTCACACGGCGCACCGACATTCCCGGCTTTCTTCAATAATATTTTCGGTGCTAAAAACGGTGAAAACAATACCGACGGTTCCGCTAAGAGCGGCGGCAAAAAGAAAGAGAAAAAAGATAAAAACAGAAAACACCTCAACCTTTATTGTGAGGATCTTACCAGAAAGGCAAGAGAGGGCAAAATTGACAATATTGTCGGCAGAGATAAAGAAATTGAGCGTGTTATTCAGATTCTTTCACGCCGTACAAAGAATAACCCTTGTCTTATCGGTGAGCCGGGTGTAGGTAAAACAGCGATTGCAGAGGGGCTTGCTTTAAGAATTGCAGACGGCAATGTTCCGCAGCGCCTTAAGAATAAAGAAATTCATCTTCTTGACCTTGCTTCACTTGTTGCGGGAACACAGTTCAGAGGACAGTTTGAAAGCCGTATTAAAGGACTTGTTGCCGAAGTTAAGGAAAACGGAAATATTATTCTTTTCATTGATGAAGTACATACACTTGTCGGTACAGGTGATAATGAGGGAACAATGAATGCTGCCAATATTCTTAAACCCGCACTTTCAAGAGGCGAGGTTCAGGTTATCGGCGCAACCACATTTAACGAATACAGAAAATATATTGAAAAAGACTCTGCGCTTGAGAGGCGTTTCCAGCCTGTAAAGGTAGGCGAGCCTACTATTGCGCAGACTGTTGACATTATTGCAGGCGTAAAAGGATATTATGAACAGCATCACCACGTTACTGTTGATAATGAAATTGTACGCAAGACTGTTGTGCTTTCAGAGAGATACATTACAGACAGATTCCTACCTGATAAAGCAATCGACCTTCTTGACGAAAGCTGTGCGTGTGCCGCTCTCCGTAATAAAAATATGGAAAAACACGACAAACTTATTGACGAACAGCAAAAACTTAATTTGCAAAAAGAGGCAATCTCCACTGCTGATGAAATCGACTACGAAAAACTTGCAAATGTAAATACCGCTCTTGCAAGAGTTGATTCTGAACTTTCAAAAATTGACCCTGAAACCCTTGTTTCTAAGGTTACAGAAGAAGATATTGCTACAGTAATCGAATTGTGGACAGGTATCCCTGCATCAAGAATCAGAGAAAACGAACTTGCTAAACTTGCAGGTATTGAAGATGCTCTTAAAAAGAAAATTATCGGTCAGGACGAGGCGGTGGAA
>ULJN01014748.1_pt1 | contig 9983 bp, 9 predicted proteins | sample 1950921 | NCBI WGS metagenome assembly ULJN01 (sample SAMEA4835476, study PRJEB28245) | human gut metagenome | biome: gut microbiome; material: fecal sample | place: Denmark | collected 2008
AGCCGAAGGAAATCTGGGAAGGCATGTGTTCCCCGCTGCCCCCCTGGTTGCCGATCTGGCTGCCCATTAACCTGATCAGTGAGATCGCAGTACCGATTTCCCTTTCATTACGTCTGTTTGCAAACGTATTGTCCGGAACGGTAATGATGGCACTGATCTACGGACTGCTGGGTGTGATCGCTACAGCGTGGCCCGCAGCACTGCATGTATACTTTGACCTGTTCTCCGGAGCCATCCAGACATACGTATTCTGTATGCTGACCATGACTTACATTGCCAATGCAAGAGGAGACGCTTAAAGCTGTACTGTTCAGGTATGGCTATCTGAAACTATGCTAGAAAGATTCTGATAAGAATCTCAATAATAGGAGGATTTACTATGGATTTTAATGAAAACTTTATCTTAGGCTGTTCTGCAATCGGTGCTGGTCTGGCAGTTATTGCCGGTATTGGACCCGGTGTAGGCCAGGGTATCGCAGCAGGACACGCTGCTGCAGCAGTAGGACGTAATCCCGGAGCAAAGTCCGAGATCACTTCTACCATGTTATTGGGACAGGCAGTTGCCGAGACCACCGGTCTGTACGGTCTGTTGATTGCTATGCTGCTGCTGTTCGTAAAGCCCTTACTTCCCTGATTAAACGAAAGGAATGCGGATGAAAATGATACTATTAACAGAAGGCGAGACCATGTCAAGACTGTTTGACCTGGACTGGCAGCTGCTGGCAGACTCCTGCCTGATGATCATTGCCATCTTCGTATTGTTCCTGGCACTCAGCTATTTTCTGTTCAATCCGGCCAGAAAGTTCTTAAATGATCGTAAAGAGAAGATCAGGGGAGAACTGGAAGAGGCAAAGGACAATCAGGAAAAGGCCGCAGAACTGAAGGCACAGTATGAGGCGAAGTTGAAGGACATCGACAAAGAGGCGGAGGACATCTTAAGTGATGCCAGAAGACGGGCTCTTCAGAACGAGGAGCGTATCGTCACACAGGCCAAGGAAGAGGCAGCCAGAATCCTGGCGAGAGCACAGGAAGAAGCCAGACTGGAAAAGCAGAAAATGTCCGATGAGATCAAACAGGAGATCGTATCCGTGGCATCTGTCATGGCAGGTAAGCTGGTAGGCGCTTCCATAGACACCACCAGACAGAACAGCCTGATCGAAGAGACGCTGAAGGAAATGGGTGAGGATACATGGCAAAATTAGTTTCCAAAGTCTATGGAGAAGCCCTTTTCGAAGCGGCAGTCGACCATGGAAATGCGATCCAGCTGATGAATGAGACCGCACAGCTTGAGAAAATATTGGAAGACAATCCGGATTTTGACAAGCTGATGAAACATCCCGGAATCCCCAAACAGGAAAAACTCTCCATGGTGGAACAGGTCTTCCGTGGCAGAGTCAGTGATGATCTGACAGAGTTTCTGAAGATCGTGGTGACCAAGGAACGTTACGGCTCATTAAAGGCAATCTTTGCTTATTTTACCGAACTGGTCAGAGAATCTGAAAAGATGGGAACCGCATATGTGGATACCGCAGTGGAGCTGACGGAGGCCCAGAAGCAGGCAGTGAAAAATAAGCTGCTGGCTACGACTTCCTATCAGACCTTTGATGTGTATTACCATGTGGATCCGACGCTGATCGGCGGAATGGTGATCCGGGTGGGTGACCGGGTGGTGGACAGCAGTATCCGGACCAAACTGGAAGATATGAAGAAACAATTATTAAATATTCAGCTGGGATGACCGGCTGAAAGAAAGGTGCGACAGATCCATGAATTTAAGACCAGAAGAAATTAGTTCCGTCATTAAGGAACAGATCGAAAGATATTCTTCCCAGCTGGATGTATCCGATGTCGGAACCGTCATTCAGGTAGCGGATGGTATCGCTCGTGTACATGGACTGGAAAATGCCATGCAGGGTGAGCTGTTACAGTTCCCCGGCGATGTATATGGCATGGTGCTGAATCTGGAAGAAGATAATGTCGGTGTCGTATTGTTGGGAAGTGCCAGCAATATCGAAGAGGGTGATATCGTCAAGACCACCGGACGTGTGGTAGAGGTTCCCGTAGGAGACGCATTGCTTGGACGAGTAGTGAACTCCTTAGGACAGCCTATTGATGGTAAAGGCCCTGTACAGACTGACAAATTCCGTAAGATTGAGCGTGTGGCAAGTGGTGTAATCACTCGTAAGAGCGTAGACACGCCGCTCCAGACAGGTATCAAGGCAATCGACTCCATGGTTCCCATCGGAAGAGGTCAGCGTGAGCTGATCATCGGTGACCGTCAGACCGGTAAGACCGCTATTGCGATCGACACGATCATCAACCAGAAGGGTCAGAATGTAAAATGTATCTATGTAGCTATCGGTCAGAAAGCATCTACCGTGGCTAATATCGTAAAAACACTGGAGGAGTTCGGTGCCATGGCTTATACCACCGTTGTGGTATCCACGGCAAGTGACCTGGCTCCCTTACAGTATATCGCTCCTTATTCCGGTTGTGCGATCGGTGAGGAGTGGATGGAGAACGGAGAAGACGTACTGGTGGTATATGATGACCTGAGCAAACATGCTACCGCATACCGTACACTCTCCCTGCTCCTTCGTCGTCCGCCCGGACGTGAAGCATATCCCGGTGACGTATTCTACCTGCATTCCAGACTGCTGGAGCGTGCAGTCCGCATGAGCGACGAATACGGCGGAGGTTCCCTGACGGCACTTCCCATCATCGAGACCCAGGCAGGCGATGTATCTGCATACATCCCTACCAACGTTATTTCCATTACCGATGGACAGATCTATCTGGAGACAGAAATGTTCAACTCCGGTTTCCGTCCTGCGGTAAATGCAGGTTTGTCCGTATCCCGTGTAGGTGGTGCCGCACAGATCAAGGCTATGAAGAAGATCGCAGCACCGATCCGTACCGAGCTTGCCCAGTACAGAGAGCTGGCTTCCTTCGCACAGTTCGGATCCGAACTGGATGCGGATACCAAGGAGAAGCTGGCACAGGGCGAACGGATCAAAGAAGTGCTGAAGCAGCCTCAGTACCAGCCCATGCCGGTACAATATCAGGTCATCATCATCTACGCAGTAACCAAGAGATTCCTGCTGGCTGTGGCTGTAGAGGATATTACCAGATTTGAGAAGGAGTTCTTCGATTATCTGGATACGAAGCATCCCGAGATTCCTGCAGCCATCGCTGAGGAAAAGGTGATCTCCGATGCTACGGAAGAAAAGCTTGTGAAGGCACTGAATGATTTCAAGGCAGAGTTTCTGAAATAAGTGTGTCAGCCGTGATATACGGCAGAATGAGAGGTAACTATGGCATCAATGCGTGATATCAAGCGCCGTAAGACCAGCATTCAGGGCACACAGCAGATCACCAAGGCCATGAAGCTGGTATCTACGGTAAAGCTTCAGAGAGCCAGAGCAGGTGCAGAACGTTCTCAGACGTATTTTGACTGTATGTATGATACCGTAAACAATATCCTGTCCAGGGTAGGTCATCTGGAACATAAGTATCTCGTTCCGGGGGCTTCCCCCAAAAAGGCGGTCATTGTCATCACCTCCAACCGAGGTCTGGCAGGCGGTTACAACTCCAATGTGGCCAAGCTGATCACTGGACAGGAGGAGTGGAAGGCAGAAGACGTTGTGGTTTATGCCATCGGTAATAAGGGCCGGGAGATTCTGGAGAGAAAGGGATATACCGTGAAGGAATCCTATCCGGAGGTCATCGAAGAGCCCACATATGCCGAAGCAATGCTTCTGTCGGACAAACTGCTGACATCATTTGCAGCCGGAGAGATCGGCGAGATTTATCTGGCATACACACACTTCAAGAACACGGTGAGCCACGAGCCGAAGCTGTTGAAGCTTCTGCCCGTGGAATATGATGCAGAGGCGGGTGCATCCACAGAGGGTGCCGATGCGCTGATGAATTTCGAACCGGAAGATGTGGAAGCACTGGATATGATCATACCGAAATATATATCCAGTCTGATCTATGGTGCACTGATGGAAGCGGCAGCCAGTGAGAACGGTGCCCGTATGCAGGCCATGGATAATGCCACCAGCAATGCGGAGGATATGATCAGTGATCTGTCACTGAAGTACAACCGCGCAAGACAGGGAAGCATTACCCAGGAGCTTACAGAGATCATTGCAGGCGCAGAGGCGCTTTAATATTTATATTTTGCAGTTATGTCTCTGGCAGTCTTTGTATCATTCCTAAGCAGACCGTAAAGGAACGTCGGCACTTAATGAGCGCTTCAGCGCGAATTTAGTGCCGCTACGTTCCGATCCGAGCGCAAGCGTGTCTGCGTGGAAGATACAAAGACTGCCAGAGAAAAACAGTGCAAAATGTGAGTTGATTATGAAATGCCCGCATAGCGGGCAGGAAAGAGGTAGAAATGGCAGGAGAGAATAAAGGAAGGATCACCCAGGTCATCGGTGCCGTACTGGATGTACGCTTCGATGAGGGCAAACTTCCCGAGATCAATGACGCGATCCGCATCCCTACCAGAGATGGAGGAGAACTGGTAGTGGAAGTCTCCCAGCATTTGGGTGATGACACTGTCAGATGTATTGCCATGGGTACTACCGACGGACTTGTGAGAGGAATGGAGGCTATCGCCACCGGATCTCCCATTTCCGTACCGGTAGGAGAGAATACCCTGGGCAGAATATTTAATGTACTGGGTCAGCCGATTGATAACAAGCCGGTACCGGCAGGAGTGTCTTACGAGCCTATCCACCGTGCCGCACCGACCTTCGCAGAGCAGTCTACGGACACAGAACTGCTGGAGACCGGTATTAAGGTCGTTGACCTGCTCTGCCCTTATCAGAAGGGTGGTAAGATCGGTCTGTTCGGTGGTGCCGGTGTAGGTAAGACCGTACTGATCCAGGAGCTGATCCGTAATATCGCAACCGAGCACGGCGGATATTCCGTATTCACCGGTGTAGGTGAGCGTACCCGTGAGGGTAACGACCTGTACCACGAGATGCAGGAGTCCGGCGTATTGGACAAGACCACCATGGTATTCGGACAGATGAACGAGCCCCCCGGAGCAAGAATGAGAGTCGGTCTGACCGGACTGACCATGGCAGAGTACTTCCGTGACAAGGGCGGAAAAGATGTGCTGTTGTTCATCGACAACATCTTCCGATTCACCCAGGCCGGAAGTGAGGTATCTGCACTGTTAGGCCGTATGCCTTCCGCAGTAGGATACCAGCCTACATTACAGACAGAGATGGGTGCGCTCCAGGAGCGTATCACATCCACCAAGAACGGTTCCATTACTTCCGTACAGGCAGTTTATGTGCCTGCGGATGACCTGACAGACCCGGCACCTGCGACCACATTCGCACATCTGGATGCCACCACGGTTCTGTCCCGTTCTATTGTAGAATTGGGAATTTATCCCGCAGTGGATCCTCTGGAGTCCACATCCCGCATTCTGGATCCCAGAATCGTAGGTAAGGAGCATTATGAGACCGCCCGCGGTGTACAGGAGATCCTGCAGAGATATAAGGAATTACAGGATATTATTGCTATCCTCGGTATGGATGAGCTGTCCGAGGAAGACAAGCTGGTCGTATCCCGTGCCCGTAAGATCCAGAGATTCCTGTCCCAGCCTTTCTTCGTGGCAGGACAGTTCACCGGTCTGGAAGGAAAATATGTACCTATCAGCGAGACCATCCGTGGATTCCGTGAGATCCTGGACGGTAAGCATGATGATATTCCGGAGAGCTACTTCCTGAATGCCGGAAGCATTGATGATGTACTGGCAAAGGTTCATGCATAGCATGAGAGGGGAGTACAGATATGGCAGATAAAGAATTCACACTTCGTATCATAACCCCGGAAAGAGTATTCTATGAGGGAATTGTGGATATGGTAGAATTCAATACCACGGAAGGACAGATTGGTGTCCTTCCGGGCCACATTCCCCTGACGGTGATCGTGAAGCCGGGTATCCTGCATATTACGGAGAAGGACGGAGAGAAGGAGGCAGCATTGCATTCCGGATTCGCCGAGATCCTTCCCGAAGGAGTTACCATTCTGGCAGAGATCATCGAATGGCCGAATGAGATCGATGAGAACCGTGCGGAGGCAGCATTGCACCGTGCGGAAGAGAGACTGCGCAGCAAGACGCCGGAGACGGATATTGCCAGGGCAGAGACGGCATTGCAGAGAGCAATGGCGAGAATTCAGGTGCTGCGATAAGCTTCGCAGCACCTCTTTTTTCTTTTACGCATATGCTATAAAAAAGCATGAGGCATTTTAAAATGGTAGCAAGACCGTTTTTTATGACATTGCCCGGATATCCCGGAAGAATGGATGAAAAGGAACTATTAAATGACTTGGAATATCTGCAGCAGACCTATCCCGGAGAAGTCAGACGCTGTCAGCGCAGGATTGCGGAAATATTGGACAAATACGACTATGAAGGAAGCATGATCTATGATGAATATCCGGACCGCCTGAGTCTGTTCCGGATAGCGGATACGATCAGCACGATCCTGGAACAGGAAGCGGAAAAAGTATCAAAGGATCTGATCCATGTGTTGGTGTGCAATGAGATCTACAAAAGGAGACACGGTGGACGACGGGGAATGATTGCGTTCTTATAGGAAAGCGTGCTATAATATGCGCAAAACATTTGAAAAACAGGATAAACCATGGAAGAACTGAAAATACTTTTACAGAAAATTTTGAATAAAGATCTGCAGCAGATCATCCTGAGCAACAGCCGTCATCCGGAACAGACCCAGAAGGTAAAGATCCGCCCGGTGCTGATCCGGGAGGAACTGTTGTTCCAGGAGACTGCTTACAGAGGAACTCAGGCATTTCACGAGAATTTTACAGCAGAACAGCTGACGGACCGGATCTGCACCGCCTTACAGGAGCAGTTCCGGCAGGGAGAATTCTCAGCGAAGACCCTGCAGGCCACCGCTCTGGTCAGCAAAAAGGGCAAGCTGACACTGAAGGTGAAAAAAAGTGGCAAGGCACCGCGGACGGAGGGGGCGGCTGCTTCTGAAGAAGAGGAACTGCAGGCACTGGCTCACAACCGTACCAAGCATTATATTTTAGAGGAAGGAAAACCGGTGGATTTCCTGGTAGGACTGGGCGTGCAGACCCCGGACGGCCGGGTGACCAGGGCGAGATTTGATAAATTCCGTCAGATCAACCGGTATCTGGAATTTATCGAGGATGTGATCGATGAACTGCCGAAAGACCGTACCATCCGCATTATTGATTTTGGCTGCGGCAAATCCTATCTTACCTTTGCAATGTACTATTATCTGCATGAATTACAGCATAGAGATATCCAGGTGACCGGACTGGATCTGAAGACCGATGTGATCCGGCACTGTAATGAACTGGCGGAAAAGCTGGGGTATGACAGATTAAAGTTCGAGAGGGGAGACATCAGTACCTACGAGGGCACAGATGTGGCGGACATGGTGGTGACCCTGCATGCCTGTGACCTTGCCACAGATTATGCGTTAGACAAGGCGGTAAAATGGGGGGCCAGAGTCATTCTGGCGGTTCCCTGTTGTCAGCATGAACTGAACCGGCAGATAAAATGTGATCCTTTAAAACCAGTGTTAAAATACGGCATCATCAAGGAGCGCGTGGCAGCACTGCTCACCGATGCTCTGAGAGCAAATCTGCTGGAACAACAGGGCTATGAGACCCAGATCCTGGAATTCATCGATATGGAACATACCCCGAAGAATCTGTTGATCCGGGCAGTGAAAAAGAACGGTATGCGCCCGAAGAAAAGCGCAGATATCGGTACTGTGGAGGAACTGCTCCATGTGGCACCGACACTGGAAAAATTGCTGAATAATGAATGAGTGAAGAATCAAGAATGAAGAAAACGATCATTAGAATTGCCGTGTGTGTTGTAGTATTTCTGGCATCAGCACTGATCATCGGCAGCATTATGAATCAGGGACATAACAATATGACCATGGAGATGGCTCCGGCCACTCTGCCTATGATCACCATGGAAAGCGGCGGTGTGGCATGCAATGAACTGCACGGAAATACCGTGGAGATGGATGTGGCTTACCAGAAGGACTGCATTACTCTGCTGGGGGAGGGCAGACAGGCGAATTTCACCGTGGATACGTTCGGAAGAGAAATTACGGGGATCTCGACAGAGGTTCGCAGCATCGACGGCAGCCGGCTGATCGAGAACAGTGAAGTCACCGGATGGAAGGCAAATGGGAAAAGCTTTTCCGTTTCCCTTACGTTAAAAGACCTGATCGACACGAATACACAATACAGTCTGACCTTGATCCTGGAACTGGAAGGGGAACAGAAGGTATATTATTATACGACTATTTTATGGAATGATGATGTGCATATTTCGGAAATCCTGGAATTTGCGACAGATTTCCACGGAAAATTATACGACAAGGAAGTGGCCAAGGAACTGACGAAATATCTGGAACCGAATTCCAAGCTGACAGATAACGGCACTTTTCATAAAGTGAATATTCACAGCAGCTTTCAGCAGATCACCTGGGGCAGTCTGGAACCGGTCCAGGAGGACGCGGCTTCCATCCGGCTGACACAGATCAGTGGGAATGTGGCCTCTCTGCTGATGGATTTTGTGGTATCCACCGGAGAGGGCAAAAATAAGATCTACTACAATGTCGAAGAGTATTACAGAGTCAGATATACTTCGGAGAGAATGTATCTGCTGGATTATGAGCGTACCATGACACAGATCCCGGATACTACCCGGATGTATGCCAATGACAAGATCCTTCTGGGAATCACGGATGAAAATGTGGGTATGATGGAGAGCGCGGATGGCAATACCGTGGTGTTCTCCGATATGGGGCAGCTACTCAGCTATAATGCGGCTACCAACAGACTGACAGTGATCTTCTCCTTCTATGATAAAGATAATGCCGACCGGCGGACTCTGTATGACAATCATGGCATCAAGATCCTGGATGTAGACGAGGGCGGTAATGTGAAATTTGCCGTGTATGGTTACATGAATCGCGGAAGACATGAGGGAGAGACCGGCATTCAGATCATCAGCTATGACAATTCGCTGAATACGATCGAGGAAGAAGTCTATATCCCATATTCCAAGAGCTATGCGGTGCTGAAGGATGAGATGGAACAGCTGCTGTACCGGAACAGACAGCAACATGTATATTTTTTCCTGGAAAACGGTGTCTATGATGTGGATCTGGAGAATCGCAGCGCTGAACAGCTGGTAAGTATAAGACAGGATGACAGCCTTCAGGTATCGGAGAACCATGAGATCATCGTATGGCAGGAAGGGGATGACATCAACCACAGCAACCAGCTGAATGTCCGGAATCTGAATACCGGAGAACAGACAGTGATCCGGGCGGAGGACGGTGAGGCTATCCGGCCGCTTGGCTTCATGGGAGAAGATATTATCTACGGCGTGGCCAGGGAGAGCGACATCCGGACAGAGAATTCCGGACAGATCTTTTACCCCATGTATAAGGTCTGCATCAGCAATTCTTCCGGAAATAATCTGAAGGAATACGGACAGGATGGCATCTATATCGTGGATTGCGCCATCGAGGGCAATCAGATCACCCTGTCGAGAATACAGCGTTCTGAGAACGGCAGCTATCAGGAGATCCTGAATGACCAGATCATGAACAATGTGGAAGAAGAGCCGGGACAGAATAAAGTAGTTACGGCGGACATTGATATTTATGAGAGATATGTGCAGATACAGACCAAGACAACCATTGATACCAAGACTATCAAGGTGCTGAATCCGAAGGAGGTCGTATTTGAGGGCGGAAGAGAACTGACACTGGATGCGGTCAGCGAAGTTTCCAGATATTATGTATACAATGCTTATGGAGTACAGGGCATTTACAGTGCCCCGGGCAAGGCGGTGAAGGAAGCCTACGATTCCTCCGGGGTTGTTACGAACGACCGAGGCATTACGGTATGGCTGAAGGGCAATCGTG
>ULJN01013410.1_pt1 | contig 9980 bp, 7 predicted proteins | sample 1950921 | NCBI WGS metagenome assembly ULJN01 (sample SAMEA4835476, study PRJEB28245) | human gut metagenome | biome: gut microbiome; material: fecal sample | place: Denmark | collected 2008
TCATACGCAGCACGCAGGATAGCGGAGAGCAGGCTATTGATTACCTGATGATCGCCAAGTATTTTGAAAAAATCGGCGACCATGCGGTAAACATTTCCCAATGGGTGCTGTTTATGATTACAGGAGCACATGAGGAGGATACTGTGCATGATCTTTTGCGTGGAGGACGATCCTAATATTCGTGAATTAGAAGTTTATACATTGCAGTCAGTTGGTTTTAAAGCTCTGGGAGTAGGCAGCGGTGATGAGTTGTTCAAAGCGCTGGAATGCGGCAAGCCGACTCTGATTCTGCTGGACATCATGCTCCCGGGTGAAGATGGCCTTAGTCTGCTGAAGCGGCTTCGCAGCGATAAACGGACCGCACAGGTGCCGGTGATCATGGCAACAGCCAAAGGCTCAGAATTCGACAAAGTTCATGGTCTTGATAATGGGGCTGATGATTATATAGCCAAACCTTTCGGCATGATGGAAATGGTGTCGCGGGTCAAAGCCGTACTGCGGCGTTATAAGCAGGAGGATAAGCAGAGCAGGCTTACTGCCGGCGAGTTGGTAATGGAGATCGATAAACACCGCGTGATGGCCGGTGGTCAGGAGGTAGTTCTGACATTTAAGGAATTTGAGCTTTTACATAAGCTGTTAGAGCGGCCGGGACAGGTTTTTACGCGCGAACAGCTTTTAACTGATATCTGGGGTTATGATTTTGCCGGCGAGACACGTACTGTCGATGTTCATGTGCGTACGCTGCGGCTGAAACTGGGCGAAGCAGGAGCATTGGTAGAAACTGTACGCGGCGTCGGTTATCGTATAGGAGCTGGCTATGAGAAATAAAATTTTCAGCGGTCTGCTGTTTTTGTCAACGGCGGCTGTTATCATTGCTTCCGTGCTGATTGCGGTTATTATGTACCAGGGGTCGATGACCACAATGCAGCGTGATTTGAGACAGGAAGCAACTTTTATAAAAATGGGTCTGGAACAGAGCGGGAAAAGCTATCTGCAGGCATTGACCATGGAAAGCGGTAAGCTGACTCGTGTTACTTTGATTGCTCCTGACGGCAGGGTCATCTATGACAATCATGTGGCAGCCGAAAAAATGCTCAATCATAAAGATCGTGAGGAAGTACAGGAAGCGTTAGCAAGTGGAATTGGTTTGGCCGAGCGTATGAGCGATACTCTGTCAGAAAAAACTTTTTATTTTGCGCTGCGGCTGGATAATGGTGATATACTGCGTGTTGCAAGAACGACAGACTCTGTTTTTGCGACGGTGGCCGGCAGTATTCCCTATATGATCGCGGTAGTGCTGGTGGTGGCTTTGGTGGCTATGCTTCTGGCACGGCGGATTACTGATAAAATGGTTTTACCGCTGGATCAGGTGGACCTGGAAAACCCACTGGAAAATGATACTTATGATGAACTGGCACCGTTTTTAACACGGATCGCCCAGCAGCAGAGGCAGGTTTCAGAAGGCTTAAAGCAGCTGCGGCAGAAGCAGAATGAACTGGCGGCTATTACTCAGAGTATGAATGAGGGTCTGATCCTTTTGAATGACCGGCAGAATATTTTATCGATCAACGACAGTGCCGCCAAATTATTTGGTTTGCAGGATCATGAAGTCGTTGGTAAAAATATTCTGACTTTGGAGCGAGGCCAGGAAGTGCAGGAGCTGCTGCAGAAAGTAGCTGTGGGCGGCAGCGGTGAAAGTCTGTATCAGAAGGACGGGCGCTTTTATCAGCTATGCGGCAGCAGTGTTGGTGGTAAAGGCAGCGTATTGCTGATTTTTGATGTTACTGAAAAGCGTGCAGCAGAAACACTGCGGCGTGAGTTTTCTGCAAATGTTTCGCATGAACTGAAAACACCGCTGCAGTCGATTTTGGGTTATGCTGAGATTATGAAAAACGGGTTAGTTCAGGAAGGCGATAAGCAGCGCTTCCTGGAAAAAATCTACAGTGAGGCCGGGCATCTGATTGTGCTTATCGATAATATTATGAAACTGTCGCGTTTAGACGAGTCAGCGAATAATATGAACAACCTGGAAATTATCGAATTGAAAAAGCTGGCTGAAGGTACAGTTCAGCGTCTGCAGGAACAGGCTGCCGGAAAAAATGTCGCAATAAGCGTCAGTGGCTGTGAAGCTGAGGTAGAAGGAGTACCTGCAGTTTTGAGCGAGGTTATTTATAACCTTATTGACAACGGGATCAAGTATAATCGTGAAAACGGCAGCGTTGAGATTACAGTAGCCGTAATTCCCGGTGAAGCAGTACTGACATTTAAGGATACCGGCTGCGGTATAGGCAGTGCTGATAAAGAGCGGGTTTTTGAACGCTTTTACAGAGTTGATAAAAGTCACTTTAAAGAAACCGGCGGTACAGGTTTGGGACTTTCCATAGTCAAGCATGGGGTGATGTTCCATAAAGGTCGCATTGAGCTGGAAAGTGAACTGGACAAAGGGACTACTATAAAAATCTTTTTGCCGCGGAAATAATTAAAACACCCTCCACCAATAATTATTGATGGAGGGTGTTTTGTTTTTGTCGCAAAGTTTATAATATAAATTTATATTTCATTGCTGAAAAGACGTAATTTTGTTAAAATAAATATAAATATTAAAATATAATAAACAAGCTTGATTGACAGGAAAGATAAGGTAACAATTTTCATATGAAGCTTCTTAAAAGTACTTTTGTTTGGTTAGCGATAATAATGTCTATTTGTGCCTGTGTGACTACAAATGCTGCAGAAACACAGGCTAAAAAAGTTTTAAAGGTGGCATTCCCTGAAACACGCGGTATATGTGAGACATACGCAGATGGCACCCGTGGCGGTGTTGTCTATGAATGGTTAGTTGAAATCGCTAAATATACAGGTTGGGAATATGAGTTTATTGGAGATTCCATTACCAAGTCAATAAAAAAAATATGGAACATAATAAATATGATCTTATGGGTGCTGTGTTAAAATCACCGGGATTTGGTGAAAACCTGTATTATCCTGAACATCTGATGGGTTATAGCTACAGTTTGCTGATTTATAACAAAAATGACCAGAATATCAAGGGATTTGATATTAAAAGTCTGGAAGGGAAAACGATTGGTGTTTTTGCCAAGGCTACTGATAAAATAAAGCGCTTAAATAATGTTTTAGAATTCAATGATATAAAAAGCGATATCAAATATTACGGTACTTCTGATGAATTTGAAAGTTCTTTGGATAATGGTGAAGTGGATCTGCTTTTAGTAAGCGATCTTTTTAACAAGCTGGCTGATTATAATGTCGCATTGCGTTTTAATTCTGAACCTTGTTATATCGTTGCCAGAAAGGACGATCCGGAAACAAGTGCGCAGCTGAATGAAGCTATAAAAAAGATTTATGCAGTCAATCCGAATTTTGGCGAAGCCCTGTTTCAAAAATATTTTCCTGTTAATTACAGTAACACTGCTGTATTCTCAGAACAGGAAAGTACGTTTATACATAAAAATGGCCCATTTAAGGTAGCTGTAGTAAAAAACAATTATCCTTTTTATTATATTAAGGATGGTGAACCTAAAGGTATCGTTCCTGAAATTTTTGCATTGATTGCTGCTCAGATCGGAGCGGAGTTTGAGTATATAACGGCTGCTTCCTATGGGCAGACTTTGGAATTGGTCAAAAGCGGTCAGGCAGATATCCTTGGTTATTATATCAATGAAAATGACGCCTTTAATCCTGATGGTTTAAATATCACCAAAAATTATATGATGCTTAATTCTATCATCATGCGTAATAAGTATACACCTTTCCCAAATGATAAAAATATTGCTGCAGTCATAAACGGCAGCTGTGCATCGCGTAATATCAAACATACAGACGTTGCGCATTTTGATACATATGAAGAATGTCTGAATGCAGTAGATTCGGGAGAAGCTTCTTATAGCAGAATACCTGTCGTTGTTTTGGAAGATCTGTATATGAGTGATTATTATACTAATATCATTCCTGTTATAGAGAGTCCTGAGATATATTTGTCTTTGGGGATCAGCAGCAGTAATGATATACAGCTGTATTCTATTTTGAATAAAAGTCTGGTCAACCTGTCCAATGAGCAGACTGCGCAGATTTTATCCAATAATACCTTGATGTCTGGCAAGAAAGAAATGTCTTTCAAGGCTTTGGTTTATTCTAATCCGGTCATATTTTCTCTGATCATAATTGGGTTTATTTTACTTGTGGTAACGATTGTTTTTATGTATTTTTGGTTTAAAATGAAAAATCAGGTCATTTATTTTAAAATGAAAAAAGTAGAAAACATCAGCAAGGTGCGTTCAGAGTTCCTTTCCAGGATGTCACATGAAATAAGAACTCCTTTGAATGCAATCATCGGATTGGCTAATCTGATGCGGCTTTCCGGTGAAGGGGATCCTGTGACGCAGAAAAATATTTCCAAAATTGATTCTTCTGCTAAATTTTTATTATCGATCGTCAATGATATCCTTGATATGTCAAAAATAGAAAGCGGCAAGATCCAGATCGAAAGCAGACCTTTTTCTATGGATAATCTGCTGCGGCAGCTGAGCAATATTTTTCTGGTGATGGCGGAAGAGAGGAAAATCAAATTACAGTTTAAATGCTGTTTTACACATAAAAATTTTGTTGGAGATGAGCTGCGTTTAAAGCAGGTTCTTATTAATTTGCTCTCCAATGCCCATAAATTTACAGAAAACAATGGCGAGATAACGGTAACGGTTCTGGAAAGTGCTGCTGAAGAAGGGGTTTCTGAGCTGCGTTTCAGTGTTTGTGATACAGGGATTGGTATTCCTGAAACAGATCTGGAACGTATTTTTGGATCGTTTGAGCAGGTCTTCCGAAAAAGCCGCAGCAATCAGCAGGGAACTGGGTTGGGGCTGGCTATCAGCCACAATTTGGTAGAATTGATGGGCGGTATTTTAAGTGTACGCAGTGAGGTTGAAAAAGGTTCTGAATTTTTCTTTACTATCAAGCTGCCTGTTTACGAAAAACAGTTTGATGAAATCCTGGAAAATAATAACGAAGTCAGAATACATAGTTATTTAGCGGGTAAAAATATTTTGTTGGCAGAAGATAATGATCTTAATGCCGAGATTGCCGTAACGATGTTGGAAATGCAGGGGGTACATGTTGAACGCGTTGTAAACGGACAGCAGGCTGTAGACAGGTTTCAGGAAACTTTGCCAGGCACTTATGACCTGATTTTAATGGATCTGCAGATGCCGGTAAAGGGCGGGCTTGAAGCTGCTGCAGAGATCAGGTCTTTGAGCAGGGACGACGCACAGGAAATACCAGTTATCGCTATGACCGCCAATACGCTGCAGGAAGATCGTGAGAAAGCGCTGGCTGCGGGAATGAATGCTTTTATTCCCAAGCCGTTCGATGTGGAACAATTGTATAAAAGTATTGAAAAGTTTCTGCATTAGCTGATAGTATTTGCTGAAGTCATAACAAAAGAAACTTTTATCAAGGAGAGGTTGCTTTGCAGCAAAAAAAATTGTGTTTCTTGGCTATATTTTACCTGGTGCTTTTCTCAATGAAAACCGCGGCTGCAGCGGGTGAAGCGGAATTTTATTTAGAGCCGATGATAGTTACGGCTGCGCGTTATGACAACAGTGCAGGTAAACCAGGTTACTATAAAGTTGATGAAAAGAAGCTGGAAAACGGCAATTATGATAATGCTTTGGATGTGATTAAGCAACTGCCGGGAGTTACTTTGATGGCAAGGGGCGCCAGCGGTGGTATGAATGCCTATAGTAAGATTTTGCTGAATGGTTCTGACCGTTATTTGGTAATTATTGACGGTGTGCGTTCTAACTGGAACGGCAGCAGTTATAATGATTTTGATTTCAGCGTACTGCCGGCGGGAATGCTGGAAAGTGTAGAGGTTTTGTCGTCAGCAGCCGGAAGCGTTTACGGTAATGCTGCTAAAGGCGGTGTGATCAGGATAACTACAAAAAAAGCTGTTGAAGGTGTTAAAACCAGTATCAATCTGGAAACGGGCAGTTATGGACGTGAGCAAGAGAATATTTTACATTTAGGCAAAAGCGGTGAATGGAGCTGGTCGGTTTATGCCCGAAAAAGTATTATGGGCGATTACAGTAGTGCAAGGCAGAGTATACCTTCGTACGAAAATGTTGAAAATGCTGGTATCAAATTGACCAAAGCCTGGGGTGAAACTGCTGATCTGACTTTAAGCTACAGGGTTTTCAGCGGCAGGTATAAATCAAAGATCTTCAATTATAAGAATACGGAACCTGATGAAACTAAGCCGCCAAAGTTAGTTAAAAATATTTTTATGACCGATGCCCGCAAGACAGAAGATAATCTAACTCTGGAATATGAGCGTAAATTTTCGGATACAGAAAATAATATTGTGGGTATTTACAGACGCAGCAGCAATGCCGCCTATGATAGAAGTTTAAATGTTGAACGACCATGGCTGCTTGATTTACGGACGGAAGGTTTTTTTGACCGTTACAGTAAACAGTGGCACCCCAAACATACTTTGACCGGCGGTGTGGAATATTACAAGGATCAGGTCCTTGATTATCAGGATCTGGCAGCAAAATATAGTGACGGAACTGTGATCAGTAAAGCTGTTTATCTGCAGGATGTCTGGCAGCTGGCTGACAGCGTCAAAGCTGTCGGCAGTCTGCGTCAGGATTGGAATTCTTATGCAGGGAGCAAGCTTTCTCCTGCTTTGTCGTTGGAATATCAGCCCTCTGAAAAGGTATTATATACTTTGGCCTATACAGAATATTTTGCACCGCCCAAGCAGCTGCAGATATTTTCTCCTGATTATGGTGACGAGGCGCTGAAGCCAGAAGAAGGTAGGGTTTATGAAGCGGGATTAACTTATGTACCGGATGAGTCTTCGTCATTAAAAATTAATGTTTTTCATCGTGATGCAGCTGATGTCATTGCAGTAGATATAAGTTTGCCCAAATATCTTCGTCGATATGCCAATATTGCGCATGAGAAAGCAACAGGATTTACTGTTTCCGCATCGAAACTGTTTTCAGAAAAGTGGCGTTCTCTGGTGGCTTATACACAGACGAAAGTGGATACGGAACGTAAAAACTCAAGCCCTGTAAGTACGATGATACCTCACGGTGAACTGTTGCTTGATTTGATGTACGAATATGATAAGTATAGTGTGCTGCTGCAGGGGCGCGGAGTTTTTGATCAGGCTAACGGCCGTGGTGAAAATCGTTTTGCCAATAATAATTACTGGGTATGGAATGCTTCATTGAACTATAAACTGCAGAAAAATACCAGGCTTTATGTGAAGGTCAATAATATTTTTAATCAGTTTTATTCCAATTGGGACAATGAGAGCGGCGGATTTCTTGGATTTGATGAGTGGTATGCCGAACCTGGGCGTAACTATCAAATTGGTATAAACTACAGTTTTTAATGCTTCAGGAAAACAGCAAAAGCCATCTGTGTATTTGCAGATGGCTTTTCTGTATTGTGGAATTCTGGTGTTCAGCTCAAAGTTAAAGAAAGAGAGATGTTTAGATTAAATTTATTAAATGTTTATCTACAAGTTGCTGATCGGTATGCAAAAAAATCAGAAGACATCCGATGCAGATGTTGATTAATTGCTGTAGTGAAGGTGACAATAGAGGTGCGCTGCTGTTACCTAAAAAAGCAAGCAGACAGAGAAATAAGAACGTTGCACTTATACAGCCACAGGTGAAAGAAAGAAGCTGCTGTCTGTTGAGCCGGTACTGGGAAACTTGTGCTGAAAGCATACCTAACCAGAAAATAATCGTCAGGGGATTGCTGAGCGTAAGCAGTCCTGCAGCGTAAAAACTGCTGATTTGTGGCAGCATAATAGTGGCAGTTGAAACCTGTGGATGAAAAACATCAGCTAAAGCAGTAACTGCAAAGTAGAGAAGCACAGCAGCACCGCAATAACGTAGTTTTTTTGTATGCCCGGATAATTTTTCAGGCAAGTTCCTAAACCATATAATGCCAGCAGGATATAGAAAGCGTCAACCAAAACTACTGCCAGTACGGCTTTCAACGCTTCGGTTATTCCCCGGGCAATAGCTGTTTGCAGAATAAAAAGACAAACCGGACCGATTGACAGCTGTAAAATTATACCAAGGCGCAGACCGCGTATAAAAGAGTTCAGCAATTTAACTCTTCCTTTAGCGTTGCCAGAGTAATAAAGGTATTAGAACTGCTGACGCCGGTGATTTTTTTTAGCTTATTAGTAAGAAAGCTTTCCAGAGCATCGGTATCGCTGACGCTTACTTTAAGCAAATAGTCGTAAGCTCCGGCAAGATGATGACATTCAAGTACACCCGGAAGAACGGTTATCTGACTGCGGAAAGCATTGATATGCTCGGTTTTATCAATATTTACAAAAATAAAAGCTAAAAGTTTTTGCCCGGTCTGCCGGCGGTCGAGCTTGATTGTATACTTTTGAATAATCGAATTTTGTTCGAGTTTACGTATTCTTTCGGCAACAGCAGGAATTGACAGTTTTACTTTTTTACTTATCTCAGAAGCGGTGACGCGCCCGTTTTTCTTTAAACAGTCTAGAATTGCAGTATCAATATTGTCCATAAAAGCCTCCTTAAGTAAATAATATAGCAATTCTTTATTAAAAGTAAATAATTTATTGAAAAACGATAAATATTTAAGTAAATAAGCAGATGATATAAAAAAATACCGTTGGACTAAGTTGTTCAACGGTATTTTAAGACAGTTATTTCTTTTTATCTTTTTTCAGTTCTACATCAATTTCAAAAAGTCTGTTCCAGGGGAAAGAAATATCAAAATTACTTTTTTCTGTAAATTTATAACGTCCTGATAAATCTCGGCAAACGCCTAAAGCCAGATCGTGAACTGGTTTCTGATAAGGGCCGAGAAGGTAAACTGCATTTTTTTGATTTTTGCTTTCCAAAAATGCAGTAGCACTGCGTCGGGCATTGGCCTGATAATACCAGTCGTCTATAACTCTGATACGCATCAGTTTTTCAGCATCTGGTTTTGACATCTGCGGAGTCAGTATACCCTGACAAATGGCAAATCCAACGGTATTGTCCACAGTATTCCAGCCATTATAGGCTGTCAGCCGTTCCAACTGCCCCTGTTTGGCCAGTTCGTTCATAAAGCCATTATCAGCTCCGTTAGAATAAGCTACGTCGGCCAAAGATACCCGGTAGCCGTTATCCATAAGCTGCTTGAGCTGTTTGATATAGGTACGGTTTTGCGGTGAAGAGAAAAACTGATTGGAAGGAGCGGTAGAATCCATCATTATGCCGTCAAAGGGCGTGTTTAGTGCCAAAACAACGTCTGCGTTAGCGGCACTGGTAGCAGTACGTCCGTCTACTGCTAAAATCTGCTGTGGCACTGATTGACCCAAGGTCATATCAGAATATTGCGGCAGCGTTCGCGGTCCCCAGCCATCTGCATAATAGGCGTAAACACGTGGATGATAACGCTTCAGTTCGTTTCCGGCTCTGGTCAGCAGCAGCAGCCCGAGCTGGTCGACACCGGGGATTATCTGAAAAGTTCGCTGCGTAAGATCATAGGTTTCCTGAGTGAGCTTGCGTGCTTCCATATGGGTATGCGATAACGGAGCATTATCGTCCTTGCCGATTGCGAGAAAGTGAAAACGGTTGCTGCGGGTCATTTCCGTCAGCTTGCTGTTGATATTGAGATTTTTTTGGCGGCGTTCCAGCCAGTCCTGCAAATCTGCTTTAGGCAGGTTGGTAGACAAAGTTTTTTTCGTTAAAGCATCTTTGAGGCTGAGTCCAATCAAATCTTCGGAGTCACAAAGCTCGGAATAACGAAAAATAGCCGGACCGATTTTCGAATAATATGGAGGCTCAACAGCGCCAAAACTGGCGCGCGGAGTTCTCATCAAGGTAGAGAAAGCATAAAGCCGTACTGGGAACTGATCACGCAGTGTTTCGAGTCGCTGCAGACGCTGCTCTAAAACTGCCTGCGGTTCGTGATGA
>ULJN01019829.1_pt1 | contig 9952 bp, 4 predicted proteins | sample 1950921 | NCBI WGS metagenome assembly ULJN01 (sample SAMEA4835476, study PRJEB28245) | human gut metagenome | biome: gut microbiome; material: fecal sample | place: Denmark | collected 2008
TTGACTAGTCCTACCAGAACTTGGTAAAATCAAAGTTTACTGTTTGCATAGTAATATTATAGTAGAAAAGTTTTATCTTTATCGCGTTAAACTAACTAATACCCCCATTATGAGAAGAATTTATTATTTACTTTTCCTTATCCTTTTAGGATATTCTTTTGACGTAAAAGCTTCAGACACAGTATTTATCCATGAAACACAAATCCCGGTTTTGATAGAGCGGCAGGACAATGTTCTGTTCTATCTTCGTTTGGATGCAAAAGAAAGCAAGAAGCTCGATGAAATCATTTTAGATTTTAGTAAAAGTACGAATCTGACTGATATTCAGGCAATCAAACTCTATTATGGAGGAACAGAGGCGTTGCAGGACAAAGACAAAAATCGCTTTGCTCCAGTAGAGTACATATCCAGCCACCGTCCGGGTGGGACATTGGCGGCTATTCCTTCCTATTCGATCAAATGTGCAGAGGTGGGATCATCAGAAAAAGTAGTATTAAAAGGTAATTACAATTTATTTCCGGGTGTAAATTATTTTTGGATCAGTTTGCAGATGAAAAAAGATGCCTCTTTGCAGACTAAGATACTCTCTGACTTATGTGCCGTTAAAGTAGATGGGAAAGAACTATGTTGTAAATCTATTTCTCCAAAGAATATTGTTCACCGGATGGCAGTTGGAGTTCGTCATGCCGGTGATGACGGTTCTGCTTCTTTCCGTATTCCCGGGTTGGTGACTACCAATAAAGGAACCTTATTAGGCGTGTATGATGTTCGATACAACAGTAGTGTCGATTTACAGGAATATGTTGACGTGGGTTTGAGCCGTAGCATCGATGGAGGAAAGAATTGGGAGAAGATGCGTCTTCCGCTTTCATTTGGCGAGTATGGTGGTCTGCCTAAAGCACAGAATGGGGTAGGAGACCCTTCTATTTTAGTAGATACTAAGACGAATACCGTTTGGGTGGTTGCCGCATGGACACATGGTATGGGTAATCAACGCGCCTGGTGGAGTTCCCATCCGGGAATGGATCTGAATCATACGGCACAGTTAGTATTGGCTAAAAGCACAGACGATGGTAAAACCTGGTCGAAGCCTATCAATATAACAGAGCAGGTGAAAGATCCTTCCTGGTACTTCCTGCTTCAAGGTCCCGGACGTGGAATAACGATGAGTGATGGCACATTGGTATTTCCAACGCAATTTATAGACTCTACCCGTGTTCCGAATGCAGGAATCATGTATAGTAAAGACCGGGGGAAAACATGGAAAATGCACAATATGGCACGAACCAATACAACGGAAGCGCAAGTGGCGGAAATAGAACCGGGAGTATTGATGCTGAATATGCGTGATAATAGAGGAGGAAGCCGGGCTATTGCCATAACGAAAGATTTGGGAGAAACATGGACAGAACACCCATCTTCCCGCCAAGCACTTCAGGAACCGGTATGCATGGCTAGTCTGATTCATGTAGATGCCAAAGACAACATATTAAATAAAGATATCCTGCTGTTTTCGAACCCGAATACGACCAAAGGACGTAATCATATAACAATAAAAGCAAGTCTGGACAAAGGACTTACCTGGTTGCCGGAACATCAATTAATGCTCGACGAGGCAGAAGGATGGGGGTATAGTTGTCTGACAATGATTGATAAAGAGACAATTGGTATACTATATGAGAGTAGCGTCGCACATATAACCTTTCAAGCGATAAAATTGACAGATATAATAAAGGAATAAAGAGTCTGTCCCGAAAGTCCGAAGATTTAAATCTATGCTTACGATTTATAGGTAGCAAGATTTAGCTATAATGAAAAAGAATATCGTTATAATAAAAAAAACGCCATTTTAGCATACATTTGAGGACAGAATACTACTCTTTATTTAACTAATTATAAACTGAAACTTTAGGCGATTTAATTGTGGCTTTCTGGACAGCTCACGCTAAAACAACATATTTTGTTAAATTATCAGTGAAATTTGCTGAAAAAGTAATATCTTTGAAACCGTTAATATCTAATGCCCCCACTATGATGATTAATTTAATCGGAAAAAAGACTCAAATAGCATGTGGACTACTATGCTGTTGCAGTATGGCATATGCGCAGAGCAATGACAATTCCGAAGTTGTGGTTTTAAATGCAGGTTGGGAATTTTCCCAGGCAGGCACGGAGCTATGGCGACCGGCACAGGTTCCCGGCACCGTTCATCAGGATCTTATCTATCATAAACAAATTCCCGATCCTTTTTACGGTATCAATGAACAGAAGATTCAGTGGGTGGAAAATGAAGACTGGGAGTACCGGACTGCTTTTACAGTTACTCCCGAGCAACTGAAACGGGACGACGCCCAATTAGTCTTTGAAGGTCTTGACACATACGCCGATGTATACCTCAACGGAGCACTGTTGTTGAAAGCCGATAACATGTTCGTCGGCTATACGATACCCGTCAAGTCGCAACTCCGTCTCGGAGAAAACCTTCTTCACATCTATTTTCATTCACCCATCCGGCAGACAATGCCTCAATATAACTCTAACGGATTCAACTATCCGGCAGACAACGACCATCACGAAAAACATGTAAGCGTATTCTCCCGTAAAGCCCCTTACAGTTATGGTTGGGACTGGGGAATCCGCATGGTGACTAGTGGTATCTGGCGTCCGGTAACCATCCGTTATTACGACGCAGCCTCTATCAGCGACTACCACGTAAAGCAACTTTCGCTGACCGACCAACTGGCAAAACTATCCAACGAATTGGAAATAAATAATATACTCCCTCAAGCACTTCAAGCAGAGGTGAGAATCAATACCTCCTTCGAAGGAAACACAGAAAAAGGCATTAGCCAGACAATCACCTTACAGCCCGGAATCAATCATATATCTATTCCTTCCGAAGTGCTGTCGCCGGTACGTTGGATGCCGAATGGCTGGGGAAAGCCCGCCTTGTATGATTTCTCCGCTCAAATAATCGTAGAAGATAAAGTCGTAGCCCAACAATCCCACCGGATAGGACTGCGCACCGTTCGCCTCGTCAATGAAAAAGATCAGGACGGAGAATCCTTCTATTTTGAAGTAAACGGCGTTCCGATGTTTGCCAAAGGAGCCAACTATATTCCCCAGGATGCTCTATTGACTAACGTCACTACCGAACGCTACCAAACCTTATTTAGGGACATCAAAGAAGCCAACATGAATGTCATTCGTGTGTGGGGAGGCGGAACCTACGAAGACGACCGTTTCTATGACCTGGCAGATGAAAACGGAATACTGATATGGCAGGACTTTATGTTTGCCTGCACTCCCTATCCGTCCGACCCAACCTTCCTGAAAAGAGTAGAAGCAGAAGCCTGCTACAATATTCGCCGTCTTCGCAATCATGCTTCCCTGGCGATGTGGTGTGGCAATAATGAAATACTGGAAGCCTTGAAATATTGGGGATTCGACAAGAAATTCACGCCGGAAATCTATCAGGAAATGTTCCAGGGCTATGACAAACTGTTCCGCCAACTCCTTCCTACCAAGGTAAAAGAGCTGGATGCCGACCGTTTTTATATACACAGCTCCCCGTATTTAGCCAATTGGGGACGCCCCGAATCATGGGGGATAGGAGACAGCCACAACTGGGGAGTATGGTATGGCCAAAAAACTTTCGAATCACTGGATACAGACCTCCCTCGTTTCATGAGCGAATTCGGTTTCCAGTCCTTCCCGGAGATGAAGACTATTGCCACCTTTGCGGCTCCTGAAGATTATCAAATCGAATCGGAGGTGATGAATGCCCATCAGAAAAGCAGCATCGGCAATGCCCTGATTCGCACCTATATGGAACGTGACTATATCATTCCCGAAAAATTTGAAGACTTTGTCTATGTCGGACTAGTGCTGCAAGGACAGGGAATGCGTCACGGGCTGGAAGCACACCGCCGGAACCGTCCCTACTGCATGGGTACACTGTATTGGCAACTGAATGATAGTTGGCCGGTAGTATCCTGGTCGAGCATCGACTATTATGGCAACTGGAAAGCCCTACATTATCAGGCCAAACGAGCTTTTGCTCCTATCCTCATCAACCCTATCCAGCAGAACGACAGTCTCAATATCTACCTGATATCCGACTGTCCGGACACCAAAGACCACATGACGTTGGAAATGAGAGTCACAGACTTTGACGGAAAGAAACAAGGTAAACCGATACAACTCAAAACATTGGCAATCCCGGCTAACTCCTCCCAATGCGTTTATCGCATGAAAGTAGAATCCTGGCTGTCGTCAAAAGAACAGCAGCGCCATTTCATGCAACTGACATTGAAAGACAAATCCGGAAATACCGTTGCCGAAACAGTCTACTTCTTTAGAAAGACAAAAGACCTGCTTCTGCCCAAGACAACCGTTTCCTGCAAGATAAAACAGAAAGACGGCGTGTGCGAATTGACCCTGCTTTCTCCCTGTCTTGCCAAAGACGTCTTTATTGAAATCCCTTTGCAGGGAGCCCGTTTCAGTGACAACTTTTTCGACCTCCTTCCCGGAGAGCGTAAGACAGTTGTTATCACTTCTCCCCAAATAAAGAAAGGAGAGGAGATCCCTTTGACAATCAAACATATTCGTGAAACCTATAATTAATTTATTAATAACTTAACACTTAATTTTTTAGTTTATGAAACAACTCTTAAAGTTAACCGGATGTCTGGCACTAGCAGGACTTTTTGCCTCTTGCCAATCGGCGCAACAGGAAGCCAACTACCAGATCATCCCCATGCCACAAGAAATTGTAACAGCTCAAGGAAATCCCTTCATTCTGAAGAGCGGTGTGAAAATCCTCTATCCGGAAGGAAACGAGAAGATGCAACGCAACGCACAATTTCTAGCCGACTATCTGAAAACCGCTACCGGAAAAGATTTCGCTATCGAAGCCGGAACGGAAGGTAAGAATGCAATCGTACTGATATTGGGCACGGCAAACGAAAATCCGGAATCCTATCAGTTGAAAGTTGCCGGTGACGGAATCACGATTACTGGTCCTACCGAGGCCGGCGTATTCTATGGCATCCAGTCCCTGCGCAAATCATTGCCTGTGGCTGTCGGTGCAGACATTTCCATGCCCGCTGTAGAAATCAATGACGCTCCCCGCTTTGGCTATCGTGGTGCACACTTCGATACCAGCCGTCATTTCTTTACCGTAGATGAAGTGAAGACATATATCGATATGATGGCTTTGCACAATATGAACCGTTTTCACTGGCATATTACCGAAGACCAGGGCTGGCGTCTGGAAATCAAGAAATATCCGAAGCTGACAGAAATCGGTTCCAAGAGAACAGAAACAGTCATCGGACGTAACTCCGGTGAATACGACGGCAAACCTTACGGTGGCTTCTATACCCAGGAGCAGGCGAAAGAAATAGTAGCGTATGCTGCCGAACGTTATATCACAGTTATTCCCGAAATCGACCTTCCGGGACACATGCAAGCTGCCCTTGCCGCTTACCCCGAATTGGGATGTACCGGTGGCCCGTACGAAGTATGGAGACAATGGGGAGTATCTGAAGATGTGCTTTGTGCCGGAAACGATCAAGTCTTGAAATTCCTCGAAGATGTATATAGCGAATTGATTGAAATCTTCCCTTCAGAATATATTCATGTAGGTGGTGACGAATGTCCGAAAGTACGTTGGGAAAAATGTCCGAAATGTCAGGCACGTATCAAGGCGCTGGGCTTGAAATCGGATGATAAGCATAGCAAGGAAGAACGTCTGCAGAGCTTCGTAATCAACCATATCGAAAAATTCCTCAACGACCACGGACGTCAGATCATCGGTTGGGATGAAATCCTCGAAGGCGGACTTGCTCCTAACGCTACTGTTATGTCATGGCGTGGTGAAAAGGGTGGTATCGAAGCAGCCAAGCAGAAACACGATGTTATCATGACTCCGAACACTTACCTGTATTTCGACTACTACCAGACAAAAGATACGGAGAACGAACCTCTCGGTATTGGTGGTTACCTGCCTCTTGAAAGAGTGTACAGCTACGAGCCGATGCCGGCTTCCCTCACTCCGGAAGAACAGAAATATATCAAAGGCGTGCAGGCTAACCTCTGGACTGAATACATTCCTACTTTCTCTCATGCCCAGTATATGGTATTGCCCCGTTGGGCTGCCTTGTCCGAAATCCAGTGGTCGGCTCCCGACAAGAAGAATTATGAAGACTTCCTGTCCCGTCTGCCGCGCCTGATTAAATGGTACGATGCGGAAGGATACAACTATGCCAAACATGTATTTAATGTAACTGCCGAATACACGCCGAACCCGACGGACGGTACACTGGACATCACTTTGTCTACCATTGACAATGCGCCTATCCATTACACCTTGGACGGCACGGAACCTACCGCTGCTTCCCCGCTTTATGAAAGCCCGCTGAAAATCAAGGAAAATGTAACTTTCTCTGCCATTGCTGTCCGTCCTACCGGAAATAGCCGTGTGGTTTCTGAAAAGGTTAATTTCAGCAAATCCAGCATGAAGCCGATTGTAGCCAACCAGCCGGTCAACAAGCAATACATGTTCAAAGGCGAATCTACATTAGTAGACGGCTTGAAAGGAAATGGCAATTACAAAACCGGTCGTTGGATTGCGTTCTACAAGAACGATATGGACATGACTATCGATCTTCAGCAGCCTACCGAGATTTCGAGCGTTGCTATTTCTACTTGCGTGGAGAAGGGCGACTGGGTGTTTGACGCGCGAGGACTTTCCGTAGAAGTTTCGGACGATGGCAAGAACTTTACCAAAGTTGCTTCCGAGGAGTATCCTGCTATGAAAGAAAGCGATAAGAATGGTATCTATGAACATAAACTGTCATTCAGCCCGGTGAAAACTCAATACGTGAAAGTGGTTGCCTTGTCTGAAAGTAAAATGCCGGCATGGCATGGCGGCAAAGATAGTCCGGCATTTTTGTTTGTAGACGAAATCACGATAGATTAATGAATATAAGAAATAGATACGCTAAAGTTTGTCTTTTCTTATGGGTATTGGGAATGTGCTTAACCGCACATTCCCTCAAAGCACAGTCCGTCATACCTGTCCCATTAAAAATGGAGCAGGGGACGGGCTGTTTTTTACTGTCAGAGAACACAAAACTTTATATAAACTTGCAGGGTTTAGAAGCGCAGCTTCTGGAAAATTGCTTGCAAGCATTGCCGGTTCATTTGAAGAAAGGGAAAAAGAAGGATACGCAGAATATACTTTCTCTGTTGATAACTGAAAAGAACCACCAGTTGCCATCGCCGGAAAGCTATACCCTTTCCGTCACTCCGCAACAAATCCTGATACGCGCCACTTCGGGAGCCGGATTATTCTATGGTCTGCAAACCCTGTTGCAGTTGGCACAACCTTCGGGGGCAGGCAGCTATTCCATAGCCTCTGTCGAGATAGAAGACACTCCCCGTTTTGCTTACCGTGGACTGATGCTGGACGTGTCCCGCCACTTTTCTACCAAAGAGTTTATAAAGAAACAGATAGACGCACTGGCGTATTACAAAATCAACCGTCTGCACCTGCATCTGACCGATGCGGCAGGCTGGCGGTTAGAAATCAAGAAATACCCTTTGCTGACCGAATTTGCGGCCTGGCGTACAGATCCCACCTGGAAGCAATGGTGGAACGGCGGACGTAAATATGTCCGTTTCTATGCCCCCGGAGCTTACGGCGGTTATTACGCCCAGGATGATATTCGTGAAATCTTGGAATATGCCCGTCAGCATTATATCACGGTGATTCCCGAGATTGAGATGCCCTCCCATTCGGAAGAAGTGCTGGCAGCCTACCCGCAGTTATCCTGTTCGGGCGAACCTTACAAGAACTCCGATTTCTGTGTCGGCAATGAAGAAACCTTCACGTTTCTGGAAAATGTGTTGACGGAAGTCATGGAACTTTTCCCTTCCGAATACATTCATATCGGTGGCGATGAGGCCGGCAAGTCGGCTTGGAAGACCTGCCCGAAATGTCAGAAGAGAATGACGGACGAGCATCTTGCCAATGTAGACGAGCTGCAAAGCTACCTGATACACCGCATTGAGAAGTTCCTGAACAATCATGGACGTCATCTGCTGGGGTGGGACGAGATTCTGCAGGGAGGCATTGCCCCCAACGCAACCGTCATGTCATGGCGTGGAGAAGAGGGTGGCATCGCTGCCGTAACCTCCGGCCATCGTGCCATCATGACGCCGGGTGCCTACTGCTATCTGGACAGTTATCAGGATGCCCCATATTCGCAGCCGGAAGCCATCGGTGGATACCTGCCGTTGAAGAAAGTATATTCTTACAATCCCGTTCCCGCTTCTTTAACTGCGGAACAGGCGAAGTTGGTCTACGGTGTGCAGGGCAACCTATGGGTGGAATACATTCCCACTCCCGAACACGTGGAGTATATGATTTACCCCCGAATCCTGGCATTGGCGGAAACAGCCTGGTCGGCTCCGGAACGTAAGTCATGGCCGGATTTCCATACCCGTGCATTGTCGGCAGTGGCCGATTTGCAGGCAAAAGGATACCATCCTTTCGATTTGAAAAAAGAAATCGGCAGCCGTCCCGAGTCGCTTCAATCGGTCAGCCATCTGGCATTGGGTAAAAAGGTGATTTATAATTCACCTTACAGCTCCCATTATCCGGCACGGGGAAACACCGCTCTGACGGACGGCATACGTGGCGATTGGACCTATGGTGATGGCTCGTGGCAAGGATTCATCTCGGACAACCGCCTCGATGTGACGATTGATATGGAAAAAGAAACCTCCATCCATTCTGTCACTGCCGCCTTTATGCAGGTGGTAGGCGCGGAAGTATTCCTGCCGGAGACTGTGGTGATTTCCATTTCCGATGACGGAACCCATTTCACCGAGTTGCGCAAACAACACTTTGAAGTGAGCAAAGAAACACCCATCCGCTTTACGGATATTTCATGGCAGGGCGAAGCCAAAGGAAGATACGTACGCTATCAGGCACAGGCCGGAAGTGAATTCGGAGGCTGGATATTTACGGATGAGATTATTGTGAAATAAATATTGCAGGCATAAGGATAATACGTATGATGCGTTTTTTTAGGATTATTCCGGCCTAAAGCAACCGTGTAATCCGTATCATCCGGACTTGCTGATTTCAACCTGTCAATATCATTTAAATAAAAGAGGGAATCTACTCAACCAGATTCCCTCTTTTTTTGTTATATTTGTATTATTACCTTAAAAACTAAGAATATGGTACAACACGCTAGACTCATTTTCTACAGCCTTCTTCTTTTGGTAATCCCGTGCGAGGGCACGTTGGCACAGAAGATTCCCGTCGCGCCCATAGATTCATTGATTACCGTAGGATATGCCACCGGAAGTTTGAAAACCCTGTCCGGTTCCGTAGAGAAAATCACGGAGACACAGATGAACAAAGACCAGATAACGAACCCTTTGGAAGCAATCCGTGGACGTGTGCCGGGATTGACCATCCAACGGGGCTCCAACGGACCGGCGGCTCTGGATGCGGTGCGCCTGCGGGGAACTACCTCACTGACCAGCGGCAACGACCCTTTGATTATCGTCGACGGAGTATTTGGCGACTTGAGTATGCTTACCTCCATTTACCCTACGGATATTGAGAGTTTTACTATTCTGAAAGACGCTTCCGAAACCGCACAGTACGGTTCGCGAGGTGCATCCGGTGTGATAGAAGTCACCACCAAAAAAGGGATGAGCGGCAGGACACAGGTGGCTTACAACGGTAGCTTCGGGATTTCCACCGTCTACAAGAATTTGAAAATGCTGTCCGGTGATGAATTCCGCCGCGTAGCATCGGAACGAGGCATTTCCATTCTGGACAAAGGGAACAATACCGATTTCCAGAAAGAGATTGAGCAGACAGGACTGCAACAGAATCATCATATCGCCTTTTATGGCGGTTCCA
>ULJN01014337.1_pt1 | contig 9941 bp, 7 predicted proteins | sample 1950921 | NCBI WGS metagenome assembly ULJN01 (sample SAMEA4835476, study PRJEB28245) | human gut metagenome | biome: gut microbiome; material: fecal sample | place: Denmark | collected 2008
ACTCATCCTCCTTTCTGATAGCGCGGAGCAGTTTCAGTCCAGCCTCAGGATCTTTGTCGTCGGTATAGAATCCGCCTTGCAGATGTGGCGGCGCCAAAGGGAAGCGCACGTCGGAAATCACGCCGAGACAGTTGTCCTTATACCTATTATAAATGGTCCACGCCTCCTCATAGTTGCGCGCCAGCATCACCTTGGGTCTTCCGCGCATTCTCAGCGTGGCAGCATGGGGGTTGAGTGCCTCTGTGGCGAAGTTCTGACTCTGCATCAGAATATAATTGTAGAGGTTGGGTAGAATGGAGGAATAGAAGCGGATGCTATCCTCCACCAGCAGGATCATCTGAACGCTGCCCTCGCGGATGTCGTTGTCGATATTGAGCCGGTCCTCGATGAGCTTGATGATGGAGAGGATGAGGTTGGTGTTGCCCAGCCAGCAGAACACATAGTCGAAGATGCTCAGATCCTCGTGCTCCATACGGCGCGTGATGCCGTGGCTGAACGGGGTGAGCACCACGCAGGGGATCGTTGCGAAACGGGCCTTGATGGCACGCGCCACGTCGAAAGCATCATTGTCTGCATTGCCTGGCATACAAATGACAAGGTCTATGCTGACCGTACTAAGTATCTTTTCTGCCTCCTCGATCGTAGAGACCTGCGTAAACGTGGGCGGATAGCGCAGGCCAAGGCGCGTGTATTCATTATAAATTTTCTCCTCCACGCGTCCGTCATCCTCCAACATGAAGGCGTCATAGGGGTTGGCGACGATGAGGACGTTGTAGATGCGGCGCATCATGAGATTGACGAACGAGACGTCTTTCATGATGAATTTGCTCCATTTGTCGGGTAGTTGTTCTCTCATTAGGATTTATTTTGTTTTGGGCAAAAGTACGAAAAATATGGGTAAACACCTAACTTTTGGTCACAAATATCTCTCGTTGCGGGCGTTTTGGAAACAAAAAAGTCGCAAAACAAGCCCCCGCGGTTTGGGTAGGCAGCAAAGTTTATGAAAAATTTCCGCAAAATCATTTGGTAGTATGGATTAAAATCCCTACTTTTGCCCTCGAAATAAACAACAAGACCATAACAACTTAAACATTCAAAATTACTATGGAAGTTGAGAAAATCATGAGAGACCTGGAGCAGAAGCATCCAGGTGAGAAGGAGTTCTTGCAGGCCGTACATGAGGTGCTGCTCTCCATCGTTGATGTTTACAACCAGCATCCCGAGTTCGAGAACGCTAAGATCATCGAGCGCATGGTAGAGCCGGAGCGTGTTGTCATGTTCCGCGTACCCTGGGTGGACGACAAGGGCGAGGTTCAGGTGAACATCGGCTACCGTGTACAGTTCAACAGCGCTATCGGCCCGTACAAAGGCGGTCTCCGTTTCCACGCTGCCGTGAAGCTCGACACGCTGAAGTTCCTCGGTTTCGAGCAGACCTTCAAGAACGCTCTCACCACGCTCCCGATGGGTGGCGGTAAGGGTGGTTCCGACTTCTCTCCGCGCGGCAAGAGCGACGCTGAGATCATGCGTTTCTGCCAGGCCTTCATGAGCGAGCTCTACAAGTACATCGGCCCGGACTGTGACGTTCCCGCTGGCGACGTAGGTGTTGGTGGCCGCGAGATTGGCTACCTCTTCGGTCAGTACAAGAAGCTCACCAGCCAGTTCCACGGTGCTACCTTGACTGGTAAGGGCTTTGAGTTTGGTGGCTCTATCCTCCGTCCGGAGGCTACTGGTTTCGGCGCTCTCTACTTCGTACAGCACATGCTGAAGACCCGTAACATCGACATCAAGGGCAAGACGGTTGCTATCTCTGGCTTCGGTAACGTGGCTTGGGGTGCTGCCAAGAAGGCTACTCAGCTCGGTGCCAAGGTCGTGACCATCTCTGGTCCTGACGGCTACATCTACGACCCGAACGGTCTGGATGATGAGAAGATCGAGTACATGCTCGACCTCCGCAATAGCGGCAACGACGTTTGCGCTCCTTACGCTGACAAGTTCCCGAGTTCTACCTTCTACGCTGGCAAGAAGCCTTGGGAGGCTGAGGCTGAGATCTACATGACTTGCGCTATCCAGAACGAGCTCAACGGCGAGGACGCTAAGAAGATCCTGGCTCGCAAGCCGATCTGCGTTGTCGAGGTCAGCAACATGGGTTGCACCGCAGAGGCTGTTGAGGCATTCGTTGAGGCTAAGCAGCTCTTCGCTCCGGGCAAGGCTGTCAACGCAGGTGGTGTTGCTACTTCTGGTCTCGAGATGACCCAGAACAGCATCCGTCTCCACTGGAGTGCTGAGGAGGTTGATGAGAAGCTCCACTACATCATGTCTTCCATCCACGAGCAGTGCGTCAAGTACGGCACGGAGGCTGATGGTTACATCGACTATGTGAAGGGTGCCAACATCGCCGGCTTTATGAAGGTCGCAAAGGCTATGCTCGCTCAGGGTATCGTCTAATTCATAAAATAAAAAATTCAATACACACCATAGGAAGGGAAGTCCGCAAGGGCTTCCCTTTCTTCATGCTCTTGAACAAACGATTGAACTTTCCGAGAAGACGACCGAGAAGTATCAAACCCTGTTGGCCAAACACCATCCGAAAGTTTGGGTCAGAACAATGCAAACAGCTAGAATAAGCTAAACAATACAAGAAGCGACCTTACTTGTAGCCTCATCCCATTTGTAGAAGTACAAAAGGATGTTTTTCTTTCTGTACAGGACTGAATATCAACAACTCATGCGTCCCTGTCGCTCCTACGATCTACTCTCGCTCACCTCCATGGGCACGGTCAAATCGACCGTGTAACGGTTGGGATCGTCGTCAATGCGGAGCGTATAGCAATCACCATAAATCAAGTCGAGGCGCTTGCGGACATTTCGCATTCCTACGCCTCCCTGTACGTCCTCGAGACTATCGATCTTCGGATTCTCGCAAAAGAAATGGATCCGTTCGCCGACCTGCTCCATAAGGATGTGGATATGCGTGTCGCGCTGGTAACTTACGCCGTGTTTGAAGGCGTTCTCCACAAACATGATGAAAAGCAGCGGCGGCACTTCCCCCTGCATCTTGGGCTGCATATCGACGGTCAGGTGGACGCGGGAAGTAAAACGAAGGCGCATCAGCGTGATGTAGTTGGAGAGAAACTCCACCTCCTTCTGTAGCGGGATAGAAGTACTCTCTCTCATAGACCACATAGCGCATCATGCGTGAAAGCAGGATAATAGATGACTGCGCACGTCCTGGGTCTATATCTACCAGCGCATGGATGTTGTTGAGCGTGTTCATAAAGAAGTGGGGGTTGATCTGGGCCTTGAGATACTTCAGCTGATTGGATAGTTTCTCCTGCTGCAATAGCATCAGTTCACGACTGGTATCCTCGCTACGGAAATAAATCTTCACGCCCAGGTTGACACCAAACATCAGCGTAAGGATGAAGAGGCTGGCCAAATCGACCCGCTCCACGATGCCAGGCTTGGCAAAACGAAGCACACGCACCTCCACGCCCCGCACCGTTTTACCCTCCTTGTCTCGGACAATCACCTCATGACGAGACCGCTTCTCGGGAGGAGGTGGTCCGAAGAGGGGGAAAGTGAGATACTGAAACACGCCAAGCAGAAGTACCAATAGGAATGCGAAGATAAAGTAGCGGCCCTTGCGCGGTCGGAAGAAAAGCGGCGCAACAAAGCGGTTGTGAAAGAGGAAGAAAACGAGAAACACCCCCATCGTCGCCCAAACCGCACCATAAAAACCCCAGGGTAACGGATCGCTGCTATTGCGCGAGCGGAAATACATCATCAGAAAGGGACTGAGCAGCACAACTGCCCATCCGAAAGCGTAGATGACTCGCTCACGATGGCGTTGGAGGGCGCGAAGGAAACATTCTTTCGTCATAGGGTTATTCTTCATCTTGTTCGGTGCAAAGGTAAGAAAAGACCGCTTGCCAAACAAATCTATTCAGCAAATCTCACCTTTTCATAGACGAATTAAGGAAAAACGAAAAACGAATGGTCTGTTTTTAGATTTTTAGGCACTATTCTCTTGCCCACTCTTCATTAATTGCTTACTTTTGCAACTATATGAGAACGTACGTACAAAGACTATTGTCGCTCGCCACTCCGCTGCTGATGCTGAGTGGCAGCATCGCCGCACAGTCGGCACAGAGTGAGGGAGGAGCAGGCTTCGGATCACCCATTAGATCTGCAGAAAGTTCACAGGAAGGCAACGGTGCCATCTCAATGAAGGTTATGCCGGAGCGAGTGACCATCGTGCCCGAACTGCCAGAACGCGTAGAGGTGTTGTCGCTTAACAATTCCCTGATCAACTTCCAACGCCAGGACACTATATGGAACAACATCGCAGCCAAGATGGGCAAGGACGCCGAATGGACGCTACATACCATCCTTGGCCAACCACTGTCGTTCCACTGGATGGAGACCGACGAGGCCGGGTGCAACTCAGAGGGACAGCCCTCGGCCAAATCGATGATCAAGCTGAAGCCCTGGACCCATATCATCCTACAGGAGCAGACGGATCGTCCACGAGTAGAGTACGAAGACTTCCGCGAGAGCGTGGGCAAATGGGTGGACTTCATCCGTAACAACTGCCCCAATCCTCATGCAGTCATCATCCTGCCTGTCAACTGGGTGCTGACCTCCTGTCTCGACACCTACTCCGAGACCGTCAACCTCGTCATCGACAACTACCGAAAGGTGGCACAAGAGTTTGGCGTGGTGCTCGCCCCCGTCAGCTCTGCCTACCGTATGTGCTATGAGCGAGAAGGCGTGACCGCCCTGAAGAAGTGGTACACCGACGACCGCCACCCCACCATCGACGCTGCCTATCTCGCAGCCTGCATCGAATATGCCACCATCTACGGTGAAGATCCGACCACTATCTCGTGGGCCCCGCGCAAGATTTCCCCGCAAGAGGCACTGCGCATTCGTGAATATGCCAAAGAGGCGCTGACAGACTATACGCAGACCGTGGACCACCACAAGGGAACGGTACAGTTGCAAGCCCGCCTCTACGACGCCACAGGAAGACTCCTGCCGGATGACGGCATGACGGAGTGGGGCAGCAATGGCGCGACGGTCAATCACGAAGGACTTTTCACAGCGGGCAAAGAGATGGCCGACTACATTGTAACGGCCACCAACGGTGCGATCAAGTCCTCCGCTACGGTGACAGTAGCCAAAGCCATCACCCGAATAGAGGGTCTACCCGTAGTGGAACTAGACGGCGCCGAAGCATCCTACTCACAGAACTTTGACACCATGGGCAACAGCCCGACACTGCCAGAGGGATGGCGCACTGACGGTCAGGATGGCTACGCCAGGACTTTAGGTTACTTCGTGCTGGCCGATGACGAGACACAGTTTGTCCAAACCGACGACCTCGTCACACTCGATGCCAACGCAGCCTGCGGAACTTGGAACTTCGGCCAACAGTCCGACCGTGCCGTGGGTGGCATCACGTCGGGGCGTTCCAATGAGCCACGGGTTATCAATGTCTATCTGCACGTCAGAAACACGGGTACCACCCCCATCGTCCAACCCCTACTCAGCTATGACATTGAAAAGTATCGCAAGGGAAAGAACAAGGCGGGCTTCAACGTCCTGCTCTTCACCTCCCGAGATGGTATAGACTGGACCAGGGCGGAGGGCGATGTCTTCAAATCCCATTTCGAGGCCGACGAGGCTACGGAGGGCTATGCTTCCGTACCAGGGGAGACACGCCAGGTGATCGGTCAGCTGCAAACAACTATCCAGCCAGGCGACGACCTCTTTCTGGCCTGGAGCATCCGTGTGGCGGATGGCTACAGTAGCGGAGAAGCCATCACTTTGGGCATCGACAACGTGTGTCTCAACTGCCCGCCTGCCTCAATCACCACCGCACGTGGCGTACAGCAACACGACGCCCAACCTCGCTACAATCTCAGCGGCCAGCGAGTCAACGCCGACTACCATGGCATCGTGGTCTCCGACGGTCAAAAGATTGTCCAATAACTCGGACGGCGTACCGACTCCTCTTCTCCTGACTGGGTAGGAGGAGTCGGTACTCTAACTACAACACTACACCGGTGCCACTACAGGTGACCATCAGCATTGATCCACTCTGCCCCACGGTCTCATAGTCGATATCTATGCCCACCACGGCGTTGCAGCCCATCTGCTGCGCCCGCTCGGCCATTTCGCGCATTGCTGTGTCTTTCGCTTCGCGCAGCACACTCTCATAAGACTTGCTCCGACCTCCAAAGAAGTCGCGCATTCCGGCCATAAAATCTTTTATTGCATTGGCACCAATAATGGTTTCGCCCGTCACCACGCCACGATACTCGCGGATGGGATGACCCTCAAGGGTCGGAGTGGTTGTTAAAATCATACTCTTTTTCTTTTGAACATTTATTATTTAGACGAATGGCAAGACCAAAAGTTTCAGAGTCCGCCAAGGAAAATCATTCGATCGCCCCACGCCCACTTTTTCTTCCACCTCTAGCAACTCATCTACCTTCTCGTTGGTTGACTGGGCGGTTTTGTCAATCATTACTGTCGAGCGATGTCTGCGAAAAAGAACCTGCTAACAAAAAGAGAGAAGGAAATGAAGAAAATTCATATCTACTTCAACAGATTTCCGCAGATTTTTACGCTATCCTCGCATTTTTTACCTACCTTCGCATCATTAAAGCACTTCCAAAGAACTGGACATGATGAACAAACTCGACAAGAAACTGATATTAAACATCGTGATCATGCTGACGGTATGTACCACTACGAAGGCTATGCCGATCTCGGTGGGCACGGACTCAGTGGAGAAAGCCGACTCGCTGCCACGTCGTCATCACGACCTCGCCATGACCCTGAACAAGAAGACGGGGGACAAAGTTATGGCCTATCTCAATATGGGATTTCTGGGGAGCACCAATCTCTTGCACGGTGTACAACTCAACGCTATGACCTCTCTGGCACATCAGGAGATGAGGGGTCTGCAATGCGCCGGACTGTCCAACATCGGCACAGGCATCAAAGGCGTACAGCTTGCGGGATTCTCCAACGTGAGTCTTTCCTCATTTCGCGGCATTCAGATAGGCGGCGTGACAAACATTTCGCGGGGTGTGGAGAAGGGTATTCAACTTACCGCCCTCGCCAACATCAGTTCGTCATACATGCGCGGGCTGCAGATTGGTGCATACAACTACGCGGACACGCTGAACGGATCACAAATAGGACTGTTCAATGCCTGCATCAGTCATCCACGTGGCGTGCAAATAGGTCTGCTTAACTATAGCCGCGATACTACGGCGCACAAAATAGGATTGGTGAACATCAACCCACTGACACGCATTGACGTAATGGCTTTTGGTGGCAACAGCAACAAGACAAACTTGGCTCTGCGATTCCGCAACCGAAGTACATACAGTATCCTGGGCTTCGGCACGCACTACATGGGTCTGGACAAGGACTTCTCTGGAGCGATATACTACCGTCTGGGACAATACTTCACGCTATCACCACGCTGGACTATCAGCGGTGACGTGGGCTTCTTCCATATAGAGACATTCCAACACGAGACGGATAGTAGGCCCGAAAGGCTCTATTCGCTGCAGGCGCGTCTCAACGCTGATTATCAGATAAACCGCACGCTGTCGGCATTTGCCTCCGTCGGCTACGGTACGACGCGTTACTACAACAAGAATCGAGAGTATCGTACGCGGCCTATTGTCGAAGCAGGCATCGCCGTGCGTTACGGACGACATGCGAGACCCATGGCGAAGCTCTTCCCCGAAGCGCAGGAGGAGATAGGCGATACAGCACGCATTTACGCATTCCACAACCCCGAGAACCAGCGGAAACGGCCGTGGCTGGCAGCCCTGGAGGTGACAAGCATCAATGTACTCGTGAACCGGTTTGACTGCTGGGTACTAGGAGAGGAGTTTCCAAGAATCAGCATGCACTCCATCAAACACAACTTCGAGACGGGTTTTGTATGGGACAATGACCAGTTTTCCACCAACCTGTTTGCTCACCCTTATCATGGTGGGCTCTACTTCAACTCTGCACGAAGCAATGGGATGAGCTTCTGGGAGTCCATTCCTTATGCGCTCTGTGGCAGTCTGATGTGGGAGTTTTGCGGCGAGACAGAGCCACCCGCCATCAACGACGTGATGGCAACGACACTAGGAGGTGTTGCTATCGGCGAGATAACGAACCGTGTGAGTGCACTGGTGCTCGACGACCGTGCTCATGGATTCAGCCGTTTCCTGAGGGAATTGGCAGGGACACTGATCAATCCGATACAGGGCTTCAATCGTATCGTAAGCGGCAAAGCATGGAAAGTGAGAAGAGACTACTACAAATACCACGACTACCAGGCTCTTCCAGTAGCTTTCAGCGTGGCAACAGGCGACCGCTACCTGGCCGACGAGGGCGGCATCTTCCGCGGCGAGCACAATCCCTATGTGGACTTTGGACTGGCTTATGGAGACCCCTTCGACAGCGAACAAACTCGCCCCTACGACTATTTCACAGCCAACATCACTGTCGGTGTTAGCTCAAACCAACCGCTCATCACTAGTGTCCATCTGCTAGGAAGGCTTTGGGGTACTAACATCTACGAGGGCGAAGGCGTGACCTCGCTGTTCGGACTTTTTCAGCATTTCAACTACTACGACTCGGAGCCCGTGAAGGAAGGAAGCCTGCAGGTGCCCTATCGCATTTCGGAGGCTGCGAGCATCGGCCCAGGCTTTATCTTCCGTTTCCCGCGCGTGGGCAACATAGGGAGCATGGAGCAGCGCCTCTTCCTCGACGCCATCCTGCTGGGAGGCTCGCTGAGCGACTACTACACCGTCATCGACCGCGACTACAACATGGGAAGCGGTTTCAGCCTCAAGGCGCAGACACTGATGGAGTTTCCGAAGGTCGGCAACTTCTCGCTCGCCGCCGACTTCTACAAGATCTACACATGGAAGGGGTATACGCAGGAAAAACTCGAACACTCAGACCCGCTGTATCTCAATGCGCAGGGCGACAAAGGTAGCGCTTCGCTGCTGGTGGTGAGCCCGCGGTTTAATATCTATTTGAAGAAAAATCTGAGCATAGAAGCTGGAGCTTCCTATTATATGCGCGACACGAGGTACAAGTACCACACCAACGTCCACGCACAGACCTTTGAGGTGCGCCTCGGACTGAGATACACGCTCTGACTTCTCCAGCAACAAGGGCCTATCGACGGGCTTGACAAATGGGCTACCTGTAATGACTTCTGCCAGATTATATGGTGACATCATCATACATTAGCGATAACCTTACCGTTTGTAGCATCCTTGAAGTTGTTCTCGCGGAATGCTTTCTTCATATTCTCAATCTGCTTCTTGCAAGACTTTGAAATGCTTATAGTTTTGCTTGCGATATCCTTCAAAAGCCGCTCGTCAAGTGTTGTCCCTTTATGGTCCAAGCTATCTATAAACCCAAATGAACTCACTGAAAGAGAAGAAAGAGTGTCCCGGAAAGGAGATACGACTGTTGTGGCGCCACATCATCATGCGTCAGAACCGAGCTGATAGGGACGACGAATTTGTGGAAGTGCGAGTACATGTAGGCAGACTTGGGCCAACCCTTCTCGTGGCCAATCTCGATATAGCACGACATAAGGATGTAGTTCAGCAAGCAGAGGCCCAGAAATTTCATTGCGTGGAGCAACAGTTTTCTTAATAAAGAGCTCATTTTCATAATTCAAAATTTTTGTTGGCAAAGGTATAGGTTATCGATGCCAAAGTTTGCCATAGCTTAGAAAAAAGTGAGAAAATGCCTTTTTGGTGAGTAGATGAGGGAGGGATACAACTTTTGCGGCATTATTGCGTGGTAATACAAGGTATTAGGACGATGAAAAGAGCTATACTATCTCGAATTGGGGGAAGAATTATAGAAGGGTAACTATTCAGCAATAGTGTAGGCAT
>ULJN01006827.1_pt1 | contig 9599 bp, 7 predicted proteins | sample 1950921 | NCBI WGS metagenome assembly ULJN01 (sample SAMEA4835476, study PRJEB28245) | human gut metagenome | biome: gut microbiome; material: fecal sample | place: Denmark | collected 2008
TACAGGCATTCCGGAGCTCACCTTTGCAATGTTCCAGTGCATGTTCGCCCTCATTACTCCAGCCTTGATTCTCGGTGCTTTTGCCGAGCGTGTTAAGTTCAGCGGATATGTACTTTTCACCATCCTCTGGGTTATCATCGCTTATCTTCCAATGGCCCACTGGGTATGGGGTGGCGGTTTCCTGCAGGAGATGGGAGCCATCGACTTTGCGGGTGGTACCGTGGTTCATATCAATGCCGGTGTAGCCGCTCTGGTCATGGCACTCTGTGTAGGCAAGCGTGATGATTACCGTGCGGGTCATCCTATCACACCTCACAACATCACCTTCGTGTTCATGGGTATGTCATTCCTCTGGTTGGGATGGTTCGGTTTCAATGCCGGTAGCGGATTGGCAGCTGATGGTCTGGCAGCCAACGCCTTCCTCGTAACCCATATCGCAACAGCAGCGGCAGCCACTACCTGGATGCTCATCGACTGGATTGTGAACAAGAAGCCAACTACGGTAGGTGCTTGTACCGGTGCTGTTGCCGGACTGGTAGCCATCACTCCTGCAGCCGGCAGTACCGATATTTTCGGAGCTTTCTGCATCGGTATCATTTCCACCATCGTCTGCTTCTTCATGGTAGCTGTAGTAAAGGAGAAGTTCAAGTATGATGATGCCCTCGATGCCTTTGGTGTTCATGGTATGGGTGGTATTCTGGGATCTATCCTCACCGGTGTCTTCGCCACAAGATATGTAACTGGAGCCGAAGGTGTACAGGGTGCCCTCTATGGCGACTGGCATCAGCTCTGGATTCAGGTTGTAGCCACCGTGGTAAGCATCATCTACAGCGTCGTAGTTACCTACATTATCTTCAAGGTAGTAGATAAGAGTGTAGGTGTACGTGTTGACAAGCGAGTAGAAGAGGAAGGTCTCGACATCTACGAGCATGGTGAGAGTGCTTATAGCAACTAAGATAGAGAATGAATATATGTATAACACCTTGACTGTATGTTTTGTATGGTCAAGGTGTTTTCTATTATAATAATGTGTAAACCTGATTTTGCCTAAATTCTTCTTGTTATTTTATCATTTGCCTGCTTTTTTATGTTAAATCTCTATGTTGTTTGGTGACAATATCAAATATTCTTTTTATATTTGTCAACAAATTAAAGAGTAGACAATTATGATTAATGAATCATTTTCTATAAGATTGCGGGAAGCGCGACAGATGATGGGGCTCAGCATGGATAAACTCGTAGAGCGAACCAACGGAGCCATCACCAAGCAGAGCATCTCCCGATATGAGAAAGGCATCATGCGCCCTAAGCGTGATGCCTTGCAAGCCATAGCCAAAGCCCTCAATATCAGCGAGGAATATTTCGAAGGAACCAATCTCAAGATAGATATGCCTATGCTCCGCACCACCTCCAATGGCAAGTTGTCCGAAGACGAGTTGCAAGCCCTTGAAGCAAAACTCTCGTTTTGGGCAGAGCAGTATCTTACGAAGGAGAAAGAAGCGGGATTTCCTACCCGGTTCAAGAATCCGATAAAAGGCACCGGGATATCAACGCAGGAAGATGCCATCCATGCTGCCGACCTTCTTCGTGAAAAGTGGCATTGCGGTGATGGACCTATCGCCAGTATCCTGAGACTCTTGGAAAGAAAAGGTATCATGATACTTGCAGCTAATCTTCCCGAGTATATTTTCGGAATGAGCACTTGGGCAGATAAGAAGCATCCGCTGATGATTCTCGATTTCAATCCGGAAAAGAGTAGCGTAGAGAAACTTCGTTTCACGGCAGTTCATGAACTGGCTCATCTGCTTCTCCTCTTCCCAGAAGATAGTCCGCTGAGGCTAGAGAAGCGTTGTGATCTCTTTGCCAGTTTCTTTCTTCTTCCTAAATTGGCGCTTATCGAAGAGTTGGGTTCCAAGAAACGTGAGAAGATAACGCTGGAAGAGATGATAGACATCAAGGAACTGTATGGCGCATCTCTCGCCGCTTCCATTATTACCGCCAGAGATTACGGCATCATCACCACCGAGTATAAACGGGCATGGTATGCCGAGCATATAGAGCCTAATCCTCGAGAAATAGGTAATGGCCACTATGCATTTCCAGAGACATTGGGAAGGGAGAAGAGAGTCAACTCTATCATCAAAAGTATGGAGGAATAGAATATGCAGAATGAAAGTCAAAATATAGAATATAAGGAATCATGGCGTGATGAATATCTGAAATGGATATGTGGTTTCGCCAATGCCCAAGGTGGACGTATTTATATCGGTGTAAACGACCAGAAAGAAGTAATCGGTTTATCTGATGCCAAACGGTTGTTGGAAGATATTCCTAACAAGATAGTTAATTATCTGGGCATCGTAGAAGATGTAAACCTTCTTATGGAAGGTGATAAAGAGTATATAGAGATTGTGGTCTCACCAAGTAATATGCCGATAGCCTATAAAGGTACGTATCATTATCGTAGTGGTTCTACCAAGCAAGAACTCAAAGGGCTTGCTTTGCAGCAATTCATTATGGAAAAGATGGGTCATTCATGGGATGATATTCCTGTTTATGGTGCTACTCTTGATGACATAGACCGCAATGCGATTGACTATTTTTTGCAATGTAGTATCAAGGCAGGTCGTATGGATGAATCAGAGGCCAATTCGTCGACCGAAGATGTATTGCGTAATCTTGGCTTGTTTACCAAGGAAGGTGAATTGAAAAATGCTGCCATCTTGCTTTTCGGAAAGCATGTTGGTCAGTTCTTCCCATCTGCGGTATTCAAGATAGGACGTTTTCATACAGATGAGAGCGATTTGATTATTCAGGATGTGATAGAAGGCAACCTGATTCAAATGGCAAGTCGAGTGATGGAAGTACTCCGAACCAAGTATCTGCTTTCGCCTATTCACTATGAGGGATTGCAGCGCATAGAGCAGCTGGAGATTCCTGATAAAGCATTACGAGAGTTGATATACAATGCCATTTCGCATAAGGCTTATACCGGTCCTGCCATCCAGATGCGTATCTACGACCGCAGTATAGAATTGTGGAATTATGGATTGTTGCCAAAAGAGTTGACTCCTGCAGCTTTGTTGCAGAAGCATTCTTCTTATCCTCGTAACCATAATATTGCTAGTGTTTTTTACAAAGCAGGCTTTGTGGAGTCATGGGGACGTGGTTTCAAAAAGATTGCCGAGGAGTTTGAACGTGCCAGCTTGCCATTGCCAACGATAGAAGAAAATGGAGGTGGCGTGATGGCGATTATCCAGCGCAAAACGATAGATGAAGTTATCGCAGAGCGTGGTGGGGATGTCGGTGTAAATGTCGGAGACATGTCGGAGATAAATGTCGGAGACGTGTCGGAGATTAAACTGTCTGATAGACAGCAAATTATTGTTTCAATAATAAGGTCTAATCCAACAGTTTCTGCGAAACAAATGTCGGAGACTTTGTCGGTGACTTCGAGAACGATAGAAAGAGATTTGGCGGTAATGCAAAAAGCGGGTGTCATAAGGCACGAAGGTAAGGATAATGCCGGTGTTTGGGTGATACTCGAACAAGGAAATACGAATTTTTAATAGTGTTAGATATGAAGCAAAATAATAATGAACAAATCGTCTTCTATATGTTCGAAGAGGTTGCAACCGAAAGCATCGCTGAGGCTCGGAATGCATACACTTATGAAGAAATTGATGGGTGCTATATGGAGGCGAAAGAGATAGCTGATAAAGCAAGGATGAACTTGCAGGAGAAAATGAACAATAACAATTTAAAATAAATAATATGGCTAAGAATTTTGAAGATTTTAAGAGACTTTATTCTCTTTCAAAGACTTTGCGCTTTGAAGCGAAGCCTATTGGTGCCACTTTGGATAATATAGTCAAAAGTGGTTTGCTGGATGAAGATGAACACAGAGCTGCAAGCTATGTGAAGGTGAAGAAATTGATTGATGAATATCACAAGGTATTTATTGATAGAGTGTTGGATGATGGCTGTTTGCCTTTGGAAAATAAAGGTAATAATAATTCATTGGCAGAATATTATGAGAGCTATGTATCTAGAGCGCAAGATGAGGATGCAAAAAAGAAGTTTAAGGAAATACAGCAAAATCTTCGTTCTGTCATTGCGAAAAAACTAACCGAAGATAAGGCTTATGCTAATTTGTTTGGTAACAAACTTATAGAGTCGTATAAGGACAAAGAGGATAAGAAAAAGATAATTGATTCAGATTTGATTCAATTCATCAATACCGCAGAATCAACTCAACTTGATTCTATGTCACAAGATGAGGCCAAAGAACTTGTGAAAGAATTCTGGGGCTTTGTTACTTATTTTTACGGCTTCTTTGATAATCGTAAAAATATGTATACGGCAGAAGAGAAGTCAACTGGTATTGCTTATCGACTAGTTAATGAAAACCTTCCAAAATTCATTGATAATATAGAGGCTTTTAATAGAGCTATAACCAGACCAGAGATACAGGAAAATATGGGAGTCTTGTATTCAGATTTTTCCGAATACTTAAATGTTGAGAGTATTCAGGAAATGTTCCAGCTTGACTATTATAATATGTTGCTTACTCAAAAGCAGATTGATGTCTATAATGCTATAATTGGTGGAAAAACTGATGATGAACACGATGTTAAGATTAAAGGTATCAACGAGTATATCAATCTCTACAATCAGAAGCATAAAGATGACAAATTACCAAAACTTAAGTCATTGTTTAAGCAGATTCTTAGTGATAGAAATGCAATATCTTGGTTGCCAGAAGAGTTCAATAGTGATCAGAAAGTCTTGAATGCTATCAAGGATTGTTATGAGCGATTGTCTGAAAATGTTTTGGGTGATAAGGTTCTCAAGTCTATGCTTGGTTCTTTGGCAGATTATTCTCTTGATGGGATATTTATCCGTAATGACTTACAGTTGACTGATATTTCTCAGAAGATGTTTGGAAATTGGAGCGTGATTCAAAATGCTATTATGCAGAATATAAAGCATGTTGCTCCTGCCAGAAAACATAAGGAATCTGAGGAAGAATACGAAAATAGAATTGCTGGTATATTCAAAAAGGCAGATAGCTTTAGTATCAGCTATATAGATGCTTGTTTGAACGAAACAGACCCAAATAATGCCTACTTTGTAGAGAACTATTTTGCGACATTGGGTGCAGTAGATACTCCAACGATGCAGCGTGAGAACTTGTTTGCGCTTGTTCAAAATGCATATACTGAGATAACAGCATTACTCCATTCTGATTATCCAACTGAGAAAAATTTAGCACAGGACAAGGCTAATGTTGCTAAAATCAAAGCATTGTTGGATGCGATTAAGTCTTTGCAACATTTCGTAAAGCCTCTGTTGGGGAAGGGAGATGAAAGTGATAAAGATGAACGTTTCTATGGTGAATTGGCTTCGTTGTGGGCAGAACTTGATACAATGACACCGCTGTATAATATGATTCGTAATTATATGACTCGTAAGCCATATTCCCAAAAGAAGATCAAACTTAACTTTGAGAATCCTCAATTGCTTGGGGGGTGGGATGCTAATAAGGAAAAAGACTATGCTACCATTATCTTACGTCGTAATGGTTTGTATTATCTTGCTATTATGAACAAAGACTCAAAGAAATTATTGGGTAAAGCAATGCCTTCTGATGGGGAGTGCTATGAAAAAATGGTATATAAGTTATTGCCTGGTGCTAATAAGATGCTTCCGAAAGTGTTCTTTGCTAAATCAAGAATGGAAGATTTTAAGCCAAGTAAGGAACTTGTTGAGAAATATAACAATGGTACTCACAAAAAGGGAAAGAATTTCAATATTCAAGATTGCCATAATTTGATAGATTACTTTAAGCAGTCTATTGATAAGCATGAAGACTGGAGCAAGTTTGGATTTAAATTCTCAGATACTTCTACATACGAAGACCTTAGTGGATTCTATCGTGAAGTAGAACAGCAGGGCTATAAGTTGTCTTTTGCAAGAGTATCTGTTTCGTATATCAACCAGCTTGTTGAGGAGGGGAAGATGTATCTGTTCCAAATCTACAATAAGGATTTCTCAGAGTATAGCAAAGGTACTCCAAATATGCATACTCTTTATTGGAAAGCATTGTTTGATGAACGTAATCTGGCAGATGTTGTTTACAAGCTTAATGGACAGGCAGAGATGTTCTATCGTAAGAAAAGTATAGAAAATACTCATCCAACTCATCCTGCTAATCATCCTATTCTGAATAAGAATAAGGACAATAATAAAAAGGAAAGTTTGTTCGAATATGATTTAATAAAAGATCGTCGCTACACTGTTGATAAATTTATGTTCCATGTGCCAATCACAATGAACTTTAAAAGTTCTGGTTCTGAGAACATCAATCAAGATGTGAAGGCGTATTTGTGTCACGCAGATGATATGCATATTATTGGTATTGATCGTGGCGAACGTCATTTGCTATATTTGGTTGTAATTGATTTGCAAGGTAATATCAAGGAGCAGTTCTCGCTTAATGAAATTGTGAATGATTATAATGGTAATACTTATCATACCAATTATCACGATTTGTTGGATGTTCGTGAAGACGAACGACTCAAAGCTCGTCAAAGTTGGCAGACCATAGAGAATATCAAAGAGCTGAAAGAGGGCTATTTGTCTCAGGTTATCCACAAGATTACACAGCTCATGGTTAAATATCATGCCATAGTTGTATTGGAGGATTTGAACATGGGATTTATGCGTGGTCGGCAAAAGGTAGAAAAGCAAGTATATCAGAAATTTGAGAAAATGTTGATAGAAAAGCTAAACTATTTAGTTGACAAGAAGGCTGATGCTTCTGTTTCTGGAGGTTTGTTGAATGCATACCAGTTGACTAGCAAGTTTGATAGTTTCCAAAAGCTAGGAAAACAGAGCGGATTCCTGTTCTATATTCCTGCATGGAATACATCTAAGATAGACCCAGTTACAGGATTTGTCAACTTGTTGGATACTCGATATCAAAATGTAGAAAAGGCAAAAAGTTTCTTCTCTAAGTTTGATGCTATCCGTTATAATAAGGATAAGGAATGGTTTGAGTTTAATCTCGACTATGACAAATTTGGTAAAAAAGCAGAGGGTACAAGGACTAAGTGGACTTTATGTACTCGAGGAATGCGTATTGATACTTTCAGAAATAAAGAAAAAAACTCACAATGGGACAACCAGGAAGTAGACTTGACTGCTGAGATGAAATCTTTATTGGAGCATTATTATATTGACATTCATAGTAATCTCAAGGATGCTATCAGTGCGCAAACAGACAAGGCCTTCTTTACGGGATTGCTACACATTTTGAAGTTGACCTTGCAGATGCGTAATAGTATCACTGGAACAGAAACTGATTATCTGGTATCTCCTGTTGTCGATGAGAATGGAATATTCTATGATAGTCGTTCTTGTGGTGATGAACTTCCTGAGAATGCGGATGCTAATGGTGCTTATAATATCGCTCGTAAGGGACTGATGATGATTGAGCAGATAAAAGATGCTAAGGATTTGGATAACTTGAAGTTTGATATTTCCAATAAGGCTTGGCTCAATTTTGCACAACAAAAGCCATATAAGAATGGATGATTATATTCAGCTTTCAACGTTGAATGACTTTATCTTCTGTCCGTACTCCATATACTTGCATAGTGTGTATATGGAGTCGGATGGAGATTTATATAAAGCCGCTCCACAGACCAAAGGTACTCTGGCGCACCAAGGCGTGGATGAAAAGAAAGGGAGTACTCGAAAGAGTGATATTATGGCGCTCCCGGTTTATTGCGATGAGTTAGGCATATCTGGCAAGATTGATGTCTATAAACAGGATAAGCGTTTGTTGATAGAACGTAAGAACAATCTCAAACGCATCTTTCGTGGCCAGATTTATCAACTTTGGGGACAATACTTCTGCTTGAAAGAAATGGGATATGAAGTTGAACAACTTGCTTTCTATGAAATATCTACCAATAAAATGATTCCGGTTGACTTGCCGGGAGAGCTTGGTAAACAGGAATTGATAGGATTCATAGAACAGTTTAAACGTTATAATCCTGCTTCTACTACGATACAGGTAAATCCAAACAAGTGCATCCATTGCATCTATAGCAATCTTTGCGATAAAACGAATACTGATAATGTTTACACATAAAGACATAGAGATGCGGACCATTTTCGTGGTTAATTGCATAGAACATGACCGTAGTCTTCGGGTAAATAGCGGAGAACTGATGCTAGAGGAAATTGAAGGTGATAAGAAAAGAACCTTGACTAAGTTTCCCTTTCAGAAGTTGTTGGCGCTTTTTATCATCGGTCACATCACTGTGACAACTCCTTTGATTGATAAATGCAAAAAGTATGGAGTAGCTTTGGTGGTTATGAAACCAAATCTTCGTCCCGTTTTCTTTTGGGCAAACTCTGCTGAAGCAAATTATTTGCTTCGAAAAAGGCAATTTGAATACAGTACAGAAGATTTAAGTATCGCTAAATGCATTGTATATAATAAGGTGTTGAATCAGAAAGCTGCATTGGCAAAGACTCGAAAGAAGGATAGCTATACAGTGGATGCCATCAAGCAATGTGATGCTGCATTAGTTACTTTGCCAGACGTAGATGAATACAATCAGTTGATGGGACTTGAAGGAACTGTTGCCAAGACATATTTTTCTGCATATTACCAGAATCAAAACTGGAGAGGAAGACATCCAAGAATGAAAAGTGATGTGCTGAATGTAACACTGGATATTGGTTACTCTATCCTATTCAACTTTATGGAAAGTTTCATTCGTATGTTCGGATTTGATCTGTATGTTGGTGTGTACCATCGATTATGGTTCAAGCGCAAATCATTGGTATGTGACTTGATGGAACCTTTCAGATGTATCATTGACCATGCTGCATTGTTGGCGTTTAACAGAAAGCAGTTTTCAGAGAAAGATTTCACTCTTATAAAGCAGGAATATCATTTGAAATATGAGAAGTGTGCTGACTATTATAGAGTGTTTTATGATGAATTGATTGCTCGTAAAATGGACATATTCAAGTTTGTTCAGCAATACTATCGTTGTTTTATGGGTTGTAAGTCTGTAAAAGAGTATCCAATATTTGAGTTTTAAATGATAATTGTTAGTTATGACATATCGGATGACAAGATGCGTACCAACTTTTCTAAAATGCTGAAAAGTAATGGTGCCATTCGTCTTCAGTTTTCTGTGTATGAGGTAAGGAATACAAAGAGAATTGTGGATAACCTTGTGGCTAAGATAGAGGCTTATGCTAAACACTTCACAGCAGATGATAGCATAATTCTCTTTGATGTTGATTCAGATAAGCTTACTAAGTATGGTAATGCGATTCATAGAGACCAAGCTATAGTCTATTTCTGACTTAGCAAACCTTGGTCTTTATATTTTTGTAATAAAGCGCGTAACTTGCTTATTTACAGGTCGCTCTTTGAAATATTGTACCCAATATTATGGGAAGGGGTGGTAATTCTCTTTAAAAAGATATGCAGAAGATTCCTTTATTTAAAGGATTTTTTGTATCTTTGCAATCGATAAGAGGCTAGTATGCTTCAATAATTTCTACTA
>ULJN01017250.1_pt1 | contig 9460 bp, 12 predicted proteins | sample 1950921 | NCBI WGS metagenome assembly ULJN01 (sample SAMEA4835476, study PRJEB28245) | human gut metagenome | biome: gut microbiome; material: fecal sample | place: Denmark | collected 2008
CAAATCTTAACAGCGCTGAAAGTTCTTTGCTGACTTTCTTTCAAGAAAGTCTAAAAAAGATAAAAAAGCTAAAGAAAAATAAAAAAGATTGAAGAAACCATTAAAAGAAAACATCGTGTTCTTTAAAAAGCAGCCCTTTTAAACAAGGGGGCTGCTTTTTGCATACCACAGGGCCTTGCCCCTGATGACCTGCCCGCCGGGCTTCATTGCCCCGTCGCCGGGTGAATCGCGCAGATACCATAAGTCCCAGCGGGTTTCGGCGTCGCCGCTGTACGGTCCGTAGCCGTCGATAAGGGCGGCTTCGCAGTGAGTAAGGATGTTCCAGCGGTCGATAGGGATATTGAGCCCCTGCGCCAGCTTGGCAACTAATTTACCTGCGGCGTCGATCTGGCGGGGTGTGGGCGGAAACTTGCCGAACTCAGTATCCCTGCCGTTATGTGGCAGCGCGCCGCAGGCGCAGCAGAGAGCGATACCGATAGCGCCGGTATTGCGGTGCCACGTATGGCTTTTAAGCTCGGTGAGCTGCGTGCAGGTCTGGTAAATACTGCCGTCGGCGTCGATGTTGAAATGGTAGTCGTCGTAAAGCTGGCCGTAACGTCCTGCGGTCCAGTGCAGATAGATCTGCGAGATGCGGTTGTGCCCCAGGGCGACAAGTTCGGCGAGTTTGGCTGCTGTCAGCAGCGGTGCTGATGATGTTTGCATGGTGATGCTCCTTTCCTGTGAGTTTGGAGAGCAGGCCATTATTTTAACGTACTCCGTTCAGCATTTTGATGTGCTGTGGCACCCTCTCACTCTTATATGGCTTTTTAGGCCCTGTTTTTTAACCTGCCGGCAGGAAAAATTTAAAAAGTGTAAAATTTGCTCTTCCAAGCAGCGGATAAAAATTATTTATGTAAAGGGGGTTAAAAATGACCTTGTAAAAAGCCATATAAGAGTAGGGGATATTATTACTGACGCAGTAAGCATACCGAATCTTTTAAATCTTAAAGACCTTTAGCATCTCTTAAAGCTTTTAAATCATTAAAATCTGTAAATCCTTCATACATACTTATGATTTTGACTTGGAAGTTTTAAGTGTTAATAATGGTTTTGTATTACTGATCTGCGTTAGTATTGATACTTACACCCTAAATTCAGCGAAAGCAGGTAAAAAACATGAATGATTCTTTAGCTTCACAACAAAAATCTAAAAAGACGGGCGGCGATGTGCTGAGTGCCCGTCTTTTGTATTTGGCGCTGAAATGCCCCTTACTGCAGGTAAAACACTGCCAGACAGAGACTGTACGGCCAGTTGAGCCGCAGCCTGTCAAAACGGTGAAACCGCCGAGAAAGGACGATGCTTTAGTAGAGCTGCGTATCGTTTTGCCTTATGGTCTGCGCAAGCAGGCACAGGACGAGCATATCAACTGCAGCGCTTTGTTCCGCAGGGCGCTTAAGCGCAGTTTAACGTCACGCCGCAGTTCAGGCGCAAGGTGTGACTAGTGGATCATTTTACAGCGATCGAAAATGCGTGGCTGGAACCTCCGCAGAGCCTGGCGGAAGCCGTGTACAGCTGTGAATTGTGTAATGAGGCTGTTTGCGCCGGTGATTTGTATATCGAGCTGGATGGGCTCATTATTTGTATAGACTGTCTGGACAGCCTGACGGCGCGGGAGCTGGCAGTAGAGGTGTTGAATAATAAGATCACCGCAGCAGGGTGAGATAAGGGGATGTATTGATGACAGTTACTTGCACAGAAACAGCGGAGTGTGATAAATGGGCCGAAATAGTGGCTTTAGCGCAGCAGGGCAATAAAAAAATGCTGGGGGTGATTTTGCAGGCTTTTGATATCAAACTGCGTAAAATAGCACATACCAGCGCTTATAAAGGTTTTGCCGAGGATGGCGAACAGATCGAAAGGATAGCCGTGGTAAAGGCGCTGGAAAAGTGGGGACAGCGGCAGGATTTCGAGAAGCTGCCGGCTTTTATCGTCAGTAAGTCGTATACGGCGCTCAGCAGTGAATGGAAACGCCGGCATAAGGATGAAGAAATGACCTGCCCTTATGAAATAGAAAGCGGCTGTGAATTTGCAGAGGAAGTGCTGACGGCAGATGCGGCACAGACGACGCGTACTTATTTTGAACAGCAGCAACTGCAGCAGGATTTTGCGGAAGTGCAGGAACTGCTGGTACAGCTTTCGCCCAAACAGGAAGAATTGATCGAACTGCATTTTCTGGAAGGCTGGAGCAACGGCGAACTGGCACAGAGATTTGGCGTCAGTCCTGCGGCGATCAGTAAAACGATCAAAAAAGGGCTTACTAAGCTGCGGCAGCTGCTGCTTGCAGCGCATCAGGCCGAAAAACAGCGGGAAGCGGAAGAACTGATGATGTAGATAAGCTGGAATATGGATCATCAGGCGCAGGCCGGCAGGCTGTTATGGCACTGCCAGCCAGGGTGATCTGCCAGGGAAGATGCGGTTGCCGCCGACTTGGCAGAGAAACCCGTAAGTGCGCCTGACCATATAAGAACATTAGCTGCTGAAAATATTACGAAGGGTGTGTTGAAAAATGGAGAAACCTTATGAACAGATACGGCGGATGGTAAAATTGTTTGCCTATAACAGGCTGAAGTTGAATTTTAAAAACGAAGATGAACGGGCAAGGTTTATTGATGTTTGGGTAGAGCGTTTTTGCGAAACTGACGATGCTGAATGGAATATTGCGGTGACTATTATGACTGCCCGCCGCCGTGAACCGAACTTCTATAATATGGAAAAAGCCCTGCGCGAAGCGCAGGGCATAAGACGGGAACGAGTATTGCAGGATGAATGGCGAGTAAAAGACGAAGGGAGTTTGCAGCAAGATCAGCGAGCAAATAATAATGCCGCAGAACAAGGACGGGAAGGAAATGGAAATAATGGAGCAAACGCCCAAATAAGTACTGCTGCTCAAATAAGCAGCGGAGCAACTACCGCCAACACCCAAAAAAGAGCCTTGCAGCTGCAAGGCTCTTATAATTTGAAAGCTACTCCGAAAACACCCGAAGAAATAGCGCAGGAAGCATTGCTGAGGTATGAGAGGAGAAATTTAAAATAAAAAATTATAAAATATATCTTCAAAATGAAAACTTTGTCAGCTACGAATAATGTAATCTATTTGTCTGCTTATTCCTGCGAAATCTTTTTGAGGTAATAATTTAATACTTATGGCTAAGGACACCATTAGCAAAGATAAAGTTAAAAATAAACATAAGGAGCAAAGCTTATAATTGAAAGGAATCTGTGTTATATGCTATAATTAGGTAGTTAATCTATACATTTAGAAAGGGAAAATATAGAATTGGAGAATGATATGGGATTTTCATATAATAAATTATGGAAGTTATTAATAGATAAAAATATGAAAAAAACAGACTTACAATGTGCAATCGCAACAACTCCCAAGACAATAGCAAAAATGGGAAGAGACGAAAATGTAAGTTTGGAAACATTAGGGAAGATTTGTGAGTATTTTCAATGTGATATTGGAGATATTATTGAATACAGAAGAAAGAATGAAGAGGAAATCAAATGAGATTTATTGGTGGTAAAACGCTGATTATACCATATATACTAGAATTAATTAAAGAAAAAACAATAGATGTAAAAAGTATATCAGATGTATTTGCTGGTTCAGGAGTAGTTTCTCGTGAATTTAAAAATCTAGGATATGATGTTATATCTAACGATTTGATGTATTTTTCATATGTATTATTAAGAGGAACAGTTGGGATAAATTCTAAATTAGAATTTAAAAATTTAGGTATATCAGATCCAATAGCATATCTAAATAATCTTAATTTAGAAAATATAAATCTTGATCTAGAAAATTGCTTTATTTACCAAAATTACAGCCCTAAGGGTGGAAGAATGTATTTCACAGAAGAGAATGCTTTAAAAATTGATTTAGTTAGGACTCAGATTGAAAATTGGTATAATGCATCTTCTATTAATGAAGATGAATATTTTTACTTGATTGCCTGCATAATAGAAGCAGTTCCTTTTATCAGCAACATAACAGGAGTATATGGAGCTTATTTAAAGCACTGGGATAAAAGGGCATTAAATAATTTAGAATTAAAAAATGTAGATTTATCAATTAATAATTCGGTAGGACAAGCATATAATGAAGATTCTAATAAATTAATTGAAAATATAAAAACAGATTTAGCATACTTTGATCCACCATATAATCAAAGACAGTACTTGCCCAATTATCATGTATTAGAAACAATTGCTAAATATGATGCTCCTAGAATAAAAGGAGTAACTGGATTAAGAGATTATTCTGAACAAAAAAGTGACTATTGTAGAAAAGACTCAGTTTTCAATGCTTTTGAAGATTTAATCAAAAAGACTAATTCGAAATACATTATTCTTAGCTATAATACAGAAGGGTTATTATCCCATAATGAAATTATTAGTATTTTAGAAAAATATGGAAAGCGAGATACTGTAGACTACAAATTCATTGACTATAGAAGATATAAGAACGCACATACAAATAAAAATAAAAACTTAAAAGAAATATTATATTTTGTAGAAAAGGAGCAGTTATGAGTGAAAATTATATAAAATCACCATTTAATTACATTGGAAATAAACATAGATTATTAGCTCAAATATTGCCTCTGTTTCCTCAAAATATAGAAACTTTTTATGACGTGTTTTGTGGTGGATTAGATGTTTCTGTTAATGTTAAAGCGGATAGGAAAATAGCCAATGATATAAATTATTTTGTAATTGAAATTTTAGAAATGTTTAAAAAGACTGATAGTAAAGAACTGTTAAAAAATATTGATAATGTAATAAGTGAATTTAATCTATCTAAAGAAAACAAAGAATCATATTATGAATTTAGAGAATATTACAATAAAAATAAAGACCCGCTTTTGCTATATGTTTTGATGTGTTATTCCTTTAATTATCAGTTTAGGTTTAATTCAAATCATGACTATAATAACCCTTCTGGAACTAATAGGAGTAGTTTTAATGAAAATATGAAAAATAGACTTACTTCTTTTAGAGATAAACTTTTCAACATAGAATTTAGCAATAAGAATTTCAAAGAATTTGATTTCTCTAAAATTAAAAGTTCAGACTTTGTATATTGTGATCCGCCTTATAGAAGCTCTGTAGGTTCATATAATGATGGTAAAAGAGGATTTGAAGGCTGGACTCTTGATGATGATCTAGCTTTATTTGAAATATTAGATGAATTAAATGATAGAAAAATTAAATTTGCATTATCAAATGTATTTTTCAACAATGGATTAGCTAATAAAGAGTTACAAGAGTGGAGTGGAAAATATAAAGTCCACTTGTTAAAGATAAATTATTCAAACAGTAATTATCAACGTAATAAGCTAGGCGAAACCAAAGAAGTTTTGATTACAAATTACTAGGAGGAAATATGGCAGAAAGAACATTGGGTTGGATACAAAATCCATCAAGTTTTGAAAATTTAAAAAATGTAGTTTCTGTTTTTGATAAAAACACTGATATGTATAAGGAAATCTTAAATACTAAACTTCCTAAATTAGTAAAATATTTAGATTTAAAAAATAAACTTATTTCAGAAATGAAAAAAGACCCACTAGAAATGGATTATGTTTTATTAAAAGGTCATGGTATAAAATCAGGTCAGAAAAGAGCCGAAGCAGAGTGCAGTGGCATTGTTCAAGCTGCAATTACAACACAAGGTGGTAGGGCTTATACAGATGACTGGACTGCAGATGGATTTTTAAGGTGGGGAATATCAATAGGTTTACTAGATTATGATACGGAAAAAGATACTGTTTCCATTACAAAATTGGGTGAAAAATTTGTTAAATCTAATTCTGAAGATACAGATAAAGAAATATTAATTTCAGCTTTTTTGTCATATCCACCAGCTGTAAGAATTTTAACTTTACTGGAAAATGGAGAGCATTTAACAAAATTTGAAATTGGTAAGCAATTAGGTGGACTTGGAGAAGCTGGTTTTACATCAATTCCTCAAGATCTATATATTCAAGCAATAGAACTTGCCTCTGAAACAGATAAAGCAAGTATCCGCTCAAACACAGAGGGATCAGCTGATAAATATGCAAGAATGATTTCGGGTTGGTTATCAAAAGTTGGACTTGTGCAAAGAGTTGAAAAAGAAGTTTCAACAAAAATTGGAAATGTAGAATATAAGGTGAATATTGGTCATTCATTTAGGATTACTTTGAAAGGTATTAAAGAGCTGAAAAGAGCAAGGGGATCATCGTCATATCAAAAGATAGATAAAATTGTTTATTGGCAAATGCTAGCAACCAAGGGTAAAGATAGAGATTATATTAGAAACAGACGTGGATATATAATTAAAGCTATTAACAACAGAGAAAGAAATTTAGAAGACATTAAGGCTTATTTATTAGAAAATAATATTGATGAAAGCATTACAACTATAGAGGACGAACTAAAAGTTATCGAAGCAATTGATCTATCACTTAAATATAGTAGGAATGGTTATGTAATTGATGATAACATTATAAAATTAGAAATACCTAGAACTAAGATTTCTAAGACAAATGTACTAGAATTAAAAGATAAAGTAAGAGATAAATTAAAATATGTTGACCACAGATATCTAGCACTAATTGATTTAGCTTATGATGGAACTGCAAATCGAGATTTTGAAATTCAAACAATAGACCTTTTAATTAATGAACTTAATTTTAAAGGCGTGCGTCTTGGAGAAAGCAGAAAACCAGATGGAATTATATCTTATGATATCAATGGCGTAATTATTGATAACAAGGCTTATTCCACTGGATATAATCTACCAATTAATCAAGCGGATGAAATGATTAGATATATTGAAGAAAATCAAACTAGAGATAAAAAGATAAATCCAAATAAATGGTGGGAAAGCTTTGATGATAAAGTTAAAGATTTCAACTATTTATTTGTATCATCTTTCTTCAAAGGTAATTTTAAGAACAATTTGAAACATATAGCTAATAGAACTGGAGTAAATGGTGGAGCTATAAATGTGGAGAATTTATTATATTTTGCAGAAGAATTAAAAGCTGGGAGATTATCTTATGTTGATTCATTTACGATGTATGATAATGATGAGATATATGTAGGAAATATTATTGATTATAGCAATGTTAAAATTGCTGTAGAAGAAGAAAGTCATTACTCGATTTAATAAAATTAAATACGGAAAGGAGGGTATATGAACTTAGAAAAATATTATATGGCACTTCCTAAAGATTTATCTGGAAGCATAACAAAAAATAGATTTAGGATGGAATTATTATGGGGTGTAAGCAAAATTATTGATGCCCATAAAGAAAGTGGAGATTATTCGGTAATATTTGATTTTAAATGTGATATTGAATTACACAAAGAACAAGAGATGTTTTTCTATCAAATAAAAACAAGAAAATCTGGAAATTTTAATGAAAATAATCTGTGTAAAATAAATAATAAAGAAAATAATTCTATTTTAGGTAAGTTATATGCTCTTTACTCTCCTAATCAAAACATATGCTGATAAATGGTGTATGGATGAGGCTACATTAAGATTCTTGATTGATAATTATCGACCGCAAAGAGAAAAGCAGAATGGTGAGACTGAATTAAAAAGATCGGGAGATTACGAGAAATATAAATCGAAAACAAAAGATCCAGTATCTAAATTACATTATTGGAAAGAGGCACGTAGAGATATTGTTAGTATGATAATAAAAGAAATTCTGCCCTTGCGAGAACGCTGACTTAAAATTTTGTAGAATAATAAAGTCTATGTTAAAGTTGCTAAGAAGAAAAAGAATTTATGCGTCTGTTAAATCTAAAATAGCCTACCATGTATGGTAGGCTATTTTAGATAATTTATTATTAAATGATATTAGAAAACAAAAAATAAACATTTGGTGGAGACGAAGAGGATCGAACTCTCGACCTTACGGATGCGAACCGTACGCTCTCCCAGCTGAGCTACGTCCCCACTACATAAAATATCTTACTCCTGCCGGCGTAAAATTACAAGTATATTTTTAACTTTGGTGCTTGCCGCTATGTATACACGCGCGCTTATTGACAACTTTTGCCGCTGGTGCTACACTTTAAAGTAATTTCATAAGTATTTGATCGATGATGAGGATTAGTAGCTTTGCCAAGCGGACCTCAGCGAGCCGGTGACAGTGCAAGTCCGGCGTTTGGCGGCAGGGTGAATGGACCTTTAAGATACGGCTTGAGCCCGCAAGGGGGTAGACGCCGTCGGGATGCTTCGCCCGTTACCAGAGAAGGGGATATCGGCTGTGGCCCGTATTCTTACAAGCGGACTTATTTAGTCAAGCAGGGTGGTACCGCGAAAGTTGTGTCTTTCGTCCCTACATGGGATGGAAGGCTTTTTTATTTGCCGATACTGAAGGAGGCGTATATATTATGGATAAAGAAAAAAATACCAGGCTGCCGCTGGTGGACCTGATCGAAGTTAAACCGATGCAGGATGGCTATCGCTGGGTGGCGATCACGGCTATGCTGTTTGCCATCGGCATTATTTTGCATACGGTGAGCCCCAATGTTGGCGGCGTTACGCCTAACTGGACGATCGCCATGTATTCTATCGTTATCAATTTGACTAACCCTTCTTTTTCCCAGGCTGTAGGAATCGGTTTTATTGCGGGCATCACGCTGGTGCCTTCGTCTAAGTCGGCTTTTCCGCTGGGCAATATCGCCAGCGAGCTTTCGGGCGCTATCACCTGCTGCATTTTGGTGAAGGCCATGCTGCGCTGCGGTTTAGGCAAATGGAAGCTGCGTCCGTTGGTGACGGGATTTTTGGCAACTATGGCCAGCGGTGGTGTGTTTACTTTTATTTTGAAGATCGTTTTGGACTTGCCGCTGCACGTGTGGCTGTATGCCATGCTGCCTGTGGTGGCTGTGGTCGGTGCGCTAAACGGCATGATCACCTTTTTGCTGTTTGGACCGGTGCGAAAGCTGTTTTTTGTACAGGAGGACGATGACTGATGGAGAGCGTTATCAAGCTGGAAAATTTTTATTTTGCTTATAATAAATCGGGCCTTGTGCTGCAGGATATCGATCTGGAGATCCCAAAGGGGTCGTTTACGGTGGTGGCGGGGCCCAGCGGTGCTGGCAAAACTACTTTGTGCAAGGCGATGACGGGCATCGTGCCTTTTTATATGGGCGGACGTTACAGCGGTGATGTGCAGGTGCTGGGCGAATCGACTAAAGGCCGCCGGGTGTCGGATATCGCGATGCGCGTGGGGCTGATGCTGGAGGATTACGAAAGCCAGCTGGTTTCGCTGACCGCGGGCGAGGAAGTGGCTTTCAGTTTGCTGAATCACGGTTTTGCGCCGGAGGAGGTGGCGGAGCGTACCCGTAAGGCTTTGGAGGACGTGGGTCTGCCGGGGCGCGAGAGTTATCAGCTGGACGAGCTGTCGGGCG
>ULJN01005596.1_pt1 | contig 9417 bp, 8 predicted proteins | sample 1950921 | NCBI WGS metagenome assembly ULJN01 (sample SAMEA4835476, study PRJEB28245) | human gut metagenome | biome: gut microbiome; material: fecal sample | place: Denmark | collected 2008
TTATACCTTAATTATATTTCCACTGTTCGCTCTCTAACTGCACATCGACCATATGCTTATAGATACCATTCTTCTCCTTCAACGCTGACGGTGTTCCCTGCTCAGCTACCACGCCATCCTTTAATACAATGATCTGGTCAACCCCATCGACCGTACGCATACGGTGTGCAATAATCAGAACTGTCTTGTTCCGGATCAGCTTGGAGATGGACTCCTGAATCACGGACTCATTATCCACATCCAGCGAGGCGGTTGCCTCATCCATCAAGATGATTGGTGCGTCCTTTAAGAATGCACGTGCGATGGAGATTCTCTGCCGCTCACCACCGGATAATTCGGAACCATTTTCCCCGATCATGGTGTTCCATTTGTCCGGTAATTTCTCGATAAAGTCCGTACAGTTTGCAAGCCTGGCTGCTGCCATAACTTCCTCGTCCGTTGCATCCTTGCGACCGATCCGGATGTTCTCCATAACCGTGTTGTTGAAGAGTGTTACATCCTGGAACACGATGGAATAAAGGGAAAGCAATTTCTCCGGCTCGATCTTCGATACATCCATGCCTCCGACCGTGACAGTACCCTTCTGGATATCCCAGAATCTTGCTGCCAGTCTCGATACAGTCGTCTTACCACCACCGGATGGTCCGATCAGGGCTGTTACCTGCCCCTGCTTTGCTGTGAAGCTGACATCGGAGAGCACCTGCTCGCCACTGTCATAGGCAAATGCAACGTGGTCAAATACGATATCATAGCCCTTGTTCGTCAGTGTCTCTGCACCAGTCTGCTCTTCGTGTGACAGGATCTCATCCATACGCTCACAGCTTGGCTCCAGACTGATCAGAGCGGACAGGTTCTGCAATGCAATCTGCAAAGGCTCATACATTCTTGTTACAACAAGCAGGAACACGAACAATGTCAGTACATTGATCTTTCCATTTACAAGCAGGATACTACCAACCAATGCAACCGTTCCAATGCCGAGCTTCAGGATCATCTGTGCGGAACATACATAAGCTGCATTCTTAAATTCCAGCACGATGGCATTTTTCTCTACGGTTTTGATCTTCTTATTCAAGCCTTCCATGTACGTCTCTGTCATGTTGTTTGAACGCAGGTCACGGATCGTCTCCAGTCCCTCCTGAATTCCATCAAGACAGGAAAGCTTATATGTCATTGTCTTCTTCTGTACAGACTTCAGACCTTTTCTCGAAGTCAGTACGATGATAAATGCAATCGGCATCACCCATACAGCGGCAAGTGCCATCTTCCAGTTGAAGAACAACAATCCAATTACAATAATCGTTGTGGAGATCATCGAACCGATCAGCTCCGGAATCCAGTGGGAGCTTCCTGTCTCGAGCAATGCACAGTCTGACATGATCGTATTCGTCAGATCGGACAGATCCTTCTTCCCGAAGAAGGAAAGTGGCAGGCGGCGAAGCTTCTCAGCAAGCGCACGTCTACGCACACCACTTTCGACATAGGTGGAAAAGAAGGTTGCGTTATATTGGAAATAAGTTGTAACTGCTACAAGTAAAAATACTACGACGATTCCGCCGATGAAGAATCCAAGCTTATCCTTTGGCACCTTGCCATCAAGCAGATACGAGGTAAGCTGATACAGAAGCCCAACCGGCAGCATCAGCACAAGGTTCGCGATTGTGACTGCCACAAACGCTTTTATCATGTTCTTTGCACCGTTTTCGGACAGTGCGTATTTATGTTTCAATTTCTCGATCATGCGGTTGCACCTGCCTTTCCTACCTGCCAGTTCACGGACTTGTTATATTCGTTCCACATATGTGTGTAGATGCCGTCCTTGGCTGCCAGCGCATCATGTGTACCGGACTCTGCAATCTTTCCGTCCTTCAATACGTAGATCTGATCCGCATTTGTCACCGTCGACAGACGATGTGCGATCATGATTACTGTCTTATCCTTGGACAGATTCTCAAATGCGCGCTGCACCTGTCTCTCATTGTCCGGATCAGCAAATGCGGTCGCCTCATCTAAGATCAGGATTTGCGCATTCTTAAGGAATGCCCGCGCGATCGACAGACGCTGCATCTCACCACCGGATACATACGTTCCCTTCGAGCCGATCACCGTGTTCACACCGTCCGGAAGCTTCTCGATGATGTCGCTGCACTGCGCCTTCTCCAGCGCTTCCATTACCTCGGCGACCGTCGCATCCGGTCTGCCCATACGAACATTTTCCAGAATCGAGGTCTTAAGCAGCTTACTATCCTGAAATACATATGATACCTGATTCATCAGCTCCTTGCTGTCAATGTTCTTCACATCCACACCTCCGATCTCGATGCTGCCACTCTTGACATCCCAGAATCTTGCAATCAGTGATGCCAGCGTCGTCTTACCACCACCGGACGGACCAACAAACGCGATATGGGAACCTGCCTTGACGGAAAGCGTGATGCCGTCGATCGCATTTGCCTTTGCCTCATCATAAGCAAATGTCACGTCCTTCAACGCAATGGATGCATCCTTCGGCGTCTGCTTATTTGCTGCCTCCGGAAGCTCCTTCGCATTTAACACCTCATCCATTCGGTTCAATGCATCCTCGACAAGCATCCGTGATTCGCCCGCATACGCAACCTTCATCAGTGTTGTTGTCAGTACCGAAGTCACCAATATGTAGAAGATCAGGTTCAATACGAATTTATCTGTGACTGTATTTCCGCCTAATGTATAAGCAGCTACGATCAGCGCTGCGAAAATACCATTACAGAATACGGTAAATCCGATCATCGGAATCATCATGGATTTCGTATAATCGATCGTCCATTTCTCATATTCATCGATGGCTGCCTTAAACCGTTTGAATGAGAAGATTGTCTGTCCAAATGTCTTTAAGACCGGTACGCCTCGGACATACTCTACCGCCTCGGAGGACATTGTCTCCAGTGAGTTCTGATACTGCTTCATATCCTCTGCCATCTTCGGTCCCATCATCATCGTACCCATGATAAGGAATGCGAATACGGCAGGAATCAGGCTGATCAGACCAAGACGCCAGTCAAAACTTGCCATCAGTACGAGGAGGCCGATCGGCGTTGCCCTCGACACAACCTTATCCGGTAAGTTGTGTGCCAGAAATGTCTCTGTCGCTGCGGAGGAATCCATAACGATCTTTCGAATCTTTCCGGTTCCCTCTGTCTCCACATAACCAAGCGGAAGCTTCATGATGTGGTTCATCATCGCGATACGCATATTTGTCTGCACGCGGAATGCTGCCTTATGGGAGCACATCAAAGCTCCGATATAAAGCACCATTGCGAGCAGGGCAAATCCTACCGCCTGCCATCCATACGATGTGACGTGCGTTGCTTTGGAATAGTCCGGTCTTACTTCTAAGACCTCCTTTATGATGCGCCACACATCATAAAACGGAATCAGCGCAACCCATGCACTGATTGCTGCCAAGACGCAGGATGCATAAGAAAAATACTTATGCTTCCCGGCAATTTTCATAAGTCTTGACAATGCACTTTGCTTTTTTGCCTTCATGACAAAACCTCCTTGAACGTTTATTTTGAGTTAGCTTTTACTAACCTATATTTGATTTTTTTGGCAGTGCACATCGCTATGCACTGCCTGTTATTCCAATCCAAAAACTGATTTCCAACCTGCGAAATTGAAGATTTGTACATTCTTCATAAAGGCTGCTGCCTCATCGTATGGCTTGTCGTGTGTCAGCACCTCGTAGATATACTGCCAGCCGGTTCTACAGAATACGTGGATAAAAAATTCATCCGCAGTCGCATTCTCATTTGCATACTGCTTCGCAAATATGTTGTAATACTGCTCCTCGATTGCCGCGAGCTTATCAAAGTAATCTTCATATTCTGTCCCCGCCGAATGGCAGAATAGAAGCTGAAATTCTTCCTTATACCCGTAGATATACGCCAATACCTGATCGGTTCCCTCGTTGCCCTCCTCGATGGCATGATCCATGTCCGGACACTCGGTTGCCTTCTGTATGCTCTGCATATACATCTCCATCAGACCATCTGCCGCTTCCTGTACGATTGCGGTGAAAAGTCCGCTCTTGTCGCCAAACCGGGTATATATGGAATTGGTACTGACTCCGCATGCCGCCGATATCCGCCGCATGCTGGCATCGTGGAATCCATAGGTAAGGAATTCTTCCTTCGCTGCCTGAAGCAGGGATTCCGTCACACCGGTTGTCTCACGTCGCATGAGCTACTCCTTCTCTTCGTTAGTTGTTGCTGTTATTTATATTGTTTTATTTTTCATAACACCGTTATTATAACAGTGTTATTTTATTTGTCAAGAGGGCTTAAAATATAAAAATACATCTGCCTTACTTAGACAGATGTAAATCATTTATTGTTTTTCAATTTTCTCAATTATATCAGCCATTTTCATCATTTGCCTGATTGTTTCGTCATATTCCACATAATCTTCTGAGAAATAATTTGTAATCTCTTGATAATCTTGCTTAAAAAACTCATTATTACAAAACTCTCTGATTATGTTTGAAACGCAAACTTTCTCCTGCGCCGATGGACAAATTGTCATCTTTTTTCTATGTTCTCTAATCTCAAGAAATAGTTTCTCAAAATTCTGATTAATTTCTACACAATCTTTCAACTTGTATATATCATATAAATGTCTGGAATATCTCTTTGACTTTCCTTGTATATAATAATCAGCCAATGCAAATATTTTATCTATATACGTTCTACTAATAGATTGGAGTTTCATTTCAAAATCATCAAGCATGTATTTCAACGCCAAATCCTGTCGATTTTTATTTTTAAACAAATCCCCCAGATAGCTTCCAATCCTAACTTTTTCTGTTGGAAATGCATACGATCCAAGTGCCGTCTCCAACTTCACCGAAAAAAGCATTCTGTCATCCTGCAATCCAATAACAGATTCATAAGAAAAATAATATACATTATAATCCCTGTCGCTCTGCGTTGAACGCCAATTTGAAATAGGCATGTTCAATGTTTCACTGATTCCTTTTATAATATTATTCTTAAGTTTCTTTCGCCTTGCCTCTCCGATATGTTCATCAAAGGTGATATCTATATCCTCCGAAAAACGATTTATTGCCTTAAAGCCTTTTGACAGCGAAGTTCCTCCCTTAAAAACGACATTGGGAAGCTCCTTTGAAAGCAATCGCAATATCATTGTAACATAATAATCCTTTTCAATTACAACGACCGTCTTCCCTGTTTCTTCTGAAATCTGCTCTATCAATTCCTTAAATTTTTCCTTATCTTCATGAAGATACATATTCCACCCCTGTTTCGTATATTGCCTTATAAATTTTCGTCGGATAATATTCCAAAAATGTATCTACCTGCTTTTTTGTAATTTGATGCAACATTGCATATTTTGTAAGGATCGTTCCACATACCTGCATATCCTCCTCTGCTGCCTTGTCAATATTTTTTAGGCAGTCCAGCAACTGCAGCACATATGCATTTTCATCTGTTACCTCAATTGCAGATCTTCGAACTATATATTTTTTATCTTTGATTGAGATCTCACGTACCTGAGCCGGAGCATAATTACTTACTATTTCCTGCTTAAACGGAACCTGCGTTGATAGTCCCATCTGATTTGCGAGTGTATATCCCGCATAATACCCCACCCGTTTTCCTCTTCTGCATACATACTTGTGCAATGCTACTGTATCTGCTGAAAGAACCGTCTTCTCTCCAAAAATGTTAATTTGAGGCAAATAATACACACCTGACTCATATCTGCTGATTTTGCCCTCATCTGTTAGTTTTTTCAAATGATATCTTATATTTTCCTCTGACATTCCCTCGATGCTGATATCTGTTAGAAAAATTGGCTCTCCTTCCGTATAATTGTTTGAAAGATATTCATATATCACATGGTCACCAGCTTTCAATATGTAAATATATATTTTACTTATTGTTAGTATACCTGTAATTATTAGTTTTGTCAATTATTCTTGATACTAAACATAAAAGGAACCCAGACTTATCCGGGTTCCCGCTTAATCAACTACATTTTTACTTCAGATAATTTCTTTGTAATTCGTGCCTGCACTTCAATATAATATGCATAATCTGCCGCTGATAAATTATTCTCATCAATATCATCTAACTTCTTCATATAATCTGCATACTTGGTCATAAAATCGGCATAATCCGCCAACATGCCTGCCTGATCATCAGAAGATGCTTCATTATATTTATTCATAAAATCTACATAACTATCAAAGAACGTCTCATAACTATCCATTAATTCCTTGAAATCAGGAGTAACACCTTCATGTTTTGATTCTTCTGTTGTATTCTCTGTTGTTTCTTCTGCCTCGGTTTTATCTGAATTATCAGCTTCTACATCTTCTGCAACAGATTCCTCCGTATCCGTCGAATTTACTGTTGTAGTCTCTAATTTCTTGGATATACGTATGCTCATTTCCTTATCTGTGGAATTATAACTCAGTCTCAACGAAAATCCATCTGCATGATCTGCACTGTAATGGTCATCGGTTCCATAATAATTCTCCGTAAATCCCTTTTTCTTGCAATCATTCACATAATTGTTATATTCTTTTTTTGATGTTTTATACACGTCAATCGAAAAGGTATCTTCCGTCTCAAAGGTAACTTCTCCTTTTTTAGATTCCGGTTTCGGTATCATCGCCGTCAATGCATTATCCGGCCAAATATATGTACTGTTCTTCTGCTTACGATGTTTCTGTTTCATGCCAATTGCACATATCAGAACCACAAATATAATTACAACAAATACAACCGCTTTCATAAATTTCCACAATTTCTTCATAATATTTTTAATCCTCCCTGTTTTCTTTCTTCCGTAATCTGGACGCTAATTCCACGTAAGTTCCTTTTACTCCATCCTCGGGCATTTTGGGGAACATATGCTGCTTCTGAATAGATGTAATAAGCTCTATCTGTTCCTCCATTGTCTGTTTCTTTTCTTTCAGTCTTTTTGTATACTCTTTCATATATTCATTTTTTTCAGATTCTGAAAGCGTAGTGATACATTTTATTTCAGACAATTTGAATCCCATTTCTTTGTACACGAGAATTTCCCATATTTCCTGCATTGTCTCTCCATCATACATTCGGTAATTATCCGGGGATCGGGGAACATGCAACAAACCTTCATCATCGTAATATTGGAGTGTTCTCTTACTAAGTCCAGTTCGTTTACTCACTTCGCTAATTTTGCTCATCATGGCCTACCTTTCTCCATAATTCGAGCGTAAACCATCACGTAAACGTGATAGCAATACCCTTTTTGGAAATGCATGTCTTTTTGTTTCCTAAAAGGCCATGTAATTTTCGCGAATATTTTTGCGCATCAAAAAAGCAGGCTATTTTTCAAACCTGCTTTTACCAAAACTATTTTATTTTCATTTACCTGCACACCACAGTGCTTCTATCCAATTATTACCTTCATCACGATCATCCCTGCCAGATACACAACTGCCAGCACATACACGACACCATCCGCACGTGCATATCGAAGCGGATACATCTTCGTTCTCGGTCTGCCTGCCTGATAACAACGCGCTTCCATCGCGAGTGCGAGATCTCCGGCGCGTCCGACTGCCGATGCAAAAAGCGGCATCAGAATCCGTCCGGCACGTTTCACTTTCTGGAATACATTTCCTGCCTCGAAATCCACGCCTCGTGCCGTCTGTGCCTTCATGATCCGGTCTAACTCTTCAATCAGAATCGGAATGAAGCGGAGCGTGATTGACATCATGAGTGCAATCTCATGCACCGGCACATGCAGCTTTTCGAGCGGATGAAATGCTTTCTCCAGCCCGTCGGTAAGCTCGGTCGGTGTCGTCGTGTAAGTCATAAGTGACGAACCCAGGATCAGTTCTACCAGCCGCACGACACGCATCAGTGCCTGCAGGATGCCTTCCCGGTAGATATGGATGAACCGCCAATGAAAATACAGCACATCCCCTTTTCCGAAGAATACATTTACGATACAGATAAATACCAGCAAAATCCAGACCGGCTTTAAGCCCTTGATCATATAGCGAAACGGAACCTTCGATATCACGATGCAGACGAGTAATACCACACCTGCCACAGCAAATACCACGAAGCTTTTGGAGAGAATCAAGCTGATGATGTAGAGCAGCGTTGCAAATAGTTTCACACGAGGGTCCAGATGATGAATCGGGGAATCCGAAGGATAATATTGTCCAATTGTAATGTCTCGAATCATAGCGTATCTCCTCGTTGCATGTCAGAATATCTTTCTTCCGATAGTTCCTGCATATCCGCCCTGTCCAGTGACTTCTTTTCCATTGATTCCTGCATACTGTCACCCACACAAGCACGCAGGGTTTCCAGCAATTCCTCTTCCCGTATCACAGTCTGTGGTATCGCATACCCCTCCGCACGCAGGCGATCGGCAAATTTCACTACTTCCGGCACATCCAACCCGCAGGTTTCCAGCGTTTCCCTCTCGGCAAATACTTCTGCAGGTCGGTCATCCAATATCTTCTTTCCATCGTCCAACACAATAATCCGGTCTGCGTATTCCGCCAGGTCCTCCATACTATGCGAGACAAGTAAAACTCCGATTCCCTGCTCCCGGCTCATCCGCCGGATCCGGTCGAATATTTCGCGCTTTCCTGCTGCGTCTAATCCCGCTGCCGGCTCGTCCAATATGATATATTCCGGATGCATCGCAAGCACACCTGCAATCGCCACACGCCGCTTCTGTCCGCCCGATAGCTGCAATGGCGATGCTTGATAATATTTCTCTGGCAGGTCAACAAACCGAAGTGCTTCCTCCACACGCGTCTCGCATGCTTCCCCGGTCAAGCCCTGCTTACTTGGTCCAAATGCGACATCCTCCCACACGGTATCGCAGATCATCTGATGCTCCGGATATTGGAACACCATGCCAACCTTACTGCGCAGATAATTCCCAGAATATTCCTTTGCATGAATATCCTTTCCCTCAAATGTAACTGTTCCGCTGGTCGGTTTCAGCAACCCGTTCAGGAGTTGTATCATGGTGGATTTACCAGAACCGGTATGTCCGGCAAGTCCAACAATCTCCCCCTTGCCAAGCGACAGATTCACGTCGTCTAAAGCAACCTTCTCGTACGCTGTTCCCGGGCTGTAAATATAGCTAACATGTTGCAGGGAGAGGAGATCTTTATCTTTTTCATCTGTCTCTGCTTCAGCCTTTTTGTTTTTTTTCTTATCTACCAGCTCAGAGCTTGCTTCCCATTCTCTTCCAGTTTTATCATATTCTGCTACTTTTTCCCTTTTGTCAATCGTAGCCTCCTCTACTCTCGCATCTCCAATCTTTTTCTCGAACACATCACTATCTATTAATTTCCTCACACGATAAGAAAGCGGTGCCTCCATGCCCATC
>ULJN01013557.1_pt1 | contig 9352 bp, 8 predicted proteins | sample 1950921 | NCBI WGS metagenome assembly ULJN01 (sample SAMEA4835476, study PRJEB28245) | human gut metagenome | biome: gut microbiome; material: fecal sample | place: Denmark | collected 2008
CCCTACGCCTCTTTCATCATGTTCCAGAGGAACAAGCTATTACCGATGATATATCTGCGCCACATACGCTTTGGCTCCTTCATCAATCTATAGAGCCATTCCAGACCGTGCTCCTGCCACCAGATAGGGGCACGTTCTACGGTACCAGCGAAGAAGTCGAAGACGGCACCGATGGTACCCACATGACAATGGATGTTCAACTCATTCCAATGAGAGTACGTCCACTTCTCCTGCTTAGGCGCCGTCATGCCAATCCAGAGCAAATCAGGGTTGGCAGCATTGATGGCATCAATGATAGCCTTGTTGTCCTCATCCGAGAACTCAGGCTTATAAGGAGGCGAAGCACAACTTACCGAAGAGTTCCAGATTACCAGTCTCCCATGCCGTCACACCCTGTCTTACCCTGCGATACTCCGAATAGAAATGCTCGGCTCTGCGAGCAAAGCGGGCTGGCATTCTGTCTTTACATGCCTCATACGACTCCTTAGGAATATCTCTCAGGAAAGTCTTGTTAAACTCCTTCAATGGCTGATTCTGATATGCCAGCACATTCCATGCAGCCGTCTTGCACTCATATACACGAAGGTTGTAATCACTGTTCACCAGACTTCTCGTCAAGCCCGAGAAGAAGATACCGATTTCAAATTCCTTCATACCCTTCTTCAGGTCAAAGCGTTTCTTCAGTGCGTATTTGGCACCTCTGGCATAGTCGCCCCAGTGCATTTCTAATGCACTTCCACCTCTACTCCCTTATACGATGGGAACTCGATGTGGTGATGGCACGCCTTTTCATGAGGCGAGATAGAGCGGACAAAGGAGATGACCCGCTTGTCGCCCCCACCCAGATATCAATATCACCAGGCGTGCGATGCAAGCCATTTGGATACAGCAGCGCATTCCCCCTGTCCTTTCAGGATGCAGCTTCTAAATCCCTTCTTCCTGAACCACTCAGAAACCTGGATGGCAGCATCGTTCAGCCGAACATTCGCCTTCTCCTGCATCTGGCATTGCATCATCCATTGCAGAAGCAAGTCCTTGCTCATCCCCACCTCAGCCGGTGGCAACTTCTGGATGCCATCAAAGAGAACACCCACCAAACATTGCTTTTGGGCAATACGATATAGCACCTTCCAATCCGCCTCCTTCAAGGAAGAAGGAATCTCAGAGTCCGCGCCAAAGCAGAATCTTAGGAAATCAAAGAATATCTTTTGCTGTTTTAACATATAAATGTGTTTTTTACGCATGGATTATGAACATCCACGCCATCACTTCTTTCAAAGTGGACACTATTATATGATTTTTTCCAGTTCCCCAACAAACTTCTGGGTGTATTTAGTTGCTCCTGTTCGATTCATGTGTACAGAATCATAGAAGTAGTCCATGTTGTTTACAAATTCATCATCACAAAAATGATTGATTAAAGGAATTTGGTATTCTTTGCAAATCTCTTTTAGAGGATTGTAAACATCATCATTGTGAGTGTCATATTGTGGAGAAATCGCAAATACCAACCTGGTACCCTTTGCCTTGCAATCAATGGCTAACTTTTTCAGATAATACAATTTCAACGGATCATAAAGAAAAGCTTCTTTTTGTTCCTCACTTTTCTTAGGCTTATAGACCATCTTCATATCCATAGGTTTATAGCCTTTATCATTACTTTGAAGTGGATGAACATTATCTGATATGAGTTGTAGCCATTGCGAATTATAACGGTAACAGTTAGACATCATTTTATAGCGTTCTTTCTCATCGACGCTCCAAAAGATAGAATCCACAGATGGTTCATCATAATAATATCTAAGTCCTCCCAAGTATGTATGATTGTCACCAGCTATCAAATCAAAAGATGTACAAACATCATAGATGAGCACTTTGGGAGTATATCTTGCACTCAGCATTTTATAACGCCCATACATCAAGATGATACCATTTCCATCCAACGAACAATTCCAACAACTCATTCCAAGACTATCAGAAATTATGTTCGGATCATAATGATGCATACCTCTTGATGAGCCAAAGATGATGCACTCATCTTTCATCTGGCAACAGATATAATTACTCAATCCCGTATCTCCTCCCTTTGCATGCGAAACCAGGTATTTGCCTCCCATCCCCACAAGAAAATCCAGAAAAACAAGCCCCACTAAAAACAGAAGAACTTTGCCAACAAACTTTTTCATAACCATTAAAAACTTACATAAATAAATTGACTGGAATCAAAGACTCCACTTAACAAAATGAGTAATAGTAGAGCATAATACATACACCACCTAATAGCAATTGGTGCTTGAACAAGTCGATAGAATTTCTTTGTCTGAAACTCTCTCATCAGGTCTGCACATACTACGATTCCAATAGATAGCAATGAAAATACTACATCTTTGTTTGAAGGTTTGAACAATGCACCATGTTCTGTAAGGATTCTCTCGATGACTCCAAATGCATCACCGATGGTAGGCAGACGGAAGAAAATCCATGCTATGCTTACAAGTACAAAGGTGAGAAGAATTCTTGAGAAACGAATGAGTTTGCTTGAAGCTGTACATTTCTGCCATCCAAGCATTTTTTCTATAACTTGGAACAAGCCATGAAGAATACCCCAAAAGATGAAAGTCCAGTTGGCTCCATGCCAAATACCACTAACCAAGAAGGTGACAAAGATATTCCAATAGTTTCTTCCTTTTGAACATCTACTTCCTCCCAATGGAATATAAACATAGTCTTTCAGCCATGTAGAAAGCGAAATGTGCCATCTTCGCCAGAAATCGGTTATGGAAGTAGAGAGATATGGTCTTTGGAAGTTATTGATAAGGTTGAATCCCATCAGCTTACCAACTCCCATTGCCATAAAAGAATAACCGGCAAAGTCACCGTATATCTGGAATGAGTAATAAACAACAGCAAGTAGGCAAGTGGTACCAGAATTGAACATGTAATTATCCAGTACCTTATCAACATACATACCCAGTCTGTCTGCCATCATCACTTTGAGGAACAATCCCCATACAAACCATTTCAGACCTTGCGTTGCCATCGTGGCATCAAACTTTCTGCATGTCTTGATTTGTGGGAGTAAATCCTTTGCCTTACTGATTGGTCCTGACATAATTTGAGGGAAGAACGATACAAAAAGCATGTAGTCCCACCAATTGTGTTCTGCCTTAATTCGTTGATAATAAACGTCCATAAGATACCCCACAGCCTGAAAGGTAAAGAAAGAGATACCCAAAGGTATCGCCCAATTTAATCCTGGCAAAATGGGGGGGTACTATGAATACTTTCTAAAAAAGATTGGGTCGTATTAATTATGAAATTATAATACTTGAATACCAATAAAGGAAGCAAGGCAAGAGAAGCCCCACAAGCTATCAGATGTTTTTTTCGCTTATCAGTATCACTACGTTCTATAAGCAGGGCAAATAGATACGTGATAAGGGTTACCCCTAAGAGAATAAGCGTGTAAGCCATATTGGTTTGAGCATACAAACCATATGAAACTATAAGCAGCAGAGCATTACTTATTTTACGCTGTCGCTCTGGAAATTTCCCAGACAACAAATACGACAACAGATAGTACCCAATAAAGATTAGCGGGAACAACCAAATAAACTGAAATGAATTAAAAATCATATAAACAATTAACTATAACAATACTTTTTAAAAAGGACAACCATCATTTCTTCAACCCTTGATACACTCCTCCTACTTCATCAGCAATCTGGTCCCAATCATATTTGCTCATGTCGTAATCCACATGCTGCAATGGAGCCTCGATAATTTTTCCGAGCTTTTCAGAAAGTTCATCTACATTACCACAATGGAAGTAATCATCCTTTGGCAAGCCAACCTCCAGATTCGCAGGAATATCACTCACTACCACCTTTACCCCATAGCTCATCGCCTCCAACAGGGCAATCGGTAAACCTTCGTGCGAAGATGGAAGACAATAGCAACGGCAATTCGTCAACAGCGAATGAAGCTTTCTACCTTTGATAAAGCCAGTAAGCACCACACCATTTTCCCTTGCCATCTGCTTCAATCCCAACGAATACTCATCCTCGAAATCCGTATCGCCTGCTAACACTAACTTTATATCCGTGGAATCCGTGAGATCCGTGTGCGCCTTTTTCCATTTCACGAACGCTTCCACCAGATGATGCAGGTTCTTCTCAGGCACAAATCTGCACATACCCAGAATATACTTTCCCTTCTCTATTCCCAGTTCCTTGAAATATTCAGGATAGTCGCAGATTTCAGGCTCAGATACGCCATTATATATCAGGTGAACATTCTTCGTCCTTCCATATTTACGGGCAATGAGATTCTTGATGACGTTTGAGATGACGATGACATCATCGGCAAACATGCAGCCCATACGCTCACCCATTTTCAGGATAGTCTTGGCAGCAAATCCCCACTTGTCCCTGTCATAGTCAGGACCATGATGCGTAAACACCACCTTCATGCCCAACAGTTTGGCGTATGGCACCAGCAAGGCAGGACCGATGGCATGAATATGCAATACATCAGCGCCCAACTTCTTCGCCTCATTGATAGCACGGAAAGTATGGATGATAGCCTCGAAACTCTTCTTCTTAGGAGAAGGAATCGTCACCAGTTTCACACCTTTCCATTCATGTAAGTCATCCTTCACATAGTTCGAGCGACGGATCAGCGTTACGTCATACCCACGCTCCACCATTCTAGGGAACAATTCCTCACAATGCGTCTCCACACCACCCATGATATTCGGGATACCACGAGTACCTGTTACAACTATTTTCATTTTATTTGATTATTTTTTTCAAGAAGCTTTCATAGAAAGCACTTAATCTTGGATAATAATTATCCAAACTTAATTTATCATGAGCAAATTTGATTGCCCCTGCACTATAATTCACATAATTTTCAGCTGATAAAGAATTTGCCTTTACAACAACTTCTCTCAACCCTTTGCTATTTCCACTTTCAAACTGATAACCAGTTTCACCTTCCACCACGATTTCAGGAATACCACCTATCTTGGCACCGATTACAGGAGTACCAGCAGAATAAGCCTCAATTATCGTCATCGGATTGTTCTCATACCATTCAGATGGTACAATCACAAAGTAAGCATTAGCAACCAAGTCTTTTAATTCCTTACCTCGCTTGTAGCCCAGGAGCTCAACATTCTTCATCCCATAAGAACGAACAAACTCTTTGAGTCCATCTTCTTTCGGTCCTGTACCGACCACCTTCAGTTTACACTCTGATAAATCCTTGAAAGCTTCCAGCAACGTTCTTACACCTTTTTCATACGATAATCTTCCAAAATACAGGAAGTACTTCTCTTTAGGCATTGTCTTGGGTGATTCTGCTATAGAAGTCGAGAAATTATAGAGCGTAATGTTCGGTATATTCTTCACTGCCGGCATATACTTCTCCTGTATATCCCTTGCAAAGTTGCTCACATACAGGAAACCGTCGATATACTTTGCAGGATTGAAGAAAGCATTGCGGAAATACTGCTCTGCGGCCATCACCGCACTCATCACCTTGCTACCTTTACAACAGGTATGCGTAAAGCATTTATAGAAGTACTTACCCTTACAATCCTCACAAATCCGACCACTGCCATCCCTGAAAGTATAGGCTGGACATACGATACGATAGTCATGTACGGTGAATAAGATTGGAATATGATATTTCCTCAGAACCGGAAAGATGGAAGGAGTAATCTGTCCCCACATCAAGTGAATATGGGCAATATCAGGACGTTCGTCCTTAATCAACTGTTCCATCTTCTTTGCAGCTTCAAAGTGATAGAAATAGTTAACCATATTCTTCACCTGTTTCAAAGGTCCCTTTCGGGTTTCCTTCGACTCAGGGAAATACTTGCTATATGGCGAAGGATTATTCTCTTCCCACTTCAAGGTAAAGTAAACCACTTGGTGGCCATGCTCCTCCAACAGTTTGCCTGTATTGAAGCAAACCGTTTCCGCACCACCTTTATTATAATTATATACGTCGATTAATAGTACTTTCATTTTCTATAAAGTATAATATTTAGTACTCGTCATTTTGAGTTGATCCACCATCAGCATTTTCATTCCGCATCATTGTTTCAAGCCTCTCTTTTAAATCTTCATGATAACTTTCAAAGTCTATCAAATCCGCTCGCCCTAAAGTGGTATACATAAGATAATGCGGTATTTTATGAGATGTTTCAACATGGATACCTTCCACATCCAAACCTGCGTGTAGCTCTTCATATACCTTTCTTCGGCAATCAAAGATCATTGACCGAGTTAAATATTGAGTATTTAATCCATTGATAGCCACATCTCCTATACTTTTTTTTGTTTTCTTATAATAATCATAGAAGGCTTGATGTATATAAGATGTACGCAAGATATGACTTACGAAAGCAAGCCAGTTCTTATGAATACATTGTTGTGAAGCAACTGAAAGCTGTTTAAGCAATCTCAAATATACAGTGGACGATTCACTAACATCAAGCGGCAAATATGAAGATGTAACCGCTAATGAACCAGACTGCACGAAACCATTTGCCAAAGTATTTGACATATTATACGTAGGTGCAGTATTACATGCAGAGAGGAAAACTATAGGAACAGCTACATGATGGTCTATTATATCCTGCGGATAGATTTTGTCATCACCCATAAGCAGATAAGATTGATGTAATACGTTGTCATAATTACCATGAGTATCTATTACCAGTAACTGAGGTTTCATTTCATCCACCACATCAAAGAACTGCTGCTTATTTGAACAATATTTGGTTACAAAACCATGACTCTTAGCCAAATTATCACATTTATTTTGATAGTAAACAAATGCTTCATCCCTCGCGCCATAAACTACCAGCGTATGTTTCAGAATATCTTTTGGTACTCTATATTTCTGTACTTCATTGACAACGTAGTGCATAAGATTACCTTCCAGAGGAAACTCTGCAATTCTACAAATATCATGCGTGAATCCCAAAGGAATACCATCTAAAGGAAGCCATTCAATTGGCAAATCAGTAATAACAACAATCTGTTTGGTACATTCTTTCAACATTTTCTGCGCATCTTGTGAAAGAGAACCTTCTACTATTTTTGCGCCAACCTGCTTCATTATTTTCTCTAAGCTTTCCTTATCCTTTGCTTTACACAACCTTTCAGAAAAACTTGGAGCAACAAATGATAATTCACGATTAATTTCAACACCTTGAAATGGTAATCTCAAATAAGGTGAAAACTTATAAGAAGCATGTAACTGACCAACAATATCCAAAAATCGTCCCCGATGAAAATATACGGTATAATAAGCTGCTGAAAGACTTTCAAAAGTAACATCAGCAGCATTCTCTTCTATACGAAAATCAACCGTATAGTTTTTATTCGTAGGTTGTGAGAGCACATAGCGAAGAGATTTTTCTACTTTGTCATAACCTGGAACATGAATACCTTTCAAATAATCTCTCATATCTTTATGCGTAAAGGGAATAGTGATAATCAGAGGAGCATTGATTTGGTCCAATGTAAGATGAGTTTTATGTATGGGATACAGAGCTTGATTTTCTACAGCCATCATTTTGACTATCTGACCTACCATCTTGTCTTGCCTATCAAAACTATCAGAATGATGGCAAGCTTCCATGCTATCCCTCGCTCTATCTTCATCGCTATATTCCGTCATCTTATAGTTCCAGTCACCCAACATACTATGACTTGTCAAGGTATTGATAACTGTTGGATTGAAGGTCAGTCCATTATCAATATCTTTAATACACTCTGGCACATAATAAGGCTTGTCTATCTTAGAAAAATCAATATATTTAGGAGCCAAGGTCTTCAAGTAGTCTATTGCCTCACGAGAAGAAGAAAAGACGTTACCCCATGTAAACCAAGCCTTTTGGAATTCATTTACCAGATACAAACTTCTCTCATTATGTTTATACTTCAAAGCATTCGCTATCTCGTCTAAACAATTCAATGTTTCGGTACAGATAAAATAGACATTAACTGCATCATCCTTCTGTATTACCGGCAAACCTCCTGCCAAATTAATCGTATCAGCATAAATGAATGTAACCAAATATCCGCTTCTTTCTCCAGTATTAAGAACAGCCTGATAGTATTCACTCCCCATCACAAGATGCTCAAAAGTCTGAGGATAGAGTCCAAATGAAAATAAGAAGAAATGCGTAAGTTCTTCAGGAACTATAAACGAAAGATTATTCCTTAGAGGACGTTCGCCTAAGACAAAATTATATTGAATCGGATGTAATATTTGCATCGCTAAATTTTAATCAAGAATAACTTACATTATCAACAAATACAAAAAACTCCTCAAAAGACAAGGAAGGCCAATTCCATTGTAAAACCAGACCTTATCAGCATGCAAATCACCGAAGACTGGAATATTGGCATTATGGGTAATCACGAGTACTTGGCGATTTTTTTGTGAAATTGACTTGAAGTTTGAACTGCCTATTTTACAGCAATCTTAATCTATACGTTTAAGTTTACCTTCTATCATCATACCATAGAAAGTAGGCTTGCCATCAACTTCCTTAGCAAAGCTCTGCTTCCAAGTCAACTTATAAAGCACGGTATCCTTACAGATTTTCTTCCATAACTCTTCATTGTATGGCAGTCCCAGAACCTTATACAACTCATCACAATATTTATTATTAGGCTTAATCTGCTCAAAAGCTTCTGCTACCTTTTTCACATGTTTCTGTGATAACACAATAGCATAATCAGTTAACAGATAGTCAACCAATCTATCGTAATGTTTCCAATAATTATAGAGGAAATCTCTTACTACAGCATAGACATAGCGATGCTTATAATCGCAACCTAACGAATAGTTTGCAAAATATCCACTAGCAATAGAACAATGCAAGTAATCAGGGCGCTTGATAGACCATAGAGGCATTTTCATATAATCCTCAAAGCTAGAGCCCGTACAGAAGAATGTTGAGTCTATCCAAATTCCACCATAACGAGCCAAAAGATTCAAACGCAACAAATCCGAATAGATAGTTCTTGAGATAATATTTTTCTTACGCTTCTCCTCTAACCAATCTGGGAATTGCACATAATCCTTATAATTGTTATCAGTAATGACAATCACCTCATATTCTCCAGCATTGCGCTTGATAGTATCTACACAAGTTTTTACGATTTCCGGAGCATTATCAATACCTTGCCACCAACAAATCCAAATTTTGTTGCGACGTTTTTCATCACAATCAGGTATTGATTCCTGCACCTGATAATTCTTCCAATAATCCTTGAACTTATCCTCCAGGAAATGTAAGCGGCTCCGCGTTTATACCATTGTA
>ULJN01007787.1_pt1 | contig 9347 bp, 20 predicted proteins | sample 1950921 | NCBI WGS metagenome assembly ULJN01 (sample SAMEA4835476, study PRJEB28245) | human gut metagenome | biome: gut microbiome; material: fecal sample | place: Denmark | collected 2008
AGCAACTTGAGATTTTAGTTCATATATAGTGTGTCGTGGTGGTATCCAGCCTCAGCAGCGTCTTCCGGAGACATGAATACTTCCTTTATAAACGCCTGATCGTTATTGATACCGTCTGGTAACAGATCTGTGTAAGAGTAATACTTGACCATATTACCGTTGGCATCTTCTCTGATATAAGCAGATACAGGACGAGCTACCTTTGCACGTGAGCCACCGATACCAAACGCCTGCACTTTATACATAGTATCGAGGTCGATATTATCCATGAAAGCCATAACAGTTGGACTCTGTACCGGGTTGGTTCTTGTTAGAGCTGTCATAGATGTTGGGATATAAACTGATTGCAACCATCCGTTAGTGTATGCACGGTCAACTCTCTCCATTAAATCGTCAGAGATTCTTGTATTGATTATCTTCATACACTCGCTGTCAGACACAGGACTTGGCGCTTGTGTGATCGTAGCGTCAGTCAGTTTGTAACAACGCTGGTTTCCCATGTTGAGCGCGTAGGTGACATATCTTCCGGGCTTGGTTGTGTCTGCATATAAGTATGGAATCTTTGGAGATCCTACTAACGTATATCCACCATTCTCGGCATTACGATGATCGTATATGTAGTACCCATCGTATCCGGCAACACAGAAAGCTTGGATATAGTTAGTTTTAATCATTTCTCTGTTCTCATTGTTTAGCGGTAATCTGTAGCTTAACAGAAATGTATCGACAAAGTCTTTCAAGGCTAAGTCCGGGTCAGCGTGAAACTTACCCCAGTCGGCATAGTCCATGCCGAGGTCACTGGCTTCGAGCAATTCCTCGATGGCTGAGTCAGTACAATAATTTACAACTGTCTTGATTCGCCAGTCCTCGATTGACTGACTTTCGACTCTGTAAAATGTTATGGTCGCTAAGTATAACATGGCTATGAACCAGATTGGTATAATCATTAAAAGTGAAAAGACTTTACTCATATATGTTCTCCTTTCTCAACAGGAAAACTATTGAATAGTACAGCTGCATGCATAGAGATTGAGATATCCCCAGCTCTGTCATAATTTCGAATAATACAGGACTCTTTAATAAAGCTCTTAATGCTGACCTCACAGACTTTGTATCATATATATTATGACTGCATACATTACGTGCTCTTAGTAACAGTTTCCACCCGGAGTATCTAGTGATACAGTATTTATCAACAGGATACTCCATTTCCGCTCTAGCACATAATACTATAGATAACTCATAGATGTACGGTAATATCCATAACACGTTTGAACTGTTTACCTTCTGTACGTAACTAAACAGTATAATCCTAACTAAGCCTAGGTCTATATCTTTAAGTCTATCTTTTGTCGGCATTACAATCACCTCCTACTCGTAGAACTTGCCGTTCTTGTATATAACGTGCATACCATCCTCCATCTCTTTTGTTTGTAAACAAAACGACCTGAGTTCGGGAAGTGCATGTATCTCATCGTCAATGTAGTTATCCATATAGTTCATAAGAATATCTTCGACTTCCTCATTAACATCCGCGTAGATAACAACGCCGTCCTCTTTAGTGTTCATAAATGGTTCAAAACTATAAACTTCTTTAATACCGTATTCAGTAAATAACTTCTTTAATCCTTCAAGATGCTTTGTCATAACTAATTCTTTCATAATTACCTCCTACTTGTAAGATTTACAACTAATCATTTATATGCGACATAGACAAGAATGTATTCTGATCAAATACACGAGAAAAACACTTGTCGAGTCTTTCCCTAACATCAGTGTCGGCTCTATTATAAAACTCGATAGCTGAGTGTATTAACCCGGCTGCTATCACGCCTACATCTATTAACATATTTCCATATGCGGGTTTACCATTCACGAAAGGCTGCATTTGTACAGGGTATTTTATATCTGCGCGTGATATATCTAAAAAATACTTCAGCCCACCTAAATACCCATTATGCACAACACTACATCTAAGGCTATATAATAGCTTTGGGCTTTCACTGACTAATCTTTCGTACTCCTCCAATGCGTCAGCACACATCTGTTTACAACCTCCCTGTTGATATTTACCACATTTTACGCACAAACGTCCTTCCAATCCTCGTGTAACCGGTGTTACATATTCCTTAACCCATTTCTTATACCTTTTACCTACGTCCATGATCTCGTATAATGTGCTGCCGCACACATCAGGTAATGCTATAATCGCAGGAAATACAACCTGAATATACCCATCTAAACGTGCTTGCTCCAACAGATTACAGTAATCCACAAAGTTAGTAACTACTCCATTCTCACTCATAAGATAAATCCTCCTTGTCTAAGCCACCCACGGTAACTGTTGACAAAGCGGGAGAAATTCTCCCGCTGAGTGTAAATTCTTATCTCACACCGCACAATGTGTCTATATCGCTGCTATCAAACATCCAAACGCCGAAGTACGGATGTTCACCTGCAATCATATCATCCAGTCGACTGCGTTTCTCGTCTGTACAATTCTCATAGTATCTATGCACTCTGTTACAGATATAATACTCGAGTACACCTAAGTTTAATACTAACTTAGGTGTACACCAATCCCTTATTACTATAAGACTGTACAACAGACAGAAGCTTAGTATCTGAGTAGGCTGTGTCGATTACATAGGATACCTGATGTTCAAACTCGCTAGCTTTCTTGTTAGGTTTATTCGCCTCACCGTGTATAATACTATTACGATTTCTATATAAATCTCTACACAGTCTAAGTAGCGCCTCACCATTAGTATTAGCTACTTTCTCACACTCGCCTGAACACTCGCCTGTTTCTCGCTCTGAACACTTTAAACATACAAATCCAGTAGCTCCGAAATTCACATCGTTCATGTTCTCAGCTATCCATTGTTTGTATCTCTCACCTACCTCTGTGGTATTATACGCGACCTTACCACAAATATCGGGCAATGTCATAACTGCTGGAAGTATCGCTCTACCATATCCAGCTAATCTAGCACTTTCCAGTTCCTCGCAATACTGTTTAAACTTACCCTTACATTTAACTTTTAGTTCGACAATAAAACATCCTCTCCTTCTGTCTTACAGGGATTTTTAATCCCTCCGTCTTAGATTATAAGAAGCTGCCCCACCTCCGCATATTACATAGCTTGCTTATCGGTTACTAAATCACTACCCTTGCCCCTGTTACAGTCAAAACATGCTGTAATTAAATTTCCCATATCTGAAGTTCCACCTTTAGATATTGGTATAATGTGATCGACTTCAAGCACAACACCCTCTCCGTGTGCGCCGCAATACTGACATGTAAAATTGTCACGCTTTAATACTTCAAACCGTATCTTTGGAGTTACAAGAGCTCTTTGTTCCTGCGCGAAGGTTTTGTTCGACTTGTTTTGTGTCTTACGTAATATAGATTCCCAATCCTCTTCTCTAACGCTGAAAGATTTCTGTCTAAGATCTGCGCGTTTAGGGGGTTCGATAATACACAATGACAGTCATGCTACTGTCACATACATTACGGCAACTTGTTAGTAGCTTGTTAAGACGTTTCTTTGTGTATGTATACTTAGCGTAATCAGAAATCTGACTGAGCATGTTAGCTGCAGTTGTTATATCTTCTCGTGCTTTCTTGCGTTCTCGTATTAAATGATCAACTTGAGCACAGTTAAGATACTTATGTAAGTTATCATAACGCACATTCTGAAATCTCGAATATGTTTCAACATCAGTTGTGACGAGCGCTTTCAGAGTTTGCCGGGCACACAGTATGCTTGTGTATTCGGATAACTCAATAACCTGTCCCATTCATTCTTACGTGGAATATACCATATCAATAACCCTATAACTACAACCGCGGCCGCGATATACCGAACAAACTCTGGAATCATCGTACCCTCGCAGTAAATGTATAATCAATTGGGTCTATCCACGCTCCTATAATTGGGCGTAACATCCGGGCTGCACTCGTGTCACCGATTGCATGTACTCGAAGCTGCACCTTATCTCCCTGATTATACTCTTTGTTATTTTCGGAGTAAACGTATGTGGTGTAAATCTTTCCCTGATTGATAGGGTCCGGATCTACTACACGCACATACCTGTTTACTTCTACATCACATATCGGACCAAGTCCGGATATTCCAAGATACAGATCTTCAAGCTGCTTGTCAGTAACAGCACGAGTATCGATTACTTCATCGATGAATGATTGCATCTCGTTCATAATTGTTCTTCTCGCTACCATCTCATTAGATAGTGTTACCATCGTGAATGGAGCAAAGAAGAGCAGGATGAAAGCAAGCATTGTTCCCAATACTTTACCAAATATATCGCTCACTGCTTACCTCCAATCCACGGTTAAAAATATATCATCTCTATCTGCAAATAACCTAGTTGCATATTTCTCAACCAAAGTATTCTTTGTTTTACCAATAAGTCTTAACTTATGGCCAGTTACTTTACTCACCTCCACCGTGCGTTTATACATAGCAAGAAGCGAGGTTACATCCAAGTACTCCGGCAATGTTATCTCTACCGGTACTACTTCATCTGAGGCAAAGTTAGCGTTACTTATGTTCTGCACTAAAGAACCATTGTCCGCTAATTTGTGTAAAACCTCCATCGTCCTTCCTCCGTATCACTGTAGTAATAATCATAGCCAGAGATTGGCTGGTCAACAATATCATGAAGATATGAAATGTAATATCTCTGCAAGCGACCTTCCATGTTCTTCAAATAATCAGCATCGAACTTTACAATCGTATTTCTCTGAGATTCTCCTATCTTCAAATCAATTGCTTGTGGTGCAGGACAGAACTCGTCCGCTACCATCATCATAAGAAGATAGTCTCGCACATACCACTGATACGGCTCTGGCGTATTGTCTTGTGCTGATGTTAAAGCAGTCTTATCAGTTCGCGTATATGAACCTAGATTGCCCATGATAATTCCTAGACAGAAACAAACTGATACAATTCCAATAGCTGCCCACAGAATGATTGATACTATATCAAACCCGTCATCTAAGTGCACTGTCTCACCTCCTGAAAAACTTTAAATAAAATACGATACTGTGCTTCTGGATATATAAAATACTTAATATCTCCCTGAACTGGATATAGCAGATACAGACATCTTCGATCGAGATTATCCCGACTTCGGGCTGTGAACGTGTAAAGCATGAGCTGCACCCAATACTCTCTATTGTAGCTAGAGGTGCGAGATACTTTCATGTCCGCAATACCTTTGCTGAACACACAGTCGCACTCTATCTTACCTATTGGCGGTGTTTCGCTAAATGGTAGTCCGTAAAATCCGGAATAGGCCCCTACTAGTCTGTACATCGATATGGCACGTTCTGTAAGTATATTATAATCCTTGTAAAAAGCGTTTGCTAGATGCCCAGGGTATCTCCCTGTCACTAACAAATACGCTTCTGTGGCAGATAAAGAGGACGCGTCTAAGAGTGTTTCCACTAAGTCACTGTCCTCTTTATATCTACCACTCCTTAACCCTTTTTGAACATATCCAAAATCCCTATATTGATTTCGCGCTCTTACTCCATAGTCACACATTGTGCCTAGAGTTTTCATATACCTAGGCATGACCGATAGTTCATGGGGTATAAACACTTTCCTAGTTTGTATCTCATTTGGAGCTGGTATACAAGACAGTAGGAAAGTATAGAGCGCTGTGCCTTGTATATCCTTTAAACCCACGTTTAATCACTCCAATCCTGATTCTCTCCATCTGGGTTATTCTCGTGCGACAGTTCACTTACGCACAGCTGTAAATACCCATTTGGAGTAGCATAATATACGTAAACTTTCTTATTGTAGTAGTTACGCATCGTGGTTATAAGAGTTTGCATCCTTTCCGTATCAGCTGCTGAATTGGTAGCCATTGGGTAGGGTGTGCCCTCCATTGTATTCTTTAAATCCTCCATTTGTAAACACAGAGTTTCTGGAATACCATATAAATCGAGTGCTGCTACAACGTTAGACATTGGAACAGGTTTACCGTAAACCGCCATAGTTTGGAAGTTGTCTATCGCTTTGACATTTACTTCCATTAGGTCTAGTCTAGTGTTATAGTCCCACTCTCGAACCATGCTAACTATCGTAAGAACTATTCCTATGATAGCGCACATGATGATCATAGCTATGGCCATTTTAAAGCCATCGGATAGTGTACTGCCCATTAGTCAGGTATGAACTCCCCAGCATCGTTTGTTGTTCCCTGCTTGAACGTTACTCCAAGGACTTCTCCATTCAATCCATAAGATAGACTGCCGAAGTACACTTTGTTAACATCAAGCTGGTCCGTAACTTTTGTGGCTGTATAATCATTCTGCTTCTTGGCGCCTTCGAATAACCAAGCGCCTTCTGGTAAGTCGGATAAGGCAGCCTCAATGTCTTCATTATCACACCAGTAAGCCTTGAGATTCGTACCAACTAAAACTCTGACAGCAGCACTTCCTCTTTTTTGTAGTACAAGAGAAACAACATCCTGCGCGTACACAGTATGGTTGTTATACCCGTTGTATTCTCTGTATTCCTGCATAAGTTCCTTATTCGCTCCTTGTCGGCTGAGCTGTTCGTTCAGCTCTCTACCTTTTCCGACATAGTAAACCATACAGGTTACTACGAATGCACTTATGAGTAGGCCTATCGCGATTAAGACTGTCTGAGACCACTCTTGCATTATTTACTCTCCTTTCATTATTGGTGTTATTCTTAAATTGTCACTGGAGAATACTACGCATGTATCTGAGGCTAACTTAGTATCGCCGGTTATAGCAACATCATTGACTCCCAAGCAAACAAGCTCCGCTAGAGTATCAGCTAACTTCTCCCTATCGTCTGTCAATATTCTAATATTACTATCGGCTTGATATAACTTATATACTAGTGATCCTCTTTTGTATATGCATGCAATTCTTCCTATGCAATTCTCATGCATACATATTCGCCCCCGCTCTTCTACGTATACACCACCCCTTAGGTACGTAGCTGGCTGGTTGCTCTTCTTCGAGTTCTAGATGGACATTGTACAAGCCTTCTGACATACGAGATACTTTAGCATTTGTATGTTCTTCCATGATTCCCTCTAAAACTTCTTTTGCACTGCTCCCCTTTACTTCATAGTCTTTAACTTTCATCCTATCCTCCATAAATGATAAACTGCTCCTGCATCCGAGATACTGTTAGTCAGTATAGCTAGGTTGTAGAGCGCATTGACCATAAATAATATGGCCGCCTGTTTGTCTCTCTTAACATAGCATAAGCTTGCAAGACAAAACACAAGAGATATACTTATAAGTAATAAGTATAACCACAATACCAGCTTGAGTGGAGTTTTGTACCCTAACCACATCAATACTAGTGGGATTATTGTTGCTGTTGCACCTGAGCAAATGGAGATGCCGACAGCTAGTTTCTTATACACGCGATAGAGCTCCTTTGAGTCTTGGCGTTATGATGTAATCGGATTCTGATTGATTTATATAGACATGTTGTTTGAATCTCGAGAAGTATTTATCAGCTCGCTCTCCATATATCTTGGACGGTATATCCCAGATATAATCATCGAGAACGATTACAGCATACTTCTCAACCCACGCCTGACAGGGTATTTGAAATTCTCCTGTGGCCTGGATTATCATTCTACCGAATTTGTATTTCTTAGTCCCATACTCGACTCTGGAGTTGCACACAGCACAGAAGGGTTCTGTGCACATAAGTGACATGTATGGGTTATTCGGAAGTTTCATTAATCCAACAACTCTCTCTGTAATCTCTCTTCTGAAATCCCTATCGAACGTATTTACACCTCCTCCGATTTGATTAAAGTTACTTTACCAAAGTTCCTATTCATAATAACCAGAGCGGCTTCGTGCGCGTTCTGACGTTCTGATGCTATACAATCTGTAACTATCCTAAACGGAACTCCTTTGTCAAATAGATCGAAGCATGTGCCTAATACGCAAGCGTCTGATTCCCAGCCTGCTATGTAGGTCATGGTGTTTCCGTGAAGTAATCGAACCAATCCGTCCTCGACGCATGAGTACTTATCGTACCTTGTAAATATCTTGGCGTCTTTGAACTTAGTTACCAGAGCATGCCCTCTATCGTATGCACTGTTCTCTGTATAGCCAAGATTCTGTATGTACGGACTGTCAGGTTCTTTGTAGTTGAGCCACATAGTTTGTATGATATCATCCCAGCCCCCACGTTTAGCGAGCTTCTCAATGGCTGGGACTGTGGCCTTTGAGCAGGCAGACTTAAACCCTTTCTGGTAGTCAATCAGTAACAGTACTTTACGCATAAGCATCCCTCCAATCTGACTTATTTAAATAATGCAAGTATTACCGTAACTGCCAATAATATAATGGCTACGGTCCTGAATGCAACTGTGACTTGACGTGAGTTCTCCGTTGGGTTATATAATACACGAGGATTAGATGGGGCGATAAATATAGTGACTGAATCGCCAATACGTGCTCTACATGTAAAAATGCCTGACACATTATACTCGCTTCCACCATAAACATAGTTGTATACAGGAGTGTATATTTCAGTATCTGTACCATCCGAATCGTATATATTATGCTTTGTTACTCCAGCGACTATAGCAGATACCTGTTCAATACATATAGTACGCCGCAGTTCTACGTTGTATTTAATCACCATAGATACTACTAGAAATATTATGCCCAGTACCAAAGGTATGAGTTTAATCCACATATAACTGATTCAAATCCTTTTCATAGTATTACACCTATCAATATAATAGTTGCCATAACAACTGGTACAAAAGCTAATTTCGTATACGGAACTAAGAATAAACCAAAGCTTACAAGCAAGCATGAGTATGCAACACGTGTTGTGATAATGTACATAGACCAGTATGAGAATAGACCAAGTATAGCGGGTGCCACATTAAATAAATGTAGCACTGGATCGCGTTCTTTATTCCGTAAAAATACTACCTCCCCATAAACAGCACGAACGAGCATTGGTATAATTAACAATATCAAAGCTACACCTCCAATTGATTAACTCCGAATCCAGCAATCTCGCAAGTAGTATCACCCGTCAGTGTGTATTTCGCTCCGGGAATGGAAGGATGCATAAACTCTAACATGGCAAAATTTGCTACATCTACAAGGTATTCTGTGTTGCCAGTCTCCTTGTATTTCTGGAGACGAATCTCCAGGTTCTTTATAGCGTCCATGCACTTATACTCCCCATAATTCTTCTTAGCAGGTCCGTCTTTATAGAAGCTGTTAATCATGGCTTTCTTACGATGTTCATTGAATGCCGTAGAGTATTCTGTCTTTAGTATAG
>ULJN01015420.1_pt1 | contig 9127 bp, 2 predicted proteins | sample 1950921 | NCBI WGS metagenome assembly ULJN01 (sample SAMEA4835476, study PRJEB28245) | human gut metagenome | biome: gut microbiome; material: fecal sample | place: Denmark | collected 2008
GCTTCCTTTACGCCCTTCTTGCTACGAACACAAACTGAGTGACCCATACTCATACCAGGACCGAAGTTGGTATATGTCAAACCCTTAGGAGCAAGGCTCTCCATCAGAACACGTACGATAGAATCAGAACCTGGGTCCCAACCAGCAGAGATAACGCTTACCTTGCCAGCCTTCTTGCAGTTTTCCATCTGCTTGGTACGGTAGTCGAGGATGCTGGTGTGGATATCGAAGCTGTCTACGGTGTTGATACCGAGGGCAACGATCTTCTCTGCATACTCAGGGCAAGAGCGGGTAGGGGTTGCGAGGATAGCAACATCTACATCCTTCAACTTGGTGATGTCGTCTACTACTTCATAGTTTGCCAACTCAGCTGGTTTGTCCTTGGCACCCTGACGACGTACAATACCTGCAATCTCAAAGTCAGGAGCTGCTTCGAGTGCCTCAACAGTAAACTTACCGATGTTGCCGTATCCTACTACGGCTGCTCTAAATTTCTTCATTGTCTTATTTCTTTTATTTTGTTGTTTTTATTTCTTGCGGTTTAGTCATCCAACGGATATGTTTTCCGCTTTTCATTCAATTTCCGGTTGCAAAAGTATAGCTTTTTCTTGAAATACGTGACGTTTTAATAGAATTTTAACTCATAAAAGTTGCAAAAAGTAGTAAAATCATAGTTTTTAGGTATGAATAAGCGGAGATTTGTAAGGTATCTGTAGCAAGAGCCTTACAGTTTCGTTATTTTGTTGCGAAACATCATACATCCTCTTTCCGTTACCTCCCGATGTGCTTTGAATTACGTCCTGACGTAGCTTTTGCTGCGTCCCGACGTCTCTGGCTCTGCGTCGGGACGTATGACATGCTACGTCGGGATGTAATTTTATGGAACTCTATTACAATAATCCCGCCCTTCGCACGTTATTAATATATTAATTTAATTAGGAGAAAAAGAAAATGATAGAATATATTCATGGCGATCTGACAGAGCTGACACCTGCGCTGGCTATTGTTGAGACTGCGGGGGTGGGCTACGGACTCAATATATCGCTCAATACATATACTGCCATTCAGGGCAAACAGGAAGTGAAACTCTATGTTCACGAAGTGCTGGTGGCTGGTGGAAGAGATGACTCTTTCACCCTTTTCGGCTTTGCTACCAAACAGGAACGTGAACTCTACCGCCTCCTTATCACCGTTTCAGGAGTAGGCGGAAATACAGCCCGTATGATTCTCTCTTCACTCTCGCCACGCGAACTCTGCGAAATCATCTCTACAGGTAACGACAAGGTGCTGAAAACCGTGAAGGGTATCGGACTGAAGACAGCACAGCGAATCATCATCGACCTGAAAGATAAAATCGTGAGCCTCGGCATCGCTGACGAACTGCCAGCCAGCGGAGGTAATGTGGTGATGGTAAACAATGACGTAAAGGATGAGGCGGTAAGCGCCCTCACCATGCTCGGCTTCTCGCCGGCACCATCTGCCAAGGTAGTAGTAGATATCCTTAAGGCACAGCCTGATCTCCCGGTAGAACAGGTTGTGAAACTGGCATTGAAGCAAATCAAATAAGTTAGGAGTTCTTGTCGATGAAACAGAAGCAAAGATTTATATCTTTTCTATTGGCTTGGCTGATGGTGGCAACCTTCGGCTATGCGATAGCTTTGCCTCAACTTCAGGACGATAAAAAGAAAACCCATACCAGCACAGCCCAGCCCGTGCAGCTCGATGAAGATACCATTCCCGATTCGCTGCTGCATACCCGCTGGCAGATTCAGCGCACCCAACCTTACTCCCTGAACGACCTCTATCAGAGTCCGCTCGACCTGAAACGTCCTGATAATCTGCAATATCAGGTAGTCTACAACGATACCATCGACCGCTATATCATCGGCAACCGCATGGGCTCAACCTGGCTTTCGGCTCCTATCATGCTCACTCCGAAAGAGTATCTTGCATGGACCGAACAGCAGCAGCGCAACAGCTACTTCCGCAAGCAGAACGATGAAATCTTCCAGGCAAAAGGCAAGGAGAAGTTCGATTTCTCAGATATGCACTTCGACTTGGGACCTGCCGAGAAAATCTTCGGTCCTGGTGGCATCAGAGTGAAGACACAGGGTTCTGCCGAACTCAAGTTCGGTATCAACAAGAAAAACATCGACAATCCTTCGTTGCCTATCCGCAACCGAAAGACGACGATGATGGATTTTGATGAGAAAATCAATCTCAACGTCAACGGAAAGGTGGGTGATAAGGTGAACATGAACCTGAATTACAACACCGATGCCACCTTCGATTTCGATGCACAGAACATGAAACTGAAGTACGACGGCAAGGAAGATGAAATCATCAAACTCGTTGAGGCGGGCAACGTCTCCTTCCCTTCCAACTCTTCGCTCATCAAAGGCGCCAGCAGTCTGTTTGGTGTTAGAACCGATATGCAGTTTGGCAAACTCAAGCTGCAGATGGTGGCTTCGCAGAAGAAGAGTGCATCGAAGAGCGTATCTACCAGGGGCGGTGTACAGCTCACTCCTTTCGAACTGAATGTAGCCGATTATGAGGAGAACCGCCACTTCTTCCTCTCCCAGTATTTCAGAAATCATTATGATGCCTGGATGCAGAAACTTCCTAATCTCACCACGGGCATCACCATCAACCGTGTGGAGGTGTGGGTTACCAACAAAACCGGCAATACCACCAATACCCGAAACATCGTAGCCCTGACCGACCTGGGCGAGAACCAGAAACTGAGCAACCCGATGTGGGCGGCGAGCGGACAGGTGCCTTCTAACCAGGCGAATACAGAGTATGCGGCGATGACAGGGCAGTATGCTGCTGCCCGTGACATCGACCAGGCTGCAACCACTCTCGATGGAGGCGGACTGGTTGGCGGAGCCGATTATGAGAAACTGGAGAGTGCCCGTCTGCTCAATTCTTCTGAGTATACAGTCAATACCGCCTTGGGTTATATCTCATTGAAAACCAGTCTGCAGACCGACCAGGTACTTGCCGTAGCCTATGAGTATACATCGGGAGGCGTTACCTATCAGGTGGGCGAGTTTGCATCCGATCTCAGCGATACCAAGCAGGCACTCTTCGTGAAATCGCTCAAGAATACCAGTAACAATCCGCGACAGGGCAACTGGGGGCTGATGATGAAGAACGTTTATTATCTGGCTTCTACCGTAGAGAAGGAGAAGTTCCGCCTGGATGTAAAATACCAGAGCGATACCACCGGCGTATATCTCAGTTATATCCCTGAGCAGCAGGTGAAGGAGCAGCCTATCATCCGTGTGCTGGGCGCCGACCGTCTGGATAACAACAACAAGGCACACAGCAATGGATATTTCGATTATGTAGAAGGCTATACCATCTCTAATGGACGCGTGTTCATTCCGAAGGTAGAGCCTTTCGGCAGTTATATGCGTGATTATCTGGTCAAGCGGGGCGTGGCTGCCGACAAGGCAGAAAAGTATGCCTTTACCGAACTTTATGACAGTACGAAGACCGTAGCCAAGCAGATAGCCGAAAAGAACAAGTATCAGATTGTGGGACAGTTCAAGGGCTCTGCAGCCAATGTCATCTCGCTTGATGCCTACAATGTGCCACAGGGCTCGGTGGTCGTTACGGCAGGCGGTATCACCCTGAAAGAGGGCACCGACTATTCGGTAGATTACAGTGCCGGTGAGGTGACCATCCTGAACCAGAGCATCATCGATGCCGGTACGGCTGTCAACGTTTCTCTGGAGAGTAATACCGATTTCGGACAAACCCGAAAAACGATGTTCGGACTGAACTGGGAGTATGATTTTACCAAGAACTTCCAGTTGAGCGGTACTATCCAGCACCTCTCCGAACAGGCGCTTACCACCAAGGTATCCATGGGCTCCGAACCGCTGAAGAACACCCTTTGGGGCATCAATCTCAACTGGCGCAAGGAGAGTCAGTGGCTCACCAATGTGCTTGACAAGATACCATTCCTGCACCTTACCCAGCCATCGCAGATATCCTTTACAGGAGAATTTGCCCAGCTCATTGCCGGTGAGGCAGGTGGCACACAGGACAATGCATCTTATATCGATGACTTCGAGGGTACGAAGACCACCATCGATGTAACGACTCCTACCTCCTGGTTTATATCCAGTGTGCCTTCGCTCAATTTCAAGGATGATTACAGCGATAAGACCGGTCTGAGCAGCGGCTTCCACCGTTCGCGTCTAGCCTGGTATACCATCGATCCGCTGTTCACCCGCCGTGGAAGTTCGCTCACTCCGGGACATATCAAGGGCGACCTTAAGCAGTTGAGTAACCATTATGTTCGCGAGGTCTATACCAAGGAGCTCTTCCCATTGCGCGACCAGAGCAGTTATCAGGGCGCTACCAATACCCTGAATGTACTCAATCTGGCTTACTATCCAAGCGAGCCGGGACCATACAACTTCAATGTAACAGATTTGCAGGCAGACGGAACCCTGCAGAATCCGCAGCGCAACTGGGGCGGAATGATGCGTAAGCTGGATACCAACGATTTCGAGCAGGCAAACATCGAATACATCGAGTTTTGGATGCTCGATCCGTTCATCTATTCCCGCGAAGAGGCTGATGCTGCCGATTATGGTGGCGATTTCTACATCAACTTGGGCGAGGTGAGTGAGGATATCCTGCGTGATGGCAAGAAATTCTATGAGAGTGGCATGCCGGTAGATGGCAGCAAGAGCTACACCTATACCCAGTGGGGTAAGATTCCTACCCAGAGCACCGTGACCTATGCCTTTGCTACCACCAGTGGCAGCAGAGCCTTGCAGGATGTGGGTTTCAACGGACTGACTGATGCCGAGGAGCAGGAATTCTACAAGAGTGCTTATCTCGACCAGATTCAGGGCAAGGTGAACCAGGCGGTGTTCGACAGCATCTTTGCCGATCCGGCACGTGATGACTACCACTATTTCCGCGGTTCCGACTGGGATGAGATGCGTGCTCCTATCTTGCAGCGATATAAGTATATCAACAATCCTCAGGGCAACTCGCCTGACAGCGACAGCCGTTCTGAGAGCTATGATACTTCTTATAAGTCAACGCCGGATGTCGAGGATATCAACCAGGATTATACGCTCAACGAATATGAGAAATACTTCCAATACCGTGTCAGCATCCGTCCGGAAGATCTCGTGGTGGGTAACAATCATATTGTAGATAAGCGTGAATACAGCCAGACCTGGCGTGATAATACCAAGTCTACCGTTACCTGGTATCAGTTCCGCATACCTATCGATGAGTTTGAGAGCCGTCAGGGCAACATCAACGATTTCTCCAGCATCCGCTTCATGCGTATGTTCCTCACCGGTTTCAAGAAACCTATCGTGCTGCGTTTCGGTACCTTCGACCTCGTGATGGGCAAGTGGCGTACCTATGATCAGCCGCTCGGCGCAGCCAGTGGCGGAACCCTCGATGCAAGCAGTGTGAGTCTGGAAGAGAACGGCGAGAAGACACCGGTCAACTATGTCTTGCCTCCGGGTATCAAGCGCGAACAGGATCCTAGTCAGCCTCAGTTGGTTGAGGCGAACGAGCAGGCGTTGAGTCTGGTGGTCAAGAACATGAGCACGGGCGAGGCGAAGGCGGTTTACAAGAATTCTACCCTTGATCTGCGCCAGTACAAGCGCATCCAGATGTTTGCCCATGCCAATGCATTGGAACAGAATACCACCCGTCTGCAGGATGGTGATCTCTCAGTCTTCATCCGTCTGGGTAGCGATTACAAGAATAATTACTACGAGTATGAAATCCCGCTGAAGCTCACCGAGCCACGCTCCAACTATAACCGCTATGTGCTTGCCGACTGTAAGGCGGTATGGCCTGAGGAGAATATGCTCGATGTGCCGCTGAGTGTCTTTACGGCATTGAAGAAAAACCGTAACAAGGCGAAGGCACAGGGTGTGGCTTCTTATCTCGCTCCTTATTCCATGATGGATGCAGAACATCCGCAGAACAAGATTACCATCGTGGGTAATCCGAGTCTCGGCGAGGTGAAGACCATGATGCTGGGTGTGAGAAACAATTCTGCCGACATCAAGAGCGGTGAGGTATGGATAAACGAACTCCGACTCAAGGAACACAATAATTCGGGTGGTTGGGCAGCCAATGCCAACCTGAACGTACAACTCTCCGATTTGGGTAGCGTGAATGCCACCGGCAGATACATCAGCGAGGGATTCGGCGGTCTGGAAGATGGCGTGGCAAGTCGCACTACCGATAATTACGGTACCTACAGTGTGACCACATCGCTCGAAATGGGTAAGTTCTTCCCTGACAAGGCGAAGGTGAGCATACCTTTATATTATAGTGTTACCAAGGAGAAGACCACTCCTAAGTATAATCCGTTGGATACCGATATGGAGTTGAAGGATGCTCTCGATGCCGCCGGCTCCAAGCACGAGCGCGATTCTATCGAGAATATCGCTGCCACCAAGATTACGCAGACCAACTTCTCTATCTCGAATGCCCGGGTGGGTATCGCTACCAAGCGTCATCCGATGCCATACGATCCTGCCAACTTCTCATTCACCTACAGTCATCAGCATCAGTATACTACGGGTGAAACGACGATGTATGAGCGCAAGGACAACTGGCGCGGAGCCTTGGATTATTCGTGGAGCCCGGTTTATAAGGCATGGGAACCATTCAAGGGACTGAAGAACAAGAGCAAGTGGCTCGACATACTGAAACGTTTCGGACTGAACTGGCTGCCGCAGAACATAGCCTTCAATACCGAGATGACGCGCGACTACTACGAGTTGCAGGAGCGCGATATGGAAACCCTGATGAGTGGAGCTGCCGGAGTAGACTCCAAGTTGCCGCTCACTTTCAGTGAACAGTTCCTCTGGAACCGTGAGTTCTCCATCAACTGGGATCTGACCAAGAACCTGCACATGAACTTCCAGAGTGCTACCCATGCACAGATAGAGGAACCATATACACCGGTCAACAAGGATCTTTATGCCGACCAGTATCATGCCTGGAAGGACTCCGTATGGACCAGCATTCGCCACTGGGGTGCACCGCTCGACTACAGTCAGAATTTCCAGGCATCCTACAAGGTGCCTCTCAATCTGCTGCCTGTCTTCGACTGGGTGAACAGCGATGCCTCTTACAATGCCAACTATTCTTGGGAGCGCGGTACAGAGGATGAGGAAGGTAACTCGTATGGAAACACCATCAATACCCAGCGCGAACTGGCATTGAATGGAAACTTCAACCTGGTAAAACTCTACAACCATGTGCCTTTCCTGAAGAAGGTAAACGATAAGTTTGACCGTACCCAGAGTAGGGCACAGATGCAGCGCAAGAAGCAGGAAAAAAAGAAAAAGAAGCAGGAAGCAAAGGAACAGGCGGCTGATCCGAAGAAGGCGCTGCCTAAGAACAAGCGTGCCTTCGAACGGGAAATCACCCTCCTGCCTGATACCACATTCAAGATACGCCACGGCAAGAATACCAAGCGACTGATTGTGAATGCCAAGACGGAAGACGGCAAAGTGTTCCCGCTTAAATATAAAAAGGTGGATAATAACCAGATCAGAATCATCTCAAAGGTAGATACTGCCATGAAGGTGAAACTCTCCGTACTGGCTAAGGAACCGCTTGATGATAAGAAATGGTATAAGGGATTGCAGTTGGCTAGTCGTCTGGCAATGATGGTGCGCAATGTGAGCATCAACTATCGCAGCAGCTATCAGCTCACCCTGCCGGGCTTCTTGCCTAGTGTGGGTGATGCCTTCGGACAGAAGAAGGTGGGACAGATGGCACCGGGTCTTGACTTCGCCTTCGGTATGGTTGGCGACGATTATATCGAGAAGGCTAGAAACAACGACTGGCTGCTCTGCAACGACAGTATCGCAACACCTGCTACTACCAGCAGAACGGATAATCTTACGTTGCGTGCCACCCTGGAGCCAGTCAAGGATTTCAAGATTGATCTCTCAGCCACACGTACCAAGACCACGCAGAAGAGCATACAGTATATGTATGAAGGAACGCCAACTACCCAGAGTGGAGCCTTCCAGATGACTACCATCTCGCTGGGTTCGGCTTTCGAGGGAATGGGCAATGCCAATTCGGGGTATCGCAGCAAGACCTTCGAGAAGTTTGTCAACTCGCTGGCTGGTTTCAGAGATAGGGTAGAGGCTCAGTATGCAGGTACCGTTTATCCGACTGGTTCGGCTCTGGCTGGCGGCAAGTTTGATGCTTCCCGCACGCCGGTCAACCAGTATAGCAGCGATGTCATGATTCCTGCCTTCCTCAAGGCTTATACCTCGATGGGTGGCAATTCGCTCTCGGTATTCCCGGCATTGAGCCGGATGTTGCCAAACTGGACCATCCGTTACAGCGGTCTGGGACGTCTGCCTTGGTTCAACGAGCACTTCAAGAGTATCAACATCAACCACTCTTACAAGAGCGTCTTTGCAGTTGGCAGCTACAACAGTTACAGCACCTTCCAGGAGTATATGAACGGTCTCGGCTTCGTGAGTGATGCCACTACGGGCAATCCGTCGCCAAGCAGCATGTTCAACATTTCGCAGGTAAGTATCAACGAGTCGTTCTCGCCATTATTGGGTATGGATGTCACATTCAACAATAATATGACGGTGAAGGCAGAATATCGCCAGACCCGTGTGTTGAACCTCAGTATGACGAGTGTGCAGCTGAACGAGGCATTGAGTAAGGACTGGGTAATCGGTATGGGTTACCGCATCAACAACTTCGATGTTTTCGGCTGGGGCGCCAAGGCCTCCCGTTCCAAGTCGAAGGGCGGCAACAAGAATGCAGCCAACAAGAATGCGACAACCACCAAGACGGTTCAGAATGGTACCAACCATGATCTGAATCTACGTCTTGACTTCAGTTTCCGCAAGCAGGCAGCCATCGTTCGTGATATTGCCTCAATGGTAAGCAGTGCCAGCAGCGGCAACAATGCTCTGAAACTGAGCTTCTCTGCCGATTATACCTTCAGCAAACTCCTTACCATGAGTTTCTATTATGACCGTCAGACCAACACCCCGCTCCTGTCGAGCAGCAGTTATCCTACCACCACACAGGATTTCGGCCTGAGCATCAAGTTCTCGCTGACGAGATGATGTTT
>ULJN01001992.1_pt1 | contig 9071 bp, 7 predicted proteins | sample 1950921 | NCBI WGS metagenome assembly ULJN01 (sample SAMEA4835476, study PRJEB28245) | human gut metagenome | biome: gut microbiome; material: fecal sample | place: Denmark | collected 2008
CTCCTTAATAAAATGTTCAATATAAAAGTAGGAAGACTATAAGTGCTTGGTATTCAGCCCTAATATTCCTCTGGAATGACGACGAATATTAAAAGTCGATGATAGGGCTGTTCTCTACAAGGAGAACAGCCTTTTTCATCTTCTTTCTGTTACTTTTTCATCTCATATCTGGCTGGATGTTCCTACAATCATCACCTTATATATAATATTCAGCGATAATTTACGTTATTACATTGTGTTAAGACGAATCATCATATTATGTTTTTTGCTGGCAGGCGTGCTCTGTATGAGAGCGCAGTATGATCCATCCTTCAGTCATTATTTCGACATGGAGTCATCCTTCAATCCTGCAGCAGTGGGTAAGCAGGCTAAACTGAATGTTACGGCTGCTTACGCTCTTGATATGGCTGGATTCGAACACAATCCCCGTACGATGTATCTGGCAGCAGATATGCCTTTCCTGCTTTTCAATCATCAGCAGGGTGTGGGCGTTTCACTGATGAATGACCAGATTGGTCTCTTTACCCACCAGCGTCTTAGCCTGCAGTATGCCTATAAAAAGAAGATATGGGGAGGAAAGATGAGCATCGGATTGCAGGGAGGTATGCTGAGTGAGAGTTTTGATGGCAGCAAGGTAGATGCTGGAGAATCGGGCGACCCTGCTTTTGCTACGACAAATGTAGAGGGAAGCGGAATGGATTTTGCCTTGGGTTTCTATTTCATTCATAGTAATTGGTATGTTGGGCTTTCAGGGCAGCATCTTACTTCTCCTAAGATCAATCTGGGTGATTCAAATGAATTTAAGATTGATGCAACGTATTATTTGACTGGTGGATACAATATTCAACTGAGAAATCCGTTTTTATCTATAAAGTCATCTGCTCTTGTCAGGTATGATGGTACGGTGTGGCGAGGCGATGTTACCGGGCGGCTGGTATATCAGCACGAAGGAAAGCATTTGTATGGTGGACTCACCTATAGTCCTGATCATTCTGTGACCTTTCTATTGGGAGGTACTTTTCATGGGGTGATGCTTGGGTACAGTTATGAGTGCTATACTTCGAAGTTGAATGCGGGCAATGGTAGCCATGAACTCTTCATCGGATACCAGACTGAGATCAGTCTTGCCAAAAAAGGAAAGAACAAACATCAAAGTGTTAGAATACTATAGTATATCATCAAGAATATGAATATTGAAATGAAGAAAATAATAGGGCTCTTCTGCTCACTTGTAGCACTGCTCTCCCTGAGTGGCTGTTTCAGCGCCAAATCTACTTCTATGGCAGGTAGAGGAGGAGAAGTTGTGGGCGTAAGTGGAAGAGGGTTCGTGGAGCCTACACCTTACGGAATGGTAAAGGTGAACCGTGGTTTCCTGAAGATGGGTCTTGAGACTCAGGATTCGCTATGGGGTACTAAAACTCCCCGTAAGGATGTTTCCGTAGATGGTTTCTGGATGGATGATACTGAGATTACGAACTCTGAGTACAAGCAGTTTGTTGCTTATGTACGCGATTCCATCCTTCGTACCCGTCTTGCCGATCCTGCCTATGCCGGTGATGAGACCTATATGATTACCGAAGACAAGAATGGCGACCCGGTTCCTCCGCAGGTTAACTGGAAAAAGCCTTTGCCAAGAAAGCCGAATGAGGATGAACTGCGTGCGATAGAAAGTCTCTACAATGTGAATCCGGTGACCGGTGAGAAGCTGATTGATTGGCGCCAGCTCAACTATAAGTATGAAATCTATGATTACACAGCAGCTGCCCTTCGCCGTAACCGAATCAATCCGCAGGAGCGCAGTCTGAATACAGATATCCAGATAAATCCTGATGAGGTGGTGATGATTTCGAAGGATACCGCTTATTATGATGATGAGGGTAGAGTGGTGAGAGAGACCATCAACCGCCCGTTGAGCGGTCCGTGGGATTTCCTCAATACTTATATCGTGAATATCTATCCGGATACCACTTGCTGGGTGAATGATTTCCGCAACTCAGATAATGAAACTTATCTGAGAAGCTATTTCAGTAATCCTGCCTACAATGACTATCCTGTTGTGGGTGTCACCTGGGAGCAGGCGAATGCCTTCTGTGCCTGGCGTACCGACTACCTTCTGAAAGGTTTGGGACCGGAGGCAAGGTTCGTGCAGCGTTACCGTCTGCCAACAGAGGCAGAATGGGAGTTTGCTGCCAGAGGAAAGAATCAGAGTGAGTTCCCTTGGGACAATGCTGACGTAAAGAATGGAGATGGGTGTTTCTATGCCAACTTCAAGCCAGATAAGGGTAACTATACCAAGGATGGTAACCTGATAACGAGTAAGGTGGGTATTTATTCACCCAACTCAAACGGGCTCTATGATATGGCTGGTAATGTGGCAGAATGGACCAGCACCGTTTATACCGAGGCAGGAGTGGATGCGATGAATGATCTGAATCCTGACCTGAAATACAATGCAGCCAAGGAAGATCCTTACCGGTTGAAGAAAAAGAGTGTAAGAGGTGGGTCCTGGAAAGATCCGGAATCTTTTATCCGCTCGGCATGGCGCTCTTGGGAATACCAGAACCAGCCACGCTCATATATCGGATTCCGCTGTGTAAGAAGTCTGGCTACTACATCGAGTGCCAAGCAGAAACCATCAAGAAATAAGAATAGGAGATAATCAAAATGGGTGACTATAGTAAATATAATATTGTCTATCGTCTGCAGAAGTGGATGGATAGTGTTCCGGGACAGACTTTCCTGAACTATGCATATAGTTGGGGTGCGAGTATCGTTATTGCAGGTACTCTCTTCACGTTGACGCATCTTCCCGGAGCCAAACTGATGATCTTCCTGGGAATGGGCACTGAGATTATCGTGTTCTTCCTGTCTGCTTTCGACCGTCCTTTCGATAAGACTGCTGATGGCAGAGAGCTTCCTACTCATGTAACGGAGGAATATCTGGAGACGGGTAAGGTAGAATACCAGGACAAGAATGTGGCTGCTTCTACCATAGGAGCATCTTCTTCTCCAATTGCTGGTGTTGCCAACCAGGCTTCCTCAATAGCTCAGCCGGATGCCTTGGCAGAAATACAGGTAGCTTCTGAGGAAATGCAGAAAGTGCAGAGCAGCTATGTGGATGAACTGAAGAATCTGGTAGATACCCTTGGCAAGGTTAATGAGCAGAGCTCCCGTCTGACTCGTGACAGTGAGGAGATGGAAAACCTGAACCGCACGCTTACCGGTATTACCAAGGTTTATGAGATGCAGTTGAAAAGTGCCAGTCAGCAGATTGGTACCATCGACCAGATCAATGAACAGACCCGGAAGATGGCTCAGCAGATAGAGCAACTGAACAGCATTTATGCACGTATGATTGCAGCGATGACCGCAAACTTAAAAGAAAAATAAATGGCAATAAAGAAAAGACCGATTTCACCACGCCAGAAGATGATCAATCTGATGTATGTCGTCTTGATGGCTATGTTGGCACTGAATACTCCTACTGAAGAGGAGCTCGGTGTCAAGGGAAAGTCGTTGGTGGAGAAGGTGAAGAGAAGCTTGCAGGATGAACCGCGGAAGGGCGATGAGAAGAAGGATGTGAAACTCGTGGAACTGAATGTGAGTGAGATGAATGCCTTCGTGATTCCTGAAAAGACGACCCTTTATGCGGGTGAGCGATTCAACTCACAGGTGGTGATGGCGGCTATAGACAGTACCCAGCGCCCTGAAATCTATGTCAATGGCAGTCGGCTTCAGGCTGCTGATGGTAGATATAGCTTTACGGCTGGTGGGGTAGGAGAACATCAGTTTAATGGCTATATTCTGATGAAAGGCAAGGATGGTGAGGAAATCCGTCGTAACTTCAGTCAGAAATATACCGTATTGCCTGTTCCGAATTCTGCTACCGTGGCAGCCGACCTGATGAATGTGCTTTATGCAGGTTATGCCAATCCTATCAGTATCAGTGTGCCGGGGGTTCCGGCGAATGCCATCTCTGCCTCTATGAGTGGTGGTTCGTTCGTATCAAAAGGCAACGGTCATTTCGTGGCGACTCCATCTACCGTTGGCAAGGATGTTACCATTCATGTAACGGCAAGAGATAAGGGACAGGTTCGATCGCTGCCGCCTTTTGTTTTCCATGTCAGAAAATTGCCAGATCCTACCGCTTATATCGCAATGGGAACAGACAGATTCAGAGGTGGCGGTTTGGCAAAGGCCAATCTGATGGGTGCCACGGGCATTCATGCAGCCATCGACGATGGACTTCTGGATATTCCTTTCAAGGTAGTAGGTTTCGAAACAGTCTTCTTCGACAATATGGGTAATGCCATTCCGCTGGCTTCTGCTGGAGCCAGTTTCTCGGCCAGACAGTGTGAGGAGTTCAGAAAGCTGTATCGCAACCGTCGTTTCTACATCTCTCATATCAGAGCTGTAGGTCCCGACGGCATCATGCGAACCCTGCCTTCGTCAATGGAAGTTATCGTAAAGTAATAACGGAGTTTTCAAATTTAAAAATCAAAGTCAATGAAAAAGATATTGTTCTTGTTCCTGCTCTTGGGAATGGTGCAGGGCATCTGGGCACAACCTGAGGCCCGCAGGCAGGCGGCAGCACAGAAGAAAGCGGCGCAGCAGAATGGCGATACTCCAACCCTGCGTGCGCAGATCTCCTTTCCTACTGCTCTCCCGATGGATGAGGACGTGGTTTGGAGAAGAGATATCTACCGTGAACTGGATCTCAACAACGAAGCCAATGCTGCGCTCTATTATCCTGTAGAGCCGAAGGGAAATCAGATGAATCTCTTTACCACCATCTTCAGATTGATGATGACGGGAAAGATTACCGTATTCCAATACCGAATGGATGGTAATGAGAGTTTTGCCGCTGCCGACCGGGTGGATCAGAAGTCTTTCCTGGATAACTATCATATCTACTACGAGAAGCAGCCCAATGGTAGAATCAAGTTAGACAACAGCGATATCCCTTCGCGTGAGGTGAAATCGTATTATATCAAGGAAAGCAGTTTCTTCGACCAGCGTTCTGCTACCTTCCATACCAAGGTGTTGGCGCTTTGCCCTATCATGACCCGTGAGGATGATTTTGGAGATGGTGGAACCAGGTATCCCCTCTTTTGGGTGAAATATGATGATCTGGCTCCTTATCTTACCCGCCAGCAGGTGATGACTAGCAATCTGAACAATGCCGTGGTGATGAGCATTGATGATTACTTTGCCAGAAATCAATATAAGGGTAAGATTTACAAAACCAACAATCTGTTGGGACAAACCCTTTCTCAATACTGTACCACGGATTCTGCCATGGCAAAGGAACAGAAGCGCATCGAGGCAGAACTGGTTGCCTTTGAGAAGAATATCTGGGGTAATCAGGCACGAAAGGATTCACTGGACAGCATTGCCAATGCAGCAAAGGAGGTGAAGGGGAGTGTAAGGAAGAATCGCCGAAGCACAGGATTGCGTAGCGCATCTGCCAACACCGGCAAGGTTTCCCGTGTCAAGTCAAAGCAGGCTAAAAACAGAACCTCTTTTGCCAGCGGTTCGGCTAGAGTCACGGTGAGAAGAGAGCGCCATTAAGTAAAAGAGATGTTGTTTTCAACATATAGTGTGAACATATTGAATTAGTAACAATTAAAAAAGGTAAGAAAATGAAGAAGATTTTATCACTTGTATTCATGGTAGCAGCAATGATGTATGCTACTAGCGCAAACGCACAGATTAAGTTCGGTTTGAAGGGCGGTTTGAACGTGACAAGCATGTCTTTCAGCGAGGATGTATTTGATGCTTCCAACAAGACTGGTTTCTTTGTTGGTCCTATGGTGAAGGTTACTGTGCCTATCGTAGGCTTGAGCTTCGATGCTGCTGCTTTGTACGACCAGAAAGAGGCTGATGTTAAGTATAATATTGATGACGAATTTGGAAAGACAAATGTGAAGCAACAGTCTATCAATATTCCTGTCAACGTTCGTTATGGTTTTGGCTTGAGCAGCCTGGCTAACGTTTTCCTTTTTGCTGGTCCACAGTGGGGATTCAATGTGGGTGACAAGAACTTTGATTTGGAAAAGGTGGGCAACTACTCTTTGAAGAAGTCAAACTTCAGCGTAAACGTAGGTGCTGGTGTAACCTTGCTGAACCATCTTCAGGTATCAGCCAACTACAATATCGCTTGCGGCAAGTCTGCTGATGCTAGCTTCTCTAAGGTTCTTGAATCAGTGGACAAGAGCCATAACAACTCTTGGCAGATTGCACTCGGCTACTGGTTCTAAGCTACTGTAGCCTGTATCTCTCCGAGTAGATACATTAAAATATATAAAAGCAGGTACCTGATGATGGGTATCTGCTTTTTTTTTGCTATCTTTGCAAAACGAATGTTTGGAAAGAATAGTTGGGTAGCTGTTTCATACGATAAACATTCTGAAGAATTAGAAGATAGAAACAATGAGATATGTAGATGTGATATTGCCTCTTCCGCTCGACGGCACCTTTACTTATTCTGTCCCCAAAGGGATGGAAGAGAAAGTCGTGGCTGGTATGCGCGTGCTTGTTCCCTTAGGAAAAAGCAAGAAATATATTGCCATGGTAGCGGATGTACATTCCGAAAAGCCGGATTTCAACTGTAAGCCGATAGAGGCTGTTCTTGATTCCTATCCCTCTCTTCTTCCCCAGCAATATCGCCTTTGGCAATGGATCAGCGATTACTATATGTCACCTCTTGGCGATGTATATAATGCAGCCATGCCTGCCGGTATGAAATCTACAGAGAAATTCAAGCCCAAGATGGAACTCTATGTGGAGTTGGCTAGCAGTTATCGCAATGAACAGGCTCTGCACGTGGCGCTCAATATGGTGCAGCGTGCCCTGAAGCAATCGAAGACTTTGACCACCTTCCTGGCCCTTTCTCATTGGGACAGTCTGGAGGGAGATACGCCTAGAGAAGGTATCAAGAAGGTGACGAAGGAAGAGCTGATGAACGAGGCACGATGCACGGCAGCTGTGGTCAAGGCGCTCATCGACAGAGGCATCCTCTTTACCTACGAGTTGGAAGTGGGTAGATTGAATACGGCTGGAGAATCGCATCTAGACCAGATCAAGCCCTTGTCTATGCCGCAGCAGGATGCTTACAATCAGATACTGATGCAGATGCTGAAGAAAAACGTAGTGCTCCTGCATGGTGTAACTTCCAGCGGAAAGACGGAAATCTATATCCATCTCATCAGAAAAGCCATCGAGGAACACAGGCAGGTGCTCTATCTGCTGCCCGAAATCGCCCTGACGGTTCAGATCATGGAGCGACTGCACAAAGTCTTTGGCGACCGGCTCGGTATCTATCATTCTAAATATAGTGATGCAGAGCGCGTTGAAATCTGGCAGAAACAACTCTCCGGGCATCCCTATGATGTGATCCTGGGAGCAAGAAGCGCAGTCTTTCTGCCTTTTCAGAAACTGGGACTTGTCATCATCGATGAAGAGCACGAGACCTCTTTCAAGCAGCAGGATCCGGCTCCACGCTATCATGCCCGCAGTGCAGCTATCGTGCTTGCCAACATGTATCCGGAGGCAAAGGTACTTCTGGGAACGGCTACGCCTTCGATGGAAAGCTATTACAATGCCCAGCAGGGTAAGTATGGATTGGTAGAACTGAAGACCCGATACAAGGATATCCAGTTGCCTGAGATACAGGTGGTGGATGTGAAAGACCTCCGCCATCGCAAGATGATGACGGGTGTTTATTCGCCTGTGCTCCTGGCGGCTGTAAAAGAAGCCCTGAAGAATGGAGAGCAGGCTATCCTCTTCCAGAACCGGAGAGGATTTGCACCGATGATAGAATGTAAGGTGTGCGGATGGGTGCCGAAATGCAAGAACTGTGATGTTTCGCTTACCCTGCATAAGAGTATCAATCTCCTTACCTGCCATTATTGCGGTTATACTTATCCGGTTCCTACAGAATGTCCTAACTGTGGCAGTACTGAGTTGATGGGCAGGGGTATCGGAACAGAGCGCATCGAAGACCAGATTTCCGAAATCTTTCCCGAAGCCCGCATCGCCCGAATGGACTTAGATACAACCCGTACCCGAAATGCCTACGAGCGACTGATCTCCGATTTCTCTTCGGGAAAGACAAATCTTCTGATTGGTACGCAGATGATATCAAAGGGCTTGGATTTCGATAAAGTGAGTGTAGTAGGTATCTTGAATGCTGATTCAATGCTCAACTATCCTGATTTCCGTGCTTACGAGCATGCTTTCATGATGATGGCGCAGGTGAGTGGAAGAGCCGGAAGAAAGGGCAAACGGGGACTCGTGATTCTGCAGACTAAGAATCCGACACTGCCTATCATCAGTCAGGTAGTACACAATGACTATGATTCTCTTTTCAAGGGAATCCTGGAGGAGAGAAGAATGTTTCATTATCCGCCTTTCTTCCATCTTATCAATGTGTTCCTGAAGCACAAGCACGAAAAGATCTGCCAACAGGCTAGTCTGGAATTGGGCAAGACGCTGAGAGGATGGTTTGGTGAACGCGTACTCGGACCGGATAAGCCGGCTGTAGCACGTGTAAAGACAATGAATATCCGCAAGATTGTCATCAAGCTGGAGAATGGTATCGACCAGAAGAAGGTGCGCGAATATCTGAAGTATGCCCAGCAGATGATGGCGAAAGATCCGAGGTATGGAGCTTTGCAGATATATTATGATGTGGATCCTATGTAATGGAAAAGGCTATCCTGCATGATGCGGGATAGCCTTTATAATTGTAGTTATGTATTTTCTTTTGAAAAGAATGTGAATTCTTTTTAGAAATTGATGTCAAGACCAACGGCAAACACATTGTTGTTACGTGTGTAGTCTGAGTTGTAGTTGATGCTCTGGTTTGCACTGAGCTGAACTTTCTCTGAAGTCTTCTTGTGCTGATAGAAGGTGTGGAAGTAAGCCACGTTCAGATCCATCTTCTTGTTGATGTGATAAACACCGCCGATAGCAGCAGAGTTAGAACTAACAACGAATGACTTGTCATCCATATACTCATCGCTCAAGCCATAGTTGGTGTTCTGCCAACCTGTACTCAAGGTAATCTT
>ULJN01018031.1_pt1 | contig 8845 bp, 10 predicted proteins | sample 1950921 | NCBI WGS metagenome assembly ULJN01 (sample SAMEA4835476, study PRJEB28245) | human gut metagenome | biome: gut microbiome; material: fecal sample | place: Denmark | collected 2008
AACTTTCCGAGTACGGCAATATACAGACGCTGACCTCCCGCATGGGAACCGGCGGCAACAATGTTCCGCTTGTCATGAAGATTCGCTCCGGCTGTGAAGGTGGCGGCAAGGGAGCACTCATCCAGGAAAACAAATCCGCAACCTTGTCCTGCAACAACGACCAGACGCTGTTCGCGCCCTGCGGATGGGACGGTGGGGAGGTTTCTCCGACCCTCACCAAACAGAACGCAGGTGGAAATCAGCGGATGCCGGACAAGGACAATTTCACCTGCGTCCTTCAGCCCTTCGGCATCTGCTCCAAGGATTCCAATGCCATGAAGTCGGATAATCCCCACAGCGGCATTTACAAAGCGGAAACCGCACGGACGCTTGACGGTAACGGCGGCAATCCCTCCTGCAATCAGGGCGGCATTGCCGTGGTCGCTTTCACGCAGAATCAGCGTGATGAGGTTCGTGACCTGGGCGACCGCTCCGCTGTGGTGTGTGCCAATGCCGGGACAAAACAGCAGACCTTTGTGCTGCAAGGCTCTATGATCGGCCGTGAGGACAAAAACGGTCCCCAGGGCGATGGCATCAACGAGGATGTCAGCTTTACCCTTAATACCGTAGACCGCCATGCCGTGTACAGTATGACAACGGGCAGCTTCACCCAGGTTTCCAAGGAAAAAGCACCGACCGTCCTCGCACGGGACTACAAAGACCCGACCGCCGTTTGCTACGGCATCGGCAGAGACACCTTCAACCAGGGGCAGAACGCCAAATTCGCTCCGACCTTTGAAGAGGAGCTTCAGCCGACACTGGTAGCCAAAGGACCTGGCGCTATCCAAAGCGGATACACCGTCCGGCGTTTGACGCCTACCGAATGTGCCAGACTTCAAGGTTTCCCGGACAACTGGTGTGCCGACCTCGGTACGGGAAAACCGTCCGATGAGGAGATGTACTTTTGGCACAAGGTATTCAAGACCTATGCCGAAGTGACCGGATGCAAAATGAAGTCCGACAAGCAGGTCGCCAAGTGGCTGAAAGATCCATATTCCGACAGTGCGGAATATAAGATGTGGGGCAACGGCGTGGCACTTCCGTGCGTATGGTTCGTGCTCTGCGGGATCGTGTGGGCAGAAAAAATCGAGGCAGCGGATTGACCGCTCCTCGATCTCATCAGTTTTTCCTGGTGGGCTTCACATTGACATCCGGTCGGATGCTCCCGTTGATTTCGCCGTTCTGCTCTTCAAACTTTTTGATGTTCTCACGAATCAGCACAAGAATGTGGCTGTTCACGGAACGCCCTTCATAATCGGCAACAAAGCCGAGTTTTTCAAGCATTTCTTCCTCTATGCGTATTGAAACGCTCTTGATAGCCATACGGTCACCTCTCCATAAATATATTGTATGTTTATTTTATGTCCATCATGTGCTACAATGTTCTAAATGGATATACGGTATATCTACATTAAATTTTGGAGGCGGCTTGAAAATGCGTGTTGCTGTAATCGGTTCAAGAGGACTTATGGTGGATGACCTCGGAAAATATCTGCCTGATAATGTAACGGAGATCGTTTCCGGCGGTGCGAGAGGTGTTGACAGCTGTGCAAGGAGCTATGCGCAGACACACGGAATCAAACTGACGGAATTTCTCCCAGAATATGAGAAGTTCGGCCGCTCCGCACCCCTCAAGCGGAATATTACGATCATTGAAAATGCAGACCTTGTATTGGCTTTCTGGGACGGAACATCCCACGGCACGAAATTCGTGATCGACAACTGTAAAAAGATGGGCGTCCCGGTCAAGATCTTCATACCCAATCGGGAGGGCAAATGAAGCCGATGTCTTGTTCACATCGTAGAATGTAGCATTTCCGGCAGATAGGACTTGCTATTCAGCGAAATCTGAGCAATATATGTAGTACGCCAAACGAAAGGAGTGCTACTATGAAAAACAAAGCAATGAAAACTGCCGTGGATGCCTTTATACTGGAGCGCATCAATGATTGCGGCAGCAGACCGAACGAATCATTGTCCGATGCCATCGAGCGGCTGTCCGTGTGTGCCGACAAGCTGAGAAATACGCTCTCTGCCGAACAACGCATCCTGCTGGCCGATTGCGAAAATGCCTACTCTGTGACAGACGGCGAGACAATGAACTGCTATTACCGTGCCGGTTTTTCCGACGCGGTATTATTTTTGCTTGGGTGGAGGGATTCTGAATGGAACTGAATTTTCATGTGAATGGTACGGAGCGCAAGCGGCTGGTGCAGACCATCTCCGACTGGCTCGGTGTCCCCGCAAAATACTGCGGCGCGCCCACATTCAACTATGAGGTGGATTACTTCACCATCGACCGAAACGGCAGTCTTTCCTTTGACGACCGTGCCGACAGCGAGGTCATCGAGCGGCTGCTTCAGCACATCTACGATGAGGGCTTTGACATCGACCAGAGCCACACTGATGACGAAGAAGAGCCTTGCGCCGTCTACATTTCCATGCCGAGAAGTCTGTTCACCGACAGCAATCTGGAGAACCTCAAGGCACTCATTGCCGCCAAGGGCAGTCTTATCAAAAAAGCCCTCGGCGTGAGCGACCTGCCACTGGAAGTAACCGACACGAAGGTAGCCTTCCCTTGGTTCCCGGCAACGCCCACCCCGGACGAGATGAACGCCTACGATACTTTCATCTGCAAGCTGTGCGAAATGGCACGGAATCAGAAACGGGTCAACGCAACGGAAAAGCCGATCGACAACGAGAAATACGCATTCCGATGCTTTCTCCTGCGGCTCGGCTTCATCGGTGCGGAATACAAAACCGCTCGAAAAATCCTGCTGAAGAACCTGTCTGGCTCCTCGGCATTTAGGAACGGAGGTGCGCAGCATGAGATTTCCGAGTAAGGAAACAGTCGAACGCATCCGTAAGAAATACCCGGTCGGCACCAGAGTGGAGCTTATTCGGATGGACGATCCCCAGGCACCGCCTATTGGCACAAAAGGCACCGTGCGAGGGGTCGATGACATCGGCAGCATCATGGTTGCCTGGGATAACGGCTGCGGCTTAAGCGTGGTATACGGCGAGGATATCTGCCGGAGGTGCGACAATGACTGAGAAAGTCCGAGAGCAGATCCTCGCCATCCGCAAGACCGGCCGCACGAATATGTTTGATGTGCCGATGGTACAGTACTTTGCCAATGAGATGCGGTTTTACGAGCTGGTGGTATTCCTCGAAGAACACCGAGGCGAGTATGTGCATTTCATCCTCACGGGAGAACTGCTGTAAAATACACAGTTTTTACTCCGAATGATCGTGTACTATATGCCTCCGAAATGACTGGATATATCCCAGACATGACGGTAATATACACTCACAACAAAACAAACGGAGGTACACAATCATGTGGAAAGAAGGCAGCATCAGAGTTAACGACGAGGTTTTTCACTACTGGATGAAGCAGTACGACAAAGGCTCCGAGTGGGGCATCGACGGCGGACGCATTTCCAAGCTCATGCTCAAGCGGGACGGCAAAATCGTCTGCAACTACGACAGAGGTTGGGACATCGAACCCGCCGATGAAAACACACAGCTTGCGCTGGAGCTTCTGCTCCACAGCGAGAACTGGTAAGCCACAACAACTCAAAGCAACGGCTCCGAAAGGGGCTGCTGCTCGTTATACGGAAGGTCGCTCCGATTTCGGTGGCGGCTATTTTTTATACCCTGGAGGTGGTCTCTACGAGAAAACTGAAAACATATAAGCCCACAAGGTTCATGGAGAAAACCTCCCACTACGATGTGGACGCAGCGGATTATGCCGTGATGTTCATCGAGAGCCTCTGCCACACCAAGGGTACCTGGGCGAGAAAGCCCTTCGAGCTCATCGACTGGCAGGAGCAGATCATTCGGGACATTTTCGGTGTCCTTAAGCCCAACGGCTATCGACAGTTCAATACCGCATACATCGAAATCCCGAAAAAGCAGGGCAAGTCCGAGCTTGCCGCTGCGGTGGCGCTTCTGCTCACCTGCGGTGACGGAGAGGAACGCGCCGAGGTCTGCGGCTGTGCCGCCGACCGTCAGCAAGCATCCATCGTTTTCAATGTGGCGGCTGACATGGTGCGGATGTGTCCTGCGCTCTCCAAGCGGGTCAAGATACTGGATTCCCAGAAGCGGCTCATTTATCAGCCAACGGGTAGTATCTACCAGGTGCTCTCCGCCGATGTCGGCAACAAGCACGGCTTCAATACACACGGTGTGGTATTCGACGAGCTGCACACCCAGCCCAACCGCAAACTCTTTGATGTCATGACCAAAGGCTCCGGCGATGCCCGTATGCAGCCGCTGTATTTTCTCATTACCACGGCCGGCAATGATACGAAGTCCATCTGCTATGAGATCCACCAGAAGGCAAAGGACATCATCGAGGGACGCAAGATCGACCACACCTTCTATCCCGTCATCTACGGTGCGGAGGAATCGGACGATTGGACGGACCCGAAGGTTTGGAAGAAAGCCAATCCCTCCCTCGGCATCACGGTCGGCATCGACAAGGTCAAAGACGCTTGCGAGTCTGCCAAGCAGAACCCCGGCGAGGAGAACGCCTTCCGACAGCTTCGTTTGAATCAATGGGTCAAGCAGGCAGTGCGTTGGATGCCAATGGACAAGTGGGATAAATGCGAGTTTGCCGTCAGCGAGGACGATCTGGAAGGCCGTGTCTGCTACGGCGGCCTTGACCTCTCGTCCACTACGGATATTACGGCATTCGTGCTTGTGTTCCCGCCGGAAGATGAGAATGACAAGTACATCATCCTGCCGTACTTCTGGATACCGGAGGACAACCTGGAACTCCGAGTCCGGCGCGACCATGTGCCATACGATGTATGGGAGCGGCAAGGCTTTTTACAGACCACTGAGGGTAATGTTGTTCATTACGGCTACATCGAGAAGTTCATCGAGAGCCTGGGGGAGCGTTTTAATATTCGAGAGATTGCCTTCGACCGTTGGGGCGCTGTGCAGATGGTGCAGAACCTTGAGGGCATGGGCTTCACGGTCGTTCCTTTCGGACAGGGCTTCAAGGATATGTCCCCGCCCACTAAAGAATTGATGAAACTGGTGCTGGAGCAGAAAATCGCCCATGCTGGGCATCCGGTTCTGCGCTGGATGATGGACAATATCTTCATCCGCACCGATCCGGCTGGGAACATCAAGCCGGACAAGGAAAAATCCACAGAGAAAATCGACGGTGCCGTGGCAACGATCATGGCGCTGGATAGAGCCATCCGCTGCGGCAACGACAATGGTGCTTCGGTCTATGATAGCCGTGGGCTGTTGTTCATTTAACCCTGCAAAATTAGTCGAATATAAAAAGTTTTTGCACTATGGTGCATTTACTTGATTTTCTTGCCGATTTATGCTATACTAATAGCGCAGGAGGTGTGAAAACATGATAGATTCCCATGAACTCAGGCGGCGTGACGGCTATTTGAATAAACTGATCGGCTTTCAGGATACGGAGCCGGTTAAGGTAATCACCGGCATTCGCCGCTGCGGCAAGTCCAGCCTGTTAAAGCTGATGGTTCAGCATTTGAAAGATACCGGTATTCAGCCGGAGCAGATCATTGAGATGAATTTTGAATCCTTCGATTTCCGAGGGATGAGCGCCGATGATATTTACCGCTATGTGAAAGAGCGCATTGTTCTCGGAAAGCGGATGTACCTTTTCTTTGATGAGCTGCAGCGGATCGAAGCATGGGAGGATGCTATAAATGCCTTCCGTGTGGATTTTGACTGCGACATCTATGTTACCGGGTCGAATGCCTATCTTCTTTCCTCGGAGTATTCCACCTATCTCTCCGGGAGGTGCGTCGAAATCAAAATGCTGCCACTCTCTTTCCGTGAGTTCCTCGATTTTCACGGTTTTGAGGTTCGTGAAACGCAAAGCGCCCTTGGTGGACGCCGCAAGCAGGTATTTGATAAGAGCGGTGAACGCTACGAACTGCGAGAAGTTTTTGACGCCTATATGCGCTTCGGTGGAATGCCCGGCATCGCCGATGTCGGACTGGAGCAGGAAAAGGCGCTGTCTCTTCTCGACGGTATCTATTCCACAGTCGTGATTCGTGACATTCTGGAACGGGAAAAGCGAAGAGGTCAAAAGCAGATCACAGACCCTACGCTGCTTCGTAAGATCATCCTGTTCCTTGCGGATAATATCGGCTCCAGTGTTTCTATTGCCTCCATCGGCAACACACTGGTCAACGAGGGACTTTTGGACGATGGCAAACGCAAAGGCGCACCCAGTGCGCATACCGTGCAGGCATACGTGAATGCGCTTCTGGAGAGCTACTTCTTCTACGAGATCAAACGCTTTGATATCAAGGGCAAAGCCTACCTCCGTACACTCGGAAAATACTATATCGTTGACATCGGACTTCGCAACTATCTGCTGGGCTTCCGTAATCGGGACAGCGGTCACGCCATTGAGAATGTCGTTTACTTTGAACTGCTTCGCCGTGGCTATGATGTAGCAATTGGCAAGACCGGCAACGCCGAGGTTGACTTCATTGCAACTACCGCCGACGAGAAAAAGTATATTCAGGTAACGGAATCGATGATGAGTGAGGACGTGCGCAAACGGGAGCTTGCACCGCTTCAAAGTATCCGCGATAACTACGAAAAAATCGTGCTGTCCCTTGAGCAGGGTCTTGATGCTTCCTACGACGGCATCAAATCCGAGAACCTCATCGACTGGCTGCTCAGCGAATAAGCACTGCATTTTCGGAGCAAAATCAAAAGTTTTTGCAGTTCAAGTCAGAAACTTCCTTAAACAGAACACTTTCGGACTTGCAAGTAGATACAATTGAGGATTCAAAGCATCTGTCTACGGACAGGTGCTTTTCTTTTGCTCATTTTGAAGGAGAGTGATTTAAGTGGGTATTTTTACAGGGCTGTTCAAATCCAGGGACAAGCCTCAAAACCGCACATCGGGCAGCAACTACGCTTTTTTCTTCGGCGGCACGACCTCCGGCAAATCGGTGACGGAGCGATCCGCTATGCAGATGACCGCCGTGTATTCCTGCGTCCGTATCTTGTCGGAGGCTGTCGCGGGATTGCCGCTACACCTATACAAATACACGGACAGCGGTGGCAAGGCAATGGCGCTCGATCATCCGCTCTACCGCTTGCTCCACGATGAGCCGAACCCGGAGATGAGTCCTTTCGTGTTCCGGGAAACACTCATGACACATCTGCTCCTCTGGGGTAATGCCTATGCGCAGATCATCCGAAACGGAAAGAACGAGATCGTTGCCCTGTACCCTTTGATGCCGAACAAGATGTCGGTGGACAGAGACGAGGATGGTCTCCTGTACTACACCTATTACCGTGGCACAGACGAGGCTATCAAGAACAAGGAGTTCGCCGTAACGCTTCAGCCCTCGGATGTGCTGCATATCCCCGGACTCGGCTTCGATGGCTTGGTTGGCTACAGCCCCATCGCTATGGCAAAGAACGCTATCGGCATGGCTATTGCCTGTGAGGAGTATGGTGCAAAGTTCTTCGCCAACGGTGCTGCACCGGGCGGTGTGCTGGAACACCCCGGCACGATCAAAGACCCGCAGCGTGTGCGTGAGAGCTGGCAGTCCACCTTCGGCGGCAGCAGCAATGCCAATAAGATTGCCGTGCTGGAAGAAGGCATGAAATACACGCCCATCGGCATCTCGCCGGAGCAGGCGCAGTTTCTCGAAACACGCAAATTCCAAATTAATGAGATCGCTCGAATTTTCCGAGTCCCGCCCCACATGGTTGGCGACCTGGAAAAGTCGAGCTTTTCTAATATTGAGCAGCAGTCCCTTGAGTTCGTGAAATACACCCTTGACCCCTGGGTCATCCGCTGGGAGCAGTCCATTCAGCGGTCACTCCTGTCCAAGGACGAAAAAGCCATGTATTTCGTGAAGTTCAATCTGGAAGGCTTGCTTCGCGGCGATTACCAGAGCCGCATGAACGGCTACGCCATCGGTCGCCAGAACGGTTGGATGTCTGCAAACGACATCCGGGAGCTGGAAAACCTCGACCGCATCCCGGCAGAGGACGGCGGCGACTTGTACCTCATTAACGGCAATATGCTCCCATTGAAGAATGCGGGTGCTTTTGCAGAAACACCTACCGATGACGGAAAGGAGGAAAAAACCGATGAAGAAATTTTGGAATTGGAAGAACCGAACGGTGACGAATTCGGAGACGCAGGAACAGACACAGGAAAGAACCCTGTTCCTGAACGGGACCATCGCCGAGGAAAGCTGGTTTGACGATGATGTCACCCCGCAGCTTTTCAAGGACGAGCTCATGTCCGGCAGCGGAAATATTACCGTATGGATCAACTCTCCCGGCGGCGACTGCGTGGCTGCGGCGCAAATCTACAATATGCTCATGGACTACAAGGGTGATGTGACGGTCAAAATCGATGGCATTGCGGCATCCGCAGCATCCGTCATCGCTATGGCAGGTACGAAGGTACTGGTGTCCCCGGTGTCCATGCTCATGATCCACAATCCCATGACGGCGGCATTTGGGAATTCGGATGAGATGCAGAGAGCTATTGAGATGCTCGGCAGCGTCAAGGATTCCATTATCAACGCCTATGAGATCAAGACGGGGCTTTCCCGTGCCAAGCTCTCCCACCTCATGGATGCAGAAACATGGATGGATGCAAACAAGGCTGTGGAGCTTGGATTTGCGGACGGAATCATGAGCCGCGCCGATGAAGCCGAGGACATGACTACCCCCACAGTTTCCATGCTGTATTCCAAGGCGAATGTGGTGAACTCCCTCATGGAGAAAATCGCCGCAAAGTGCGCCATCACCCCCAAGCCC